>JAABUM010006034.1_pt1 | contig 12201 bp, 9 predicted proteins | sample 5559161 | NCBI WGS metagenome assembly JAABUM01 (sample SAMN10711868, study PRJNA513369) | rock metagenome | isolation source: Antarctica rocks | place: Antarctica: Victoria Land, Siegfried Peak nord | reverse complement strand
GGCTCGATGCGCGAGGTAGTCGACGACGGCCTGACCGGCTTCCTGGTCGACGATGTCGAAGCGGCCGCGGCCGCAGTGCCTCGCGCCGCTGCGCTGGACCGCGCTGCCATTCGCGGCGTGGCGGAGCGCCGATTCGCGAAGGAGCGGATGGTCGCGGACTACCGTGCGGTCTATGCCCAGATCCTGGGGACCAGGCAGTAGCGAGCTCTTCACCCGCAGCTCGGCGAACCCGCTGCTCGCCCCGAGCCGCTGGCCCTACCCCATCAATGCGGTGATGAATGCCGGCGCCACGACGGTGGGCGACGAGACGGTGCTGCTGTGCCGCGTCGAGGACCGGCGCGGTATCAGCCACCTGACCGTCGCCCGCTCCCATGACGGGTACTCCAACTGGGTCGTCGACCAAACCCCCCTGCTGGCGCCCGATCCCGCCTGGCCCGAGGAGGCCTGGGGGCTCGAGGACCCGCGCCTGACCCGGGTCGATGAGCTCGACGCCTGGGTCATCGCTTACACGTCCTTTGCGGACGGAGGACCCGGAGTCTCGTTGGCCACCACCACGGACTTCCGGACAGTGACGCGACTCGGCCGGGCACGGGCCCCCGAGGACAAGAACGCGGCGCTGCTCCCTCGGCGCATCGCCGGCCACTGGGTGATGTTTCACCGGCCAGTGACCAAGCTGGGATCCAACGCCGATGTCTGGCTGTCCCGGTCCCCGGACCTGACGCTGTGGAGCGCCCCGGAGCCTGTCATGGGTGCCCGGCGTGGCGGCTGGTGGGACTCGGCGCGGATCGGCATGGGACCGCCACCGCTCGAGACGCCGCAAGGCTGGCTGGTCGTCTACCATCAAAAAGTTGAGTGCCCGCTGTGCGGGTGACCAGGCGGCGAGCTGGCGGGCGTTGCCAAGGTCGTCACTGACAACGACACCTCGGAAGCGCAGGTCGCCGCGAAGGATCGTGCCGATCACGGTGGGCGAGAAGGCAGCTGGTCGTTGCGAGTCGATCCGGCTGTAGTACGCGCTCGACATCATGACGAAGCGCGAGCCGGCATTCACGGCTGCGGTGAACGGCAGCAGGTAGGCGTCACCCCGAGTGGTTGTGCGGTCGGTGACACCGCGTGTCGTGTCGGTGTTTCCGGTCACCCGCCCCAGGCCCGGGAAGTGTTTCTCGGCGGCGAGCACACGTGCGTCGCCAAGGCCTTGCGCGAACGCCATCCCATGGCTGGCGACCGTGGCGGGGCTGTAGCCGAACTCACGCTGGAACGCGCCGATGGGCGGGTTCGAGCGTGCTGCGGCAGCGCTTGGGACCGTGTCCATCACGGGCGCTAGGTCGAGGTTGACACCAGCCATGCTGAGCTCATTGCCCCACGTCCGTGCCCGCTGGCGCAGCGTCGCGGGCGCCCAGGTCCCCTGAGTGAGCGCACTGGGTATGAGGCTAAAGCCGGGTCCGCTGAGGACCTGAACGCGGCCACCCTCCTGGTCGGTGGCGACGATCAGCCGCAAGCCGCCGGTGGAGGCTGTCGTGACCTGCGCCTGGAGCCTGTCTGTTAGGTGTCGAGTGGCTGCCACCCCGCTGCTGGATCGCCCCGTGAGGATGACGTTGCCGATGTGACGCGTGCGAATGTCGTTCAGTACGGCGGTGTCACTTGAGCCGGCAGCCAACCCGACCATGAACAACTGGCCGACGCGCTGCGGCGTCGACATCCGGGACACGACAACGGCCGGACTCGCGACGCCGGCGTAGGCCTCGGTAGGCCCCAACACACTGGCGCCTGAGGTGCCGAGCAAGCCGGCGACGCCGAGCGCCAGGAGTCGCCGAGGTTGTGATTCGAACGGGTTGTCATGTCTGCATCCCTCGGTCGCTACCGCGTTCGGTGCCGCCAGCGCTTGCTGGACCCGAACCGATGTTGACGAGCGGGCCAGCCCCAACTATGCGCCGCTTCGGCTCGTCGCGCAGCCATCAATCTGACTTCGGCGTTATCGGGCCATCAGAGCTTGCGCCTGGCCGCGCGGAAGGTGACAGAACGCCACAACAACACGAGAGCAGCCGCCCAGGCCGACTGCCGCCGGCCTGGGCCAGCCGGCTACCTCAGGTCGAACCGGTCCAGGTTCATAACCTTGTCCCACGCCGCGACGAAGTCGTGTACGAACAACTCCTTCGCGTCGTCCGCGGCATAGATCTCGGAGATGCCCCGCAGGATCGCGTTCGACCCGAAGACGAGGTCCACGGTGGTGGCAGTGCGGGCAACCTGACCCGTGCTGCGGTCTACTCCCTCGTAGACATCGGCGTCCGAGGTGGAGGCGCGCCACTCGGTGCTCGGCTCCAACACGTTCACGAAGAAGTCGTTGGACAGCGTCCCTAGCCGGTCGGTGAAGACGCCGTGCTTCGACCCGCCCGCGTTGCTCCCGAGGACCCGCAGACCACCGACGAGAACCGCCATCTCCTTTGCGGTGAGCGACAGCATGTACGCCCGGTCCACCAGCAGCATCTCCGGTGACAGTTTCGCGCCGGACGGCGTCCAGTTGCGGAACCCGTCCGCCCGCGGCTCGAGGACTGTGAACGACTCGACGTCGGTCTGCTCCTGACTGGCGTCCGTACGGCCTGGCGTGAAGGGCACCGCCACGTCGTACCCGGCGTCGTTTGCCGCCTTCTCGACCGCCGCACAACCGCCGAGCACGATCAGGTCGGCGAGCGACACCCTCTTGCCGCCAGCCGCGGAGCTGTTGAACGCCTGCTGGACCTGCGCCAGCACTGGCAACACGTCCTCGGCTCCCTCATTCACCGCCCAGTCCCTTTGCGGCGCCAGGCGCAGGCGACCACCATTGGCGCCCCCCCGCTTGTCGGTCCCGCGGAACGAGGCGGCGGCCGCCCACCCTGTCGACACCAGCTGCGAGACCGACAGTCCTGAGTTCAGCAGTGTCGCCTTTAGCGAGGCGACGTCCTTGTCATCGACCAGCTCGTGGTCCACCGGCGGCGTCGGGTCCTGCCACAGCTGCGGCTCCGGGATCCACGGGCCGAGATACCGGGAGATCGGCCCCATGTCGCGGTGCAGCAGCTTGTACCAAGCGCGTGCGTAGGCGTCCGCGAACTGGTCCGGGTTCTCGTGGAAACGCTGCGAGATCTTTTTGTAGACCGGGTCCGCGATCAGCGCCAGGTCGGTCGTGGCCATCATCGGCGCATGTCGCACCGACTCCTGGTGCGCGTCGGGAACCAGTTCGGCCGCGGCCGGGTCCTGTGGTTTCCACTGCTTGGCACCGGCCGGGCTCTCGGTGAGCTCCCACTCCCAGCCGAACAGCGTCTCGAAGTAGCTGTTGTCCCACTGGATCGGGGTCGGGGTCCAGGCCCCCTCGAGGCCGGCGGTGATCGTGTCCTTGCCCTTGCCGGTCCCGAACTCGCTCTTCCAACCGAGGCCCTGGTGCTGGACCGGGCAGCCCTCAGGCTCAAGACCGACCAGGCTCGGATCACCCGCGCCATGGGTCTTCCCGAACGTGTGACCGCCCGCGATGAGCGCCACCGTCTCCTCGTCGTTCATCGCCATGCGGCGGAACGTCTCGCGGATGTCGCGCGCCGACGCTAGCGGGTCCGGGTTGCCGTTGGGGCCTTCCGGGTTCACATAGATCAGGCCCATCTGCACGGCGCCGAGGTCGTCGCCGAGCTCCCGGTCACCGCTGTAGCGCTCATCGCCGAGCCAGGTGTCCTCAGGACCCCAGAACATCTCCTCAGGCTGCCAGGTGTCCTCTCGCCCGAAGGCGAAGCCAAAGGTCTGGAAGCCCATCGACTCCATCGCGACGTTCCCGGCGAGCACGAGCAGGTCGGCCCAGGACAGGGCGCGCCCGTATTTCTGCTTGATTGGCCAGAGCAGCCGGCGCGCCTTGTCCAGGTTCGCGTTGTCCGGCCAGCTGTTGAGCGGGGCGAAGCGCTGCGCGCCGGTGCCGGCGCCGCCGCGGCCGTCGGCGATCCCGGTACGTCCCGGCCGAGTGCCACGACATCCGGACGAACAGCGGCCCGTAGTGCCCGTAGTCGGCCGGCCACCATTCCTGCGACGTCGTCATGACCTCGGTGAGGTCGCGCTTCAGCGCGTCGACGTCGAGGGTCTTGAACGCCTCGGCGTAGCTGAAGTCCTCGCCCAGCGGATTGGACTCGCGGGAGGGCTTGTTCAGCACCTGCAGGTCGGGCTGGTTCGGCCACCAGTCACGGTTCGTCCTCGGCCGGTTCCCCTTGACCGTGGGGCTGGGGATCGCTGGGTTTTCGCTTTCGCTGACACTGTCGGTCGGGCCCTCAGTCACGTCGTTCCCCTTTTTGTTCGTTGCCGCTGATGGGGCATGGCCGCCGTCTGGGCCGCGCCAGCTGTGAACTTCCTGGTGTGGGTGCTCTCGTCCGCCGCCTGTTCCCGCTACGCCGCTCCCGTCGTCGCGCACGGCGCGCACCCCAGTAGACGACCTCGGCCTCGTCGATCGCGTAGCCGGCGTCGTCGGATGCGGCCAGGCAGGGCGCCTCACCGACCGCGCAGTCGACATCGGCGATGGCACCGCACGACCGGCAGACGGCGTGATGATGGTTGTCACCTGTTCGGGCCTCGTACCTCGCCACCGAACCTGGCGGCTGGACGCGGCGCACCAACCCGGCCTCGGTCAGCGCCGCCAGCACGTTGTAGACGGCCTGGTGCGACACCGCTCCGAGCTCCGCCCGCGCCGCGGCAGTGAGCGACAGGGCGTCGGCGTGCGGGCTGTCATGGACCGCAGACAGCACCGCTGCCCGGGGCTTCGTGACCCGCAGGGCAGAGCCCTGGAGCATGCCCTGGATTTCTGACCGGCTCGGCACGCTGCACAGTGTTGCGCGTCTTCTTGAATCGTTCAAGTCGCGAGGACGGACCCGGAGCGGGAGACCCTTGCCGGCCCGGAAGCGGCACACCTGCACGGACGCAGAAGCAAGGCACTCCAACACGCCTGCTAGGACTCCTCGACCGGTTCCGCCGTGACGGGTACTGGCGCGCCTTCGATCTCTGCCAGGGAGTGGCGCACTGTGTCCAGGATCGAGGCACCTTGACCGATCAGCTGACTCATCACTTCGCTGACACCGGCAGCTCCGTTGAAGACGGTCAGCTGGGAGCCTTGCAGGCCAGAGGCCGCGGCCGTGACCAGGTTCGGGAGTTGGTCGATGATGCGCTGGTCGAGGGCGATCCGGCCCTCGGCGGCGGCGGCCTCCGCGGAGAGCTTGGTGGCCTGTGCGTCGGCCTTCGCCAGCGTCAGGATCCGGGCTGCCTCGGCCTCAGCCGGGGCGATGATCTCCGCGATCAGCTCGGCTTTGCGGAGCTCGGCGTTTCGCTCCGCCACCAATTTCTGCTCAGCCAGCACGGCCTGCTGTGCTTGAGCGGCCGCGAGCGGACCGGCTTGCGCGGACTTCTCCTCCGCCTGATCCATCAGCGCCTGGTACTGGCTGCGCTTGACCGCAGTCTCACGGGCGAAGTCCAGCTGGGCGCGGGCGGATTCCTGCTGAGCACCGGCCGAGGCCTGGTCGGCCTGGGCTTGAGCGATCTTCGCGGCCTGGTTGACCACGGCCTGGTGTGGCGCCGCGAGAGCGGCGATGTAGCCGCTACCCTTGTCGTCGATCTGGCTGATCTGCAGGGAGTCCACCGCAAGCCCGATGCGTCCCATCTCGATCTTGGATGCGTCGAGGATGTTGTCGCTGAGCTTCTGCTGGTCGCGAATGATGCTCTCGACGGTCATCGACCCGATGATGCTGCGCAGGTGGCCGGAGAAGATCCTTCCCACCAACGTCGACATCTGGCTCTGATCGGCCTGGAAGCGTCGGGCTGCTGCCGCGATGCTCTCGTGGTCATCTCCCACCTTGAAGGCGATGACCGCCTTGACACCGAGCGTCAGCCCCTGCTGGGTGTAGCAGTCCTCCTCCACCTCGGCTTCTTGCATCGCCAGGGTCAGAACCGACGCCCGCGAGATCACCGGGATCACGAAGACCCCGTGCCCAGTCACGATCTTGAACTGGGCGTCGGCCGTCCGTTGCTTGCGACCGCTGATCAGGATCGCTTCATTGGGTGCTGGAACGCGGTAGCCGAGCATCATGGCCTCTCTGTGTCGACGGCGACGCCGACGGCGTCACTGACTGGGATGTCCCAGGGCTCGACGTCCACACGACGTGCACCCCGGTCGTTGATGACAAGGACGCCTACCCCGACGGGCAAGGGCGTGTCGGCGTACGCGATGTAGGTGTGTGGCATCCCGGCGTGTACGACGCGGACTTCACCCGGTTGCTCGCCGCCACGGATCCGCGTCACGACCGTCCCCGTCAGACCTACCGCGGTGCTCACGACGCTGACGCTATCGGCATCTCACCCGACTATCGGCACGTCGGGCGGAGTCGGCGGCGAGGGGCGTACGGAGCTGCGGACGGCGCTGGACCATCCCCGAGCCGAGGGATCGACTCTGATCGGCAGTGCCACACGGCGAAGGACGTCATGTCCTGAGGTGCTGGTGCTCCCTTCATTCGGCGCCGGCACGCCGTACGGCTCCCTAAGCCAAAGGCAGGCGGTCGGGATCCTGTCGTATGGCAGGGCGCGCGGCGGGTAGTGGCGACCGCATGGGATTTCGTGAGCACGTCGCCCTGCAGGTGCAGCCCGGTGTAGACGGTGAGGCGGAGGTTGTCGTCGACGCGGGTGCGAACCACCTCAACCCGAACGGGACCGTGCATGGCGGCGTACTTGCCACCATGCTCGACGTGGCGATGGCGGCAGCGGCAGCGACAGCCGGCGCGGAGTCCCCCGTGACAGTGGCGCTGACCGTGACCTACCTCGAACCAGGTCAGCCGGGGCGGCTGATCGCAAGGGCGAAGGTCCGCAAGCGGGGCAAGCGACTGCTCGTCGTGGAGGCTGAGGTCGTGCAGGCGGATGACGTCCTTGCCGACGCCCTCGGCACGTTCAGCGTCAAGGCCTGAGGCGTCCTGCGGCTCGTTCGCGATCAGGGCGCCGAATCGCGTGTCGACCAGGCCCGGCGGCTACGGGGCGGTTGCCGTGGGGCCGTGCCAGTCCAGGCAGATGACGGTCGCGTCGTCGTGCATGCGCGCGGCGAAGGAACGAACAGTGCGCAGCACCTCCGCGACGCACCGGTGTGGGGTGAGGTGGGCGGTGGCCAGGAGCAGGCCGGCCAGGCGCTGGTCACCGAACTCCGGTCCGGGGGCGCCGGCTTCGAGCAACCCGTCTGTCACGAGTACCAGGCGGTCCCGGGGCTGCAGCTGAAGGGTCTGGATGCGGTAGTCGGTTTTCTCGAACATCCCGACCGGCAACTGGGGGTCCAGCTCCAACGGCGTTGCCTGTCCTTGCCGAACAAGCCACGGACAAGGGTGACCGGCGTTGACGACCTCCAGATGTCCGTCAGCAAACGTCAGGCGCATCGCCAGCGCGGTGACGAACTGATCACCGTCGAAGTACTCGAGCAGGTGCCGGTCGGCCAGGGTGATCTGCCCGGCCGGCCCTTCGCCGGCGCGTCGAGCGTTGCGCATGACCGCGGTGGACAGGCCGGCGAGCACGCTGGCCTGGACCCCGTGGCCCATCGCGTCCAGGCTGGACAGGTCGAGATGGTCGACGCCGACGTTGTAGTCGTAGCAGTCTCCCCCCACGTCGTAGGCGGGGATGAGCTGCCCGGCGACGGAGAACTGCTGATCGCTAAAGGCCCGCAGCGGCTGGAGGTTCCACTGCATCTCTGCGGCGACGCTCAGTGGTTTGGCACGCCGAGCGGTCTCCACCACGTCGGAGCAGGCTCCGCAGGCGACCAGGACGTAGGCGATGGTCAAAGCCATCTCCTGCAGCTCACGAAGCGCATCGGCCTGCATGGGTTGGTCGTCGAACAGCACCTCCAGCACCCCGAGGCGCTCGGCCCGCAGCGAAAGCGGCACCAGCAGGGACGTGCCGGCCGCGTTCGCCTCGGTGATTACCACCTGGCCGAGGAAGCACTGCCCGGCGTTGGTGTTCTCTACGGACATGGTCAGGTCGTCGTCCGGGCGGGGTGACAGACGCCGGAGCTCGCGCAGCTCATAGTCAGCGAGCAGCACCCCGGCATCACGGGCCCCGGCGTTGCGCTGCAGGAAGTCACGAAGGACCGGTACCAGCCGCGACGGCATCGCATCGTTCAGCGCTGGCAGCAAGCCACTTGAAAGCCCTGTCAAGCCCACGATTACCTCCTCGACCCGGGCGGCGACATGCTGGCACGGGCAGGGTCAGGACGCCATGATCACTCTACAACCGGGTCGCTGGTGGCGTCCCGGACCGGAAAGGCAGGCGATCTTAGCCAGGTCGGTGCGGTCTCGGTGCCGCGTAGCCTGCTGCTATGAGTGTTGTCGAAACGGTCAGGCTCGACGGCCGCTTCGCCCGCGAGCTCGCACAGCTGGCCCTTCCCTGGCAGGCGGAAGCTGCTCCGGATCCCCGACTGCTTGTGCTCAACGAGCCCCTCGCCGACGACCTGGGCCTCGAGGCGGCATGGTTGCAGAGCTCCGAGGGCCTGCAGTTTCTGGTCGGCAACCTCGTCCCCAGCGGCGCGACGCCGGTCGCACAGGCTTACGCCGGTCACCAGTTCGGGGGATTCGTTCCGCGTCTGGGTGACGGGCGGGCACTGCTGCTCGGTGAGCTCGTCCACGACGGGCGCGTTCGTGACCTGCACCTCAAGGGCTCGGGGCGGACGCCGTTCGCGCGGGGCGGTGACGGTCTGGCGGCGGTCGGTCCGATGCTGCGCGAATACGTCGTCAGCCAGGCCATGCATGCCCTCGCCATCCCGACGACCCGCTCACTGGCCGTGGTGGCGACCGGGCGCCAGGTGCGTCGCGAGACGATGTTGCCAGGGGCGGTGCTCGCCAGGGTCGCCAGCAGTCATCTGCGCGTAGGGAGCTTTCACTACGCGGGCGCGACCGGAGACGTCGCCCTCCTGCGCCGTCTTGGTGACCACGCGATCGCCCGTCACTACCCCTTTCTTGCCGAGAGGCCACGTCCTTATCTCGCACTGTTCGAGGCGGTGGTAGCCGCCCAGGCGTCATTGGTCGCGCAATGGATGCTCGTCGGCTTCGTCCACGGCGTGATGAACACCGACAACATGACGATCTCCGGCGAGACCATCGACTACGGACCCTGCGCGTTCATGGATGCCTTCGACCCCAGCACCGTGTTCAGCTCCATCGATGGGGGCGGCCGTTATGCGTACGGCAACCAGCCAGCCGTGGCGCAGTGGAACCTCGCCCGGCTGGCGGAGGCGCTGCTGCCGCTCTTCCACGACGACCAGGAGCAGGCAGTCGCGCTCGCGGTGGCGTCACTCAGCGAGTTCGACGGGCAGTACGCCGCCGCCTGGTCGGCCGGTATGCGGCGTAAGCTCGGGCTCTCAGACAGCGTTGGGGATGCGGTCGCCGGCCCCCTTATCGATGAGCTGCTCACGCTGTTGACGCGCAACCGCGTCGACCACACCTCGTTCTTCCGGAACCTGGGCGCGGCCGCCCGCAGCGACGCCGAGCGCGTACGAGGGCTGTTCCTCGACCTTGCCGGGTTCGACCGCTGGCTGGCGCGCTGGCGCGCCTTGGCACCCGAGGCCCGAGGTATGGATCGGGTGAACCCGGTGTACATCCCGCGCAACCACCTCGTCGAGGCGTCCCTCACTGCTGCCACCGACGGTGACTTGGGTCCGCTCGAATCACTGCTCGAGGTGGTCGCCGCGCCGTTCGACGAGCGCCCGGGCCTGGAGCCCTACGCGGGGCCTGACCCCGAGGACTCAGGCGCTTACCGAACCTTCTGCGGAACCTGAGCCGGGCACTCGGACAGGCTCGACCAGCGATGCTGCGGCCATCATGGCCGGGCTCCCGACCGACGCACACCCTGCCGGCTCCAGTCACCTGGCGGACCCGTCGATGACGTCGGCATGGCCGCAACGGACGGGACGAGCCGTGCCCACCTGACTCCGCTGGCCGGAACAGCAAAGGCCCGCCGCCTGAGCCCCCCATCGCTGCGATGCCGTCGGTGCTCGTCATCGTCATGTGGCTGCTGCTCGCCGCCTTCGGGACCGGCTATAGCTCGCTGGCCTACTGCGTGAGCTGCCCATCGACGAGCTGAAGCTCGACCGGTTGTTCGTGTTCCCCATGGCAGATGACGCCCGGGCGGAGGCTCTCGTCGTGGCCGTCATCAACCTCGCCCACAGCCTCGGCCTGCGCATGGTCGCCGAAGGCGTCGAGAACGCCACCTCGCTGGCTGAGCTGACCCGCCGCCGCTGCGACCAGGCCCAGGGCAACTAGCTCTGCCGGCCGGTTCCTGTCATCGAGCTCGACCACTGGCTCGACCAGCGCGAATGGACGTCTCCCGGCCGGGCCAGCCAGTCCGGGCCTTCAGGATGTACGACGGACAGCAGCCGGCCGCCCACGGTCAGACCTCGGCTCATCAGATGCGCATTTGCGTGCGCTGGAGGCCCGGAGCCCCTACGGTTCGCTCAGCCCTTGCCAATGGCGGTGGGGCCACCGGGGGCGCGCCAAATCCTGCCAGCACCCCGGTGACAACGACTCGCATGGCAGGAGCGGAAGACCCACGAACGATGGACCGCATGCCGGTCCTTGGGGTGAAGCCACAGTGCTGGCCGGGAGAACGGATCCCGAACCCGACAGGTCATCTTCCGTAGGCGCATCCGGAAAAGGGCTCCCTATGCGCCTACGCGCGCTGCTGCACCGCCGTACCTCGCTGGTTCTCGCTGCCTCGAGCGCCGTCCTGACGGTTGGGTTGGCCGCGCCGGCCACCGCCACCGTCAGGCCGACTGTCGAGGCCGTCGCGCTCCAGGTCGCCGCTCACCAGGTCGGCAAGCCCTACCGCTACGGGGCGGCCGGCCCGGACGCCTTTGACTGCTCGGGCCTGACGATGTACTCGTTCAAGAAGGCGGGCAGGATCCTTCCGCGTACCGTGTACCAGCAGTACCACGCCGTCCGGCACATCCCGCTGTCGCAGGTGCGGCCCGGCGACCTGGTCTTCATGGCCGACAGCGGCAGCAGCAGGGATGTGCGGCCGATCGACCACGTGGGCATCTACGCGGGTCAGAACTCCTGGTACGTCGCTCGGCACACCGGTACTAGGATCACGCGGCAGACCCTGTGGACGCGGAACCTGTGGGTCGGCCGGCCCTAGCCAGCCCTGTCGTCCGGATCCACCACCGGCCTGCGAGGCTGCCGCCGTGGAGCTCCGGGACGTGTCGCACAGCCGGACCGACCGGGCGTGGGTCGATGAGGCCGTCCGGCGGCTGGACGCCGAGGCGGACCGCTCGGCCGACACGCACCTCTACTCCTTTCCGTTGCCGCCGCAGTGGGGCGTCGACCTCTACCTGAAGGGACGAGGCGTCGCACCCCACCGGCAGCCTCAAGCACCGGCTGGCCCGCAGCCTCGTGCTGTACGGCCTGTGCAACGGGTGGATCGGTGAGGGCACGACGCTGGTGGAGGCCTCCAGCGGTTCGACGGCCGTTTCCGAGGCGTACTTCGCGCGGCTGCTCGGCCTACCCTTCCTTGCCGTGCTGCCGCGCACGACCAGCGCGCAGAAGGTCTCCCTGATTGAGTTCGCGGGCGCCCGCTGCCACTTCGTCGACGACCCCTCAGCGGTGTACGACGAGGCGGAGCGACTGGCGCGAGAGTGCGGCGGTCACTACCTGGACCAGTTCACCTTCGCCGAGCGGGCCACCGACTGGCGGGGCAACAACAACATCGCCGAGTCGATCTTTACGCAGCTGCACGGGGAGCGGCACCCGGTGCCCGCCTGGGCCGTGGTCGGTGCGGGCACCGGTGGCACGGCGGCGACGATCGGCCGCTTCCTGCGCTACCGACGGCTGGCGACCCGGCTGTGCGTCGTGGATCCGGAGGGCTCGGCGTTCCTGCCGTCCTTCGAAACCGGCGACCGGTCCCTTCGTACCCCTGGCTCGCGGATCGAGGGGATCGGACGGCCGCGCGTCGAGGCGTCATTCTTGCCGGACGTGGTGGACCGCATGCTCGGCGTGCCGGATGCGGCGAGCCTGGCGGCGACGCGCGTCCTGCGCAGCCGGACCGGGCACCTCGCCGGCGGCTCGACCGGTACCAACCTCTACGGCGCCCTGCACCTGGTCGCCGAGCTGCTGGCCACCGGCCAGACCGGCAGCGTCGTCACCCTGGTGTGCGACCGCGGTGATCGCTACCTCGACAGCCATCACGACGAGGCCTGGG
>JAABUM010006033.1_pt1 | contig 12201 bp, 9 predicted proteins | sample 5559161 | NCBI WGS metagenome assembly JAABUM01 (sample SAMN10711868, study PRJNA513369) | rock metagenome | isolation source: Antarctica rocks | place: Antarctica: Victoria Land, Siegfried Peak nord | reverse complement strand
GGGCGTCGGCGACGCGCGTGTAAGACGTCAGAGCTTTTGATATTGGTGGGTGCGCCCTTTAACGGGCGAAGGAGTTGTTCATAAAGGACCGTGCAGGAGCAATGGCACGAGGGGTGAGCGGCCTGCGCCAGGGAGCGGCACTCTCTGGGGTGGGAAGCCCGCTGACAATGTATCCGTTGGGTCGAGCCGAACGCGCCAACGGGCTACCCCTGCAACCTATGCTGACGAAAAGCGCTTCGGCGCAGCAGAAACGTGCAACATGTCGTACATCAAGACAGGTGAAACGGCTGAGACACCTGAACCAAAAGGTACGGCGGCTGTCCTGGGGGCACCATCATCCCCCAGGGATTGCTCCTTCGTCCGCCCGGCAGAGAGCACGCAGCTACGGGTTGCTAGAACTTCTTCGTTTGGAACTGGGGAACTCTCACACCGCTTTGCCCCGCGAGGGGACGCGCGCATGCCAGCGTGCGGGAGAGAGGGCGGAGGCGGCGTCGTAGCCAAAGGCCGTGCTGTAATGGCACGGACAGGGTGAAGGTCCGCCAGGGTAAGTCCGAGAAAAGCGAAGCAAACAGACGAAGGGAGGAAAGCAGATGACGGTAGGGCTGTCCTGCTGGTGCGCCTCTCCGTGGGGAACCATGAGTCTGCTCTTCGTGAGTACCTGGACCGACCTGGAAAGCGCAGTGCGGTGAAAGTGTGCGCCGCATCACCCGATGCTAGATCCCTTTCACCTGTCTTGATGTACGACATGTTGCACGTTTCTGCTGCGCCGAGGCGCTTTTCGTCAGCATAGGTTGCAGGGGTAGCCCGTTGGCTCGTTCGGCTCGACCCAGCGGATACATTGTCAGCAGGCTTCCCACCCCAGAGAGTGCCGCTCCCTGACGCAGGCCGCTCACCCCTCGTGCCATTGCTCCTGCACGGTCCTTTATGAACAACTCCTTCGCCCGTTAAAGGGCGCACCCATCAGTATCAAAAGCGCCCAAGACCCAGCTACCGTGATCAGCGACAGGTGGAGTAGGCTGTGCCAGCCGCCGCGGCCTTGGGTCCTTTAGCACAACAGATGAAACACACTCAAAATAAAGCGCCCTTGACACCGGCGAGAATAGGCGCATACTGGTACTGATCACGCCACACGCCGCACGCCGTCTACCACATGGAGGAAAAGAGCATGAAACGTCGTCGGTCCGTCCGATCCCGTCTGGCCGCTCTGGCCGCAGCCATCGCCATCCTGGGGTCGGCGCAGGCGCCCCTTGCAGCTGCGGCCTCCCCACCCGCATCGGCCCAGTCCCGCGCGCACGGCGCGGCGGCGGGTACCGCGGCGCCGGCGGCGCGCCAGGGTGATGTCATCGCCAACCTCTTCGAGTGGAACTGGCCCTCCGTCGCGCGGGAGTGCGCCACGGTCTTGGGGCCGGCCGGGTACGGCGGCGTCCAGGTCGCCCCGCCGCAGGACTCCCTCTCGCGCAGCGGCCCGGCCCCCGTCCATCCCTGGTGGGAGGTGTACCAGCCGGTCGACTACAACCTGACCAGCCGGATGGGCACCGAGGACCAGTTCAAGGCCATGGTCGCCACCTGCCGCGCCGCCGGGGTCAAGGTCTACGTCGACGCGGTGATCAACCACATGACCGGCCAGGGGGACACCTCGTACGGCGGCGTGCACTACGCGAAGTACGACTATCCCGGGCTGTACACGTCCACCGACTTCCACCACTACCCGGCCGACTGCCCCGAGCCCGACGGCACCATCCACGACTTCAACAACTACCTCGAAGTCACCAAGTGTGAGTTGGTCGGTTTGGCCGACCTGCGCACCGAGTCGGACTCTGTCCGCGACACGCTCGCCGGCTATCTCAACAAGCTGCTCAGCTATGGCGTCTCCGGCTTTCGTGTGGACGCGGCCAAGCACATCGGCCAGACCGACCTGGCGGCCATCGAGGCCCGGCTGCAGAATACCGTCGATGGCGCCCGTCCGTATCTCGCGCTGGAGGTCGTCCCCGGTGGCCCCGGCAAGCTCGCGCCCGCGGCGTTCGAGGGCGTCGGCAACCTGCTTGGCTTTGACTACGCCACCCAGATCCACGATGCGTTCAAGAGCTATACGACCCCCCCCGGCGGCAATATCACCGATCTGCAGATCTTCGGTGAGCAATCAGGGCTGCTGCCCAGCGACAAGGAGCTCGTCTTCGTGGAGAACCACGACACCGAGCGCAACGGCTCCACGCTGAGCTACAAGGACGGCGCCACCAACATCATTGCGACCGAATTCATGCTCGCCTGGCCCCACGGCCGGCCCGAGGTGTACGCCAGCTTTGCCTGGAACAGCAGCGACGATTCTCCGCCGTCCGACGCGAACGGCTTCATCACGAACACAGACTGCGCCAACGGCTGGGTCTGCACCGACCGCACCCCCGGCGTGGCCAACATGGTGGGCTGGCACAATGATGTCGGCGATGCGCCGGTCGCTAACTGGTACGACGATGGCGTCAACCTCATCGCCTTCAGCCGCGGCGACAAGGGCTGGATCGCCATCAACAACGAGACCAGCGCCCAGACCAAGGCCTTCGCCACCGGGCTGGGCGCGGGCGTCTACTGCGACATCATCCACGGCGCCCTCACTGACGCGCGCTCGTGCTCCGGCCCGACCGTGACCGTCGACGCCTCCGGCCACGCCACGGCCACCATCCCGGCCAAGGACGCGATCGCCTTCGCTGCCGGTGACCTCACCAGCACGGTGAGCGGGACGGCCACCGTCAGCGCGACGCCGACCGGCACGGTGAGCGGGACGGCCACCGTCAGCGGGACGCCGACCGGCACCGCCGCGTCACCTACGGCGACCAATACTGCGGTCCCGGCGACGAGCACAAATACGGACGTGCCGGCCACGGCAACGGGGACAGCCGTGCCGGCAACCAGCACGAGCACGAACGTGCCGGCGACCAGCACGAGTACTGCTGTACCCGCGACGGCGACCAGCACGAGTACTGCTGTACCCGCGACGGCGACCAGCACAGTGGTGTCGACCCCCGTCTGCCAACTCTTCGTGCTGCCCGCCTTCGACACCGTCCCGCGCGGCGGGAACCAGGCCCTGCTCGTAGACGCCGCGCCTAACTCCGCCATCACGCTCACCGTCAAGGCCGGCTACCCGACTCAGGCGTCGCTCTACACGGACAGCAGCCTGGGCTCGTCCGACGGCTTCGGAACGACGCTCACGGGCGAGAGCGTGGCGGGCGGCTACCGCTACACCTTCCGGGTCGCGGCGTCGGGCCTGGCGCTGCTGACCTTCGCGATCCCCCCCACCGCGCTGGCGGGTACGGTCGTGATACAGGTCACGGCCCAGGAGCCCTGCGGCGTGTTCAAGACGGTCACGACCTTCCAGGTGCGCGGCATGGTGACAGGCGCGGGCGTGGTGGCGCGCGCTACGGGCGGCGCGGTGACACTGGCGATCCCCCTGCCACGCGGAGACACACTGCCGACGAACGCCAGCCGGTTGGCACGGCGGGGCATCCTGCGCGTGACGACGCAGGGGCACGGCGCCACGGCGCGGCGCGTCCTGCGCATCACCTATCACCCGCACACACGCCCGGCGTCCGTCAAGGGCGGCGCGGCGCACACACGGCCTCACACGCTGTTTGGGGTCGCGATCGGGACGGGGACAGAGGCCGCGTCGTCGTCGTAGGATGTCGCTGCGTCGGGCGCGGGGATGCGCTCCTGGCGCAGATAGACCTGCGACCACGGCGGGGCTACGCGCCTCATCCGACCTTTTACAAAGGTCGGATGAGGCGCGTAGCCCCATCGATCACCTCCGCGTCCACGTCTATCCCGTACGTCCCCAGCCACGCATGGCCGAACGCTGCGGCCGTCCCCCACCGTGTCGCCCACATGCAGGACGCCAGCGGCGATGTCAGTAACTGATGTCGAGCGCGCGCATGTCGGTGAACTCCGCGCTCGCTGCGATCCCGTACCGGTCCAGCACGTTGCTCCCGAACAGGTCAGCCGCGTCTGCCCGCGCCGCGGCCGTCGCCCCGTCGGCCCAGGCGTCGAGCACCGTCCCCATCGCCACCCCGTCGAGGTGGACTTTGTCGCCCTCCGCCGTCTGACTGATCCGTCGTACCCGCGCCACCTTGTCGTTCGACACGCGCACCGGACCCTCGGCATAGTCCACACTGAGCCCCTCGTCGCGTAGCCGCTGGACATTGGCTGCCCGTCCCTGCGCGTTGGCGATCCCCCGCACCGCCGCCGTCACCCCCTCCGTGCGTGTCCGCGTCACATCGCGCGCCTCGCCCGATCCTGTTTCTTTTTGCCACCGCTGTACCGTGCGCACGTTCACGCCCACCTGTGCGGCAAGCAGCCGATTGCCGGCGGCGACCTCGCGCCGCCCGCTGCCCCCGCCCAGCGTCTCCACGACGGAACGTACCGCCGCCGGCGTCAGCGTCACCTCGGCCGCCACCAGCGCGCCCAGGCGCTCCGTCAGCAGGTCCGCCAGGGCCGGCACCTCAGTCCCCTTCCCCGTCCGACGGCGCCTGTGTCCCCGGTCCCTCGTCCCCCTCGACTCCGGTGGTGTCGCGGATAAGGGCGAGCAGGCGCTTCATGCCCACGCCCAGCGTCATGCGCCCCTCGTCGCGCAGCCCGAACGCCGGTAGCAGCGGCACCAGGGGCACGCCGGCGTCGTGGACCTTGAAGTGCCCCAAACCGGTCCCCAGCGTGATTGTCGGCGGGCACGCTGCCACCGCGTCGATCTCGTCGGACACGATGTACACGCAGTCGATGTTGACGGCGACGGGCGTGCAGCCAGCCGCGTCCATGCGCGCGATCGCCGGCGAGAGGTTGGCCGCGCCCTGCGCCAGGATCGCGTGCCGCCAGTCGGGCCGGTAGAGCGCGCTGTCCCGCCGGTGCCACTACCCCGCCATGCTGCTGATTGTGACCGCGTAGGTGAGCTTGAACACGTCGAGGGCGAGCCGCCCCGCCGGCGTCGTGTCCGCGTAGAGCGCCGCCCGCGCGTACCACGAGGCCAGCGCGCGACTGTGCCGCGTCCAGACGTGGGCCTGGCTGATCGCGACGGCCTGGCCCCGCTCTAAGGCCTGCACGATGGTCGGCGTGCAGTACCATTGCTCGGCCGCGCCGGCGACGCGCGCGCACCAGTAGCCCGGCAGCTTCGGGTCGAAGGGCACGCCACCCCCGGCGCCCGGAGCGCCGGTAGCCGTGCGCTCCTCCACGTCGCCTAGGCCCAACTCCACGTTGGCGCACGCCCCCAGCCACGCCGCGTTCTTGTCGTACGAGTGCAGGTAGACCCGCCCCCGCTCGGCCGGCGCCAGCGTGCGCATCCACACCGTGTCGCGCACCGTCGTCGTCTCCCGCGCCGGCGCCGGCCAGTCCGTCACCGCCGCGCGCGGCCCCCCCCGCCCCCGCCGGCCCAAGGCCACCATCAAGTCCGTCCCCGTCTTGCCCGGGCTGCGCACGTAGGGCGCGCCCACCGCCGCGGCGTACGCGGTGAGCGCCGCCAGCAGCGTCCCGGCGTCCGTCCCCTCCCCCCATGTCGCGTTCTCGTCGTAGGCGGGGAACACCACGGCGAGCCCCGCCCCCGCCTCGCCTCGCTTGTCGAGCGAGACCCAGGGGGCCAGGCCCTCGGGGAAAGCGTGCAGCGCGCCGAGCGCGTCGGACACGAACGGGTGGCGCAGGTGTTTGGGCGTGCCGCCCGACGCCTTAATCACGGTGGCCGGCTCCGGCAGGTCCGCCGCCCGCGCCCACGCCGCCGTCACCCACAACTGGGCCAGGCCATGCCGCCGCGCGCCGTTATACAGGTCGCCGACATGCCGGATCGCCCCCCGGATGGGCGCGAGGGGACACTCAGGGAGGTGCAGGCCGTCCACGTCGAGCATGCCGATCGGGGGCGAGGTGGCGCATGTTTCCATTCTATCCCTCTCCCGCGGCGTCGCCGCCGGCACCATCGGGCGGCGCGACCTCCAGATACCACCGGTGCAGCCAGTTCATGACCTCCTCATAGGACCGCGCCGGCAGTGATTTATAGGTGTTGATGCGGTAGCGGCGATAGATGGCAGAGTACACCCCGGCGTACCCCTCACGGTTGCCCGTCGCCTGCAGGCGCTGCCCGATGGCCTTGACGGCCAGGGAAATCTCCGTGGCCTGGGCCTCGGTGATCCTCGCCTCCCCGCCCGTCACACGCTCCAGGTCGGTCAGGCGCTGGCTCGTGTCCGCGATGAAGCCGCGCAGGTAGTCGGCCATCACGTCCTGGCGTCCCGCGACGTCGGCCACGCGCTGCTCCAGTTCCAACTGATTCTGCGCTAAGTGTTGCACAGCCGTGGCAATCTCCAGCGCGATCGCCGCCCCCGACACGCCCGGTTCGGTTGTCGCGGGGATGGCGCGCGACTGGCGCGCCGTCTGGCCCTTGAACGCCTCCCACAGGACGCGGAAGCAGTCGGCGCGGTAGCGCTTGAGCTTCTCCCGTACCTCCGGTTTTGCCTGCGAGGGCGTGACGCCGAAGAGCCAGCCCGGTAGGAGGTCAAGCGGCACGCAGAGGAGAGTGCGCTGCCGCCCATCGGCAGCCGTCATGAGGACGCCGCGCACACGCTCGGACAATGTCTCGTCGCGCAGCACGCGCCGGCGCTGCGGGCTGAAAGCGAGACCCAGGAAGTCTGTGATGGGGCGCAACGCCACGTAGAGCTCGCCGTCGGACGTTTCAGCCACCGGGATGCCATCGCCATAGAAGTCCACATATTGCTGGCGCACCGGCATGAGGGCCGTTTCCGCACCGGGCTCGCGCGCACCACTCACATCAACATCCACCATGTCTCCTTCCATATCCCCCATACCTCCCTCCATCATCCGTGCGCGGTCGCGCACTCTGTGCCTCACGCTCCTCAACCGTGACCATAATGGTCACGGTTGGCGCGATCGTCGGCACGCCCGTGACCGTCGCACGCGCGGTCGTTATCCCGTCCGCGGCTGCTCGCGCGTGCGCTGATGACACGCGTCCGTCTCCCATCGTCGCTAGCCTAACATAGCGCGTCGGCCTTCCACGTCGACATTGTCAGTGTGAGGCCGCCCCTCGCCCGCGTGGCGTCCCTGTCAGAGAATCCCGACGCGGGCCGGGGCTGCACGTATCGCTGCAACACGCCTCAATTGGTCTGTGAGCCGACACTGGCAGGGCGCGGCGCGGCACGTGGGGCACGCAACAACAGGGGACAGCCCGGTGATGGATGCCACATGTGGATGCGAGATGAATGTGCCATCCGAGGCCTCGTATAAGAGTGCCGGCGAGGGTATCACTGTAGCGCTGACGTGGCCGTAGCTGGGCGCCGGGTTTACCTGCGTGGCCTGGTCGCCCGATGAAGTGGTCTCTTTGAGGGGCGCGATGTCGTAGGCGACGCACACCCCCCCGTGGCCCGTGCGCTCGACGGCCCGTTCTATGCACCCCCGCAACTTATGTCCCAGCCACTGCCGGTGGGCCTCGTCGGGGACGCCAACGCGCAGCACGTCACCGTCCAGGCTCACGGCCGTCGTCGCCTCCACCCAGCGCGCGTAGTTCTCCGGCGTGAGGTCCCGGCGCAGTTCGCCGCGCACTTCCCGCCACACCGCCTCCGCCGCCGTGGTCACCGGCGGGTCGTCCATGCCATCGCCCCCGACGATGGCCGGTGGGGCCGACGCTGGGGACCGGGCCTGGGCCGACGCGCTCGCGCCGCCGTCGGGCGCGTCAACGAGGCCTTGGAGCGTGGCGAGTAGGTACGGCATGCGGATGACCGTTCCCCCACGGCCCCGCTTGGTGATCGCCAGCCCCTGCGACCATGCGATAGTGGCGGCCTCGTCCAGCAGCGCAAGGATAGCATCGTCGCCCAGCCCAGCTGTGCGCTGCATGTTCAACACCCGCGTCCGGCTCGCGTGCGGGGCATCGTCGCCGAACTCCGCCGAGAGGCGGGCAACCTGTACGCCGACAGGCCTGAGGTCAGGGCCGACCGGTCTCTCCATCAAGGTCGGCTCTATCGCTTGTATCTCACTCGTCATGATCGTCGAATCGCTCGAAGCGAGGGGCCGGCGCGGGCGCAGGGCGCGTCCCCCTCGTTTCGAGATATCTGTCTGTCTTCGACTGTTTGTTGTCTCGACTGTTTGTTGTGTGTCCAAATCCGCGACAGGGGCCTGTGTCATAGCGCGACAGGGGGTGTCTCTGTGCGCGACAGGGGGGCTCTCTGCCTCTTGGGCCGGGGCTGGTCGATTCTGACACACGGGGAGCGCCGCGCGCGTCGGCAGGCTCGGGTCCTTGAAGACGATGCCGTAGGTGTTGGCGAGCTGCCCCCGACGCGGGTCGATGTTCTTGCGCTTGCGGATGAGGCCGGCCGCGATCAGGCGGTCGAGGGCGCGCACGACGGTGGACTTGGCCAGGCCGGTCCCGTGGTCTAACTGCCGAGCCGGTTTGATCACGGCGCCGTCGGCATCGCGGACCTCGGCGGTCACGATGCCGTGGCAGATTTGGTCGAGGCTGATCTGGTCGCTGTGGCGCTTGAAGCCGAAGGTGCGGCGCGCCACGTACATGAGCACGGTGAACGCGGAGGGGCCGAGCGGGGCCATCACCTCGTCGAAATAGGCGTCGGGGATCTGGGTGCCGTTGAGCGTGTCGACGCCCCCGAAGGTCCACCCCTCCGCCAGGGCCGTGTCCGTCATAACCATGCTCATCGCGCACCCCCACTGCTGCTAGGGTGGAGGGAGCGCAGACGCCAGTAGCGGTACTCGGCCAGCTTACGGGGCGTGGCCCCGGCAAAGGGCTGGTGGATGCCCTGGGCGCGGCGCAGACGCGCGTGCGTGACGCCGCCGCTCAGGATATCCCGCGCGCCGACGAGGGCTTGTCGCAGGGCGCGGTCATCGTCCAGGGCGGCCGTGACCCGCGCACGGCTGTTGACGACCGTGGTGTGGTCGGTGCGTCCCAACGCTTGGGCGGCCGCCATGTTGGTCAGGTGATAGTCCTCGACGAGCAGGTAGGCGCACAGATGCCGCGCCTGGGCGACGTGGGGCGTGCGGCCGGGGCGCACGATCGCGCCGGGGGTCACGTCGGCCGTGGGGTGGGCCTCGTTGTAGGCGCGCGCGACGGCCGCGATGATGGGCTGTGTATCGACCATGCCCGTGCGTGTCCACACGGGGGGTGCGCTATCCCATTGACAGGCGCGCGGGTCCGCGCTATCCTGTCGGGAGAGCAGGGGTGTGCTTTGAAGCATAAAAGCCTCCTCTGCAGGCCCGCAACCCGGTTCGGAGCTAGCTACTCCTTCGGGCGACGGCCTTCGGTTGGTGGCTCTGGTGATCGCTTTCTGGGCGGGGACACCAGCGCCGGTTGATATAAAGAGTTAGTCTGTGGCGAGGTAGAGGCTCACCGGGTACGAACCGGTGGGCCTCTACCTTTTGCCGCGGCTGTGGCCGCGTTACGTGCTACATGGCGCACTCCTTCATGATGGGTAGTGTAGCCCACGACCTCCCCTGGCGTAAAGGCGGCGCGTGAGAACACCCCCTGTCCCTCCCTTAAAGGCGCTATCCGGCGCGGCTCGTGTGCGGTCATGGGAGCCCCGTCCAGTCGTAGGCGCGCCCGTGCTTCACCGGTGCCGTCGGCAGCCGCGCCGGGCTGGATGCGGGCGCTACCGTCGGTGCAGCTGGGACCGTTGTTACTGGGGCCGCAGCCGGTGCTTTCGCCATCACACGCACGGGCGCGCTGGGCACCGTGGCCGGCGTGGCTCCCCACGCCGCGTCGGGCACCGCTCCCCGCGTTGGGGTCGGCACGGGTACGGGCACAGGGACCACCGGTGCGTCCGCGCGTGCGGGTGCCTGTGTGGCTGCGGCGGCGACCACCGTGGCGGCGACCGGCGCGGGGTCCGCGCGTTCGACGCAGGCGGGCGGGGCCGGCAGTTTCGAGAGGCGTCGGAGTGCGCGGACGGTGTAGAAGGGCCGCGTGCGCAGGTCCATCGGCCGCGCCTCGCGCACGCTCACGATGATGCGCCGACGGGAGGAGGCGTGCAGGTCCTCCGGGAACAACAGGGGCACGCCCGCCTCGCTCACTGAGCGGCTGTCGCGCTCGGGCGTGCGCCCGAACAGGCCCCCCGGCGCGGCTGAGTCGCCCGCGCTGGAGGCCAGCACCGTGCGCTTGCCGAGCGTCTCGCTGGCCCACTGCGCATCCTTGCCGCGCGTCCCGCCCAGCCAGGCCAGCGCGTTGCACGACTCCACGAGGGCCTCCGCCCCGGTCTCGTCGTAGTCCTCGATCAGTTGCGAGCGCATCTGGAACGAGAGGACGCGCGAGACGCGCACCTGGCGCAGCACGTTGAAGCGATCGGGGGCGTCCGGGACCGCGCCCATCGTCCCGAACTCATCCAGGAGCAGGCGCACCTCGCGCTCCAACGCCCCGCCCGGCAGCGTGCGCGCGCGGTCCATGAGGACGCGGAACAGCGTGGTGAACAGGCCGCCCACGAGCGGGCGCAGCGTGCGGTCGCCCACGGGCGTCACGATGTAGAGCGCGAGGGGGCGCCGGCCGCGCCGCCCCAGGCGGTCCAGGTCGAGCAGGCCGGCGCCGCCGCCGACGGCGCGCACGGCCGCGTCGGTAAGCGTGGAGAGGCGCGGGGCCAGGCCCGAGGGGATCGAGGTGCGCAGGTCCTTGTGCTCCTTGATGAGCCCGAGGAACTGGCCCGCCGCCGGCGGGATGCCGCCCGGCGTCCGCTGCAAGCGGGCCTCGATCTTCTCGATGGTCGGCAGGAGCAGCAGGTCGATCAGCTCGCCGAGCGTGCCCGTCGCGCGGCCGGCGTCGTGGGCGATGGCGTGGACGTGGGCGACGCCGGCGGCGATGAGCAGGATCAACGCCTGCTCGAAGTAGGCCACGGCCGGGGCGCTGCCCGCCGGCGTGGTGTTGCGCAGCCAGGCGGCGGCCCACGCCTCGGCCTGCGCCTGGGTGCGCTCCAGGGAGAGCGGCGCCCACGTCACGCTGTCGGCCGGCGTCTGCATGTCCAGGCGGAACACGTCGTGCGTGCGGCTCATGGCCGCGGCCGTCTGCGCCCAGTGCTCGCCCTTGGGGTCGGTGGCGACGTAATCCACATCCGGGTCCGCTTCGAGCAACTGCCCCTTGTAGATGGCGTTTGATTTGCCCAGGCCGTTGGGCGCGCAGATCGCGACGCCCTCCACGAGCAGCGATTGAGGGATGCCGACGGTGATCTTTTTGAGCCCGCGCCGCGCGGTGCCCAGCACGAGATCGCCGGGCCTGGCGCGCCGCCGCCGCAGCTCGTCCCAGGTCTGCCAGCGCGCGCCGCCGTAGGTGTTGGCCCGCGTGGGGTCCAGACCGCGCTTTCTGTGGCCAATGAGGATGACGACGACGCACAGGGCCAGGAGCCCGAGCGCGCCGCCCAGTTCGAGGGGGATCGCCGCGCGCACGGGCGCCCCGCTGGGACTCTGGAGGGTGGCGTAGCGCCAGGCCGCGCCGTGGCGCATCCAGAAGGCCCACGGCGTTGTGCGGATCGTGGGGGCGAGTCCGTGGAGCCCGTGGCGCGCCCACGCCTGCGTCGCATGTAGGGCCGTCAGCCCGTTGGCCGCCGGCCACGCCACGGCGTCGTAGGCGGTCTGAGACCACAGCGTCACGGCCGCGGTCGCGTGATGATAGATGATCGTGGTCTCGGCGGCGATCCAGCGCGCGCCGCCGGCCGGCCCGAGCCAGATGGTTAGGGTGGCGCACAGGCCGGCAAGGAGACCCGCCCAGCCGCGCAGCAACCAAAGCACGCGGACGAGCAGGCGACGCGCGAGGCGCAGGAGGGCGACACCCCCCGATCGAGCGCGGGACGGCAGGCGGCGCACGGCGACGCTGACCCGCGCCCAGGGGCGGGCGGTGAGAGGCGGGCTGGCGGGGGTGCGCGGTGTGCTCATGGCGTGTCTCTCCTCCTCCCTACAGGTCGAGGGCCGGCGTCAGGTCGCGGTCGAGGGCACCGACGGGGGCGGGATCGAGGTCCACCCGCGCGCCCGCGAGGTCCGCGCCGTTGGACGCGAGGGCGGCTTGGTGAGCGGTCGCCTCGTCAGGGTAGGCGTTCCCACGGGGGCCATCGTCGGGGCCGTCGGCGACGCGCACCGGCTCCCAGCCGTTGGTGTCGCGCTCAAGGGGACCGGCGGCGTAGCGCCCGAGCGCAAAGCTGTCCCCCTCGCGCTCGACCTCGAGCCAGGTGGCGCCCGTGGCGACGAGCGCGTCGATCT
>JAABUM010006031.1_pt1 | contig 12210 bp, 10 predicted proteins | sample 5559161 | NCBI WGS metagenome assembly JAABUM01 (sample SAMN10711868, study PRJNA513369) | rock metagenome | isolation source: Antarctica rocks | place: Antarctica: Victoria Land, Siegfried Peak nord | reverse complement strand
AGACCGTACCTTTCGTGCAGGATGGCGCCAAAAGCTACCGTTTCCGCGTCCGCTGGGGCATCAAGACCGACAGCGACGATACGGAAGGCGCCGTGGTCGCCACCTCGGACCTGCGCCCCGCGCCCCCGCAGATCGAGGCCCTGCTGCCCTCCTTCGAAGGTACGATCCAGCAGCGTCCGCCGAGCTACTCGGCCATCAAGGTCGATGGCGAGCGCGCCTACGACCGCGCGCGCGACGGCGAAGTTTTCGAACTGGCGTCGCGCCCCGTGACCGTTCACTCGCTGCGCCTGATCGAATCGTCACGCGACGAAGCCGTGCTCGAGGCCCATTGCGGCAAAGGCACCTATGTGCGGGCGATTGCCCGCGACCTCGGGGAGGCCCTAGGCTGCTTCGGCCACGTCAATGCCCTGCGCCGCACGCGGGTCGGACCCTTCCGTGAGGCCGCTGCCGTGCCGCTGCCGGGCGAGGACGACGATCCCTCCCGGCTTCTCGGATCGCTCCTGCGGGTCGAGGCCGGTCTCGGCGAAGTCGCGGGCGTGGAGATCGCGCGTCAGGATGCAGCCCGCCTGCGGCGCGGCCAGGCGCTCGTGCTTCGCGGGCGCGACGCGCCGAGCCAGGGCATGGCCTATGCGACCTGTGGCGGCGTGGTCGTGGCGTTCGGCCCGGTCGAGCAAGGCGCCCTGCAGCCCTATCGGGTGTTCAACCTGCCGTTCTGAGCGAGGGCTACGCCGCCCGCCAGCGGTCGATGTTGCCCGAAAATGAGCACATTGTGCCGCAAAGCTTACATATAACTCAGGCGCTCTAATTTTCGGCACTTGGTATCAAGTGAATGTAACCGATGTTAAAGTAGATTGCGGACATTCACGGTTTCCAATCCGTTAATTCGTTCATTTGACATTCAGATCACGAGCCCGATATTTCGCCTCAACACGGCACGCGGCGTTGCGATGCGGCGCTCGACGACACGCCTGGCAGAACCGTCCTTACGCTGAGGAAGCGCCCCCACTAAGCCAAACCGGCGACATGGGGACGACGATGACCGACGACCTGAGTATTGGACGAGAGCCGACACGCGCGGGCGCACGACGCTCGCGGAAGCCTGCTGCAGGTGGGGCTTTGGCTACGCTGAAGCGTGGCATCGCCTTTTCGGTCGCGGCCGCGCTCTCGACCCTGATCCTGACCTCGACATTGCCACCGCTTGTGGCAGATCAGTCCGACCGCGCCGTGATCGATGCGCCCGTCATGTTGCTCACGGCGCCCATCGCCGGCGAGATCAAGACCATGACGGCGAGGCCGGCCGATGTCCTCCAGGCCAAGTCGGTGGTGGCCGACATCGTCAATCCACGAGTGGACCGCACCACCCTCATCGCCCTCGAAGGCAAGCAGACCGACACGGAGGAGAACCTGCGAGCGGTCCGGGCCAAGCGGAGCAGCGACCTGCAATATATAGACGGTCTGACGCTGGAGATCAACCGACAGGCCGCCATCGTGGTGGCCCGCTATGAGCAGCAGATCGTCGACCTTCGGGCCCAGGTCGGCTCGGCCGGAGCGGCCACCGAGGAGAAGAAGCAGATCGTCGGGCACCAGGTCACCATGGTGGCCCGCGATGTTTTCGCGCCCGAAATGGCGAAGGCCGCCACCCAGCAATACACGGCAGCCAAGTTCCAGCAGGACAGTACCGAGTCGAAACTCCTCCAGAAACAGTCGCAGCTGGACAGCGCGCGCAAGTTCATCTTCGTCGGCGACGACGTCCATGATCTCGCCGCGATGATCCAGAAGAAGCGGGACATGCAGCTCGACGTGCAGCGGCTGACGATCGAGGAGACGCAGGTCATGTCGACGATCGGCGACCAGGGCAGGCTGCTTTACGCGGAGCGGACGCGGCTCGGCAGCCTCGAAGGCTCCACCGTCACGGCGCCGGGTCCGGGTGAGGTCCTAGACGTCGGTGCATCGGTCGGCCGTCATGTGGCGGCCGGCGACACGCTGGCCCGCATGGTCGACTGCGACGCCTCTTTCGTGGTGGCGATCTTCTCGTATCGCCAAGGCGCCGATCTCGCGGTCGGCACGCGGGTGTCGATCGATGCCGGTTCGGCCGGCATGCGCGACGGAACAATTGCCGAAGTGCTGCCAAAGACCAGCGACAAGGTGGACGAGACCTACGCTGTGCCCTTTCCTCAGACCGAACGGCGGGAGCTCTATGTGCTGGTCAGGCCCGACAGCCCGCTCCGCAGCTCGCCGACGTCTCGCGCGGTCAGTGTGACATAGGCCACTGGGTGACGGTCACGCGCGCCAACGGCTGGGTCCCGTCCTTCTCGGTCATGTGGCGCACGGCCGGTCGGCGGATCGCCGAGGGCGTCCATGCCGCAACGGCTCTGCCCTGGATGTCGTCCCAAACAGGGCCGAAGGCGTCGGCAGAGCCGGCCAAGACGGCAAACCTGCGTTGAGGCGCCGCACGATGCCGAAGCGCACTGCCTGGCGTTACGCCGGCACCGCCGTGATCGGACTTTTGGCCGCAGCGGCGTCCGGCGAGGCGTTTGCCGGCGCGAGCCTGCGGCCCGAGGCGGCTCCCTTCTGTGCCGCCGTCGCCCGTGCAGTCGATGGGGCGGGACCCGGAGCCGGACCCGTCTTCGTGGCGAGCTACAGGCCGGGCCCGAGCGAGAGCGAGGTTCCGCTGCCGCTCCGCACCTCGGCCTTCGTCTATGACAACGCGCTGGCCGCCATCGCGCTCGTGGCCTGCGGCGACACGGCCCGGGCGACGCGGATCGGTGACGCCCTTCTGACGGCGGCGCGTCACGACCGCAGCTTCGCGGACGGCCGCCTCCGCAACGCCTACCGGGCGGGTCCGGTCGGCCAGGAGGGTCCGGCCATACCGGGATGGTGGGACGCAGCGGCCCGACGTTGGGACGAGGACGCCTACCAGGATGGCACTGCCACCGGCAATGTCGCCTGGGCGGCCCTGGCACTGCTCACGCTCGACCAAGCGACCGGCCGCGCCGAGTACCGCAACGTTGCCGCAGCCCTGCTCGGCTGGATCGGGTCCCATACCGCCGATGCTCCGGGACCGGTCGGCTATGCAGGAGGCCTGTCCGGCTTCGATGGCGCGCAACGCGCCCTCACCTGGAAGTCCACCGAGCACAACATCGACATCGCGGCGGCGGCGATCTGGCTAGACCGGCTGGCGCCCGATCCAGCTATCAGGGCCATGGCGGCGCGGGCCAAGAATTTCGTGTCGTCGCGGTTCCGGACCCCGCCCGGGATGTTCCTGCTCGGGACCACGCCCGATGGAGCCGATGCCGACCCGTCGCACCTGGCGCTCGACGTGCAACTGTGGCCGGTGCTCGGCGTGCCGGACGCCCCTCCCGCGTGGCGGAGCGCCGTCGGCTTCGCCGATGCGCACTTGCGACGCGGGGACGGCATGACCTTCGCCGGTATCGGAACGAACCGCTGGACCGAGGGGACCGCGCAGGCCGCATTGACGTTCTGCGCCCTCGGCGCAGATAGCCTCGCCGACATCTTCCTGGCGGGGCTGCCAGCCCATGCGTCGCCCTCCGGCCTCCTCTACGCCACGAGCGCCGGCGACGTCCCCACCGGCTTGATGGTGGAAGCCGACGGCGGTGACGCCTTCACCTACGCGCATCGTCCGCACCTTGGCGCGACCGCCTGGGCGGCGCTCGCGGCGCAACGCTGGAACCCTTTCGCGGGCAGAAGGCTCGCCGGCCATGCTTGACATATCGCCTGGCGCCGAAGCCGTGTTGATGGTCGATCTCGGGGTGCTGCTCGGCGTCTCAGCCCTGGTGCGCTGCCTGGACCCGCTGCGCGCGGCCGACCGGGCGCTGTTCGGCGGCGTCACGGGAGTCCTCATCCTGGCCTATGCGGCGTGGCGCTGCGCCGAAACCGTGCCACGCTTCGACCTCACGGTCGGCAGCCTGTGGCAGCACGTCTATCTCGCTTTCGAAGCCGTTGCGGTCATCTACACGCTGCTGTCGATCGTCATCCTGCTGCGCTACGCCGACCATTCCGCGGAGGCCGACGTGGCCGAAGCCGAGCTCGAGGCGTCCAAGCGATGGCCCGCCGTCGACGTGTTCATCTGCACCTACAACGAGCCAGTCGACGTGCTCGAGAAATCCGTGCTGCTGGCGCGCGCCATGGACTATCCCGACGCCCGGGTGTGGGTGCTCGACGATACGCGGCGCGCTTGGCTCAAGGACTATTGTGCCGAACTCGGCGTCGGCTATCTGACCCGATCCGACAATACTCACGCCAAGGCCGGCAACCTCAACAACGGGCTGCAACTCACCGGGGGTCCCGATGCCGCACCGCTCATCCTCGTGCTCGACGCCGATTTTGCACCCCACGCCAACCTCCTGAAGCGCACCGTCGGGCTGTTCCGGGACGAGCGGGTCGGCGTGGTGCAGACGCCCCAGCTCTACTTCAACGCCGACCCGATCCAGCACAATCTCATGGCCTCCAAGGCTTGGGTGGACGACCAGCGCATCTTTTTCGATGTGTTTCAGCCCGCAAAGGATGCCTGGGACGCGGCCTTCTGCGTGGGCACTACGTTTCTGGTCCGCCGGGACCGACTGGGCGAGATCGGCGGGTTCCCGCACGAGGCCGTGTCGGAAGACATCAACCTGACCTACACGATGCTCCGGTTCGGCTATGTCACACGTTGGCTGAACGAGCGGCTGAGCGTCGGCCTCGCGGCCGAGGGCTTGCCCGAATACATCACGCAGCGAGCCCGCTGGTGCCTGGGTACGATTCAGGTCGCCCTGTTGCGGGACGGCCCCTTCGCGGGGCGCGGCCTGACCTTGGTGCAGCGGATCCACTATCTGCACGGCCTGCTGAACTGGCTGTGCAAGCCGTTCATCGTGCTGATGCTCCTGGCCCCCGCCGTCTACTGGTTCCTGGACGTGCCGGCCTTCGAGGCCGATTATGTGGCCTTCCTGCGCCACGCCGTGCCGGCGTTGATCGCCTTTTACGCGTATAGCGGCTGGGTGTCGCGACGCCGAACCCTGCCGGTCTTCATGGAAGTGACCCACATGGTCACGGCGGTCGCCATCACCTGGACGCTGATCACCTGCTGCTACAAGCCGTTCGGGCGACCGTTCAAGGTGACCGACAAGGGAGGGGACAGATCGCGCACGGTGGTGCGGTGGGACATGCTGTGCATTTTCGGTTCGGTCACGGCATTGTCACTGGCCGCCATCGCCTGGGCACTGGCCGGCCCCAATGCGGCCGCGGAGGCAAGTCCCGTCGACCTGCTCAACCTCGTCTGGGCCGGCGTTTCCGCGCTTCTGTCGGGCATCGCCTGCCTGGTTTGCTTCGAGAGGCCTCGCCTGCATCGGGAAGAGCTGTTCGAATCGGACCACGCGGGCCGGATCTCCTTCGCTGACATCGACGTGTCCTGTGCGGTTCAGCGGCTGTCGACCGTGGACGCCAGCCTGCGGCTCGACCGGCGGGAGCGGCGCCTGAGCATCGGCGCAACCGTCGACCTCGCGGTCGGCGGCATGCCGCCGGTTCGTGGGCGCGTGTCGCGCCATCGAGGCCGCAGCGTGGTGATGAGCTTCGCGCTTCCCGAAGCGCAGCGCCGGGCCATGGTGGTCAGCCTCTACGGCCAACCGAACGACAACCTGCCGCTCCAGGCAGACCTTCGAGGCGCCCTCGGCGGATTGCTGCGCCGGAGCATCGGGCGCGACTGAGCACAACCTTTGGGCGATGCTGTTGTGAACGGCCGACCGTGTGCGGGCGTGGTGGACAAGCGCTCCCGCCGCTCATCTGAACCCCGAGCAGCGCGGGCCGGCACCGGTTCCGCTGCAAACCGAACTGGCCACCGGCACGCCGCTCTCTCGCGCAATCTTCAGCGTGCCGTCTTCCCGCACCAAGTCGAGCGTCACCGTGTTGGTGCCCGACTGGCGATGTCGCCCCGAGGCGTCGGCCCGGCTCCAACGCAGGACCGCACTGACGTGGCAGCGCTGCGCACTCAGGCCGCAGTCGTTCGTCACAGAGCCTAGCCGCACCTCGTAGCTGCGCCGCGGCCATTGCCTGATGAAGGCCAACTTGTCGCGAAAGACAGCATCCTGGGTCATGGGCTTGCCGTAATAGACGGCGCTGCGCGCATACAAGCGGTCCACGGTGGCGGGGTTGATGTTCGCATTGTGGGCCCAGATGACGAGGTATTCCTCCATTCGCCTGTCGAAACCGGCTGGGGCGGACTGCGCCACCGCCACAGAAGTGAGCAGAATCGGGATTGCCCAGAAGCTTCGCATCATCCTTGACTCCAATCGCCCGAACTCAAGCACCGGGATGTGGGTAGGGTTCCAGAGACGGCGTCGAACCGGGGCTGCCGAGCGCTTCCGGCGTCTTTTCCGGAGACACTGGAGCCTTGCGCTGGGCCGCCGCGTCGTCGCGAACCCGCGACGTGACGCGAACGGAGAGATTGACGCCCCACCCGGTCCGGGCCAATCTAGGCGTGTCCGAGGGGCGTCCCATTCCGGGGCTGAGATGGCGTCGAGCCGAACCCTTTGAACCTGATCCGGGTCATGCCGGCGAAGGGACAGGATCGGCCGCGCCCTCAGCCCGGCGGTTCCCGCCACCCATCGCGCCCGGATCTCCACAGACCAGGAGGAGATCCATGTCGCTCACCATACCCGAACCCAAGCTGCCGCCCGCGCCGCAAGCCGCGCCCGACAGCGTCACGACGGGCCCGATCACGGGGTCGCGCAAGGTCTATGCGGCGCCGAAGTCCCACCCGGACCTGCGCGTGCCGTTCCGTCAGATCACGCTCTCGGACCCGAACGAGCCGCCCGTGCGGGTCTACGATCCTTCGGGTCCTTACACCGAGACCGACGCCCGCATCGACCTGCGCCAGGGCCTGCCCGCCATCCGCGAGGGTTGGATCGCGGCGCGCGATTTCGATGCCGTATCGGGCCGCGCCGTCAGGCCGGAGGACAACGGCAATCTGCCCGAGGATCGCGTAGTCGAGGCCTGCCCGGCGCACCGCATCGTGCGGTCCGGCCGCGCCGGCCAGAGGGTGACCCAATACGAGTTCGCCCGCGCCGGCATCGTCACCGAGGAGATGGCCTATGTGGCGCACCGCGAGAACCTGGCGCGCGACACCGTGCTGGCCGAGGCGCAGGATCGCCTCGGCGACGGTGACAGCTTCGGCGCCGCAGTGCCGGAGTTCGTGACGCCCGAGTTCGTGCGCAGCGAGATCGCGCGCGGCCGGGCCATCATTCCGGCCAATATCAACCACCCGGAAGTCGAGCCTATGGCGATCGGGCGCAACTTCCTGGTCAAGGTCAACGCCAACATCGGCAATTCGGCCGTGACGTCGGGCGCCGCCGAGGAGGTCGAGAAGCTCGTCTGGGCGATCCGCTGGGGCGCCGACACCGTCATGGACCTGTCGACCGGCCGCAACATCCACAACATCCGCTCCTGGATCATCCGCAACGCGCCGGTGCCGATCGGCACGGTGCCGATCTACCAGGCGCTGGAGAAGGTCGGCGGCGACCCCATCAAGCTCGATTGGGAGGTGTTCAAGGACACGCTGATCGAGCAGGCTGAGCAGGGCGTCGACTATTTCACCATCCACGCCGGTGTGCGTTTGGCCCACGTGCCGCTGACCGCGAAACGCGTCACCGGCATCGTCAGCCGCGGCGGCTCCATGATGGCGCGCTGGTGCCTGGCGCACCACAGGGAGAGCTTCCTCTACGAGCGCTTCGACGAGATCTGCGCCATCATGCGGCGCTACGACGTGTCGTTCTCGTTGGGGGACGGCCTGCGCCCGGGCTCTATCGCGGACGCCAACGATGCCTCGCAGTTCGCCGAGTTGGAAACCCTGGGCGAACTCACCAAGGTGGCCTGGACGGGCGGCTGCCAGGTCATGATCGAGGGGCCGGGCCACGTGCCCCTGCACAAGATCAAGGTCAACATGGACAAGCAACTCGCCGCGTGCGGCGAGGCGCCCTTCTACACGCTGGGGCCGCTGACCACCGACATCGCGCCGGGCTACGACCACATCACCAGTGGTATCGGCGCCGCCATGATCGGCTGGTTCGGCACCGCCATGCTCTGCTACGTCACGCCGAAGGAGCACCTCGGGCTGCCGGACCGCGACGACGTCAAGACCGGCGTCATCACGTACCGGATCGCGGCCCATGCGGCCGATCTCGCCAAGGGCCATCCGGCCGCGCGGGTGCGGGACGACGCGGTCTCCCGGGCGCGCTTCGACTTCCGCTGGGACGACCAGTTCAACCTGTCCCTCGACCCCGACACGGCCCGGAAGTACCACGACGAGACCCTGCCCAAGGACGCCCACAAGGTCGCGCATTTCTGCTCGATGTGCGGTCCGAAGTTCTGCTCCATGCAGATCACCCAGGACCTGCGCCGCGAGGCCGAAGCCATGGCGGGCATGGAGGAGAAAAGCCGCGAGTTCCTGGACGGCGGCGGGGTGCTCTACGTGCCGGCGGCGGAGTGAGATATGAAGTGGCCGGGCTCCTGGGAGCCCGGCCACTTCATACAGCGTCGTTGGCGGCCTTCTCAGTTTCTGCCGCCAGCCAAGCGAATGCCGCGCGGACCTTCTCCGCTCCATCCGGATCGGCGGCTATCAGTGACAAGGCGATGCCCGGATAGCGGATCAGGTCGTCGTCGGTCAGGACGACGTTCGTGATCAGTGTGAACTGGCGCATCAGCTCTCTGCGCCACTCCAGGGCACCGAAAACGGGTTTACCCATCAGAGAGCCAAACTGTAGCCAGAGCTTCCCATCTGAACTCAGGTACACAGGATTGATCTTAAATCCTTTGGGGCGAAGCAGGGGGTATACTGACCCGTTCGCACGACCCGTACCGAATACAAGCTTCTCTCCGCACTTCTTCATGCAAGCGATGATGTCTTCGGCTAGCCGAGCCTCTTGGTCGGAGCGTTCGGCCCTGATCTTCTCCATAATGCGCTGCTCATCCCACGCTGTTCCGGGTAGCAGCTTTTCTCTCTGACCGGCTTTGGCCTCGATCTGCCCGAGGACCATCGGAACGATCGTCCTTAGGCCCTGCCCCTCGAACTGACGCAGCTCGACTGCGAGCACTTCCGCCGGGGTCATCTGCCTGTTCAGGAATTCGACGATGCGGCGCAACTCGGTGGGTATCACATCGGCGACGAACAAAAGTCGGATCTGGCCATCGGCAAGGGTTTTCTCGACTCGCGCCCAGAATGAATCAGCCTCGAAATCGGCTCCGACGAGTTCGGCCAGTACGTCATCGCTCTGCCGACCAGCCGCCGCGCATGTCTGCTCGAAGCTCGATCGAAGCGTGCCGGTCGACCAGAAGGCCGCGCAGTTCGCCGCGTAATCCAACATCTGTCCAACGACCTCGCGTCGGATGCGGCTGTCGGTCTGTCGCTTGATCTCGACCAGCGTGGGAATGCCGTCCTGGTCGAGGAAGACGTGGTCTATGGACCAGCGCGCGCCGTCGGCCTGATCGAGGCCCACCGCCTGCTCGCGTTTGACCAGGACCCATCTCCTCGGATCCTCCGGGTCGATCTGGTCGCCGACCAACAATTCAGGAAAGCGAGCCAGCAATCCCTGAAAGTCGACTTCGGACGCGAAGCGCGCTGGCTGCATGGACACGAGCGACTGATCGCCCTGTAGGACAAAACCCCGGCCTGGGTCGACATGGAAACGGCTCCAGTGGAATGGAGCCGTTCTATATCGTTCCAACCTCGCCGCAAAACTCGCGGGCGATCCGTGACGGGACGGCCTTCGGCATCGGAGAGCCTGCCGGAACCCCCGCGAACTCAGACTCTGGCGGGTGCCTTCTTCTTGGCCGGCATCTTCTTGGCGGGCTTCTCGTCCGCAGCAGAGCCCTTCAGCTCCGATTTGGCCTTTTCGTCCTCGTCGGTCTCGTCGTCGCTCTCCTGCATCTTGCCCTTGCCGCCCGCCGCATTGACGGCCTTCGCGGCGATGGCGCTGAGGATTTGATCGGCCCTTTTCTCTTCCGCGAGGGTCTCAGCGAGAAGCTTTGAGGCGTCCGCAAACCCGAGCTGCCTCGCCCAACTGGTCAAAGTGCCGTAGCGGGAGATCTCGTAGTGCTCGACCGCCTGGGCGCAGCCGATCAGCACGGCATCGGCGGCGTCGGTTTCACCGAACTCCTCGAGATCCTCCGTCATCTCCTCCGCGATGCCCTTCATGGCCTCGCAGGTCTTGGCCCGCGCGGTCTTGCCGATGATCTCGAAGACCTGCTCGAGGCGCTCGATCTGATGGGCGCTTTCCTCGCGATGACGCTCGAAGGCCTGCTTCAGTTCGGGGTGCTTGGCCGCCTTGGCGGACTTGCCGAGAGCCCGCGTGGCCTGCTTCTCGGCCCAATACACGTCCTTGAGTGTCTCGTAGAACGCATCGCTCAGTGTCTTCGGCTTTGCCGCCATGGTGCTATCCCCCTGCAATATGTCGACGACGGAGACGCGGTGCTCGCGAGCAGCGCCGGGACGAGATCGACACGCCTCGACCCGTGCCTCCCCTGGCCGAGTCAAGTGCGAACGCCTGTGGGAAGTTCACCGACCACCGGTGGAATCATGGTCGACCCGCGGCAGAATTTCGAATGTGCCCGATTCGCCGCAGAGGCGACGATCACACGTTCCGCAGCGCCCCGCCGTCGACCCTGAGCGTCGTGCCGGTGATGTAGGAGGCCTGCGGGCTCGCCAGGAACACGGCCGCGGCCGCGAATTCGTCGGGGTCGCCGTAGCGCCCTGCCGGAATGGTGGCGAGCGCCGCCTTGGCGACATCGTCGAGACTCTTGCCGGTCCGCTCGGAGGCCGCCTTGTCGAGCGCCGCGACGCGCGCTGTGGCGATGCGGCCCGGCAGGATCAGGTTCACGGTCACGCCATCACGCGCGACTTCGCTCGCCAGGGTCTTGGACCAGCCGAGCAGGGCGGAACGCAGGGCGTTCGAGAGCGCGAGATTGGGAATCGGCGCCACGATACCTGAGGACGCCACCGTCACGATGCGTCCCCAGCGCCGCTCGCGCATGCCCGGCACCAGGGCATTGGTGAGGGTCACGAGCGACATGACCATGGCGTCGAACTGCGCCCGCCATTGCTCCGGCGTGGCCCCAAGTGCCGAGGTCGGCGGCGGGCCTCCGGAATTATTGACGAGAATGTCCACCCCGCCGAGCGCCGACAGGGCGGCCTCGGCGATGGCCGGGCCGGCGCCGGGCTCTGCGAGATCGGCCGCCACCCTGGGATAGGCATCGGCATCCGGGAACAGGGCCGCGAGCTTGCCGACCGAGCGGCTCGACACCGCCACCCGGGCGCCGGCCTGGCCGAGGCCCCTGGCGATGGCGGCGCCGAGACCGCCGCTGGCGCCGAGAACCAGGGCGCGCTTTCCCGTGAGATCGATCTTCATGCTGGTGAATCCTCGGTGGCGATAGGCCGAACATAGGAGCACATCCGGAGGCGGCGAGGGACCAGGCGCGCCGGCGCTGCCCATTTCGGTTCGACGGCACTTCAGGATCCGAACACGCGATGCGACGGTTATCCCGGCGCGGCGGCGGGATAACCGTCGGGCGCATGCGACGATCGACCAGTGAGGGACGCCATGGCGGACGACAAGCGCACAGACGAAAAGGCGACCGGCGGATCGCGGCCCGGCGTGATGGGTGACGGCACCGAGGAGCAGAATCTGGGCCAGCCCGGCGATCCAAGTGCCCGCATCACGGAAGACGAGGTCAAGGCGGCCTTCGCCGACGACAAGTCCGCCAAGGACAACGCACCGAAGCCGTAATATATTAAGCCTCGAGCGGCACTCGCGCTTTCGGCCGAGGTGGCGTGGGTCAGGTAGTGCAGCGGGGTCACCGCGATGCAACGCGGGCGCGGCGGCCTGCGTTGATCCCCGTTGCACCATGAGGCAGAAATCCCCATGCCCGACATCACGATCAAATCACGTCCAGACGTCAAGCCAAAGCTGGAGCGTCCGCGCCTCTACAAGGTCATTCTGGTCAACGACGATTACACCCCGCGCGAGTTCGTCGTCATGGTGCTGAAGATCGAGTTCGGCATGGGGGAGTCGAAGGCTCACGGCGTGATGCTGACGGCTCATCGCCTCGGTTCCTGTCTGATCTCGGTCTACCCGAAAGACGTCGCCGAGACCAAGGCGACGCGGGCTACCGAAGCCGGTCGAGCCAGGGGCTATCCTCTGCATTTCACCACCGAGCCCGAGGAGTGAC
>JAABUM010006030.1_pt1 | contig 12211 bp, 14 predicted proteins | sample 5559161 | NCBI WGS metagenome assembly JAABUM01 (sample SAMN10711868, study PRJNA513369) | rock metagenome | isolation source: Antarctica rocks | place: Antarctica: Victoria Land, Siegfried Peak nord | reverse complement strand
GGATCGGTGTGCGGGACGGCCGAGCGTGCTATCACTCTGGATGATCCGTGCCACTGCAGCGCTGCGCAGGCGCTGCATCATCCGGATCAGTCCTCGAGATTGGCGGTGACTGGTGGCCATGTTGGTGGCCACCCCGGTACCGCGACGCAGTTGAGCCCGGTGACAAGCCACTGGCCATCTTCCTGTGCGACGGCCACAGTGACCGCTCTTGCTGTCGCTCCTGGCGCGAACGCTCCGTCGGGAACGTCATCCGCGACGAACAGCGCAATTAGCTCGACGCCAGGGCTCACAACGCGCGCTGCGGTACCCGCGGCCAGTTCCAGATCCTCAAGGTCAGCGACGCTCGCGCGCAGGTCGCGAGCGAGGACTCCTCGTAGATGGTCGAAGAGGGGATGGTGCCCGGTACTGATCTCCTCGGCGACGACGTCGCGCGATTTACCCGCGACGGCCGGGTCATCGCACACGCCAGGATTAGCGGTTATCCACCGCTGCGTCAACGCCAGGCGATAGTCATGGGACGTCCGGGACCACAGAGCACCGATATCACCCTCTCCTAGATCCTCGACCCAAGCCAGAGCAACGCCCGCGGCGGCGGGATCGACGCCGAGCAGGTGAGGCTCCTGAGCATCCATGCGTTGATTCTCACCTCGCCGCATGCCGCTGCTCCCCACGGCAGAGCGGGCATCCTTAATCAGCAGTAGCAGGTGCAGCGGGTCGGTGGGTGACGGCTCGAAGTCGAAATGGGCGTAGAAGGCGCGGGCGGTGTCGTTGAGCGCATGCACGAGCAGCGCCCGGACGCCGATGATTTCGGATGCCTCGACCGAGCGCAGGATGGCATCGCGCAGCAGGTTCTTGCCCAGTCCGGAGCCCTGCTCCTTGCGGTCCACCGCCAGCCGCGATAACAAGATCACCGGTACTGGGTCGGGCATGTTGCGCCGCACCTTGCCGGTGACGTCGCCGTGCTGCACGCTGGCCGAGGCCAGGGCGTAGTAACCGACCACCCTACCGTCGCGGCACGTGACGAAGCAGCGCGAAGCACCCTGCACGTGGTTGCCCAGCGCACGCTTGCGCAGGTATTCATCGAGGCTGGGCTCGCCGCTGTCGAAGCTGCTGATGTCGTCGTCCTCGGCGATCGGACGGGGCAGGCTGTATCCGCTCACGCCTTGGTGAAGACCGACGGCTCGGCGAAGAGCTCTTCCAGCCGGGGCTTGTGGCTGACCGGGCGGTCCAACACAGCGAGGAACTCGCCCCACGCGGCATCGTCGATCGCGTACATGCGTCGATCTGCCAACACGTCGTTGGCGTGGCTTATCGTCGCGGCGACGGTGAACTCGGTGATGCTGGTGCCCTCCACCTCGGCGGCATGCCGGATGAGCGCATCCTGGTCGGAAGATAGGCGCACGGCGATCCGGGAGTCCTTCACAACGGTCATATTCCTAGTGTGTGCCTAACAGGCGTACAAGTCAAAGGACGGCAGGTCCACCAGTCCCGCTGAGCGATCGCGCAGCGACACGAAGCGTCCTTGACGGGTTGCCACGACCTGACGTTGGCAGGTAATGCCCTCTCGTGCGCCGCAGCCCTACCCGGGTTGATAATCGCCGCGTGGATGACCGCCGGGCCGACGCTCAACGATGGCAGGACAAGCGCGGCAAAGCAGCTCTGACGGACTGGCACGTTCCCGTCTTCGTGGCCTATATCGTTGTCGTTGTAGCGGTGATCATGGGCATGTATCACGCCCATGGCTGGGCGGCAGGTCTGATCACGTTCGCCGCGCTTTTCGCCGCCAAGGTAATCGTGAAACGTCTGTGGAAGCGGCGCGGGGGCGCACCCCCGGCTCTGTAGCACGGGGGAAACCAGCGCACGTTCGCCGCTGAGAGAGACGTGGGCGCATGCGCTCCTCCCGCTGTCGTCGAATCTTCGGCGTGGTCGCCCGGTTCGCCGCTGACAGTGATCTGTGACGGCCACGTTCCTTGGAGCCCGAGTTCTGCCGATCATCCCGCGCTCGCGGCTGTCGCATTGGACGCGCTGCCGCTGCAGCGAGGCAGATGCAACGCGCCGCAGCAGGCCGTCCCGCTAGCCGAACCCTTACCGGGACGGTCTGCCGATATGGGTGGACCGGGCGGTCGATTCATGCGTCGCGTTGCGGATTTGTGTGGGTGCCTAGGTTGCTGTTAGGGGTGCCCACCCGGCTGCTTTGAGCTCTGAGGTCTCCGTCTGGCTGACCGTGGTCGCGCCGTGTCCGGCGAAATGGGCGGGGAAGATCGTGGCGCCGGTACGGGCTGCGGCCTGGAGCACGGCCCGCCGGCTGGTGCGGGCCTCGTTGGCGTCGAGGTCGAAGGCGCAGGCATCGCTAGGACGACCGATCTGGATAGGTGTGTGGATGAGGTCACCGACGAACACGGCGCCGTCTCCGGTCTCAAGCCAGGCCACCGACGAACCGGGCGTATGGCCTGGCGCTGGTTCAAGTCGGAGATGACGGTCGATTCGGTGTTCGCCGCTCCAGGTTTGGATCTGCCCGTTGTCGGCAATCGGCGCGATGCTATCGGCGAAGACGAGGCGGGCACCCTCGAAGCGTGCTTTCTCGTCCTGCGTGCGGGCGGCCCGCATCCGATCGGCGTTGTCGGGGTGGAAGTGGTCGTAGTCGGCCTGCGGTACGAGGTAGGTGGCGTTCGGGAAGGTCGGGATCCAGCGGGTGCCGTCGAGCCGGGTGTTCCAGCCGACGTGGTCGTAGTGGATGTGGGTATTGATCACGACGTCTACGTCGGCGGGTTGGATACCGGCCTGCGCCAGCCGGTCCAAAAAATCGGTCTGCAGGTGGTCGAAGGGCGGCACTTGGGGACGGTCACGGTCGTTGCCGCCCCCGGTGTCGACGAGGATGGTGCGCCCGTCCGACCGCAACACCCACGTCTGGATCGCCGCCCGCCAGGCGCGCGTCTCTGGCGTCCAGTAATGCGGGTCAACATCAGTCCAAGCGGCAGCGGGGGTGTCGGGGAACAGTTCATCGACAGTCCTGATCGGCCCGACCCACTCCGAGACCCGATGCACCTCCACGTCGCCGATCTGCAGGGTATTCACTGCTGTCCTCTCCGTTCAGTGTCTGCCATGCAGGGCGTCACCCGAGTGCATCAACCGCAGGACCGTACCGTGCCAGGCGACGCTTGCCAGCCCAGTGTCAGATAAGAACGCTGGCTGGGACGGCTGGCCCGCAGACCATCCTCAACCGGGACAGCTATTGGCGGTGGTCGGTGGCGGCGCAGTTCGGCAGGTTGCCTGGCGCCATGGCACCGCTGGCGTTCACGGTGTTGACCACGGCGACCACTGGCTCATACCGCGGGCGGGCACGGTGATGATGGTCGCCTTCCTGATCGGCGAAGTGGTAACCGCTGTGCCGGCCGGACGGCTGCTCGACCGGCTCGATCCTGGCCGCGGTACGCGGGTACTGCTCGGGGCTTCGGCACTGGCCGCTTTCTTGATCGCGTTGGCCAGTGCGGATGCGTTTGCCCGCTTGGGTGCTTGCCGCCCGTCGGCGCGCCGGGACAACGCCCGGTGAATCGATTGTGTGGTGGTAATGATTGTGTGGACACAACGGATGAGGCTGCGGAGTCGCGCGCTCGTTGGGTCGTCCTGGTGATCTGCTGCATGAGCCTGCTCGTTGCAAGTCTCGACGTCTCGGCCGTCAATGTGGCCCTACCCGCGATCCGCCGCGACCTTGGCGCGAGCATCGCCGGCTTGCAGTGGACAGTCGATGGCTACACGCTCGTGTTGGCGACGCTGCTTATCCTGTCGGGGTCGTTGGCTGACCGTTTCGGTCGGCGAAGGATTTTCCTGGTGGGCCTCGCTCTGTTCGTCATCGGGTCCCTGCTGTGCAGCCTCGCTTCCACCCTGGGCTGGCTGGTGGGTTTCCGCATGGTGCAAGCAGTCGGCGGGTCGATGCTGAATCCGGTTGCTCTTTCCATCATCTCCAACACGTTCACCGACGCAGCGGAGCGTGCACGCGCCATGGGCGTCTGGGGCGCAGTGGTCGGGGTGAGCCTGGCGCTCGGCCCCGTGGTCGGGGGCACCTTGGTCAGTACCATCGGGTGGCGGTCGATCTTCTGGATCAATGTCCCGATCGGGTTTGCTGCAATCGTGCTGGCCCGTCGCTACGTGCCTGAATCGAAATCTGCGAGGATCCGTCGCTTCGACCCGTCCGGGCAGCTTCTTGTGGCGGTTTCTGTCGCGGCCCTGATCTGCGCGATCATCGAAGGGCCGGCTCTCGGGTGGAACTCCGGGCTCATCGTCATGCTGTTCGTGGCCGCAGCGGTCGGCGGCGCTGTCCTTCTCGTCGTAGAGACGCGGCGTGCAGAGCCGTTGATCGACTTGCGCTTCTTCCGCTCTGCGGCGTTTTCAGGGGCGACCTTCACCGCATTCGCATCTTTCGCCGCGCTCAGCGGATTCCTGTTTTTAAACTCGCTGTACCTGCAGGACGAGCGCGGCTACTCGGCGTTGACGGCCGGTCTACTGACCCTTCCGCTGGCGGTGACCGCGTCTGTGCTCTCTCCAATCTCAGGACGCCTGGTCGCCGCCGGCCTTGGCCGGGTCGCGCTGTGCGTCTCCGGAGGCACCATCGCTGTGGGCGCTTCGACACTTGTCACGCTGACTCGGGACAGCTCGTTGACCCTTTTGACGGTCGCCTACATCGTGCTCGGCGCGGGTTTCGGCATGGTCAACGCACCAGTGTCGGATGCTTCGATGTCCGACATGCCGAGGTCGAAAGCCAGCGTTGCCGCCGCGATCGTGTCGACCGGACGCCAGGCCGGTGCCGCTCTGGGCGTGGCCGTCAGCGGTTCGATCGTCGCGGGCCGGACGGCGGCCGGCGACAACTTGGCCGACGCGACCCATGTCGTGTGGATGGTGATCGCCGGTCTCGGCCTCGTCGTTGTGATCCTCGGTGCCGTCACCACCACCGGGTGGGCTCGAGCCACCGCCGCGTCTGTCAGAGACCTGCTGGACGGCGAGGAGGAGCACGCCAATGCCATCTGACGACACCGGGAGACGTGGAATCGAGAAACGCGTATGGGCATCGATGCGCGAGTTCACGCAGCGGTACGAACATCCCGGGGATCTCCGCGAACGCCTCGCCCTCGGGCTCGGTTCGGGTCGCATCAAGGCCCTGCTGCTGCTCCGCGACGGGCCGCTGTCCCTGCGCGAACTCGCCGCCGCACACACGGTCGACGCCCCGTACGCCACGGTCATCGTCGACCGGCTGGAACAACTCGGCTACGTCGAACGCACCCTGGATCAGGCAGACCGTCGACGCAAGCTCGTCACCCTCACAGCGGCGGGCCGCGACGCCGCCGCACTAGCCGAGGAATTGGTGTCGGCGCCGCCGTCGCCACTGAACGCCCTGACCCCAACCGAACTGACCACCCTCGACGCTCTGCTGGGCCGACTACTGCGCATGCCGCCACGGAAGGATCAACCATGACCGTTGCCACACTCGAACCGACCGCCGCGCTCATCCTCATCGACCTGCAGAAAGGCATTGTCGCTCTGCGACCGCCCACCGACCGGCAGAGATCGTGTCGCGAGCCGCAGCATTAGCCAAGACCGCACGTCAGCGGGGACTGCCGGTAGTACTGGTCAACGTCGCAGGGTCCGCACCCGGCCGGAACGAACTCCCCCGACCGAGTTCGGCTCCACCCGCGGATTGGACTGAGCTGATCCCCGAACTCGACCCACACGAGACCGACATCCGAATCACCAAGCAGCGGTGGAACGCCTTCTCCAACCCCGACCTCGACGTCGCACTTCGAGCACGCGGCGTGAATCAGGTAATCCTCGCCGGAATCGCCACAACCATGGGTGTCGAGTCCACCGCCCGCGCCGCCCACGAGCGCGGCTACCACGTCATCGTCGTCACCGACGCGATCACCGACGTCGACCTCGATGCACACACCAACAGCGTGGAGCGGATCTTCCCGAAACTCGGGCAGCGCGCCTCCACGGAGGAGTTGATCGCGCTCATCGAAGAGCGGGGTCGCGGCGGCGTGACCTCGAACGCGTCATGACCCTGAGCCCGCAAATGCGTGAGGTGATCGGGCTGTTCCGGCAGCGGCGACTGGCCGAGCCGGCGGGGGCAGCGCCGTCGCTGGAGCAGCGCCGCGCGTCGTTCTCGCCCGGTCCGTCGATCTACCCGATCCCGCCCGACGTGACGGTCACGCCCGAAGCGGCAGCAGGTGTGCCCTGCTACTGGCTCACACCGGAGGGCGTCTCCGCCGAGCGGGTGATGCTCTTCCTGCATGGCGGCGGCTGGATGCTGGGTTCGCTGCGCAGCCACGGCGAACTGGCCGCCCGACTCGCCCGCGCCAGCAGCATGCGGGTGCTGTTCCCGGAGTACCGCCTCGCGCCGGAGCACCCGTTCCCGGCCGCTGTCGACGACGTGCACACCGTATGGAACTGGCTCCGCGCGACCCACTGCGGTGGCCCGGCCTCGATCGCGCTAGTCGGCGACTCCGCCGGCGGCGGACTCGCCTTGGCGCTGCTCACCGCGTTGGGCGCGGCGGGCGAAGCGCGACCGGGCGCGGCCGCGTTGATGTCGCCCGCGACCGACCTGACCGGCTCTGGGGCGTCGATGACTGAACGCGTCGACGACGACCCGGTGTTCACACCCGACACCGTGAGATTCCTCGAATCCACCTACCTGGCCGGCGCTGACCCGAAGCTGCCGCTGGCGTCGCCGCTGTTCGGTGATCTTGCGGGCCTGCCCCCACCCTCGTCCAGGTCGGCTCGGCCGAAGTGTTGTTCAGTGATTCCCAGCGGCTCGCCGACGCCGGCGCGAACGTCACCTTGCACGTTGGGGAGGGGCTGCCGCATGTGTACCAAGGGATGGCAGAAACACCGGAAGCCATCCAGGCCACCGATCAGATCGGGGCGTTCCTGCGAGCTCACGTCGCTTAGCCCGCCACCCACGGGCCGCTGGCGACGAGTGGGCTGCCCGCGTACGACCGGCGGCGGTGATCGTGCACATCGAGCCCAAAGGAGGCCTCGGAACCATGGCACGAGCTGTGCGATTCGACCGCTACGGGAACCGCGGCGTCCTCTACATCGCTGAGGTGCCAGTACCGGAGCCTTCGGCCGGCGAGGTCGTCGTCCGGGTGCGGGCGGCTGGGATAAATCCCGGGGAGGTGGCCATCCGTACCGGCGCCGTACATGACAGGTTCCCGGCGACGTTCCCGTCCGGTCAGGGCAGCGACCTCGCCGGGATCGTGACTGCCGTCGGCGCAGGGGTCGGCGGGTTCGCGGTCGTCGACGAAGTCCTGGGATGGTCGTGGCGGCGCTCGAGCCACGCGGACTACGTCGTCGTCCCCGCCACGCAACTGATAGCCAAGCCGCCACAGCTCAGTTGGGAGGTCGCCGGAGCGCTCTACATCGTCGCCTGCACGGCCTACGCGGCGGTCCGGGCTGTGGGCGCCGGCCCGGGCGATACGGTCGCGGTCTCGGCGGCCGCAGGCGGGGTGGGCAGCGTCGTTGTTCAGCTGCTGCAGATCAAGGGCGCGACGGTGTTAGGTATCGCCTCGGAGGCGAACCATGGCTGGCTCGCGGCGCATGGGGTCATACCGCTGTCCTACGGTGACGACCTGGCCGGGCGCGTGAAGGCGGCCGCACCCGCCGGCGTCGATGCGTTCATCGACCTGGCCGGTCCCGACTACGTCCAATTCGCCGTCGACGTCGGCGTCGCCCCGGACAGGATCGACACTGTCATCGCCCGGGAGAAAGCCCGCGAGGTCGGAGCGAAGGTTGAAGGCAGCGTCGACGCGTCGGACACACGAATACTTTCCGAGATGGCCGAACTCGTCGCCTCCCATCAGATCGAGATCCCAGTGGCCGCGACCTACCCCCTCGACAAGGTCCGTGACGCCTACGCCGAACTCGAACAACACCACACCCACGGCAAGATCGTCCTGATCCCGTAAATACGACCGCCCCGAACCGCTGACGACAACACCCGGCACACACACCTGTAATAGCGCTGACGAGTCGGCGGCACCGTCCGCCATCGGCGCCCGGGCCGCTGGATCGCTGCCGCCCCACGACGGCCCGGGCGGGTTGCCCGTGCCCCGTTGGCCGAAGGGCTACCGGCACACGGTGGCTGCTCGCGCTGCCCCGACGGCGTCCCATACGACGATTGCGAACGGGATGGTGACGTCCGTGGCGGTGCCAGCCCAGGGCGTCGCGGCGGTCGCGGCTAATCGGTGCTGACTTGGCCGACGGTCGCGTGCGCGCCGTGGGATGAGCGCTCACTCGGCGTGCCCGCTGGCTGAGCGGCTTCCTGTGACTGGTGGGGAGATAGTCGGCGGGACGCGTCCGGCCACCGGTCGACGTCCACACCATGAGATAGCTAGGGCCCGGAGGGCGACAAGCAGCAGCCCGAAAACCCGCTCGACAGAAGCCGTTGAGCCGGCCTCGATGGGCCCACGAGCACCCGGCCGCGGTACCGCTTGGTGAGGTGAACACCTCGAGCGGCGCTACAGCCACGTGGCGCCCTCGAGGCTGCGCGAGATGCGGTCCTCCAGGCGTGTGAGCACCGCAGGCGGGGCGCGCAGCGAGCCGAGCACCTGGATGTGCTCGATCGCCTCGTCCGCGAGGTCGGGGGTCACCGACCCGTCCAGCCGCAGGATCCCGACCACGAAGATCTTCAGCCGCTTGCCCTCACGCAACATGCGCTCAAGGTCGCGCCTGCCGAGCATCATCACGCCGAGGCAGGTTGCGTGCTCGGTCGCGCGCCGGAACGCCGGCTCGTGCTCCTCGGTGATCGCCCGCACACCGCCCGAATCAGGTCCGAACGGCTGGTGTAGAGGCCTTGGGCGACGAGGACGTCGATCGTGCCGAGCTCCGCCGCGGACAGGTTGACGCAGACCTTCTCGGTCTCCACAGCACCTCCTGGTTCCTGAGAGAGTATGGCGGGAGTCTAGGCAGAGTCCCAAGTGGTACCGGCGTACGAAACGGCGGCCTGAGGTTCTGCCCCTCGGACGATGCACCACGTCGGGCCGGTCGGGATGCTGATGACCTCGACGACCACAGGAGGGACATCGCATGGCACTGGATGCGGCGCACTGGCAGGACCGGCTCACGGCGCTGGCCGAGAAGCGGGGCGTGGTGGGAGCGAGCTTCGCGATCGCCAGCGGCGACGACACGATCGCCGCCGCGACCGGCGTGCTGAACCTGCGGACCGGCGCGCCTGCCGGCACCGACAGCCTGTTCCAGATCGGCTCGATCACCAAGGTCTGGACGGCCGTGCTCGCGATGCAGCTCGTCGATGAGGGGCTGATCGACCTCGACCAGCCGGTCGTGACGTACCTGCCGGAGTTCCGGGTCGCCGACGAGGAAGTGACCCGCACCGTCACGACGCGGCACCTGCTCACCCACACCAGCGGGATCGACGGCGACCTGTTCCTCGACACCGGCCGCGGCGACGACAACCTCGAGAAGTACGTCGCGGCGCTGGCGACGCTGCAGCAGAACCACCCCATCGGCGCGACGATGAGCTACTGCAACTCGGGGTACTCCGCACTCGGCCGGATGGTCGAGGTGGTCCGCGGCAAGACGTGGGACACGGTGCTGCGCGAGCAGCTGCTGACGCCACTGGGGCTGACCTCGGCGGGCACGTTGCCCGAGGAGGCACTCCTGTTCGGCGCGGCGACCGGTCACATCATCGCGCCGGGGACCGACGAGGCGATCGTCACGCCGCAGTGGGGCATCTACCGGTCCTGCGGCCCCGCCGGTCTGATCCACATGACCGCCCGTGACCTGCTCGCCTTCGCACGGCTGCACCTGAACGACGGCGTGGCCCCGGACGGGACGCGGGTGCTGAGCAGGGAGTCGGTCCACGCCATGCAGCGACCGCAGGTCCAGATCCCCGACCGCTGGACCCTCGGTACACACTGGGGCCTGGGCTGGTTCCTGATGGAGTGGAGTGGCCGCAAGGTCTACGGCCACGACGGAGCCACCCTCGGTCAGGGTGCCTTCCTGCGCATCCTGCCGGACGCCGGCCTCTCGGTCGCGCTGCTCACCAACGGCGGTGCGCACGTCCGCGAGCTGTTCGAGGACCTGTTCGGCGAGGTGTTCTCCGAGCTGGCCGGTGTCGAAGTGCCGGCCCGACTCGAGCCAGCGTCCGAGCCGGGCGACATCGACGCGTCGGCGTACGCCGGCCGGTACGTCCGGGAAGGCGTCGAGATGACGGTCGCGGCCGACGGCGACGGGCTGACGTGCAGCGTCCGCGGCACCGGTGCGCTCGCCGAGGCCATGGGCGACCGCGAACCGACGGTCCTGACACTGCGGCGGTTCGACGGTGACGCGTTCGTCGCGCGCGAGAAGGCCGACGACCCCTGGACGCCCGCCGTGTTCTTCACCCTCGACGACGAACGCCGTTACCTGCACTTCGGCGTCCGCGCCACCCCCCGCGTCGACTGACAGCTGCTCGTGCCGTCGACAGGTACATGCCGCGCGCGGTCGTGCACCTGGTACGGCGGCGCCCGGGGCGGCCTGCCGACGTGGGCCGTGCTGTTGGACGGACGAAGCTCGTACGCCTCACGGGAGCGAGCACGCGCCCGGGGCCCAGCGTCCACACCGGCATCGCCACACCCGCCGGGCTGGTCCGGCCGTCCGTCGAGCTGGAGCGCATCGACATCAAGGCCCGCGCGGGTTGCCCGCCACCTTCCGCGCCGGCGACTGGGCCAACGCAAGGTCGTCGGCACCGTGACCAACACAGGAGGACTCGTATGACTCCCCAACCCGCCATGACGCAGATGACGTGGGGCGCCTTCGTCCCGCACGGCGGCGCGGCCGACTTCGTCGGCTGGTCGGGCGCGGACGCATGGGCGCGGATGCGCGACGCGGCGAGGGCGTATGACGCCTTGGGCTACGACCACCTTTGGGTGAGCGATCACTTCATGGCGGACGGTGGCGATCGCTCGAGCCCGCGCTTCGAGGCCTACACCGCGCTGGCGGCACTGAGCCAGGTGACCAGCCGTGCCCGGCTGGGCGCACTCGTGACGTGCTCCTTCTACCGCTCCGCCGGCCTGCTCGCCAAACAGGCCTCGGCGGTGAGCGTGATGTCAAACGGACGTTTCATCCTGTCCATCGGTGCTGGCTGGGACGAACAGGAGTGCGCGGCGTACGGCATCCCGTTCCCCTCACCGCGGGAACGCGTCGAGATCTTCGGCGAGACACTTGAGTCCGTGCTGCGGCTGATGACCGAAGGCAGAGTGACCTACGCCGGCACACACGTACGCCTCGAGGATGCCGTGAGCGATCCGCGGCCACCGACAAAGCCTGAGGTCTGGACCGGAGCGCAAGGTCCAAAGGGCCTGCGTATCGCCGCGCGCCACGCCGACGTCGCCAACTTCAACGTCGGCCTCGACGACTTCGTCCGGCTGTGCGGCGTGCTGGACGAAGCCTGCGCGGAGGTCGGGCGTGACCCGGCCACGATGGGACGGTCGGTGTTCCGGTTGGCCGAGTTGACGGGCGATCCGGCGGTGGTCGATGCAGCGTTGGCCAGGCTAGGCGCACCGCCGCAGGTGGCGGACCTACTGCGTGATGAACACTTCGTCGGGACACCGGATGCGATCCTGCCCAAGGTGCAGCGGTTCGCCGACGCGGGAGCCCGGCACATCGTGCTCCTGTTCCTCGACAGCGCGACGACGGATGTGTCAGCCGAGCGCTTCCTGCGTGAGGTTGCCCCTCACGTCACGACGTAGCCGTTCGCCGGGCCCGCGACGTATACGAGGCCAGGCGTCAGGTCGAAAGTCGTCATTTGCGTATACCCCTCCTCGAACGCGAACTGCAGACGGCGTCCCAGTAGGCGATCGACTTGCGGAACGAAGTGCCGGGTCCAGTCGCCTCCATCTGACGTCAACGTCGTGGGGATGGGCAACTCCAGGCCAGCCGCTTTATTTCGGTCGCGTCCACGGTCAACTGGAAGTTCGTCGACTTTCAACCTTGGCATGCCGCTGACAGCCTCGACCGATTCGACAGCGGCGAGCAGTCCACCGGTCAGGGACAAGTTTAGAGCTTGTAGAGTGAGCGCTCGCTCATTATTCTGCAGAAGAGGTCATGTTGTGAGTCTCGTTGTTTTTGTTCCCGGTGCCTGGCTCGGCGGATGGTCGTGGTTACCTGTCGCACGGCGCATGGAGGCAGAGGGAGCCGATGTGTCGACGCCGACGCTTCCGGG
>JAABUM010006029.1_pt1 | contig 12211 bp, 12 predicted proteins | sample 5559161 | NCBI WGS metagenome assembly JAABUM01 (sample SAMN10711868, study PRJNA513369) | rock metagenome | isolation source: Antarctica rocks | place: Antarctica: Victoria Land, Siegfried Peak nord | reverse complement strand
GATCTCGGCCAGGACCGCGCCGGACACTCCCAGCCCCGATCCGGTCAGATGCAGGACGAGCAGGGCCAGGGTGGTGAACTGGGCGACGTCACCGGATTGGCTGACCGTCCGGGCTGCCCACAGCCGCCGGTAGCCGGGTCGGGCGAGCACCGAGCGCAGCCCATCGGGACGGCTACCGCGCTGGCGGCCGGGCGGTGCCCCCACGTCTCAGCTTCCCCCTCTGCTCTCCGTCCGGGCAACCGACGGCCAGGGCCAGGCGCAGGACGAGTCGTCTCGAGATGTGCTGCCCGACGGTGCGACCGGGCTGCACATCGTCACCGTCATCGTCACCGTCACCGTCACCGTCACCGTCACCGTCACCGTCACCGTTCGCTGACCGGGGCGACCGGGTCGCCCGAGCCCGCGCCGCTTGAGCCCCGGGTCACCAGCGGTGCTGCTCTGTTCTGTGGAGGCTCCTGGCAGGGTGGTAGGCGGGCCTGCATTCGTTTCCGGATGTCTTCGAACTCGTCCGCGAGGTCGCCGGTCCGCGTGAGGGCGCCGAGCTCGATTCTGGTCCGTGCCGCCGGGCCGCCGGCAGCATCCGGTGTAGCGCCGCCGGCTTCGGTGCCGGTCAGGGGGGTTGCTCGGAGCCAGACGCGGCGGCGACGGATCAACAGCGAGCCGATCAGCCCGAGCAGCATCGTGACGGCCGCCCACAGGACCAGCCCCTTGCCGGGGTCGTTCTTGACCGCGAACGTCGACCAGTTGCGGATCGAGTCCACGGTCAGCGTCATGCCGCCGGGCAGGTCGGTCATCGTGCGCTGTGCGGGGTCCTCGGGGTGCAGCAGCTGGCCGACCGGGTTGCGTCGTCCGCTCGGGCCGTCGACCGGAACGACTCGCATCGCGCTGCGGTCCAGGGTGTAGACGTTCTGCGGGTTGCCGGCGTCTAGGTGCAGGTCGCCGAGCAGCACCTGCAGCCGGAGCACGGGGTTGGTCAGCTGCGGAGAGGTGGACAGTGGGCTGCCGTCCGGTGGGGGGGTCGGGGTCAGCGGCCCGTACAGGGCGAGCTGCTGGGGGATCCTGCGGGGGCCGGCTGGGGGCAGTCCGGTGTCGGGGATCTTGACCACGCAGGTGGAGTCGAGCCCGACCGAGGCGGTCGGGTCGCAGGGCGGGGCGTCGTCGTAGACGACGACGCCGGCGCGGTCCCGTAGCACGACGTGCGGTGCGTAGCCGTGGCCGATGAGGTAGACCTTGGTCTCGCCGAGGCGCAGTGGGTGGTTGACCTGGATCAGCTGGCGGCGTGTGGGTGCTGTGGGAGTGGACTGGTAGCTGACGTGTGCACCGAAGTAGGTCGGCGCGCCCTCGCTGCGGTAGGCGGCGCTGAACCGGTCGAGGGCGAAGGTGAACGGTTGCAGCCGGGCGGTGTCGAGCAGGGCGCCGGGCTTGAACTGGTCGTAGTCGACCACCGTGTTGGAAAACGACTTGCCTTCGACGACGAGCACCGTCCCGCTGTAGCCGCGCAGGCTTCCCAGCGCCACGCCGACCAGCAGCAGCCCCAGGGCGACGTGGAAGGCAAGGTTGCCGGTCTCTCTCAGGTAGCCCTTCTCGGCGGCGACGCTCGAGCCGTCAGCTGTGGTGCGGAACCGTCGCCGCCGAAGGACGGTCCGGGCCTGGGCGAGGACGACCTCGACCGGCAGGTCACAGACCCAGCTGGTGCCGGTCGAGAGCCGCGACGGGTGGGCGGGTGCTTTCGGTGGCCGGCGGACGGCGGCGCGGGCATGCAGCCGGATGCGGGGCACGAGGCAGCCGATGAGGCTGATCATCAGGAGGGCGTACACGGCGGCGAACCACGGAGCTGCGAACACGTCGAAGCCGTCGAGCCGGTCCAGGAACGGACCGAGCCGGCGGTGAGCGGCAAGGAACTGCTGGACCCGGATGGGGCTGACGCCACGCTGCGGCAGCACCGAGCCGGGGACGGCCGCGACGGCGAGCAGGAACAGCAGCTGCAGCGCGGTCCGCATGCTGGTCAGCTGCCGCCAGGTGCGCAGCAGCCGCGCCAGCGGCCGGCGCCGGCCGGCGCCCGGGAGCTCTGGGGGCTCGTCGAGGTCTGCGGGTGCCGAGGTGAACGCCTGCGCCGTTGCCGTCACAGGGGTGAGCTGTTCGAGGCGGGCCACAGCAACCGCAGGCCGATGACCAGAGAATTCCACTCGCCGGTGAGCTCCAGCAGGCCGGTGACGACGAGCAGGCCCCCGCCGGCGATCATGACGCTGCGGGTGTGTCGGCGAACGAGCTGCAAGGCGCTCATGCCGCGGCGCAGGCCGAAGGCGACGGCCACGAACGGGATCCCGAGGCCGAGGGAGTAGGCCGCTGACAGGACGGCGCCGCGTCCCGCACTGGCACTGGTCAGCGCGAGGGCCTGTACTGCGGCGAGCGTCGGTCCGATGCACGGGGTCCAGCTGACCGCGAACAGCACGCCGAGCATCGGCGCGCCCAGCAGGCCCGGTGCCGCCCGTCGCCGGGGGCGCCACTGCCGGGAAGCCCAAGGCAGGCGGTGCAGCACGCCGGCGAACGCCAGACCCAGCACGACGGTGAATGCGCCCAGGGTCTGCTCGACGGCGCGCTCATGGTGGCGCAGGACGGTTCCCAGCGCACCGAACGCAGAGCCGTACGCGACAAACACGACGGTGAACCCCAGGACGAACAGCGCCGCCCCCAGCTGCACCCGCCGGTCAGTGCGCGGGGCGCGCGCCCGCCGCCGCGCAGCCGACGTCGAGACGGCCACCTCGGGGGCGGTGTGCTCGAGGACCGCGGCCTGACCACCCCCTCGACGTCCCGCGGCGCTGACCCCGAGGCCGTCGGCAGCGGCTGCGGCTGTGGCGTCTGGCAGTGCGGCCGGTGCGGTGCCGGCTTGTTCTAGTGCGCTGCCGGTCAGGCCCGCCAAGTAGGACAGGTAGCCCGGAACGAGCGGCAGCATGCACGGGCTGGCGAACGACACCACGCCGGCGGCTACGGCTACCGGCATCGCGAGCAGCAGGGGACCGGCGGCGACGACGTCCTGAACGCTCACTGCTGGAGGCTCACGGTTCGTCCCCCGCGCGGGTGACGGCCGGCTGAAGGTCGCTGGGCAGGACAGCGCCAGTGAACCGGGACGCGATCCGCCCCCGTCGATCGACGACGAACGTGAAGGGGATGGCAGGACCAGCCGGCCAGGACGTGACCAGAGCGCCAGTGTCGTCGAACAGGCTCGGGTAGGTCACGCCCTTGTCAAGGGTGAAGGTGCGCGCCGCTGCCAGTCCGTCTCGTTCGTCGACTCCCACAAAGGCGACGCCGCGGGCCTTGTTGGCGGCGTAGACCTGCTCCAGGCCCGGTGACTCCGCGCGGCAGGGAGCACACCACGAGCCCCAGAAGTTGACGACGGTTACCCGGCCCCGCAAGGACGCGAGGTCGAGCTGCTGGCCCGACAGTGTGCGGCCGGCGAGCGGCGGAGCCGGTCGACGCGCACCGGTCGCTACGTCCTGCCGGTTGTTGGTGACGCCGACGAAGCGGACGTCGCTGCCCGCCCCGGTCTCTGCGCCGCCCGAGCATGCGGCGAGCGTCAGAGCGGCGCTGCACACAGCGGCTGCAAGACGACGCGAGGGGGGCACCAGCCCATTATGAACTAAGCAGCGTAGTAGTGCGTGCAGGGTGAGCGAGGCCTCCATCGTCAGCCAGCGGTGCGGGGCTCTTGCACATCCTCACTGTCAGGCGAGTTCAAGCTCGACGGCGGCGAGCTCGCGGGCCGCTCTGGCGCAGGCGAACTGCTCGGCGGCGGCCCCGGCGGCAGCGGCGTGGTGCCGCAGCCGGCGGCGGACCGCCTGCACGACCCGGACCGGGACGCCGGCGGTGTGCTCGCCGACGATCACGTCGCTGATGTCCAGGTTGGCGACGGTGGGCAGCGTCCCGGGGTAGACGAGTTCGCCGGCGGCGATGAGGATGCCGAACAGCGCCTCGCTGGTCAGGTCTGCTTCGTGCCGGTGGGCGGTGGCGAGCAGCAGCTCCCGGTCGACGGCTACGGCAGGGTGCATGGCCTGTTCTCCTCGTCGCGGTGGGCTGCGGCTGGCGGTGTGATCATCGGCCGGTTCGGCCGGTTCGAGGGCATGCCGGCCGTTGGGTGTGGACAGGCCGGTGGCTGCCCCACCTGGGCGGTCGGGGGTTGCCGAGCCGCACCGGACTGGTCCGGGTCGTCCGCTTCGGTTCGGGCTGCCCGGTAGAACCGCAGTGGGCCGGCCCCCCCAGATCAGGGGTGAGGCAGGAAGGTGCGCATCTGCCCGATCTGAGCGGTCTGGTCGGCGATGATGGTGTTGGCGAGTCCGCGCAGCTGGGGATGCGTTCCCCGACCGAGTGCTTGCTGGGCCATGCTGACGGCAAGTCGGTGATGAGCGATCATCATCTGTAGGTACATCCGATCGACTGTGTTGCCGCCCATCATCGAGCGCATGCTGCGTGCCGGGTCGGCGCCCATCATGGAGCGCATCATCTGCGGCGCTGCGCTTGTCGGGTCCATGCCGCCGGCGAGCGTCGGCGAGATGTCGGGATACCACTGCTGGCGCCAGGTACGCATCTGCGTGACCTGCTGGCTCTGCGACTTCTCGATCTCCTGGGCGAGTGCGCGTAGCCGCGGGTCCTGTGAAGAGTCGATCATCGTGTGGGTGGAGACCAGTGCCATGTCGTGGTGGGCGATCATCTGGTCGAGGAACTGCACGTCAAATGGCCGCTTGCTGTCCAAGCTGCCCATCGAACCGCTGCCCATCGCGGCGCCGCGCATCGCGCCGCCGTCCATGTTGATCCCGCGCATGGAGCCGGTGGTGTGGGCGTTACCGTCGGCGCCGCCCATCATGGACGACATTCCGGACGAAGTGCCTCCCGTGCTCGCCGCTGTCGGGCCGTGGTCGGCGTCTGTGGCAGCGAACGCGGCTGTCCCGGCAGTCACGGTCAGCGCGGCGGTGACGCTGCCCGCGATGAGCCAGCGGCGGCCGTTCATCTTGTGAACCTGCATGTTCATTCCCTTCATCGGCGGTCCCGCGATCTGATCCCTACAGTGACCGGCGCCGGTGAAGGACCTGTGAAGTTGGTGCGCGAAGGCGATGAAGGTAGTGCTGGCAACGTGACCCGGAAGGTTGTCCCGTTGCCCGGGAGGCTCGTCACGGTGAGCCGTCCACCATGGGCGGCGACAAGTTCGGAGGCGACCGTCAGCCCGATGCCGGATCCACCAGCGCGTGCATTACGGCCGCGGAAGAATCGCTCGAACACGTGTGCCAGCTCGTCAGGCGGGATTCCGGAGCCGGTGTCGGCGACGGTGAGTGTCGCCTGGTCCCCGTCTTCGGACACGGTGAGGACGACCCGGCCCCCTGACGGGGTGAACTTAGCGGCGTTTGTGAGCAGATTTGTCACCACCTGGCTGAGCCGCACCGGGTCGCCGAGCACGGTCACCGGCGACAGTTCGGTCTTCACCGAGATCGCGGCCTCGGCGAAGCGTCGACGAAGTCCCTCGACCGCGTCGGCAGCGACAGTCGACAGGTCATGCGGCGCGCGGCTGACCGTGAATGTCGCTGCGTCGGCGGCCGCGAGGGTCTCCAGATCCGCGACCAGCCGTCCCAGGCGAACCGTCTCGTCGTGCAGCGAGTCGAACAGCTCGGGTGTGCTAGGCCGAACAGCGTCCTGTACTGCTTCGATCTCGCTTCGAAGGATGGTCAGCGGGGTGCGCAGCTCGTGGGCGACGGCGGCGACGAACCCGCGCCGCAGGTCGTCCTCGCGTTGAAGGGCTGTGGCCATCTCGTTGAAGGTCGCTGTCAGGTCGCCCAGTTCGTCAGTTGACGTCACCGCCGCTCGGGTCGAACGGTTCCCAGCGGCCAGGTCAGCGGCGGCAGCGGCGAGGTCGCGGACCGGACGGGTCAAGCGTCGGGCCAAGACGACGCCGAGGAGTAGCGCGGCGGCAGCTGCGATGAGCCCACCGACAAGAAGTAGGCGGTTCACCGACGAGCGGAACGCCTGCTCGCCACCCGGAAGCCCACCTGAGGGCACGGCGAGGACGGCGGAGCCGACTCGTGTCCCGTCCACGACGATCGGGACACTCTGCGTTGGCCCCAGCGGACCGGCGCCCATCATCTGCCGGTGCATGGCCCCCATCGCGGGAAGTTGTCCATGATCGTTCGTGTCGTAGACGATGCGCCCAGCTGCGTCGCGGATCTGCAGTGTTGATCCGGTCATCGCGGTCGGCACGGCGAGCGCATCAAGGGCCTGGGTATCCCACCGGTGGGACTGCTGGTAGATGTCTCCCGCAGCAGCGACGATCTGGTTCGTCCGCTGCTGTTGTTGGTCTTGGACGTAGCGGGAGAAGCGGTCCTGGAATGCCGCGTTGACCAGGGCCGTGGTCAACGCCGCAGCGAGGAGTGCTGTGGCGACGAAGGCCGCGGCGAGCCGGCGCGCGTAGCGGGCCTTGAACCAGCCGCGAAGGCTAGGCGGGGTCACGTTGGGCTCCGAACTTGTAGCCGACACCGGGCACGGTAAGGAGCCAGCGCGGCCGGCGGGGATCATCGCGCAGCTTTCCCCGCAGGTTCTTCACGTGAGCATCGATCGTGCGGTCGTAGCCGGCGAAGTCATAGCCCTGGACCCGGTGCAGCAGCTCACCACGGGACCACACCCGCCCTGGTCGTTCGACGAGGACAGCGAGCAGGTCGAATTCGGTGCGGGTGAGCTCGACCGGATGCCCGTTCGCGATGACCTCGCGACGCTCGAGGTCGATGGACAGTGCCCCCCGGCCGTAGCCGGTCATCGGCGGAGTCGTGCTGCGGCGCAGCACTGCGCTCACGCGAGCAACTAGTTCGCGGGGGCTGAACGGCTTGACGACATAGTCGTCTGCACCTGCCCTGAGCCCGTTGACCCGGGCGTCCTCCGAGCTGCGTGCCGTCAACATGACGATCGGCACCGCGTTGTGCTCGCGGAGCTGGCGCGTCAGCTCAGTGCCGTCCATGTCGGGCAGGCCGAGGTCGAGCACAATCAGGTCCAGGTGTTGCTCGCGGGCGATGGCCAGTGCGTCGTGGCCGGTGGCCGCGTCGAGCACGGTGTAACCGTCGTTGCGCAGGAAGTCACCCACGAGCTCGCGGATCTTGCGCTCGTCTTCGACGACGAGGACGGTGGCTACCACGACAGCTCCTAGCTTCGCAACGGGCGAGGTGAGCTGACCGCAGGCCAGCGTTGGCGACGCGAGCGTCATGCACGACGTCCGCGCTACAGGGCCGCGTAGCGGGGGCCCAGCCGTCGTCGATTTGCCCTCCCGACTCCGGCGTGGTCTACTATGCCTCTTAGTAGGCTACCGGAGGTTGCCGTGCTCAGAGCGTTGCGTTGCTGTCTGAACCCGAAGGTGGTCGGCAGCCTGATCGCCGTCGCCGCCGCCCTTTGGCTCATCGCCCCGGTCACCGGTGCCGCGGCGCTGCCGCTGCTTGTCGCTCTGGTATGTCCACTGTCCATGGGGGCCATGGCGTGGCAGATGCGCGGCAGCCGTGCAGGCTCATCGTCCGAGGAGGCCACGAGCAAGCTGGCTTCCGCGATGCCCGACGGTATTGACGCAGAGCTGCGATCGCTGCGTGAGGACATCACCATCGCTCGCGCCCATCGCCAGCTCGCCCACCACGACAGTTCTCCGCAGGGGTAAGCACGGCTTCTCCGGTAGCGGTCCACGAGTCAGCGCGCTCAGCCCCGACCGGGCCTCGAATCTCCGGCGGGCTGCCTCTGTTCGCTCTGGCCTGGTCAGGCGAGGGGCGGCGCTCGTGACGGTCCCGTTCGACATGCACTACTTCATGAAGATCACGGGCAGCGAACTGCTGCTGGCTGGCTGCGCGTGCCGTGGCCTTGCTGCTTCGGGCCATGTGCAGCGACCGACCTGCATCTACTATCGCTCTTCGTAGAAACTCTCTCATGGAAGCGACGGGACCTGTGACGTCATGAGCCAGTTGCTGTTGTCCGGAACGGTGATCGTGTCGTTCCTCGGTGGCGGGGTCGCCCTGTTCGCGCCGTGCTGCATCTCGGTCATGCTGCCCGCCTACTTCGCCACGAGCTTTCACCGCCGCACCCAACTCGCTGCGATGACACTGGTGTTCGCTGCCGGCATCGCCACGGTCATTCTTCCGCTCGGGCTCGGTGCATCGGCGATCTCACGGCTGCTCGTGGGCCAGCACCGCGTCGTGTTCTTGGTCGGTGGCCTGTTCATGATCGCGGCTGGCCTCGCCATGGCAGCCGGTTGGAAGTTCACGCTGCCCATGCCTGGGCGCCGAGGCGACGGCGGACGAGGCGTCGGCGCCGTGTACGGCCTCGGGCTGTTCTCCGGTGCTGCCAGTGCCTGCTGCGCCCCGGTGCTCGCCGGTGCCGCCGCACTCGCCGGTGCCACCGCGTCGTTCCCGGTCGCCGTCACCGTGGGCGTCGCCTACGTGGCCGGGATGGTCACACCGCTGGCGATCCTCGCACTCATCTGGGACAAGCGCGACTGGGGACGCAGCCGGATTTTCACCAACTGGGGCGTGACTGTGAAGCTCGGTTCGCGGCAGCGCCGGATCGCCGGGCCCGGCCTCCTCTCCGGCGGCATGCTCACCGCCATGGGCCTGCTCACCGTCGTGTTCGCCCTGCGTGGCCCGGCGATGAAACTGTCCGGCTGGCAGCTGCAGGTCTCGGCATGGCTGGGCCATGCCGCGTCCGTCATCGGACATCACCTCACCTGGCTCCCCGGATGGGCGGGCCTGGTCCTGCTGCTCACCGCCGTCGCCATGTTCGTCCGGGCGGCCCGCCGCCACGACGCAACCATCGAGGGCGAACAGCCCGCAGCGCCGACCAGTGGCGACGCCGGTCCCGACCCAACAGCCGAACCCGAGTACGCGCTCCCCAGCCCAACTCAGGCACCACAGGCACGAACCATCGAAAGGGTTCACTAAGTGGCTCCCAACACCAACACCCAGCCTCGCCGCCGGGCGCCTAGCCGCCCACCTGTCCGGCCCGCCAAACGACGCCGGTTCTACGGCTGGGTAGGGGGCGTGGCCGTCGCCCTTGCCGTGCTCGGTGTTCTCTTTGTCGTGTTCCGCAGCAACAACCCGACAGCCGCGCGCGCCGGCGGTCACACCCTCTACCAGGTCGGCAACCCCGGCATCAGCCAGCCGGCCCCCGGCTTCACCCTGCCATCGAGCAACGGAGGGTCGATCAGCCTGGCCTCGTTGCACGGCAAGACCACCCTGCTGTACTTCCAGGAGGGGATCGGCTGCGAACCCTGCTGGAGCCAGCTGAAGGACCTCGAGGCCGCTGCCGGCACCGTCCACGCCGCCGGAATCGACAACATCGTGTCCATCACCACCCAACCGGCCAACCTGCTGGCGCAGAAGGCCCACGACGAGGCGATCACGACCCCGGTGCTGGCCGACACCAGCCTGGCAGTCTCCAAGAACTTCGGAGCGAACGGCTACGGAATGATGGGCGACTCGATGGACGGCCACAGCTTCATCCTGGTCGGCCCCGACGGGAAGATTCAATGGCGCGCCGACTACGGCGGTGCGCCCAAGTACACGATGTACGTGCCGGTCCGGCAGCTGCTCGCCGACCTTTCAGCGGGTCGTGGACGATGAGCCAGATCGTTGTGCTCACACAAGCCGACTGCCAGCTATGCGACCACGCCAAGCAGGTTCTCGCCCGAGTCTCCCGTGACGTCCCCCTCAGCGTCACAGAGATCGACCTGGGTAGTGACGTCGGGCGACGGCTCGCAGCCGAGGCGGGCGTCATGTTCGCCCCCGGCGTCCTCCTCAACGGCGAAGCCTTCAGCTACGGGCGCCTGTCGGAACGAAAGCTGCGCAAGACTCTCGCCAACCAGACCACGGACCCTTCACCAGCCCTCACGAGTTAAGGACGTCCACCATGCGACAGCTCCTCGCCTACCTGCCACTACTGGCCTGCCCGGTCGGGATGGGCCTGATGATGTGGATGATGATGATGCGCCCGGGTGGGCGTAAGCAGCCCGCGCCCTCGCCTTCGCAGCCCGAGCCGTCAGTGCCGAACACCGCGCCGATCACACCTGCGCAGCACGCAGAGCTCGCGCAGCTCCGAGCCGAGCTCGACGAGCTGCGCGTCGATGACCGGACGCGGCAGCGGCGCTAGCCGGCCGGCCGCTTACGAGGGCTGAGACCGGCAACCGCTCGTGGTCGGCGATTGCCCGCACCGGTACCCGCGGTTACCCGCTCCTGGGGTCCACGGCGTGCCGGGATGCCGGCACCGGGCCGCCGTCAACTGCCCGCCCTCCCGCCCCGGGCAGGAGTCGTCGGCCAGAGTCGGTCTTGCAGTCGGACATGTCGTGTCCCTGCCTCGCGAGAGCCGCCCCCTTGCATGCCGTGCGGGGCGCCGGGCCGTTGCGGTCATCGTGGTCGCGCTCGTCGCTCGTCACAACAGCCGGACCTGCGGCGGCACATCCGACTCTGCTGACAACAGTCCCAGCCGCCGGATACACCGGCGACGGACCAGTCCGCCAGGCCGTGCTGGCTTTCGATGAGCCCGTCACCGCAGACGCGATCAGCGTGACCACCGCTGCTGGTCAACGTGAGCCGACCGGGCCGCTGGAGCAACAGGCCGGCGGTCGCCAGCTCGTCCTGCCGCTGGCCGCCCCGCAGACGGCGGGCCAATTCCTCGTCCACTGGCAGGTGACAGCCGAGGACGGCGACGTCGTCGACGGCACGTTTGCCTTCGGGATCGCCGCCGCCGCCCCGGCAGCGTCCGGCAGCGGTGACGTCGGCGGAGTGGGCGGCACCGCGGCGCTGCGCTGGCTGCTGTTCACCGCACTCGCGGTGGCCGCCGGAGGGCTGGTCGGAGAACGGCTCGTTGCCGGCCGGGGGGGGACCCGCGGACGGACCGGTACTGCTCGCGCCGCTGCGCTCGGCCGCCGCCGCGGGCATGCTCGCGGCGGTCGGGCTGACCGGTTTGGTTGCACACAGCGCCGGCGGCTGGTCGGCGCTAGCCCACGTGCGGGCCGTCGAACTCACTGCCGCCGAAGCCGCCGCATTCGCCCTCGCCCTGGCCCTGGCAGCGGTGTCGCGGCTGCGCCGCTTCGCTATCGGTCCGCTGGCGGTCGTCGTGCTCGCCGAGGGGCTGCGGGCGCATCCCGGGGCCTACCAGCCCGGCTGGGGAGCCGCTCTCACCATCGTCCACCTGGCCGCGGCCGCGGTCTGGGTCGGTACGCTGATCCACGTTGTACGCGCCGCTCACTGGTTCCGCAGGCAGAACCTCGCCGGTCGGGGGCGGGCGCTGGTCCGCGCCTACGCCCGGGTCGCGCTCGTCCTGTTCCTTCTCGTCATCTCCACTGGCACGATCGCCAGCCTGCTCGTACTGCGCACCCCGACCGACCTTGTCACCACCGGATACGGACAGGTGCTCGCCGGCAAGCTGGTGCTCGTCGCAGTCATCAGCGTGCTGGCCCTCATCGGCCGCAGACGTGTCCGCAGGAAGGCTTCCGCCGCCACGCCCGAGCCGGGTCGCGCCACCCGCATCGAGCGCTCGGTGCTGGTAGCTGTCCTTGCCGTAACAGCGCTGCTCGTCAGCCTGCCCGCGCCGGAACCGGTCGCTTCCGCCCTGACACTGCCGCCGCCGCCAGTTGGCCCGACGACCGGCTTCGGGACCCTGCTCGGACAGGTCAGCCTCGGGGCAACCGCCAGCGCGGGGCAGCTGCAACTGCAGCTGTCCACCCCCGGTAGCGACCCCGGCGAACCAGGAACGGCCGACCCTCACGTCGCTGTCACGCTGGATGCGCCGGGAGGACGCCGGGTCGGGGTCACTGTCCGCCGCTGTGGTCCCGGCTGCTTCCTGGCCGGTGCGCCCTGGCGCAACGGAACCGACCAGGTCAGCGTCACCGCGAGCGCTGCTGGTTGGCACGGCGGCACCGGATCCTTCAGCTTGCCCTGGCCGCCGGTCGACGCAAGCGCGCGTCTGCCCAGCGTCGTCGCCGCGCTGCGGGCAACCGGGGCGGTCATCTTGACGGAGGGCATCACCAGCGACACCACCGGACCGACATACGTCGCCCAGCTACACGTCACCGGTGACGGGTTCCTCAACAGCGAGCCGTACGGCAACGGGGGCGCTCCCATCGTGACCACGCTGCCGCCGCAAGCGGGAGCAGCCCGCCTGGCCGTCGCCTACCCGGTGAACGGCGTGTACCTCACCCTCACCCTGGACCGCC
>JAABUM010006028.1_pt1 | contig 12214 bp, 14 predicted proteins | sample 5559161 | NCBI WGS metagenome assembly JAABUM01 (sample SAMN10711868, study PRJNA513369) | rock metagenome | isolation source: Antarctica rocks | place: Antarctica: Victoria Land, Siegfried Peak nord | reverse complement strand
GTCCGCACCAGTGGGCAACATCAGCCGCTATATCGGCGGATCCTATGGTGTCTGTCCTCACTGTCTCTCCTCGCCCTGCGACTCCACGTGCCCTGCCCACGGGACGGATGCGTGAGGTTTCACCATGTAGTGAGCACGGGTGGGGTCCGCTGGGGTGTCCTTGATCCACTGCAGAAACGCGGCCACTGGTATCTGCATGTCGTTGTAGACGTGCCCACACTGCAGACAGCCCCCACTGATGCCGTGGTGGGCGTGGACCTGGGCGTGACCCGCGCCGCCGTGACCAGTGACAATCGCTTTCATGGGCAGCGCCGCTGGCGCGACCTGGAAGCGCGGGACTTCCAGCTCCGGCGCACGCTCCAAGCCACAGGGACCAAGAGCGCTAAGCGCCACCTGCGCCGCCTGTCGGGCAAGACGGCCCGCCGCCGCGATCATGACCACGTGGTGAGCAAGCGCATCGTCGGGGGCGTGCCACAGGGAGCCACACTTGCCGTGGAGAACGTGACCACCATCCGTTCGCGCGTCACAGCGCGCAGGGCCAACGGGGGACAACGCCGGCTGCATAGTTGGTCGTTTGCCACTCTCAGGGCCCTCATAAGGTACAAGGCTTAGGAGCGCGGTATTCGTGTGGAGGGCGTGGACCCCCGCCACACCTCTCAGACGTGTAGCCGCTGTGGTTATCAGCATCGCCGCACTCACCTTTTCCAAGGTGAGTTTCGGTGTCGCCAGTATGGGACCAGACCAACGCCGATAGAAATGGCGCTCTGAACATTGCCGCGAAACTCCTGGCCAGTCGTGCTACATGCGTGGCTGGCGGGGTGCCGTCAATCACCCTACCGTCTCCTGCTTCGGCAGAAGGACAAGCTCCGTCATGTAGGACGGGGTAGTTAACTGTGATGAGGCGTCTACTGCTGTGCGCCGGCGTCAATCAGAGCGCTCAGTGCTTTGTGGGCCAAAGAGAGCGTACGCAGCGCCGCGCTGTCAAGCTTTGGCCGCTCGTTGACGAACGACATGATGTCGTGTGCGAGCGCCTCGGCGCGCGTAGACGCGCCAACACGTCGTTCATGCGCCCTGATTGGGATCGTCCCAGATGTGGTCATGGGCGCGTCAGGTCGTGCCGACGACGCAGGTTCCTGCACCCCTGGCACATCCATCTGATCGCGCTCATGCACGGGATTGGTTATGGTCAAGTGGGGGATGTCCCCCACTTGACCAGTTATGGAGGTCTCGGTAGTCGCGTCGGCGGCTCCAGCCGGAGGCGTTGGCACTGGATCGTGCATCAACGGAGCGCCGTGCCGGCGCAGCTGCTCAAGCGCTCCTTCAATCTCAGCGCCCGTGCGCAGTCGACCAGACCGTATATCGTCAAGGACGGGGCCGCGTAGCGTATAGTTCTTGTGCTCGACAAGAGGACCCGCCGCGGTAACGCTAATGACCTCCTCGGCGACGAGTGGCGCTACTTCCGTATCAGCGGCCACTCGCAACAGCTCAGATATATCTTTATGATCGCGTCCGGTGCGCCGAGCGATCTCCCGCGCCCCCCATTGATAGTGGTTGTGCAAGGTGTAGACGGCATCCATCACTTCGCGGCGCGTCAAATCCTGGCGTACAAGATTTTCGACCAGCGCATCGGCGAACGCCTGGGACTCAGCCGTCTCACGGATGACACACGGTAGGACTGCTACCCGGCTACGCTCCTCTAGGGCATCAGAGCCATGCACCCGACGCGCAGCCAAGAGGCGGCGCATCCCGGCAATCACAAGATACTGCCCGGGCCGGTCGGGATCACGGCGCACGACCAGCGGCTCCAGCACGCCCACCTCGGCGATGGAGAGAGCCAACTCCGCCAAACGCGCTTCGTCGAATGCCTTGCGCGGCTGACCGCTCCACTCATGCATCCGGTCAATGGGGATCAGCTTGCCACCTGGTATCGCATCAAAGAACATCTCTGTCGTCGCGGCGATATCCTCATCAGTGGTCTCCGTACGGGCGTCGGCCAGGAGCGCGCCCAGCAACTCTGTGTCGCGTTTACCGGATCGCCGCATGACGTATCATCTCCCTGGTAGCAGCCGCGTACTCGGAGGACAGCTCATAGCGGGCGATGTTGATACGACGCGGAATGGCGTCGAGGACCACCAGCGGAGGCTGCCGTCGTCCCGCAATAGCCTTGATCTCTTCCAGGCGCTGGCGATGCAAACCGTTGTTCATCACCATCGTCGGTAGCACCGCGACGAGCCGCATGCGTGGATTGACGCTCACCTTCGCGTCGTCCAACAGCTTGAGGTAGTCTATGAGGTTGACAATGCCGTTGGATTCCGGGATGGCCGGGATGGTGACGAGGTTGGCCTCTTCTAGACTCTTGATCGCCATATAGCCAGGCGGCGTGTCTACCACCACGAGCCGCAGCGTCGGGTGATTATGTGGCACATCATAACCGGGCAAAAGCTCCACACCTGGCGCTAACCGCACTTCACCTATCTGCACCAGTTTGGTCAGGTTGCCCGTCTCCTCACGATCTATAATGCCGATGAGCGGCCTCTCAGACGTTGCCCCTAACATCTGCGCCGCGTAGTTGGCGGTGTAGATCGTCGTCGTGGTCTTGCCAACACCCCCTTTTTGCGCCGCTATCGCCAGGACGTTCATACCTCCCCTCCTTGCCTGGCCCGTGAGGGTACGGTTCGCTCAATAAGATAGCGCTCCAGGGCAGCGCGTGGCACGCGCACGCTATGTCCCATCTTGACACTGGCCAGATCCCGCGCCCGAATGCGCGCACGGACCGCATGGGTCGAGAGTTGCAGCACCTCGGCGACATTGCGCACCGTCAACAGTGTTGGATAGATCGATAAATCAACCAACGAGACATCATCGCTCATACGCACAGACTACACCAGGAGACGCGGACCTGTCAATCACAATTGTACACTTTTACACAATAATGGGCCGTTCTACGTCGTCCGTGACCGCCATGCTGCGGGTCGCGGACGACGTAGAACGGCGCGGGTCACCATGAGGGAGAGGTCGTTTCAGTCGCCTGCGTGGCCAGCCGAGCTCTGCCTTAAGAGGCTGCGGGCGCCGACATGGACCACGCGGTCGCGGCACAAGATGCCGGTTCATGCCACCTCGGAGTGCCTGCGGAGTACATCAAGTGATGCACCGTACTTATGCACGGACGCACGTAGCCTACCGCACACTATGACCAAGCGTGACAGCAAAGGCGCTGATGATCCGAAAGGTAGCAGCGCGCTACACACGTTTTATCCATGCTGAACAGGGACCGTGTCCTCTGCAATCCGTCCCTGGTCTGTATGCACGAGCGAACGTAGCCTACCGCACACTGGGAACGAGCGCTACCGGGAACAGGGGCCATGGTCTAAGGCACATCGGGTGGTGACACGGGGAGCTGGTCCGCGGATGATTTGGCTGCGGTGAGCAACTGTGCATAGTACTCTCTGACCCGCGGCGGAGAGATGACCCAGATGGCGCACCCGAGCCACGTCTCGAGCCACCGGCGGGACGGCAGCTCCATGTAAGAGCAGTAGCCCCATCCACCAATGATACCATGATCCTTCAACTGGGCGAGCGAAGCTTCAAAGCTGCTCCGGGTACGCTCTGGGTTGCGCAGATCGAGGCTGAGCGCCAGTTCGGCAAACAGATCTTTGAGCACAAAGCGCACCACAAGTGGTTCCGCATCTGTACTTACTGTCAGGAGCGCTCGCCACTCATCAGCAGACAGCGCAGGCGGAGTGGTCCCAAGACTACGACGGAATGCACGTAAGATATGGTCACCGATCCGCTTCTCACGGCTGTGATTCCGTTGATCGTAGCGCAGCACTTGCTGGAGCATCATTGCTTCTGGAGCCGCGCTCCTCTGCAGGAATAGGCGGGTTAGAAAGGGTAGTGTCACATGCCAGGCCATTAACGTGCCATCATCGGTGCCTTCCATGTCCACATCGACGACACGCGTGAGCAGGCTAGCCAGTTTGTTCCGACCATGACGCAGCGTAGCCACGCGCACCATCAAATACTGCAAGCGCATCATGCTGGCAGCGACCTGCTGGATATCATCGGTCCGATGGCCGGCAGTGCGTCGACCCAAACCGCTGCGTTTGGTGATGGGGTGGATGTCTCGATCAGCCAGAATGGCCTTGGCGGTAATCCAGATAAAGCCGTCGGTGTCCCGGTGGCGTAGGATGTGTGCCTGGAGGATATTCAGCACATCCGTGTCGCGGTCATTGAAGGCATCGACGATCGTCCACATCATCTCCGCGACGCCTGCTGGTAGCGCACCGCCATCGCTGGGAGGTTGCAGGCTGATCTCAATGGGAGCGACCTTGCCGCCAGGATCGTAGTCAAACACCGGCAGGCCCTCATCTGTAGAGCGCCAGCCGTCTCGACCAGACCGAATGGCTGCCATGAGCGCTGCCGTGACTTGGTCGGCCGATACGACACCGACGCCGTTGATGAAGCTCGGAGCAACCGCAGGCACGCGCTGCGCCACGCGGACGGCGTGCCGGGGGAAAGCTGATCGCGCATAGGGGGAATCGGCGGGTTCAGCAAAAATGACCTCGCCCTCCAGCCCTTCATCAACTCCGCTATGGGCTCTTGTTGATGCGCGAACCTGCTCCTGCCGCTGGGAAACGCTCATCAGCGTCCCGTCACTATCTTCTGAGAGGGACGCGAGTGTCAGGTCATCCTGAAAGCCGTTGCCCATCAGTCCCACTTTCCTCGTCTCCACACTATGCGCACGATGCCAGAAGCAGGCGTATCATGCAAGAGATTTCTCCACGGCGGGCCACAGTTTATGCGGCGGCAGCGTCCCTCCGTTCATGATACGGGGAACTCCTCACGCGGCAGGGGAGTAAAGTAGCACGTGATGGTGAACCACACGCCATCGTCCTGCTGACTCTCGGCCCTTCAAGGAAGATACGTCGCCCGCCCAAGGCAGCCGGTGCATTAGGCTACGCGCGTCCGTGCCGCTGGCTACGTCCGCACGTGCAAAACGCTACGCGGGTGCGTGCGTTAGGCTACGCGCGTGCGTGCGCTGTGCAACGCGGGTGCGTGCGTTAGGCTACGCGCGTGCGTGCGTTCCTCCTCATAGCAGCCGGCAGAGAATGAAAATAGGCTGCGCCACGCTGATGGACGGGAGGATACGCAGTGATGGCCCGCGCGGCTATTGACGCCGTTGATGCGGTCTGCGTAAGCTTTACCTATGCGGGGACAACTGGCCTTTGATCAGCCACTGTCACGTGCGGCTCCGCTGCCTTGTCAGGGCAGGACAGCCACGCGTCCCGTTGCGAGTTTGCCTGGCTGCCACACCGAGCGAACTCTTTGCCGATGACCGCCTGACTGGAGCCTGGGGAGAACGACGCATGTAAGACGTCCAGAAACGACGACACCCATCAGCTGCCACACCGATGGGTGTCATACAGGTCCAGCCACGACGCTTTGGCTCTCCAGCAAGAGTACCACCAAAGCCCGAAAAGCCCGCAGGTCGTCAGGTGAGTGAGGCACCATCCTCGCTCGTACTCCTGTCCTGCATGAAAGGACGTGCCTAGTGACGATAATAGCACGACAGAGTCTCTCTGTCAATAAAAGCTGGGAGACCAGCGGGGTAGGTCAACAACTTCCCGCGCTACCGCCGGCAGGCCGCCGCCTTGCCGCTCGCTATGGAGAGGACGCGCTGTGCGCCGGATATACTGCCGTGCCCAACACAATCTTGCGCTATAAGGTGCGGCTGGGTCTCTCCTGTGAAGAACTCGAGATCATCGTGCATCTCTGCTCACATTGGCGTGATTTTGAGCTACCATGCCTGACCGTTGGCGACCTCGCCGCGGCCGTTAACCTGAAGGTCCGCCAGACACAGGCGCACTTGGCCGCCCTGCGCCATAAAGGCTATCTGGCCACGACGCCTGGCGCCAGGCGTGCTCAGACCTTCGACTTGCGGCCCCTCTTTGAGGCTGCGACCCGCATGTTCGAGCAGGACCGGCCAGGCGCGGTGGACCGCAGTGATGGATGCAGGCCAGCCACACCTTGTGTGCAGTCCACTACACCCTCTGGCCAGAGGAAACCTCGCGAAAGAATCTCCAAGGAAAAACATGAACGAGAAGAGATGATTCCCCCATACCCCCAGACATCGCAGCTAACTACCGACGTGACGCCAGACCCGCTTGACCAAGCGGACAAACGGCACGAGAGCACACCGGATGATTGTTGCACAGACCCACTCTCCGGCTTGCTCGGTGAGGTCTCGGCTGAGCTAGGTGATATACGTCCTGAGAAGAGCCTCGCGGTTGCACGACGCCTGGCGGCCGAGTGCCTGAGAGGAGATCAGTTTTTCGCCGAATCTATCAGGGAAGCGCGGTTGAGAACACGGCAGCGCAAGAACACCGTTTATTGCGTGGGTCCAGAGGGGACCAACGCCATGCCCTACTTCTGGGCCGTGCTCAGCAATCTCCTTACACGCGATAGCACGGAGCACCAGCGCCACCACGACCGGCACTCCGGGCATCCGCACCGTGCCCGCCCCCGTGTCTCCAGCGCCGACACTGAGCAGCCTGAGCTACGGGCGCCGGCGCTGGAGTCGACTGAGTCACCCACCGACACCAACTGCACGGAGAGCGTTCTTGCGCAAGCTGGCGAGGGTCATGATGAGCAGAAATGTCACGCCCTTTGGCACGCGGTTCTGACGGAGCTAGCCGATGTGATGACCCCGGAAAACGTGGCGCGCTGTGCCCGCGCCCGTCCCCTCCGCCAGGAAGAGGGAGTCCTCTACCTGGCCGTTCCAGATCCGTTCCTGTTGCACTGGTTGGCTCGGCTTGGCCCACGTCTTGATGAGGCGCTAGATTGCTGTGGCCACCGAGGTATGCGCGTCGCTTTCGACCTGGTTGCAGACGCCGCGTAGCCGCCCACACAATCTAGCGCAGGGGATCCCGTGCTTTAGCGTGGGGATGCATGCGACTCCTCGTCGTTTCTTGAGCTAGCAAAAACGCGCTACATGCGGAAACGGCGCGGCAGTTTACGCTGGCCTTCAATCATGTCTGCCGTTACGGGAGGCAGGCGGGGGAGAAGAACGGCGTCACACTGCACCACGCGACCTACCGTGTGAGCAAGGAGTTGGCGCCAGATGTGGTCAGCGACCTGCATATCCAGGCGCGGGTGAAGGCGACAGAGGCGATCAAGAGCGTGTTAGCTCCGCGGAAGAAGGGGCGCACGGTTTCCTGTCCTCGTGCTGTCCGCTGCCCTCCGCGCTACAACCCGCATACCTATCGTCTGAACTGGGAGAAGGGAGTGGTCAACCTGGCTACCGTGGCAGGACGGACACATATCCCCTTCCGCGTTCCCAGCTGCACGACGACGTGCGCGGGCACGGCCACGGCCACGGCGGACCTGGCACAGAAGCGCGGGCGGTAGTCCCTGTATGTCGTCGTCGACGTGCCCGCACCCGCTGTCGTGGTCACCGAGAGCGTAGTCGGCGTACACCTTGGGGTGACTCGAGCTGCAGTGACGAGCGACAACCGTTTTCACGGGGAGCGGAGATGGCGCGACCTTGAGGCGCGTGACTTCCGCATCCGGCGTAAGCTGCAAGCCAAAGGGACCAAGAGCGCCACACGGCATTTGCGCCGCCTGGCGGGCAGAACCGCCCGCCGTCGCCGCGATTATGACCACGTGGTGAGCAAACGTCTTGTGCAGGGCGTGCCCGAAGGCGGCACGCTGGCCGTGGAGAACCTGACCGACATCCGCGCGGGTGCGCGCCACGACGGCGAACGGAGGCCAGCGCCGGCTGCCTAGCTGGAGCTTTGCCATCCTTCGCGCCTATATCACATACAAGGCGGAGGAACGGGGTATCCGCGCAGAGGGGGGTGACCCCGCCACACGAGTCAGACCTGTTCGCGCTGTGGCTATCAGTATCGCCGCAACCGCCTGTCTCAACGTGAGTTTCGCTGCCGCGCGTGTGGGCGCCGCTCCAACGCCGACTTGAACGGCTCCAAGAACATTGTGGCGAAACTCCTTGCCAGCCGTGGTTGGCGGGGTGTGGAGGGACAAGCCCCGCTCTTTCGAGCGGGGTAGTTGACGGAGAGGGATAGTATCGCGCAACGCGGTGGCTAGTCGGGCCGTGTCTCAACGACGCCTGCACTCACGCATCAACACCATCGTGCCCAGGCGTGAAGTGCTCCTGCACGCCTATCTTCCCTGGCCCTGATTGTGCGTTTCTCCGATCACGTCGACGGTACACACGATCTTTCGTGCCGCCATCCTGCGGGCACAACGACGCTGTGGCGAGGACATCCAGCAGCGGATCGCGGCCGATCCCGAGGGGGGGCTCCTGCATCGCCTCACCACCCACAGTATGCTCGCGGCTATGTCCCATCCGCTGATCATCGCTATCATTAGCGGCAAGTCGGACATCTTCAACGGCTTTCTGGAAGCCTCCGACCCGGGGTTTTACCACCAACTCGCCGGCGAGGCCACGGCCTATGTGGTCCAGATGCAACAGGCCGGATTGATGCGAGCGGACATTCCCGCGTCCAGCATCACGTATCTCCTGACCGCCTTGAAGGTCGGCATGATCAACGCGCCCGAGCTCACCGGCCAGGACACGCTGCCGGACATGGCAGAACTCACGGAGGCGCTGAGTGACCTGATCCGCCGCTGGCTGGAGCCGGAGCAACGACCGCAGGAGAGCGAAGCTGGCAAGCGTCTCTATGCCGCGTATGTGGACAGGCTGACACCGCCTGAATGAGCAGCGGACTGGAAGAAGGGCAACCGTCATGACCACACGGTGGCGAGGGTGTTCATGGGTGCTTCCTTTCCCGAGATCGGGTGATCGGCCCAGGTGTTGTGGTTGGGGCGAGGGCGCGGGTGAGACAGTCGGTCAGCGCGTCCTCCAACAGGGTGTGCAGTGCCGCAGGGTCGACATCGACGCGGCCAACGACCTGTAACGCGATCAGCCCGTGCGCGGTCGCCCACAGTTGCAGGACGTGCTGCGGTGCCTGGGCGTCGCCGGCGTCGGTGAGGAGGTCGGTGATGATCTCGCCGATGGCTTGCCCTTCAATCCAGGTGTCGGTGGCTAGCACGCGTACGCCGCCCAGGCTGTACATGAGCTGATACAGCTCCGGTTCGGTTAAGGCGAAGTCGAGGTAGGCGTGCGCGGCCTGCCGTACCGCCGCCGCCGCTGGCCCGGAGGGTCCCGTCTCGGATCTAGTGGCAGGCTTGGACGTGGCTTCGTGGCCAGCGGTGGCCATCGTGTCGCGCAGCCGGGTGAACCCAGCGCGGACCAACGCGAGCAGGATGTCATCGCGACCGGTGAAGTAGCGATAGGTGAAGTTCGCCGAGTACTCGATCTCGTTGGCCAGCCGCCGCATCGTCACCGCGTCCCACCCCTCCCGCCGGGCCAGGTCGCGCGCCGCGGACAGGATCGACTCGCGGGCGGCTGCACGTTCCCGGTCTCGGCGCCGCTGCGCCGGTGTGGGTCCGGGATCGTCTCGCCCATCGATGGTCACGGTCTGTCGACTGCGGCCGCCTCGGCGGTGAGCTGGGCGAAGAACGCTTGGCCGTCGAGCTCGTCCCAGTGCTCCACCGCCATGCCGTCGACCACGCGCCAGATGTCGATCGAGTGCATCACCACCGGTCGACTGGTCGGCGGCAGACCCATGAATGGGCCCAGAAACGTCGCGCGGTAGGTAAACCGGCCGGCGACCCGGTCCCCGTCGACCAGCACGTCGTCCAGGCTGACCTCGGTGTCCGGGAACGCAGCGAACCACTGCGTCCAGTACGCCCGGTTCGCTTCCCGCCCATCCTCGACGTAGGCGTTGTGGTTGACGTAGGTCTCGGCGATAAAGCCGTCGACCGCGTCGGGGTCGTGACCGTTCATCAGCTCGGCGAATGCGTGCGCGACCGTTCGGGTCGGGCGGGACGTGGCACTGATACTCATTCTTGTCCTCCTCCATCGTGGTGACGACGTAACCATGCGTTTTTGGTTACACTGTAACCATAGCATACAACGTAACCATAGTCAATGCCGGCATAGATTTGGCTCTCCGGCGCTTTCGGTGCTCAAAACAGGCGCGTTAGTTGGCCAAGAGAACGCGTCGGCGCAGCAAATCTGGAGCGCGTGCAGCCGGCTGCTGGCCAATTGTGTCATCTACTTTAACGCGAGCATCTTGTCTGAGAGTTTGTGAATCAATCTAGCAACAGAGAAGAAGCGGCAGCGCAAACAGCATTCTGGAGGCTGGAAACGGTCACAGAGGGCGTTTTCGCCGGCTCTTTGACCGCTTTGGGACCAGAATCCGATGCGGGCGCGGCCTCAGCGGAGGGTGGCCCACCAGAGGTAGGGTTTGATTCACAAACTCTGAGTTGCTGGCTCACTATCTCGCCCTGGGGGACATGGAAGCGGTAGCTCTGCTCAAACAGATTTCCCCGGTCGCCTGGCAGAACACCACCTTCTATGGACGCTTTGAGTTCACCAAGCGACCTGCCGCTATTGACCTGGCACTGCTCGTCCAGGAGTTGACGCAGCAGCCCATCCCTCCTGCCTCAGATTCACCGTAGCGCACTTTTTGAGGGGTTGCACGAAAACCCCCAGGTGGGCATCGGTGAGCCGGTACTTGTTGAAGAGGGTGCGGGCCAGACCCACAGCCCTCGCCCGTTCCGAAGCGAACGAGGTGGAACGGGCCAGGGCAAGGAGCTGGGCAACCTTCTCAGCGGGTGTCATGGCCCCCTCCTGGTCACTGCGCATGTAACATGTAGGGCACCCTCTGCGTGGCGCCGGACGGACAGCCCCCCGTGGGCTTCACCCCACCCGTGGTATTCACCCGCTGGATGTAGGTGGTGCCGCTCAGCGTGTTGCCAGCGGGCCCCGCGGTCGTGGAGATGGCCGGGAGCAGCAGCCAGTCGATGGCACTGGTACTGCCCAGGGGGGACGCGGCGTTGGCGATCTTGCTGCCCGTGACCGCACTGCCATCGAGCAGGGAGGTCCAGACGGGGCCGGCGGTATGATGGATGATGGGGGTCCCCGTGTCGTCGGTCAGGATGGCGTCCGGCACCGCCTTGGCGCCCCAGGCGCCGCCGGTACAGGTGTAGGTCTGCGTGCCATTGCCGCTGAGCACGTGCCCCACGAGGAAGGGCACGTTGCCCGCCGGCACCTGCAGGGCGGCGGTCACGCTGGGCGGCACGATATCATCCGCCCGTGCCCGGTGCGGCAGCACGGCGGGGACGAACAGGGCGAGGGCCACGACGCCGGCAAGGAGCAGGCGGGGGAGACGCGTGGGCTGGGTCATGCGGTTCTCTCCTTTGTGGTAGGGTGTCCTGCTCTCCACCCTGAGGTAGCGGCGTGTGGGGGGTCCCCAGGGTGGCGACCCCCGAGCGCTCCCGACCATCCGCCGGAAGCGTGTTCCTTGATCGATCACGAACGCAAGACCGCTCCTCTTGACACGGCCCCTCCTCCTTCCTCACGCCTCGTCGCCGCGCCATACGTCCTGGACACCTCTCTCTAGGCGGCGACACCCTCGACTACGCTCATCACCGCGTCCGCCGCGGTGATCCGCGTCAACGCCCACCCTGAGGCGGCGAGGAGGGCACGGAAGTCGTCCGCGGTGCGCTCGCGTCCCCCAATCACCAGCATGTTGAGATCGCTCAAGAGCTGTGTCTGGGCAGACCATGACCCTGTGCCACGGTCAGGCAGCACCATCTCGACCAGGAGGAGCTTCGCCTGTCCCCGCGCCGCCCGGCGACAGTTCTTCAAGATGGCGATGGCGCGCGTGTCGTCGCAGTCATGGATCACCCGCGACAGCAGGTAGAGGTCACCACCCGCCGGCACGGCCTCCAACGCGTCCCCGCCGATGACCTGGCACCGGCCTGCTACGCCGGCGCGCTCCAGGACCGGGGCGGCGCCGCGCACGACCGCGGGGAAGTCGAACAGGATGCCGCGCTGCTGGGGATGGGTGCGCAGGATGGCGCCCTGCCCACCCCCCACATCGACGATGGCGCCGAGGCCGGTGAAGTCGTGGGCGACGACGCCGGAGAGGGTCGCCATGGCGTAGGTCGTCATCGCGTCCTGGAAGATCGCCAGGGCCTCTGGGTGCTGCGCGAAGTAGGCCATTTTTGCCCAACGCACCGAAAAGGTAAAAGTAGGTCGAGGCTACGATTCTGGTCCCTCGCCCTCTCCTTCCTGCAGTGACCGGCGCCAGATGTCCGGGTCGCTGTAGCGCGCCGCGACCGC
>JAABUM010006025.1_pt1 | contig 12223 bp, 8 predicted proteins | sample 5559161 | NCBI WGS metagenome assembly JAABUM01 (sample SAMN10711868, study PRJNA513369) | rock metagenome | isolation source: Antarctica rocks | place: Antarctica: Victoria Land, Siegfried Peak nord | reverse complement strand
ACCTGGTCCTCGAAACTTTCGCGCCAGATGCGGCGCAAATAGGACGTGGCGTCTTTGGCATCGTAAACCACTTTGCGGCCCTGAGCGCCGTGTTTGCGCATCACGTAGCGGTGCAGGGCATACAACTCGGCGGCTCCCTGGAGTTGCGGCGCGCGCGTTTTGACATCGAGCGGGCCGACTTGAAACGAGGGCAAGGTCGGGCTGTTGAGGGTGTCGAAGCAGTGACCATCTTCAAAGCGCGTCGAAAACTCGGTGTAGTGCGTTTTGAGCGACCGGAACTCGTTGGTGTTGGCCCAGATCGCCGTGATCATGGATTTGTCGCCACTTTTGTAGTTGACGAGCATCGTCACCATCGTGGACAAATTCGGCATCGCGTTGGGCAGGACGAAGCGGCCCACGATGGAAAAACCCAGCGCATACAAATCGTGTTCGACGCGGCTCATCGTCTGCCCCACAGCCGGAGGCCACATCGCCGGATCGAGCGCGTCGAGACGCGGATCGGGATTAACCTTTTGCGAAACCAAAATCACGAGCGGAAAACCGAACAAGTAAGCAGCGGGCGCGGCGAGAATAAGTGGATCCATCGGAACGTTCTTCGAAAATCTCGCCGCAGTTTGTCACGGCGCATTCGGGTTTTCAACGGGGGTTTTGCGGTGACTAACAGGGATTCATCGAAGTGCATCTAAGGCGGACACGCTCAACAGGACACTGAAGCGTGTCTGGGAGGAAGTGGTTCGAGAACGCGAAGCGTCAGCGAGTGCATTTGTCCAAAGCGCGAAGCGCCTCAAGATAAGGATGTGCCTTTGGCACGCTGTTCAGGGCACTCGCCAACGCTTCGCGTTCTCGAACCACTTCCTCCCAGACACGCTCTAATCGGCAGGATGCCTGCCCTTTCAGGGAAACGCGTTTTCAATCTCAAGCGCGCAACTTCGGTTTGGAAATGCCCAGATGTTTCGCGTGAAAACGCAGTGCGCCTTGAACGTGTTTGTCCCAATACGCCCAGTCGTGCGCGCCCGGCGCTTCGAGATATTCGTGCGTAATGCCCAATTCGTCGAGATGCTCGTGAAAAGCGCGGTTGTGATCGATCAAAAAGTCGCTCGTGCCGCAGTCCAGTCGAAGCGCGGGCAATTTGGAACGGTTCGTGGGCGGCGCGAACTTCTGCGCCAACGCGAAACAATCGTTTGGCCCGCCGACTGGGTCGGGGCCGGTGATGCGCTCGAATTCGGCTTCATCGGCGCGCCACAAACCGTGCGCGAACCCGTAAGCGCCCGACTGGCCGTTGGCGCAAACGAACAGTTCGGGGTATTTCAGCGCCAGCTTAATCGCTCCGTAACCGCCCATCGACAGCCCGCCGATGGCGCGTCCGCGCCGTTCGCTCACGGTGTGGAACATCCGGTCAACGAAGGGGATCAAGTCTTTGACAAGCGCCGATTCATAAGCGAAGCCTTCGAGCGCATCGGTGTAAAAACCGCGCCCACCGTCGGGCATCACCACGATGAGCGGAAGCATCTGCACGTAGCGCCCGATGCTGGTTTTGCGCTGCCACATCGAGTAGTCATCGGACAATCCGTGCAGAAGGTAGAAAACCGGAAACGGCCCGTCGTGGCCTTCGACTTCGGGCAGGATGACGTTGCAGGTCGTTTGCTTTTGAAGCGAGGGCGAATGAAAGTTGAGCGTGGCGATGGCCATGAATGCCCAGTGAAACACGAAAAGCCCCTTCGCATCATGCGAAAGGGCTTTTGGGGTTGGGCGCGAACCGATTAGTAAAGGAAGAGATTGCCGTCCGCGTTGGCGCGCGTGCGACCCTGCCATTTGACGTGTCCATCCGCATAAGCGATGTTGAGTCCATCGAAGTGGCGAGACGCACTATTGCCGAAATTGGTGGTCGAGGCGATGTCGCTCACTTCGGGCCACGCCGCGTCAAAAAACATTCCCGTTGTAACGGGCGTTTGAAATTTAGACAACGGAAATTCATAAACGGTTGAGTTCATGCCATAGGTCGCCGTGAACAGAGGGGCCGTTGATGAAGTGCCGGTATACCAGACGTGATCCACGTTGTCGCTCGGAATAGTGGCAGTCGCCGAATACAAACTTCCGGCGCCCGAAGGACACATGAAAACCTGCGTGCTTTTGATGTAGGGCTGCAAAAGCGTTCCAAAGTGCTGGTTATTGGGAAAATCGGGCTTCGGCAGGATTTTCTCGTCGTAATCCTGCGTGTATTGCAGCAAGCCCAACCCGATTTGCTTGAGATTCGATTGGCAGGAACTGCGCCGCGCGTTTTCGCGTGCCCGGCCAAAAACGGGAAACAAAATCGACGCCAAAATGGCGATGATAGCGATGACCACGAGAAGCTCTATGAGCGTAAACGCGACGCGCCGTTGAGATGAAATTGATAAAGACATAAAGCTATTCTACCGTCCGAAGAAGATAAAGAAAAGGGCAACGAAATCCTCTCCATTATACCCATCACCTGAGGTTTCTAAACCCGCGCGAAAAACAATTCGTGGAGGAAGGTGTTTTCTTTTCAATCGTGCGCAGTCGCCTCGAAAGAGAGGGCGCCTCTTTCCAAAGCGCGCACCGCCCAGTCGCGGTGCAAGCCGTGACCGGCGCGAAGCGCGATCAAGTGTCCGCTAAACCGCGCGCCGGACGGGCACAGCGCCAAAGCGAGGTCTCCGACGACATCGAGCGCTTTGTGACGCGCCAGTTCGTTCCCAAAGCGAAGCGGTGACGAAGACGTGCCATCGTTTCCGATGAGCACCGCGTTATCGAGCGAACCGCCGCGAATCAGTCCCGCCGCGCGCAACGGTTCGAGCCACGATTCGAGCGTAAACGTGCGAGCCGGGGCTAAGTCGCTCGCAAACGAACGCGCGTTGATTTGCTCATCGAAAGTCTGCGCGCCCGCGCCCGCGACGCCAAAATCGACCGCGACCGACAAGCGAAAGGGCGCCTCTTCGCCTTGAACCCAAGGTTCGAGCGGCAAACCAATCATCTGCGCGCCGCTGGCGCCACCCAGCCAAACGGGTGTTTGTAAACGCGCGATGGGCCGCTTTCCACCGAGTTCTTCTCGTCCTGCGCTTTTCAACAGTTCGAGCCAGCCGCGCGATGAACCGTCCAAAATTGGCACTTCCGGCCCGTCGAGTTCGACGCGCACATGGGTTAAACCTGACGCCCACAGCGCGGCCAACAGATGTTCGACGGTTTGAACGTGCGCCACGCCCTTGAGCAAAGTCGTGGCGTGCGTTGTCGCCGAAACGTGCGCGAGGTCGGCTTCGACTTCGGGCGCGCCGGACAAATCGGTGCGCGCGAAACAGACGCCGAGTGAATCGCTGGGCGCAAGACGCGCGCGAATGGTTTGCCCGCAGTGAAGGCCGACGCCGGTGATTTCAACCGCGCGTTGGAGGGTGCAAAATGGCGACACGCTTTGCAGTCAACTCGAAACGCGACTTGAACGGCGCTTGCTCAAAAGCATTCTGAGCAAAGGGCACCTTCGGGACGCGGGCATTTTGTTCATCGTTAAAGTGCATTTCAGTGGAAGTGCATCCAGCGGGGCTTGCGCCCTCTTTCACTATACCTCTTGCAAAAGTCCGGCGAATGAATTCGCAGCCAGAAAAAGGCGTCAACCTGCGTTGACGAATGCCCTTCGCCATGAATTGGTCGGCGCAGGCCGACGCTTCTTTCTGACTGCGAATTCATTCGCCGGACTTGTCACAGCGACTTATGAAAGAGGTCTAATGGAACTACTGGAGTTGGTTGTTTGGGGGCGCAAGCCCCGCCCAGCCACAGTTGCGCCGTGATGCACCTCCATTGAGATGTGCTTTGAAACACGGGCAAGATGCCCGCACTTCGAAGAACGACGCGAAAGTGACGAGATGTTTTTCGGACACTGCGCAACAGAAACGGCGTTCAACTTCGAGTTGAACGCCGTTTCTGTTGGGAAATCCAAATTTAGCCGCGGATGTGAACCAGAACCGAGGCTTTGACCGGCTGTTTTTTGCCTGACCGGTCGCGCACGGTGACTTCGACGCGATAATCCTGTTCTTCGTTGGGATAGGTGAACGAAGCGGTCAATCCGCGCGCGTCAATGCGCGGGCCAAGAGCGACCGCTCCCGGTGTGCCACCGGGATTGGGCACGCCGCCAGGAATCGGGCCGTTGACGACGGGTGGTCGGTTGGGTGCGCGGGGAACGCCTGTTCGTGGAACTCCTCCCCGAAATCCGCCGAGAACTCCGGCACCGGGAACGCCGGGGCCACCCGCGCCGGGAACGCCGCCGGGGAATCCGGGGCCACCGGGGCCGGGGAATCCGCCCACGCCGGGGGCGGCATCGGTGCGCGGCAGGCCGACGTTATCGGCGTCGAAGTTCCATTCGACGCGCGGATCGGCGGCGCCCGCTTCGACATCGGCGACCAGAGCGAGCGGTTGGCCCGGTTTCCAGTTGATCTCGGCCATCTGCGTTCCCGCAGGACGGTCGGACGTGCGCACCGAAACCGTCATCTCGCCGGTTTCGACCACGAGCGCCAGTTGAGCGAGGTAGAAGGTGTCCTGCGTGTCGGATGTCAAGACGACGCGCGTGACGGCGCCCGCAGCGCCGGGCGTCGAAGTCATGTCTTTGAGGGCGAGCGTGAAAAGGTGCCAGTTGTTGTCGTCGGGCGTGTTGGCTTTCAAATCGACTTTGAAGCGGCCCATCGTCGCGCCGGTTTCGCGCAAAAACGTGACTTTGAACTCTTTGATAAAGGTGAACTCCGGCGGCGGGCCTTGAGGAATGCCGATGCCACCTGGCCCACCGGGAAAAACGCCACCGGGAAAACCCCCGCCGTTCGGCCCGCCGCCAAAACCCGGCAACTGCCCGCCTCCACCGCGGGGATCGAACTGAGCCGAGCTTTGCCAGCCTGCCGCGTGCGGCCTCATTTGAAACGCGCCCTGCGTTCCTGTTTCTGGTGCACCGCCGGGGAATTCGCCACCGCCGCCGGGTGCGCCACCGGGAAAACCCCCGCCACCGGGTGCGCCACCACCGGGAAATCCGCCGCCCCCGGGGAAACCGCCCGGCCCGCCACCGGGAAAACCACCGCCACCCGGCCCGCCACCTGTGGGTATGCCCAGAGTCGTGAATTTGAGGCGCATGCGCACGAAGCCGTTGGCCAGATAGGGCGTGATGTCAACGGGTTGAGCGAGATCGAAGCGGATGCCTTCGGCGAAGTTGCGCGTGGTGACTTCGAGCGTGGGCGCGCCTTCGTAGTCCACGCGGCGCGAGCGGCGCTCCGTTCCGTTGCCCCACGAGCCGCTTTGCGCGTCCATCGCCACGCCTGTGCCGGTGCCGATGGACGAGTTGTAAAGGTAAATCGAGCGCGCCGCTTGCGCGTGGGCGACCGCCGACCCCAGCGTCAGGGGAAGCGCCACGAGCGCGAGGGCCGAGAGAAAACGTGATTTCATGGAAGTGTGTTGCGGGCGTTCCAACCGGACGCGCAGTCGCGCGTCCGGTTGGAACATTTTGTGGTTGGCCTATACAATATGCCCGATTAAGCGCGCCGCTAAACCGTCCGCCAGCGCAACGCCTTTGGACAACGGAAAAACGCGCCCGTTTTCCAGGCCCAGCAATTCTGCGCGCTCAAAGGGTTCCACAACCGGACGAAGCCGCCGTTCTTCTTCGCCCGTCAACCGAACCCCTTCGCGCGTGCGCAGTCCCGTTGCGATGCGCTCGACCAAACGCTCCTTCTCATCGAGCCGTTCTTCTCCGGCGCGCGCGTGGTTCGCCTCGTCCAAACGGCGCAGGTAAACCTTGGCGTCGCGCTCGTTCCACCAGCGCCAGCCGTCTCGATGCCCGTGCGCCCCGCAACCCGCCGCGAAGTAGTCGCCGCCGCGCCAGTAATTTTGGTTGTGACGGCACTCGAAACCGGGCCGCGCCCAGTTGGAAACTTCATAACGCTCCAAACCCGCGCTTTCCAAAATTTCGCTCGCCGCGTCCATGCGGTCGGCCATGAGTTCGTCATCGAGCGAAGAAAACAAACCTTTGGCCGCGCGCGCTCCAAGCGCCGTTCCGCCTTCGACCGTAAGCGAATAGGCCGAAACGTGCGGCGCGCCCAGTTCGGTCGCGCGGCAAAGCGTGTCGCGCCAGAGCGCAAGCGTTTGGTTGGGCGCGCCAAAAATCAAGTCGAGCGAAAAGTTCGTCCAGCCCGTCGCGCGCGCCCATCTCACGACTTCTTCGATTTTTGTGGCATCATGCGCTCTTCCCAGAAAACGCAGCGTTGGCGAATCGAAGGCCTGCGCGCCCAGACTCAAGCGGTTCCAGCCGCCACTTCGCAGTTCGCAAAGCGTGTCGCGCGACAAGTTTTCCGGGTTGGCTTCCAGCGAGATTTCGGCATAGGGCGCCACTTCGGCGTGCTCGCGCACGCTTTGTAAGAGCGAATTGAGTTGCGGTGCGCTCAGTTCGGTCGGTGTGCCGCCGCCACAAAAGACGGTTTCGATGCGCGCGTTTTCGTTCCTCAGTTGCGCGGAAATTTCCTTGCGTAGCGCCTCAACGTAGTTCGCACGAAATTCAGGACGGCGTTGCAGCGACACGGCGAAATCGCAGTAGGGGCATCGCCGCGCGCAAAACGGAACATGAAGATAAAGCGACGAAGGGGAAGACACGGTTTGGAGTTTACGCGCGGGTTTTGGTTGGTTTTGGGGAAGTTGGGGCGCGACGGAACCACCCCGGCCTTCGGCCACCCCTCCTTGAAAAGGAGGGGAATGAACTGCTACTTCGCCGCACTTTTGCGATGGCGTTGTAACTCCACTTCCCCTCCTTTTCAAGGAGGGTTGGCCAAAGGCCGGGGTGGTTCCGTCGCCAACTCGCACCTCGCCAAGAACCGCAACGATGGACGCGTTCCCCTCAAAGTCTCCCGTCGCGCCACCCTTCCTCCGGCGTTCTTCTTGCGAGTTGGCGCGTCGAATGAAAGCCGAATTTTTATGTGTGGGCAGCGAACTTTTGCTGGGCCAAATCACCGACACCAACTCTGTTTACATGGCGCAGGGATTGGCGCGCGCCGGCGTGGACTTGTATCGCAAAACAACCGTGGGCGACAACTTGGGACGCATTTTCGACGCAATAACTCAATCGTTGGAGCGCGCGGATTGTTTGATTATCACCGGCGGGCTTGGCCCGACGACCGACGATCTGACGCGCGAAGCCATCGCCAAAGCCTTGGCAGTTGAACTCGATTACGACGAGCGACTGGGCGCAGGCTTGAAAGAACTGTTCGACAAACGCGGCTGGAAAATGGGCGAAACGTTTTTGCGCCAGGCGTATCTGCCGCGCGGCACCAAAGAACTTCCTAATCCCGTCGGAACCGCGCCCGGCGTGTGGTTCGACGGTCAGGTGAACGGGCGCAACAAATTGATTTTCGCGGTTCCGGGCGTGCCCAAAGAAATGAAGCGGATGTTCGACGAAACCATCGTTCCGGCGCTTTTGGAAAAAAGCGAGGGCGAGCGGATGATCATCGTGTCGCGCGTTTTGCGCGCGTTTGGCATCGGCGAATCGGCTTTGGCCGACCCGCTCGAAGACATCCTCACGACTTCGACCAACCCCACCGTCGCCCCGCTGATTTTCGGCAACACCGAAGTTCATTTGCGCTTGACGGCCAAAACGCGCACCGAACCCGAAGCGATGCGGTTGCTCGATGACATGGAAGCTCGCATTCGAGTGCGCGTGGGCCGATACATTTTTGGACGCGACGACCAAACTTTGCCGCAAGTCTTGGTCAAGATGCTCACGGGCCATAAAGCCACGCTCAGCGTCGCCGAATCGCTCACCGGCGGCATGATCGGTTCGTTTCTAACCGAAGCGACGGGCGCCAGTTCCGTGTTTTTGGGCGGTGTCATCGTGTATGCGCCCGCGCTTAAAAGCGAGATGCTGGGCGTGGACGAAGCGACCATCGAAGCGCATACCGTCGTGTCGCAACAAGTCGCGCACGCAATGGCGCTGGGCGCACAAAAGCAGATGAACTCGACTTACGCTCTGGCCGTGACGGGCGAGGCCGGCCCCGATTCGGCGACGGGCGCGCCGGTCGGCACGGTTTACATCGGACTGGCACTCCCAGACCAAACGGCGATTGTGGAACACCGCGATTTTTTTGGCGACCGCGACGCCATTCGCCGCCGCAGTGCTTTAGCTGCGCTCGATTTGCTGCGGCGCCATTTGCACGACAATTTGGAAGCGTGAGCGACAAGAAGAAGACCCGGTTAAACCGGAGTGAAAGGAGTTAAAGCGCATCTCGAAAGAGTTCATGTCCCTACAACACAACGCGGTTTCAACCTCAACGCCTCTCACTGCCGCCCTTAATTTTCCACGACTTCCAAAAACGCAACAGCCGCTGGGGCTTCGGTTTGACTCAAGCCCAACGCTTGCATTTGCGGCGTGAGAGCGTCGGCGTCGCTTTTTCGTCCGGCTTCTTCCAGACGACGGTGCAAAGCCAGCAACGCGGCGGCGCGGTCAACGCTTCCCCAACTGTTGCTCGAAAGTCCCGTGTAAATCGTGCTGGCGACCGAAGTCAACCCAGTTTGCCATGCGATTTTGGCGCGGGCGAACGCGATGCGCTGGAACTCGTTGGCGCTCACTTCGGGCGCGTGCGCGGCGAAGTTGAACGCTTCGCTGCTCCAAAACGCCGCGCCTTCGCGGTCGCCGCTCGAAAGCGCATCGAGCGACAAACGGCGCCACGTTTCGAGTGAAAATTCCAGCGTGCTCGCCGTTTGCGCGCGCACCTTCGGGTCACTTTGCGTGTTGGCTAAGGCGAGGGCAACCGATGGCTCGCCCTTTTCGCGCGCGGCGAGTTGGCGCAGCATTTCGGTTTTGGCGTCGGGTGAAAGCGTTGGGCCGTTCAACAACAGTAGCCGCGCGCGCGACGACCAGAACGGTTCATCGCTCTCGGCCAGAGGTTGCAGCGCCGTTAAAGAGGCGGCTTGCGCGCTTGTGGCGCGTTCGAGTTCGGCGTCGGCTTCGGGCGGCGCGCCCGGTTGCGCGATGGCGCCGTTGGCCAGCGCCAAACGCGCAATTGACAGCGCCGCGCCCGCGACGATGGTGCTCTTGCGCTCCTCGCCCGTTGTTTTTTGAAGCGCCGCCGCGTCGAAGGCGCCCGCGACTTGAGGCAGCATCGGCGAGCGCACGATGCGCGACGCGGCTCCGTTGAGTAGCACCAAATGCGCGTCGAGCGGCCAGCGTTCGCCAGCGATGCGCACCAGCAGTTGCGCCATGCCCTGCGCGTCTTTGCGCGTTTCGAGTTGGGCCAACAGCGCCGAAACCAGCCCGGCCTCATCGCCCGCCAAGCGCGACACATCGAGCAACGCCTTCCACTGCCGCGCCGCGCCGTTCGCGTCGAGCACGCGCGCCAGCACTTGCCGGTTGGCGAAAACAAGCGTGGTGCGGTCGCCATCCACGGGCGGCGAATCGAGGGCTTTTTGGGCCGCCGCGACGGCGTGTTCTTTGTCTTCGCGCGAGGGAAACGCGTTCCAGCCCAGCGCCGCGATGGTGGTCAAATCGGGGTCGCTTTGCGCGTCCAACTCCGCCAACTGAGCGCGCGCCGCGCTTGCGGCCTGCGAGCTTTCGTTGGCGTCGATCACGCCGCCGGTTTGGCTGCCGCGCTGAACCAGCAAAAGCGCCTTTTGCTGAACGTAAAACGAGTTGCCCGGCGAACTTTTGATGGCGCTATCGAGCAGGTCGAGCGCCTGTTTAAAAGTCGCGGCGCGCCTCTTGAAACCGAAGTCGTCCATCACCATCATCAAGAACGCCTTCGATACCAGATTTTCGGCTTCTTTGCCCTGCCAGAACGGCACCGTTCCAAAGCGGTCGAAGCCCGCACCGAGGGCTTTAGCTATGTCGGCGTCCGAGCCGAATTGTTCTTGAAACGCCAGACTCAGCCGCAAATCGAGGTCTTTGGCGCCCATCGAAGTCGCGCGGTTGAGCAGCGCCACGCGTAGCGCGTTGGTTTTGAACGCCTTTTGAAAGGCGTCGAACAAGATGTTTTGCGCTGCCACGCGCTCGGTTTCGCTGCGCGTCGTCGCGCTCCACCGCGACCACACGCTCAAGGCGCGACTGGCATCGCCCACGCGCGCCGCGAGCGTCACCAGATGAGCGCGCGCCGTGTTTTGAACCGCGAGATTCGCGTTCGATTCGAGCGATTCCCACGCGCGGCGCGCCGCTTCATCTTCGTTGCTCCGTTCCAATCCGCGCGCCATCGCCGCGCCCAGTTCGGGCGAATCAAAGGTCGCGTCGCTCGTTTTTCCGCCGCGCAAATCAAGAAGCGCCCGCGCCAAGCGAAGCGCTTCGGCATCGCCCGAAAGCGTCGCGCCCAGCGATGCGAGTTCGGCTGGCGTCGCCGCGACCGCCAGATTTTCCGCCGCCTGCGCTTGAACGTCGCGCGCAACCGAGGTTGCCAACAGCGAATTCCACGTCGCGCGCGCGCCGCTCAGGTCGCCGACCGCTTTTTGCGCGAGCGAATAAGCCAGCAATCGCGTCGGATCACCCGTCGAAGAGGCGGTTTTCAAATCCTGCGCGACCGCGTCTCGCTCGCCCCTGAGCGCATCAAGGCGTGCGCGAAGCCACGCCGCGTCGGCTTCGCTCAGGTCGCTTTTCAACGCTTCCAGAGCGCGCGCCGCAACTCCGCTTTGACGCGTGGCGAGCGCGACATCGAAAGTCGAAAGTTTGGGCGCGCTCGCGCGCGGATTGGCGGCTGAGGCGCGCGCCCACAACGTGAGCGCGCCCGACGCATCGCCGCTTGAGTTCCACAACGCGGCGCCGTGATTGAACAATTCGTCGGGCGTGCCATCGGCGTAACTCGAAGGCGCGCGCAGCGATTCTTCTTCGCGCAGAGCGTCTTTGGCCGCGTCGGGAAGGGCGAATGTGCCGCCGGGAAAATCACCGGCGCGCGCTTGCAACGCATAAATGAAGGAGATTTTTTCGCCGCCCGCCTCGACTTCGGCGCGTTGCGGCAGATGTTGCGCATCGAAGGAAATCGTCGCGCGCATGAGCGGCGTTGCCATCGAAACCGTGGGTCTTGCAGACAGCAAAGGCAACGCGGCGTCATCGAAATCGCTGCGCACGCCGTTTTCAATCGTGATCTTGGCGGGAAACGCGCGAACGGGCTTTTTCCACGCGATGTAATAAGCGCGCTCGGAATCCTGACCAAACAACGTGCGGTCGCGCACCAGCGTCACGCCTTGATCTGGCGCGGCCAGAAATTCTTTGCCGCCAGTCAACGCGAAATTCGCTGGCCCGCCGAACGCAATGTTCCAGCCGCGAAACCATTCGCGCGCGATGTTGGCGTTCAAAACACGGGCGCGTTTGGTTGAACTGTCAAAAGAAAACGTCTGGTCGCCGAGCGCCAAAATCGTGCGCGCGACTTCGTTTTTGGGATTCAAAACTTCGATTTTGAGCGAGTCCGGCGCTTGCCAGAACACGTTGGCTTTAAGCGTTTGCCCGTCCCGCGTTTGGGTGATCGTGCCGCTCAAGCGCGGCAAGGCGTTTTGAGCGCTCGCGGGCAAAGCGAGCGCGAAGAGAAATCCGAGCCATGCTCGTTGATTGGTCATAAGTCCAAGTTTGGAAAAGACCGGGCGCACGCGAGTTGCAACGGCAACAACAACAAATGCAACGCCCGCCCGAACTCGCGCCCTTGATTTTGTCGCTTCGCCTTGACGGGGCTTCATTCGCCCTTTTGAACGACCTGCGAAAGCAGCATTTCCCGCCTCAGCGTAACCATCTGGACGCGCACGTCACGCTGTTTCACGCGCTTCCGGGCGAAGAAGAAACGCGCATCAAAAGCGAACTCGCAGCGATTTGTGCCCGCACTTCCGTTTTGCCGCTTTCTTTTCCGCGCCCGCGTTTTCTGGGACGCGGCGTGGCGGTTGACATCGAATGTCCCGAACTGATTCGACTGCGCGCCGATTTAGCGAAAAATTGGCGCGAATGGTTGAACGCGCAGGACGCGCAAGGGTGGAAACATCCGCACGTCACAATTCAAAACAAAGTCGCGCCCGATGTCGCCCGCGCGTTGTTCGAGGAGTTGAACCAAGAGTGGCAACCGATGAACGGGCAGGGCGAGGGGCTAAATTTGTGGCGCTATCTCGGCGGGCCGTGGGAAGCGTTGGGGGGTTGGCGGTTGATTGATTTGCGGTGACAGAACCACCCCGGCCTTCGGCCACCCCTCCTTGAAAAGGAGGGGAAGTGGAGCTACAACGCCATCGCAAAGGTGCGGCGAAG
>JAABUM010006024.1_pt1 | contig 12224 bp, 16 predicted proteins | sample 5559161 | NCBI WGS metagenome assembly JAABUM01 (sample SAMN10711868, study PRJNA513369) | rock metagenome | isolation source: Antarctica rocks | place: Antarctica: Victoria Land, Siegfried Peak nord | reverse complement strand
ATCGCCCAAGACGGCACGTGTACGCTGCTTGACGAGGTGCGTGCTCCTTCAAAGTGCACAGCGACCATGCCACAGCGTGCACGTGCCGTCTTCGGCGATCCGCAGGACGCCTGCGTGATCAGCATGGGCTGATCAGTTCCAAGGGCGTGGCCAGATCGCGCCTCAGCCACGCACAGGCAGGCCGCCGAGCGGCACGCAGTCAAGCGGAAACGGCTCTCCGTCGAAGAAGGTCGTGTTTTGTCGCTTCTGCGATGGCGACACTCGTGAGATGACTCAGCCCCACGCATGCTGAGGCCCATGCGCTGACGGCGAGATGGGCAAGGTGGGCTCTCACGCAAGAGCACACCTTTGCAGACTGCTTGGCGTACACGACCGCGAAGTGCCGTGCCGGAGCGTCTGCTGCAGCGCCTGCCGATGATAGCCCCATCTGGTTCGTCCTCGACGCCAGCGGCTGTGTACCTCTGGCGGCGGCGGTGACGCCGTGCATCTTCGGAGGCTTGAAGCTGCGTTTGACTGCGTTGCCTGCAGGGCCCTTCATGGCTGCTCAATGCGCTAGCGAGACTTCAATGCATTCCAAGGCTCGTCTGTGAATCACAGGAGCTCGAGGTTTAGGGTTTAGGGTTGAGTTTGAAACTGTTGCCCTGCGCTCAGCAAGTGATGAGACTAGAGGTCAGAAGGAGAGACTCGCGCAGCGTATGCGGCGAGCACTGCAGCGGAGATTTGAATTTGTCGCTTCTGGGGCGCAACGGTCCTGACAACGTGGTCAGGTGGTCAGCCCGCCCTCAAGCGCTGAGGGAGGGCTGCAGCGCTCCGACTAAGTCGTCCCGCACGCCTGATGGAACTGTTCTCTGGACCGCGGTGTCCAGCTGCCCTGAGTCTACACTTTTTCGTGGGGCACTTTTGTCATGTGCGGTTCATCGCTTGGTTTGCAACGAGGCTGGCTGTCGGTGATCTGCGACACAGAGACGTAGGGTATGAGGATTAGGTACTTCATAGAGTCTGAGCAGGCTGACAATCACTGAATCAGATCGAACATTGACTGGCCCTGTTACTGCTGTGTTAAACAGCAGCGTGCACGCAGCGCCGCAACATCTAGTCGTACTCCCGCTGCTGCCGCTCGAGCGGGTTTTCCCGCTCCGTGACCGGCGCATCAGCGACTTCGTCAAACTTCCAGTCCAACAGGCCGCTCTGGCGCAAGTAGATGTCCGCGATGTCTCTGTCGCCGGCGCCACGTGCGTGCATGTTCGCCCACCCTACTCGCACCTGGTCCACCTGTGCACACAGAGGAGAAATACAATGCGAGCTGCGGTGCTATATAACAGTGCTGTAAAACTTAAAACGCTAGACCTTGGTTGACTTGCTGCAACCGCAGCGCTGCTGCTGCCCCGCAATTCAAGTCTGGCAGACGTGGACAGGTGAGATGCCATCTCAGAACGTTGCTACGGTGTGCCACCCCTCTTACACACAAGGGGATCCAGCAACACGCCGGCATGAGAGCACCCAACAGTATGCAGACTGTGCTTCAACGCTGCTTGGATATCGATAAAGCAGGGACAAGTCGAAGTGAGAGAATAGCGTGCTTCTCTGGGGTGGCCAGAAGGGCCAAGCCGCATGGAGAGCAGGCCCAAGGCCTGACGCATGCCGGAAGTGTGTATTACATCGACAGACACCTAAACCCTAGTGTGTATCACATCAACAGACACCTAAACCCGAAGCCCACCTGGCCGCGCTCCCGGTCGATGTGGTACATGATCGTCAGGTCCAGAGTGATGTAGCGCCCGCCATTCCACGCCACCCCAACTTTCTGCGCGAACAAAAAGCACACTCTGAGTCCGCCGCATGTCAGCGATCTCAATAGACACTGAGAGTCGGGATGCCGACGGCTGCCCTCAAGGGTGCAGCTGCACTGGCTGAACCTGCCCCCCCGGGTCCCTTTCGTCAACCAATGGTGGTGGCTGATGACCACAAACACCCAAAAGGAATGCACCCTCTGAATCTCCTTCAGAGCAATTCAGCGTCCGCCCTGCGTCGTAGCCGCTGTCTATTTCTGGCGGCTCGTGCCGTGAAGCTTGTCAATAAATTTACTGCGTTCAAACTTTTCTGCTAGAAACTCGCAATGTTTCGCACCCGGTCGCTATCGTAGCCGATGGTGGTGTCTTCCGGCGGCTCGGGATCAGCAGACGCCGCCGAGGCGCGCCGCAGTTCCTCCTCGGCCTGCGGCGACAGGTTTCCGCCGCTGCCGCCGGCGCCGCCGCCAGAGGCGGCCGCCCAGTCTGCCGCCGGCGCGGCCGGCCAGCGGCCCGCCGCCTCGTCCTGAGCACGGTGTGGCATGTATGGTGAGCAGCAGGCTGAGCATGCACAGGCTAGCCGCCGATCGGAGGTGTTTCGGGCAGCTCACTGCAGACGAGACCCTCTTCAGTGCGGTCGCCCAGGTGCAGCCCGCGGCGAACCACTGGTCCACTATGGTTTCAGACATGAACTCGACGACGCGTAAAGAGGTTTTTGTCGATAAAACATGCACCTCGTGCTTGGCCTGATGCGCGCAATCTGGGTGTGAAATAGTGGGCCAATGCATCAAGATGCGCAAACCAAAAGCGTGAACAGCGTTCGTTGGATAATGCGCGCCTCGTGCTCGGCGCGCTCAGCACGGCCGCCCAGGTGCAGCACGCCCTGGCTCTTTGCGACAAACGGCACGCCGTCCATGGGGTCGCGCCACTTCTGCCGCTGCCCGGCGCTGCCGATGCCGCCTTCGCCGCTGCCGGCGCTGTGAATTTGGCCCGCATCGGCGCCGTCGGCGGCGCCTGTGTTGCTGCCACCGCGGTCCTTGGGTGGCCGCCCCCGCTTGGCCTGCGCGGCGGCCGGCATGGCGGCGGCGCCAGAGCTTTGCCCCGCCTCAGCACCAGCCTCGCCAGCTGCGACCGCGACGCCGCCGCCAGCCTTCGCTGGCCGCCCATTGCGGCGCTTGGCCTGAGCAGCAGCAGGCGTGGCGGCGGCGTCCGGGGGCTCCTCCGCGCGACCGATGCTGCAGCCAGCAAAACAGAGGTGAGCTGTATTGAATGATTACTGTGCATTTTTCAACATTACGACATCGGCATCTGCATCAAAAGCACAGTGAAGCGGCGATGGAGCTGCCTGATGCCTGATGTTTCCATCGTGCAGGGCTACTGGCATCAGTGTGGGACATGATCCCTGCCGATCAGCAGTCCTGCACAAGGCGGGAGGGCCGCGCTGGGAAGCCTCTTTGGCATCCTTCGATCAAGGGTACCGCAGCTGAAACAGGTTGGTCCAGTTCTGAAGTTCAGGTGCGCACCCGGTGACTGTCTGAGCTGGATGATTGACGCTGATCTCTTCCATCCACAGGCAGGCTAAAACGTTGCAGTAATGTTTCAGTTCCGCAACTGGAATGGTGCTTCACAAAGATCACATGTAGTGCCGACCTGTGCAGGCGCACGCCCAGCGGCGGGTCGGGCTCGAACGCCTCATTGACGCTGGTGCACACGTCCGCCAGCAGCAGCGCCGCCAGGTCGCCCTGTAGCGAAAACCGCACCCGCGGCAGGCCCCACTCGTCCTCGCCGGCCGCCGGCGCCGCGTCTCCATCCGAGTCTTCGTCCGAGTCGTCATCTTCGAAATCTTCGTTGAATGACGCCTCGTCGAGCAGCTGGCCGCCCGACGGCTCCGCGCCAAAGGGCTCACCAAGTGGCTCGCCAAAGTCCCCCGCAAGAGCGGAGGGCTGCATCGCCGTCTCAGCGCCGCCGGCGGCCGCCGTTGCGATCTCCCGCGCCTCCTCCCGGGCCACGTGCGCCTCCGCCGCCGCCAGCCACTCCTCGAGGGAGGCGTCGGGGCTCATGGCAAAGCCCTCGAGCGGCTGCGATTCTGTGTTGCCTGCCGCCGCGGTGCCTGCCACAGCTTCTGCCGCCGCTGTACCGCCGCCGGCTCGCTGCCGAGCTGGCAGAGGGTCCGCTGCGGCCTCTGGCGACGTCGCCGCGGCACCTGCTGCGGGCCGCCCGGCCGCTGTTCGGTCTGCAGAGTGTGCCGCGAGTGCAAGGTCAGTGGCGCTGCATGTCGATGAGCAATCTTTTCCTGGCAGCAGTTCAGCAGGTGAAATCCCACATTGAGCAAGCCTCGAAGTCAGCACCATTAGCATGCTTGCTGCGCAAAGCGCAAGGCTGCGCATCAATCGTCATTCGTAGCGTTGAACCCTATCTGGCAGGGCGCAGGCAACATTGTGACAGACGGCAGACAAGATGAATTACATTGTTAAATTGATTCTTCTTAAGTAAGGAGCTTCGGCATGCACACCTGGCGGCGGCTCGGCGCTGCGCCGCACCCGCGGCGCCGCCGCCGGCCAGGCACCCTCGCCCAGCCGGTTGAGCGCCACAAAGTCGTTGTACCAGCGCGGGATCGGCATGTTCAGGTGGACGTCCATGTAAACCGTCCACTCCGGCGGCCTGCAGTTGTTGACAATCGATATAACATATCAAGAAAGGTCGATTAGATAGTGAAATTCGGCATGTTGAGGTGGACGTCCATGCAGACCGTCCACTCCGGCGGCCTGCAGATGGGCAGATGCACTGTTGTGATATTCAAGGTTCACTTCTGTTATCAGGGATTTTGGCCGGAGATCATGCAGAGTGGATGGTACACCGCACTACTGGGGCGCAACGACCGTGCGCATGGCGACCAAGATGAATGTGCATCGCAAGCAGCTTGTTGCGACTACACAGGATGCATGCCGCCTCGTGTGTCACAGCACGCTGCCAGTAACTGAAGTATTGTAGGTTCGAATGACCACAGTGGGACTCAAATGGCCGCAGAGGAAGCGAGGGGACTGCACCTGTCATCGGACATCTCCACCCAGGTGTTGGCCAGCTCCTGCCAGCACCCTGTGTCGATAAGAGCGCCACGTGTTTCATGTTGTATGCTGAGTGCGGCATCGATCTGGCAAGGTGATACGTTTCAATCGATGGTTCAACCTAAAGCTGCACACAAAGTGCTGGGCAGCAGACGAGATGACCAAGCACGCTTCCAGATTCAGGGGAGAGCGTAGTGGGCAACATTGTTAGATACCTGCGCCGCGGAGCTGCATCATGTAGTCGCGCCACAGGGCGGGCCCCCGCAGCGCCACAAAGGGGTCCTCGAAAAGCATATCTTCTGTCACCAACCCGTCAGCCGCCAGCCGCCGGTGCGGCTCGTCCGGCGCCTCGTTCAGGTGCGCCCTGCGCAGCAGAATCGATGCAGCCTCGGTTGGGAGCTGGCCAATGAGCTTGTGACAACGCGACGGCATGTCGTCTGCTACCAGACCGTCAGCTTCAGGGCGCCGTAGCGGCTCATTTGGCGCCGCTTTCAGGTTCGCCCTGCACGAGTATGATACGTCAATTCTCGTTCCGGTTTCCTTTCCGATCTCGGGTGGAGAATGTGAAACGAATTTGTGGAACAACATGCCTTGTTGGGGCGCCCTGCGGCCCACTGGTTGAAGCGCTGCCCTTGAGCTTCGCAGCTTCACGATGCATGGCAAATTTTCCTTCTCCAGACAAGCGAGATGTAGTCCTGCGACATGCAAAAGAAGCACAACCACTGCGGCTGTGGGCACTCTTCAAGCAATCTCGCAGATTCCAACTGTCGGTGCGAGAAACGCACCGGCGCAGCAGGTAGGTGATCCACTGGGCGCGTTCCCACTGCCGCATGATGTCCGGCGGCAGGTGTGGCGCCGGCCGCACCTCCTCTATGTCGTCGTACGTCACCGGCACCCGCGAGTACGGCTTCCAGCCTGCGGGACAAGGGCTTACACGTGTATATATACATACATCAGGTGGATTCTTTGCATGAAGCACTTATGAGGGCAGGCGCGGCGCCGGCCGCGTCTCCTCAATGCCTTCGTAAGTCACCAGCACCCGCGAGTACAGCTGCCAGCCTGCACAAGGGGGTTCTGGATCATCCAATGTATCTATCACACCTCTGCGCTGGCAGGCGCGGCGCCGGGCGCGCCTCCTCCTTGTTGCTACGCGTCATCGCAGCCCTCCGACAATTGCTGCCAGCCTGCAGGAGAACTTGCAATCCAGGGCCTACAATTGCGGGTTGAATGGTCCCTGTCCCTTGCCTCCGCGCCTCAATGCTGCTTGCTGTGACCATGATAGGGTGTGAGAGTGTCGGCGCCGTGCAGGCAGGTCCAAATTTCTCCCATTTTGATCCCATTGTGGCATCGTCTGACGCGTTTTCATTATGATGGGTTAATTCTGGGTCAATTCAAGTCAATAATGTTAATTACCACTGCAGACGCACCAGCGTCCATTTCCCGGATCTGCTCGGTGGTGAGCTTGCGCTTGCGGCGCGGCAGGAACTGCGCCTCGTAGCGGTCTATCAGGCCCTGGATGCGCGCCTTGAATGCCGGCGCATCTTCTGGTTCGACCGTCACCTGTGAGTCAGGGTGATGTAATACAATGTGAATTGATTGACACACTATGGCTTTTCGTAGTTTTAATTTCGTATTCTTGAACGCCTCTGCATCCTCCGGCTCAGCCGTGACTTGCCATCAAAGATCATATTGACACCTGATATGCTGGGCGCCAGGCTTTCAGCGACAAACATCTCTGCTTTGCAGGGGTGACATGAAAAGATGTGCCCGCCATGCAGTGCAGGCTCAGCACAGCATGCAACACAGCCTGCGTGTAGGCAAACGCGCGCACGCAATCGCTTTGAACAGCTTTAGACGTCAGCCGATCATGTTTGCCAGGTGTGTCAAAGCACCTTGTCGTCCACAAGGCGGCCGCCCGACTCCAGCACTGCGAGCGCCTCTGCGACGCCCTCTCCCGCAGTGAACTCCGCATCGTCTCCCGGCAGCGCCTCATCATCTGCTGGCAGGCGGCGAAAATCACATCGACACGTTTGCAAGACATCCACAAATTGACAGGCACCCCTCATTGTCGCCTGGCAGCGCCTCATCATCTGTTGGGATGGCGAATGATGATTGAGCTTCCTTGTTCAATTGTTGTCTGGTTCCAGGTTGAAAGTGCACAATGTTGTCCTCAAGGGCTGGGGTGTGCGGCAGGGTGTGCCGGAGTGATGCTTTGCACGGCTTCGTGCTAGATCATGGAGATCGCAGATGTGCCCTACGGCTGGCGTTTTGTCTCCTCAAAGCTAGTAAGTTAGCCAATCAGTATGCTTGATTGCCAGCGTTTTATGTGTGAAGTGCGCACCGCCGTCCTCGAAGGCGATGGGACGCGGCGGACCCGCAGGCGTGCCCCATGGCTTCGCCTCTCAAAACAGTGCATTCGACTGTCCTGTTCTCTCATTGTTCACATTTCACATGTGAAATGCGCACCGCCATCTTCGAAGGCGGTGGGGCGTGGCGGCCCCGCAGGCGTGCCCCAGGGCAAGTCCGCCAACGGGTCCTCCTCCTCCGCCTCGTCGGATTCATCGCCGTCTGCAAAGAACGATAGGAAATTTATATCACAACTCATGATATCACAACCTTTGTGAAGATCCATGTCGAATGGATCAGTTGGCCCGGCGTCCTCCCTGCCATGTGCGCACCACTCAGGATACCAAGCCATTCAGGAAGCGGTCTGCATGGAAGACAAGCCAGGTGCGCCTCGTTTCCCTCCGGCAGCCTCTGCTGCTGTGCTGCGCAGGGCACTTGTGGTCGTCGCCTGTAGCCCATCTCGGCAAAGCTGTCATCAGCTGGCGCCTCCAAAAGCAGCACACAACAGGCAGAAAGCTCACAACAGCAGCGGCGGCGGCGGCGGCGGTGGCAGCAGCAGCAGCAGCAGCAGCAGCAGCAGCGGCAGCAGCAGCGGCAGCAGCAGGAAACAGGCATATCACTCACCGTGACAGCCAGAGCCCGCCTGGACCCCCCGATCTGAAATCCTAGAGCTTCACATCTACAATGCTCACCGTTGTCATCGTTGGGCCACTCAAAGGCCGGCCCGAGCGGGCTCTCAAAGCTGTCTGGCGCCTCCGCAGGCGCCTCCGGCCACGGCATCGCATCCGCCACGCCGGCCTCCTCAAACATGTGCCTCACCACCGGCGGGATGTTCGCCGGAGGCATACCTCCCTGCAAGAGAGTCATGAGCGCTGGCTGGAGAGCGAAGAATCAGTTTTAAATCTGTGGCCACGGCGTCGTGTCCGCAACGCCCGCCTTCTCCCGCATGCGCCTCACCACCAGCGGCACATTCTATGGCGCGCCGCCCTGCATGGGTTTACGTTTCAAAATTTAGGATCTCGCGCTCACGGTTGCAGATGCCTCCTCCTCCAACATGCGCCTCAACACCAGTGAAGTCGAAAGATGCATCGCTGGCCAGAGACGTGACTGACAGCTGCAGTTCTTGCATGGTCGCAGTAATGCCTTCCCGGCTTGGGCATGACGACGCAACAGCGTGGCCGCAACATGCCATCGCAGGTACCTTGTTGCCGGACACGGACTCGCCCAGTTGCTGCGCCGCCGCTGCCCGGGCCGCGGCCATCTGGGCCGCCGCCCCCGCCAGCACCGCGTCCCGCTGCTGCTGGGATTTCTCTTTCGCCCGGGGCTCCGCCGGGGCCTCTGGCTGCGCCGCCTCTCCCAGCGGCCCGCCGCCGCCCGCCGCCGGCAGGTGTCTGCCGCGCTGCTGCTCCTGCTGCTGCTCCTTCTGCAGCTGGGCGTTCTGAGGCGCGGCTGCTGGTGATGGCCTGGCGGCTGCTGCCGGCGATGGCGGCGGCGGTGGCGGCGGAGGCGGCGGATCTGACTCCGACATGTACTCCGCCCGCAGCAACTGGATTACAGCGTCCCGTTCATCCGGCTCCAGCCACTCCGCGTCTGCGGCGACGGCCGCCATCTGCGCCGCCAGCGCCTGCGCACCCGTCATGCGTCCTCAACGCTTTGCGCAACACAGGTGGATGATGTGCGCCCATCGAACAAATGCTTTGAGTTTGACCAAGGCCGTCAAATGGGTGGACTCATGCAAGATTGGGTGAAGAATGCAGGTTGCGTCGATGTCCCCATTATGTGAACATCACGGGCGAAATGGCATGAAGATTCAATTGCGACACCCTCTTCTCGGCGTGCAGAGCGGCGGCGCGCGCCCACACTTCCCGCCGCCGCTGCTGCGCCACGTCTGCATCGGCGTCGCCGGCACTGCAGGCTATCCCAGGCACATCCGCCTCGGGGCTGCGGGCGCCATTTGGGTCATCTCCAGGCGGTGTCGCAGCGGCGCCGCCGCCAGCTGCGATGGCTGTGCTGCCCCGGGCCGCTGCTGACACGCCGCATCGGCGTGGTACGGTCTGCAGCTTTGCTTCGTGATTTGCTGCTCTTCCATGACGCCTCTGCGTTCCAGTCCAACCTGCAGGCGCGAGTTGGAGTGTTCCGCACTGCTGTCCGCGGCGGGCGCATGTCCAGCTGCATGCCATTCAGGTAAGCGAAGAGCAAAACGTCGACGTCTTGTTTGTGGGCATATGAACGTGACAACATGCGTATCAAGCCAATAAAATGCACCGATCAGTGTCGTGAAAGGTTTCCACCTGGATTGATGGCTGCTGTGATGGGAGGCTTCGTCGCCGAATACGCAGCGCGATGCATCACAAACAGCCTCGACGGATTGTGGAAGCATTGATGCTGGTGGTGGCCAGTAGTGGCGCAAACTTGAAAAATGCAACAGGTATTTTGCCAATTTCCGACACCATGTCAACGTGCCGCCGAAATAGGTCTGGCGGCATTTGCATTTAGCCACGATGATTGCTGCAATCATCGTTCTCTAGGCGTTGATCCGGCATTGATCATGAGATACTGGCCGTTGGGCGCTCCCGGTGGGCGCTCCCGCGGGGTCCGCTGCTGTTGCCGACATGCGCCTGCGTGGTGACAGCTACAGGCCACCAGCGCTGGTGCCTGTATCTGCGAGGTCTGGGAGCTGGGCCCCTCCCTGTGTGTGGTCCTGGGCGCCTCCACCCCACCACGATCAAGGGACGACACACTCTCACCCACGTATGGTTGACTATGCCGCAGTCGCTGGTCATGCCCGTTCCCGGCTTGCGGCGGCGGCGGCGCTAGTGGCTTCGCAAACAGCCGCAGATCCTGCCGAGCAGCGCTGCCCTTGACGCCTTTTCAGGGTCTTGCTCATCGTCAGCGTCATCGTTCACTGATAGCGTTCGGCCAGCTGGAACCTGTGCTCGTAGAGCCTGGGGCCGCTACAGCAATACCGCCGCTGACCGCCAGGCTTCGCTTACAGCTATTCCGATTACCCCTATTAGTTGCTCATTGTACTGTACAATTTGTACATGTTGAGCCTGGGATGAATTGCCGATCAATCAGTTAATCGATCGTTGCCGCAATCGAAGCGTTTTTGTGACTGTATAGCTTCTCGAACTGCATTTTAATATTGCGATCAATACACAACCAGCATAGTTTATCAGCTGGCACGAGCAGACGGGTAGACATGCAAGCGGTGAAAAAGCGGTGGTGGCGCCGTCACAGTAGCGGTTGCTAAGCCATGTCACATGCTCGGACTCAGAGAACGTCACCAGACATGAGCAATCAGATTGATCTGGGCAAGTCGCTGATGCTAACATCGTCTCAGATTGCGCAATAACCACATTCAGGGGCATGCGCAGCCGAATGCAGCACAGGTTTGCTGACCGTGACGCTAACACGCCCATTTGGCGGCTTTCGGCCGCAGCGACAGGCCCTTCGGCTTGAACAGGCTGCCGCCGTCGGCGTCCACTATGCCGCCGAAGCGGTGCCGGTGAAGTCGTGCCAGCTCGGCAGCCAGGGCGTCAGCCTGCGCAGACACACAGTCCAAGCTTCAGGCATCTTGACGGGAACAAGTTGCTCGAAAGCAATCATGGCTGCTGCAGGAAGCAGCTCCAAGGCAAATTTGCGTTGACAACAGCATCAAGGTCCTCGCTGGCTCACCTTCGCCTCTGCCAGGCCGGCGGTCTCGCGCACGGATGCGAGCGCCGAGCGTGCCTGCTGCGCGCGGCAGGTGGCCTGGCGCGATCCTGCCGAGCACGCCGTCGCCACCTGTATTGCAGCGCAGGATTGTGTTCCAACTCTCAGCAGACACGCGCAATGCTGCATCTGCGGCGCGGCGCGGCGCAGCAGCATCGAATACTGCAGCAGCAAACTCGGCACTCGGCCTGACAGAGAACACACTGCTCCATGCGTGCCTGTTCTAAATTTCAAAAACGGCTCACCTGCTCAGTGCGCCACTCGAGGGCGGACAGGCGCTGCTGCGAGGCGCGGCTGGCGCTGGCGGCCCCCGACGCGTCCTCCGCGGCGCCGTCAAGCCGCCGCTCCAGGGCCGCCAGTCGACGGTCCAGAGCGCCCGCCGCCGCCGCGTCGGCGACCGCCATCTTGGTGTCCTGCATTCACAGACATATTGTTGTGAAACAATCGAGATGACGCGACATCGAATCTGGCGGTGCCAGTCGTCCATTGGATATCGGGCAGCACATCATTTGCGGCGACTGCAGTAAAAGAAATGAAAGCGGCAACGCAAAGCGCACATGGCATCTGTGGTGTCGGCTCGCGTGCTCTTGGGCGCACTGCAGCCGCTGCAGCTGCTCCTGCACTTCCGCGAGACCCGAGCGCAGCTCTGCCTCTGCATCGCCGCGGTCCCGACGGTCCGCCCTCAGTTCCGACACTGCAACCAGAGTATCTCGAGCTTGTCAATTGCAAGTGTTAGAGTCGATCCTTTGATCGCAGAACCTTCTCGGCACATGAAATTCGAGCTGTGTTCATCTGTTGTAATCATCTGTAGACGTACGCTATAAGCACGTATCATTGCACCGCTGACTTCAACCAGCTCTGCGACACTTGACTCTGCAACTCTTCCTGATTGAAAATGTGCGAAGTTACCCTGACATCAGCAGAGGCGCGCACCCTCGTGCTGTAGCGTGCGCACGCTGGCAGCGGAGGCCGCCTGCTTCTGCAGCTTCTGCAACGCCTTGAGGTGCTGCCCCAGCTGCAGCAGCACGTTGGCGTGCTCCAGGCCGCGGGCGCCGTTGGCCAGCGGCGGCAGCGCTGGAGGTGACTGCTGGTCAGAGCCTGAGGACTGCATGCATCAGAGAACACAATGAATACTTCGCCCAATGCTGCAGACGATGGGGTATATTTCGGCCGATACAACAGGCCTTCTGGGCAAAGATGGCACTCTAGTGCTGTTCCTGCAGACGCGTCTGCATGCAGCTTTTCCTTTCTCTCAGGTGTTATTGCGGTTTTCAAGTCGAGCAGCCTCGGCAGTGGATGCAGGTTGTTTTAA
>JAABUM010006021.1_pt1 | contig 12227 bp, 18 predicted proteins | sample 5559161 | NCBI WGS metagenome assembly JAABUM01 (sample SAMN10711868, study PRJNA513369) | rock metagenome | isolation source: Antarctica rocks | place: Antarctica: Victoria Land, Siegfried Peak nord | reverse complement strand
GGCGGCATCAAGAGTGACATCAGTAAGTATATCAAATGCTGTGATGCTTGCCAGCGGCAGCGCATGCTGTTGCCTGACCTGCCAGAGCTGCAAGAACCTAAAATCTATGGACCTTTCATGCACACCCACATCGACCTGGCAGGTCCCTTTCTGCACTCTGTGCGGGAGGTCCAGGGTTCGTTTCCCTGTTTCTCCACCATAAAAAAACTCTGGACACAATGCTGTGCACGGGCGGCCAACTTTTCGCGGAGTTCCCAATCGGTCGGTTGGTATGATCTCGGATCACTTCCAGATCACTTCACGATGTGCTGCTCAATGCCTTACAGGCTACCGCTCAATGCGACGTATTCATACTGTTTCTGCCCAAAGCTGCTGATGATTTTTCGTTGGTTCAATTATTGCGTAGCAACCGGGGACGTTTATGTCGCCGAGTTGGGGCTTATAAAGCAGCGGTGGCTGCGGGAAGTAGAGGCTGCAGCGAGCGGCTTTGATTACTACAAGTCCCCCCGCGATCCAACCAATGTAGTGCATGAAGCAATGCTACCGATGGCCCAGCCAGAATCCCTCACAATGCGTGCTTTGCGCTGGTGCCGCCAACCGTCACTCGGAACTGTATTTGCTGCAACGTCCGAATGTTATTACTGGCTTGTTAAGACGTATACCGCATCTCAGCTACACCGTCGCTACCTCACTGCGGCGGCAGCCTTCTGGCCGGGCAGCCAGGTGGGCGGCTTGATGCCGGTGGGGATCCAGGCCGTCTTTGCGTCCAGGTCCGCCTGCACCGGCCAGCAGAAACAGAGCTTAGTTTTTCTCGGCTTGCGACGTGCTGTGCACATCGAAAATCGCCCATCAGGTCCAGACTTGCACAGGCGCGGCACTGCGCAGCATCAGCTGGGATTGCGATTGGTCACAGCACGTGAAGCGGTTGGTGCAGCCTGCAGCCTGAAAAGTGGAGCGTGCCTGCATGCGCTCGATGATGACACGCATGGTGTGCACGTCCTCCTGCATCACCTGCACCATCTTCACCGACGCCTGCGGACACACGCACGCAAAGCTGAGCTGGAGTGTACCAGCCACGGGTCAGACCTCCAGCTGCTGCGCTTTCCTTCAAGGAGGCTGTGGTGCTCTGGCGAGCCGACAAGCTTGACTATTAGCAGACGCTGTGCACAGTGTGCATCACAGAGCGCAGAGAGCGGATAGCGCTGCACTTGCCACCAAGGCAACCGCACATCATTATGATGTGTAATGCTAGGGCTTCTTAACCCACCTGCATGTCGTCCATGCCGTCCAGGAAGTTGCGCAGGCGCGTGTCCAGGTGCGCAGCCAGCGCCGCCTTCAGCGACACAATGGAGAGGCACAACCCCGCGACCACCTCGGCGCCGTGCTCCCTGGTTTCCAGGATGCGAAAATGGCTTGGGTGCGAATGAATTCAGTCAGTTTCCAGCGCGCCGCCAGTGCCGCTTTTATATACCGCTTTGAAATGGCGCAGCGCTCATTCGGACACGAGTCCCTCATGAAGCAGGCTTTGCCACGCCAGAGGCATTGCCGATGAATACCTCAGCAGCCAGACCGCAAACGACAGCCCCACGACGCCGTGGCTCCAGGACAGAGCTGCCGCCGCAACCGCCAGCAGCACCAGCATCGCGCCCGGCCCGAGGGCGTCCACTGCAGCGAGGCCTGCGGACGTGCGCTTGCTCATCGCCTCCCGCCGCTCCGTCAGCACCTGCACAAGGAACTGCCCCTGGGTTCGCATGTTCCAAGTTGCTGAGGCGTGCTGAGGTGCATGTGAAGGGACGTTGCATTGGCGCGTGGGCCTTAGCGGTCTCCACTGGTCTCCACTGTGCTGCAGCTGGTGCGATGCTCCAAGCTGCCGTAGAGATGGCGAGAAACAAGGACCACTATTCCAGTGATGTTCAGTGCTGCGATGGCAGGTAAACCGGTCGCCGACACCACAGCAAAATGAGAATATGCTGCACCTTCAGTATGATGCCGTTTCGACAACCGTCACGCCAGTCTGCATCCGCAGCTGCCAGTTCTGCCGCGGGTGAGTAGCTGCAGCAGGCACCCAGCAGGCACCCCAGCAGGTGTGCAACACAAGCATCATATCCGAGTTGCTTGCTTTCCATCCGGTTTTGGCGATACTCTGCACCTGAGACAGCCGGTCCTGGTCGCCCAGCAGCTGCCGCAGACCGTCCACTGCGGCGCTTGCGCCACTGCGTTCCACCTCTGCAAGAAAAAGGCATGACCCGTGTCACCCAAACATGCAGAAGGTTCTGAGTGCTCCTGCTTTACGAGGTGGTTCATCTGTGAAAGGAAACCTCATCACCCCTGCTTTGAGAGGAACCAGCCCGCCAAGCAGCCCTGCGCACACTCCCGCAGCTCATCCCGAGAGAGGGCGGCGCGGTGTTCCCCGGAAGCTTCGTCCCAGCTGCCTCGCACATGAACAGGCACATCCAAAGCGCAGCTGCAGTTGGGAAGGAACAGCCACTGCTGCTGCGGTTGTGGGGTGACCAGACGCACCCGCAGAGGCGGTGGTGCCAAGGCTGCGCGGCGACGCAGCATCCTCGCCGCCGCCTGCGGGACTCCCAAAGGCCGCGCCGGAGCCAGAGCCAGACCCCGGGGACTCTGAGATCTGGGCGGTCGCGGCGCCCGCCGCCGGCACGGCGAGGGGCGAGGGGCGAGACTCCGGCGGCACCGATTTCTCGCTGCTGCTTGCGGCGGTGGCGCGAGCGAATGTCAGCGACGACTCCTCCGTCTGCACCCAGGAGAGTTGTGGCTTTGGACAGCTGTCCTGCTGAGCTCGTACGTAGGGACATACTAGGAGGGCAGCACACGGCAGACTTCCACAGGTGCAGCAGGCCAAAGTCGTGCTTCACTGCGAAGCGAGGGGTAGATCTGCAAAGGTGCCAGCCAGCGGGGTCCAATGCGTCGCCTCAGTCAAGCATGCAGCCGAGCAGGTGTTGGGAACAAACTTGACTGAAAGAGCGTCCCGTTAATTCACTCACGTCCAGGGCCAGCGCCTCGGACAGGCTGTTTGAAGGGGATATGGTCATGGGGCTGTGGCTGGGGCCGGGCGCCGCGGGCGGCGCCGAGGCGAGCCCGGGTGCGGGCGGCTCGGCGGCCGCGGCCGGCCTGCAGTGTTCGATTGGCAGCCTGGGTTTCCCGAGCCAATTTGTAGTGCCGTTTTGACACCGACAGCCGGCCGATGGGCACAGATCTGCACAGGTTGGCACGCACAAGGCGGCTGGAAACGCATCGCTGCAAGGTGACTGCACCCCTCACCTGCCGAAAAGCTGCTGCATCTGCTCCCGGGCCGCATTTGCCAGCTCGGCGATGCCCTGCGCGGGCGTGCCCTCCCGCCGGCCAAAGGCATTGCCGCCGCCGCCGCGTGGGCTCAGGAAGTTTCCTCCGCTGCTGCTACTGCCGCTGTCCTTGGCTGCGCCGTTGCCAGTGCTACCGCCGGTGCGTGGCGCCGCCATCGCGCCGCAAGAGGGGCGCCTTGGCTACCTGCATGCAGCATGCGTCGATCAGTACTCGTGTGAGCACACCAGTTGAAACCAGCTACAGAGGAAAGACTACGCGTTCGGATTACAGCGCTGCGCGCGGGATCATTGGTGTGCATCAGAAGCCAATGGTGCCCTGCTGAGGGCGCAAGGCAACACCGCTCAGAAGGCGGTGTAGAACGCATGGAAGCGGATCGGACCAAGCAGCCACTAGCAGCAGGCTGTTTAGACACTGCGGCTCTCGTTACCGGCCCTTGATTGTGGCAGATCCCGCATCAGAGCTTGGAGGGCAGTCCCGGAAGTCACGAAAAAGTTGCCTGACCACCAGCATGCGCGCTGATGTGCTCAAGCGCCAAGATGCATACATCGTACTTACAGTCACCGTATATGTCGGCTGTCCTGTGAGCGTTCGCAGGAGCGCTTTCGTACATAACTTGTGCGGGGCGTCCGTCACCTGAACGATCTTCGGCGACGACTGTGCGTTTGGCAGCGCCAAAGCAAGCGCTACCGGCATACATATATTTAAAGCACCGCTGTCAGTTAGCTGGCCCTGCGATTGTTGTCTTGTCGACAGTGCAACAGAAAATGTGATTGGAGGTCCATCAGCTTCTCGCTGGGGCTACATTGGACAGTCTCCAATCAATTGCAGAAGTTGGTCCCTGATCATGCTCCATTGCGAGTTTTGCATGGTCAAAATTACTCCACAAATTCAGGACATGAACCTCATCGTGGCTGTCCAGAACTAGTGAGCATGACAGGTGCCGAGCCTGCTAAGGGTCCTAAACTTGCCGGCATTGCTGCAGACATTGCATGGCGGGCCGCACCCAACACTATTACGATAGGAAAACCCGTACTACGGTCCACAAAGAACCACCAAACAAGTTCACGATGATGATCCTCCTGCAGGGTGCCAACATTGCACGAGGGTCCATTTTGTTTGTGCTGAAAGGTTGGGCGCCGCAACCTCGATAACTACTTTCTAGGGTTCCCGGCCGGCGCTGGCTTTTCCGCCCTTGCCTTTTCTTTCTTAAGGAACGTCTCAGCGCTGGCCAGCTTCTTCTCGGCAGATGCCCTCATCTTTGCCGGCAGCGGCGCCTGCAGGAGATCATGACCAGCATCAGATGTTATCCATCGACGCACTGACCCGGCTGTGGATCTCAAGGCAGCACCACACGCGCTGCGGACCCGGAAATGCAAGGACCGGGCAAAGCAGAGGGGGGCGAAGCATGAAATGCACATATAAAACGCACATCAGCGCCTCGTGAGGTGTAGTGCCCCTGGATGGTGTTGATGGCCGCTGTAGTCACACAGGCAATATGCGTCAGGTGAAAGTGCCATGATATTTCAGACACAGAGCCAACAAAGAACTCGTGCGACATGTGCACAGATGAGCCTCAATAGTAAGATATGCCACAGCAGCAAGGCGTTCACCGTAAGTTTCCGCATAGGACTTCCGGCCAACAGACATAGTCCCACGATATGAACCGACCCAGCTGCACCGCAGCCAAGAATATAATCAGACGAATATAATCAGACGAAATGTGGAAGTTCGCACAGAGTGGCAGGTCAGTGTGCGGGACATGCACAGTAAGGAGCTGGGTGCAAGGTTATTGGCATGCTCAGAGGGTGAGGGAGCCTGGTGATATTTAACGGCAAGAGGCAAGCACCACTGCCTAGACGCACTCGTTGGCCTCGTCACGGAACAGGTTGACGTTGTCCAGCGCCTGTGTGCTGTCTGCAGCTGTTGAGTCGACATCCAGCACCCGGTGAAGCGCCGCTGCAGCATCGAGACAGCCAGAGATTACGAGAACGATCGTGAACTGGTTTCGGAGCATGGGCTTGTTCTGCCACATTGGCGATCACTTCCGTCATGCCAGCGCTGCACTGCAACAAGAGTGCATGAGCCATGTTCGAGTTACATTGGAAAAGCAATCACAGTGAATCTCGTCGGTCTTGTCATAGTATTGCTGGAACAGAGAGGTGCGGGATGCTGCATCCGCGGGACTGGAGCCTGCCAACAGCGCTGCTGCCGCTGCCGCTGCCGCCACGACGCCCAGCAGCGGACGCCGCGAAATCATTGATGTCTGATTGGCGCTCTGCAATGCAGACGAAGGCGTATGAGGGGCTGCGTGTGCTGCATCTGCTGACACAATCTCGTCCGCAACCCGCACATGCGGACCATGCTCACATCGGCTTCGTAATCAGCAGGCAGCGGTGAGCTACAAGCCCACGATGTGCCCTGGGATTTGCTGGGCTGGCGGGCATCGTGATATCGCACTGCTGTAATGATCACCCCTCCTTACTCAGCTGCGAGTCAACTGCTCGATGTGATCTGCAGGGTGATCGGGCGCGAGGCGTGTGCAGACTCATATAATACCGAGGAGCACAGCTTTGAATACCTCAACACCATCACGCTGAGCTGCAGCGGCGCGCACGCTCACGACTGACGCCCGAGCAACAGGACATGATATCCTGCTCGACGTGAAGGCCTTCGGCGTGGCGAACCGGCAGCCTGCGCTGTTCGAAGCCGCCATTATCGTCGCCATGTTGCTGGTCTAGGCACAAATCGATTTTGCTGCTGGGCGAGGAGACTGAGATTTCTTGGATGCAGGAATCATGTCGGCACTACGGTAGTCCCCTTCACACGTTGCTCACGAGAAGCTGGTGAGCGCTGTTCACTTTGCAAGATAGGCCAGCAGGTCGGGTTGTACGCAGCTGTCTTCTGCTTTCTGTGACTAAAGCAGCAAGCTTGGGCGAGCAGCGCTCGTCACATTTGAGCGCGGATCTGATCGCTGACGTTGCAGCCTTGGTGTGCCCGCACAGCAGAGTTCCTTGACGAGAACAGCTGTAAAGTCGTATTGCCAATTCGTGCAGCAAAGCAGGACACTGCACCGCCAAAGCAAGGGTTGCATTTTGACCCTGAGGAGCCAAGCCAAAGGTGTCATCTGCTGCGGTGCGCTGCCTCTAGCCTGACAGCGCACAGCCGGGCACCATGTCGTTCCTCTTCAAGAAGAAGAAGACGCCGGCAGGTGGGACGTTGCACCTCCCAGCAGCTGATGTCGACTTCTATCCCGCCTATTGCCGTGGCAGATTTGCGCCAACAAAACATCCGAGTACCATCTGGTGCTGCCATGAAGTGATGCCATGTGAAGTTCTGGACATGATGCGACCGCCCGCCCTGCAGAGCTGCTGCGGGAGAACAAGCGCATGCTGGACAAGGCGATCCGGGAACTGGACCGCGAGCGCATGGGGCTGCAGAACCAGGACAAGAAGCTCATCGCGGAGATCAAGAAGATGGCCAAGGCCAACCAGATGGTGCGGCCTGGGCTGCGCCGGGGTCCACGCACTGTCCCTTGCAGACGCGGCAGCGTTGCTGTCCTGGCGTGCCCACGCCAGCCACTGTGTCGTACGTTGCAGCGGCAGGCAGATTTCAGGCAGAGTACCAAACAGGGCACAACTCGTTCGAGTCTCGGTGTGCAGCATGAGTGCATAGGCCCTTACTCTGCTTTGCCCGTGCAGGAGTCGGTGAAGGTCATGGCAAAGTCGCTGGTGCGGAATCGGCACGCGATCACTAAGATGTACCAGCTCAAGTCGCAGCTGCAGGCGGTGTCGCTGCGCATGGCGGTGAGTGGCTGCTTTCACACATTCGGCGAGATTGTCTCCAGGCGGACATCCTCGACAGGATATCTGGTATTGCCGCTGTTGCATGGCAGGCTGCCAAGCGGTCAGCGCAGGGGGTTTGTAGTGAACGGCATGGCGCAGTCAGCTGCCGATGTCCTGCTATCATTTGCGCCCTAACCCATGAACCGCCCCGACCGTAACTCCTGTGCCCTGCAGACACTTAAATCGACACAGGCCATGTCGGAGGCCATGCGAGGAGCCACAAGGGTGAGCTGTTGTGCCTGCCTTGCTGCCTGCGCGCAGGCAAAACATGCTGCATCTGGCCTTTGGTGTCACAGGTCTTGCGTTACTGCACCCCTGCACAGCACCCCATGAGCTGCAAAGGCATCAGTGATGCAGCCCGTCGCCGTTGCGCTCAAATCAGATGCCCACGGCTGGCCGTGTGACCCTCCCTGCCCTTTCGTACTCCTCAGCAAGGGCAATTCCGAGCCATGGGAGCCAGACATCACAGAGCTTGACCGCTGTGCACAGGCGATGGGCGCCATGAACCGGCAGATGAACATGCCGGCGTTGCAGAAGATCATGCGCGACTTCGAGATGCAGAACGAGCGCATGGAGATGACCAGTGACGTCATGGGCGACGCCATTGACGACGCCTTCGAGGTGCTGTTCAGATACATATGTCCATTCAAACTTGAGACGAATGCAGTAGAAGCACCCTTCCTGGTAGTCTTTGCAATGTGGAGCGCGGCGTCATGGATGACGCCAGCAACGCCGCCGTTGAGGTGAGCTGATGCCGACGACTGCCGTTACTACTGGCAGCCGGAACAATGGCAGTTTTATGACGATCACAGCGGTCGTGGCGGCGCACACTGCGATTACGTGCTCGACTCTGGCGTGCCGGAGGCAGGATCATCGGGTGTGAGGACGCGACATACTGACTGTGGAAACGCAGAATGGGGAAGCGGAGCTGATGAGTGCTGCGGTGGAGGGATCCGGCATTCCCCCTTGATGGTTTGTCTCTGCACATGGATTGTGAGATGGGTCATTTGTTGGCGGTTGCAGGGTGAGCCTGACATGATTGATGTTACATTCCTGACGAACAGCTTCGGAGTTGGCAACGCCAGGACGAGGAGGGAGAGCCGGAGCTGGTCAACTGATTGCTGGACGACGAGAGCAGCATCACCTCAGCAAACGCTTGGCATATGGATTCTCAGGAGATCCCTAAAAACTCAGGAAATCGACTTTGCGTGCCGATGACAGGGCGAGGACGAGGAGGGGGAGACGGAGGAGCTGGTAAACTCGGTGCTGGACGAGATCGGCATCGACCTCAACAGCACGATGATGGCCGCTCCAGGGCGCGCCGCCGCAGAGCCCGTGCGACAGGTGAGCAGCCAGCTTGCGCATCTGCAGAGACTCCAACAAGCGCAGTAGGCCTGCACAAACGTATGGAGCGGTCATGCGGAAGGCATCGGGACATGTTGCTGCGGCGGGTCATTTCACTGGGGCTTGGGAGGCCCATCATGTTGCCGTCACGTCCATTCCGATGTCCGCAACACCCTGCAGGCCATGAACTTCACCAGCGCCCATTCAGATTGCCTCGTATGCTGCGGTAACGCAGGAGGCAATGGCAGAGCCGCTTGGGGAGTCTGCGGGTGGTGGCGGTGGCGGCGGCCCGCGCCATGGCGGTCCTCCGCCACCACCCTCTGGCGGCGGCGGTGGACACGGCAGCGGCGGTGGCGGCGGCGGCGGCGGCGGCGGTGGCGGCGGCGGTATGAGCGTCCCTGAGGGGGACGGTATCGACGATGACCTCCAAGCCCGGCTAAACAACCTTCGGAAATCATAGAGCGCAGAATCACTGAGGAGCGGAGCAAATGTGTCGCAGTCAATGATAGTTGCCATGCAGACTACGTAGTCCGATCACGTGGAGGTTGCGATGGCGATGCTGAGAATGTTGGCAGAGTCGAGACATTTGTGTGCGACTTGCTGACGTGCTGGAGAAACTAGAAAGTTGTTGCGGAAAATTGCAAAATGTCTAGTTGATCGTCGTCACGTGGGACCAGATTGCAAGAAGCCAGATTGCCACGCGTCACGCCAATTCCAGAGCTCACGAAGCGGTCGTCCCAGCCTACATTGCGTGCGCTGCTCCCGGTGTCAGCAAAGAAGGCGGCCCACGTCAGCAGCGTCACGTACTACTTGCCCTGGCGTCACGTCAGCAGGTCAGCATTGTGCATGGCATGACGCGGAATTCGACGCGCATGCTGCGGTGTTTCATTATGACTGTCGACTTAAGGAGATCCTTTGCTCTGTCGGATCCTGCACCATCGATTCTGCCGTCTCGTCCCATCAGACGTCTGAGAAATCTGGATCCGCGTGCTGACCCAGCGATTTGTCACGCGTGCAGGCTCCGTCCGGCCGCTGCCGGCCCTTTGATGCAGGCACAGCCACGTGTCGCGCTCGCTGCGGCGAGCAGCGGCCGTCAGGCCGGCCGCGACCGCGGCCGGCGCTACGCAAGTGCAGCTGGACTCTGACCGCGCGTGGAAGCGGCGCACGACCTGGCCCGACATGCAAAGGCACCTTTGCGAAAGGGTGCGGCACTAGCTAGAACTCACGTGTTGCACTTGTTGAAACGGCGGCCTTCTGCGGCAGCTCCGCTGCGGCAGCGGGACCTGACTGACATAACAGAATGTTGCCTGCGGTACTGCATATATATGGATCCTAATGACGTTTTCAGCTTCTTGCCGCGGCTGGAGTGGCTGGACTTTCGCCTATGCCATCAGCCGGCGATCATGCACATGTACTTTACACGCGCCACAGCGCCTTAAGCACGTGCCGCCAACGAGCTGTTGCAACCGCTTCAAGCTTTTCAGCAAACCTTTTCTTGCTTGCAGGGCTTCGAGAGCTTGCCGCCAACGTCGGTGGACCAGCTGGTGCGGAGCGGCGAGTGGGTGCTGGTGGACGTGCGAGCTGCAGGGCGGTTGCTGGAGGCGCACCCGGCCGGCGCCGTCAACGTCGAGCTGTGTTCTGGAGGTGTGTTCTGTCCTTGTCGGCACCAATAAAAACCAGCATATTGGTATCAGTCTACGGCAGACTCTCAGGCACGCCTGGCCGGCGCCGTCAAAGTGGAATGTCAGAATCAGTGTGCCTGCCAAAGCATACCTTGAAGGTTATCAGAGCTCAAGACTTTCCTGCATCTGAGCAGCAGACGAACTAGTGAAGCGTGCGGGGCCTTGGTCTGCGCGGTCGTCGAAGTTTGGCATTCGCGTCAGGAACGAGACTCAACACATTCACGTGTTCATTTGCAGACAGACCTGTTCATTTGCAGACTTTGTCGCTACGCTACAAAGTCTAATTAAACCAACTCCTAAGCTTAAAAAAAGCTAAAACGTGCGGCTCACGTGGGGCTCATTTGCAGACAGAACGTGCGGCCCACGTGGGGCTCAAGGCCTGGAGCCGCGCAGCCTGCTTCCAGTCAATGGGCGTCAAGCCGGTGGAATCGAACGACGCCTTCCTGCAGGAGCTGCGCGACGCCGCCGGTGCGACAGCCACAGTTTTATTATCACATGGTCTAGAATTCACCGAAGCCGGTAGAGGCCAGCGCTGTGATCTCCTCGACATCACGGGTGAGACTCGAGTGGTATTGATTTCTTTCGGAAGAAATGTTCGCAAGGATTTCTGTCCCTTTTCTGGGTGATGCGGTGGGCAGGGACCCTCCCAGCCAGGTCGATGCTGTGTCCGCATGCTGATAAGGCAGTGGCCCATCGACCAGTGGTGGTAACCACGGCGTCCGGCTCACCTGCGCTCTGCTAGAATGCCTGCTCAGCAGTCGCACTCGACTGGAAGCAGTCATGGTCCATTCACGTTCTGTTCAGGAAGCCGCACATTCCGGTTCTCGACAGCCACGCCCGAGGACGTGGTCGTCTACAGCGAGACAGTCTGGCTGCAGCAGCACGCCGGCTCACTGCTGCCAGATGGCTCAGCCGTCGCATTGCCCTTCGGCCACAACACCATGCTGTCGATGTTGTCGACCACCCTCAACCTTCTGGACCGCCACGGCCCATGGCGGCCCAGCACCGGTGAGGGCAACTCCATCTCCTCTGAGCTGGTGTCAGCCTACTTCGGGCCTGCAGAAGCGCGGCCAGGAGGGGTCAGCTGTGCCGCTGCAGCTGGCAGATCACCATGCTCTGCTGGATGCCCTGGCCGCGGAGACGGCCGCCGTAGCAGCAGGCTCGCTGGAGCAGCTAGTGTTGATCAGTACGACGGCGGCGTGCAGCTTCATGTGGGATGGCATGGTAAGGAGGTCGGCAATCTGGAAGTTGCCGCCTATTAACGCCCCAATGGCGGGCCTCTGCTCGTGCCGCTGGAGCCAGGCGGCCCACCAATGCTGCCAACGCTGCAGCCTGGTCAGAAGGTCATCGTGGTGCCGACCAGCACCAAGACCACCCGCGGCCGTGGCAGCCTGGTAATCGAGCTGCAGCGTGCCGCCGACGAGGACGTCCAGCACAGTTTCCTGTACCTGCCCGGCCGGCTGCTGAGCCTGCACGCTGCCGCTGGCCACCCCATCACAAGCTGCATGTTCCGCGCGCAGGCCCCGGACCGCAAGTTTCTTCTGGAGCGCCCAGCTCGACCACTAGCTGCGTCAGAAGATCTCTACCACGTGAAAGAGCCACTTTACCACAGCGGTAAACCATGGGCTACCACGGTGTACTGGTTCTGGTGAACCACAGAGTGCAGCCTGGTATACCGTGGGCTGGCACCACGGTGCGGACTAGTGGCTGTAGGTTCCACGGTAATCGCCCAAGTGCACCATGGTGAACACGTGTGCCTGCTGATTGCCTTACTAGCAGCTGAGAACAATTTGTTTGATTGTAGGCAGGCTTGGCGTTTGAAGAAGATGGTGAGGAAGAAGAAGATGGTAGTTGCCTAGTAACACAGGTGTCCTCCCCTTGAAAGAAGGTTCGAAAGGGCTCTCGGGCAACAAAGGGCGCTGCCCCTCGGGACAAGTTGCCTTGAGACGCACGTGTCCGCGACTTTCAAAAATAATTCGAAAGGGGCGGGTGACCTTCTCACGAATCGTTGGCAATCAAGCTTCTCCCATGGGCG
>JAABUM010006020.1_pt1 | contig 12232 bp, 10 predicted proteins | sample 5559161 | NCBI WGS metagenome assembly JAABUM01 (sample SAMN10711868, study PRJNA513369) | rock metagenome | isolation source: Antarctica rocks | place: Antarctica: Victoria Land, Siegfried Peak nord | reverse complement strand
CCTGATGGGCGGCGTTGTTGACCAGGATGTCGACGCGGCCAAAGGCTTCGACCGCCTTCTGGATGATGGCGCGGCAATGCGCCGATTCCTTGATGTCCCCCGGGACGAGCACGGCCTGGCGACCGGCCGCTTCGATCAGCCGCTGCGTCTCCGCAGCGTCCTCGTGCTCGTCGTAGTAGCTGACCAGCACGTCGGCGCCCTCGCGCGCGAATGCTAAGGCGACAGCGCGGCCGATGCCGCTATCCGCTCCCGTGATGACCGCCTTCTTGCCCTCGAGCCGTCCGGAACCCCGATAGCTATTCTCGCCGTAGTCGGGCTGGGGGTCCATCGCAGCGCTCGATCCCGGCATCGCTTGCTTCTGGTCGGGAAAGGGCGGCTTCGGGAATGAATTGCTCATTGCTTCCTCCTCGTTTCGGAACATATCGGGTTGGGGCAAAGATGCTCGCCTGCCGAGCGGGCCCGTTCGTTTGTTTCGATCTCGGGAATCTATTCTGAAAAAAACGCGTTTTCGCTAACCCAAGTAATTTTCCGCACCCGCCAAGCCGTATTTATTGGAACGGTAGCTCGGGATCCGCCGGTCCAATGCATGGTGTGCTTCGCCGCACCCCTGCCTGTCGGTCGAGCCGTATCGGCCCGAGATGGAGTTGCGATGACTTACGAAGCCAGTCTTTCCCCTGGGGACGCGCGCCGTATCGAACAAGGCGACGGGACGAATTCCACGGCTCGCAGTGGCCATCGTGTTTCGAACGTCCTCCGGCGAAAGCATGAGTCCGATCTATGCTGCGTGGTACCGAGCGGCCAGTCCGTTCCGGATTTCCTGTTTTCAGGGGAATGGATGTTCAGCGGGACAGGAAGCTCGTCCGGTGCGGACACCCCGAACTTGCAGCAGCCTAGCGCCGCCTGGGGGGCGGACCTGAACGGGTTCCACTTGTTCATGTGCTCTTCTGCACGACGTCGCGTTGCGAGTTCGGCTTCGTGAATTGCCGCAAGATCGTGGCCATCGCGCAAACGCTGTGCGAGTGCGAAGGCAAGGATTGGATGATGATCGTCCCGGCCGACCGGGATCGGTATGCCAGAACTGCCATCATGATCGACGATAGAACCAGCCTCCTCGAAACCGAAGGGCGCCGGCATGACGAAGCGCGTCTGTTCTTGGAGCTCTGCGGGCTCGGCGCTATCGAAACCGAGGGCAACGCGTGAAGCCAAGCTCGACTGGCAGCGTCAGATCGACGCCGTTCGGCCAGCAAGGCTGAGCCAAGCCGGAGCCTGGCGTGCCCGCGGCTGAGCCGGAGATCGCGGGTAGTGGGTCCGTTCGAAGGTGACGACGCGAAACTTTTTGCGAACCGCGTCAGATGGGTCCGGGTTTCACGACAATGCCACGCTACTTCTTCGACGTCCACGATGGGACGAGCCTGCCAGATCCGGAAGGGACCGAGTTGCCCGACCGCCACGCCATGCGCAGCGAAGCCATCAGGATGGCAGGGCAGATCCTGGACGATCTCGACGGCAGGTTCGAGGGCGGAGAGTGGACCATGAAGGTCAGGGACGACAGCGGACGCGTCGTCATGACGCTTCGTTTTTCAGTGACGGAGCACGAGCCCTAAGCCGCCATCTTGCGGAGATGAAGGTAGGTGGGGTCGAACTGCCCGGCCTTTTCGAGGCCGCCCCAGTCCTCGATCGTGATCCCGCGGTCGCTTGTGGTGATCAGGCCGTCGCCTCTGAGTTGCTGCAGGGTTCGGTTCACATGAACGGTCGAAATCCCGAGCGCATCGCCGAGTTCGGTCTGTGTCAGCGGTAGCTTGTAGCTATGGCGGTCCGTGAGTCCCACCGCCTTGAGCCGAACGAACAGCTCGCAAAACAGGTGTGCCAGGCGCGGGTAGGCCTCGCGCTGGCCGATGTTGACCATCCATTCACGAAACACCGCCGCGTCGATGAGCGTATCGCGCCACAAGACCTCTCCGATGCGTGGTTGCATCCTGATGAGCCTCCGAACGGCCTCGTGCGTGATCGACCCGATCCTGCTCGGGGCGAGTGTCGCCAGATTATGGTCCATCATCGCCAGATGCAGGCTTTGCAGGTCAGGAATGTCGCCCGGGATGTGGAACGACAGGATCTGCCGCTTCCCACCCTCGATGAGCTTGTACCGGAAGGCGAAGCCCTCGAGGATCACGCAGCAATGGAATGGCCGATCCCCGTCCCGGACGATGTCCTGGTCCGCCTTGAGGTCCCGCACCATCACCGGCGTTTGCAGGAGGGCCTGCCGCTCGTCTTCGGTCAAGTCGACGATGCTCTCCAGCTTACGGATGAGCGGGTGTAGGTCCGGTGCTGAGGTCAACATCGAGGCGGTCCTGTCCTGGCGGGAGCATGGTCCGTCACGCAGCGACTGGCTGCTCGTTGCGGTTGCCAATGAAGGTTCCACCCTACGCTCTTCGATGAGCGCCGTCCTGATTTCTTTTGCTGATCTTCCTGCTCCCTGCAAATGATGCAGTGAGGTGCGCGCGATTGCGCGAATTTTTAGGTGAGGATTTGGAGAACGGTCCATCGATCGGTGTCTCGACGACGAGCGGGCGTGGAGCGTCGGCGCCAGTCCTGCCCGGTGATCCCGGCCACTCCCTCGCAGGGTCGCTCGCGCCTGACTATTCGGCCGGCAGCCGTTCCCCGAAATCGAACCATAGCAGGGCGGCCGCGATGCTGGCGAGCCACCAAGGCTGCCAGGCACTGAGCCCGACGAGCCCGACGCCGATCACCGCCACGAAGAGCCCGAGCCGGGCCGCGAGCGAAGCACCGCGCAACGGGGCGAGCCGGCCCAAGACGAAACAGCACACGACGGCGGCCGCCGCGAGCCCCAGCGCCCCGAACTCGACCCAGAACTGCAGCAGAATGTCATGCGGGTGGAAGCCGACGATCCTGGCGCTGTCGACCGGCATCGGGGCACCGCCGGGGCGAGGGGCCTCGGCCACCTTGAAACTCGCGTCGAAACCATGACCCAGCAAGGGGCGGTCGAAACCGCGCTTCTCGAAGGCTTTCCAGATCGTCAGCCTGTGCTCGGCATGCTCCTCGCGCAGGGTCTCGGCGGCCTCCGCGGGCAGCACGCGGGACAGGGTCGACCCGGTCCAGGGCGCTGTGACGATGAGTAACGCGAGCCCTGCCGCCATCAGGCCCAAACTCAGCCGGGGGGCCGCAAGCGCGATGCCAAACAGCAGGAGGCCGCACACCAGGGCCGCGGCGGGCGCACCCGAATGCGACGCCGCGATGCCGATCAGCACCGCGGCCAGCAGGGCCGCCGCCATCCGCCGGCGGCGCCGCGCCCAGCACATCGCGATGGCGGGCCAGAGGAGGAGGAGCGGCGGGACGGCGCTGCGCTTGAGATCCCAGGCTTCCCCACGGGCCCTGAAGAGGGCGTGGATCGGCATGCCGCCGACGTGTTCGAACAGCATGAGCAGGCCCGCCACCAGGATCCCGGCCGTGAGCCAGCGGGCATCCCGCCTCTCGGCCACGAGCCGCCATGCCGCCGCGGTCCCCAGTGCGAAGACGAGTTCGGGCAGGCCCTCGACGAGGCCGCGTACCGTCAGGCCGCGGTCGACCGTCCAGGCGAGGCTCGCGACCGCCAGCACCACGACCCCGCCCGCTATGGCGGTCATGGGAGACAGGAGCAGCGCGCGGTAGCGGCCGGCGAGAGCGCGACCGCGGCCGCCGAGGAGCGCCGCCGCATTGGCCAGGAGCGCCGCAGCGCCCAAGCTGGCGGGCGCGGACTTGTTGGCCACCACCATCAGGACCGGAAGCACGAAGCCGAGCAGCGCTCCGGCGAGAAGCGCCATCATTCGTGCCGCGGACGACGCCTCGGCCGGAAGACCCCATTGCGCCGGGACCGGGCTCGGCATCGCGGCGTGAAGAACGGCATCGGAACGCGGGCGCGGCAGTGACGCATCGAAAGGATTGCCGGCGCTCATCGTGCCTCAGGAGTTCCGGTTCCGCATCGCCTCCTCGACGCCGGGCCGCCGCGGACGGCTTCCCTGTGCTCCGCCGATCGATGGGCGTCAATCACCCGGGATGGACCGGCAGGGCCGGCGCGGGTCGCCACGGGTCGCCACCGGCTCACCGGGCGCATTCCTCACTCGGCTGCCCGCTCCTGGAGGTCACCCGCCGACGGAACCGGAGTTCCATCCAGGAGGCGTGCGAGGTCTTGCACCAGCACCGCGTCGACGGGCGCCACGCGGCCCCGGATCTGGATGCTGTGCGTCGCGTAAGCCCGGGCGTCGAACCCTGCCCGGCGCATGACGGCGGTCGAGATGACGGCCGAAACATCGCGCTCCTTGGCCTCATTTTCGAGGCGGCTCGCCACGTTGATGCCGTCGCCCACCGCCGTGAGGCCTACCGCGTTGCCGTAGCCCATATCGCCCACGATCGCGGGTCCCGTGTGGAGCCCGATGGCGATCCGCAGCGGCCCGTTCAGCTCGGCCGCATATTGAGCGTTCATGGCGTCGAGGCCTCGCGCGATGCTCACGGCCGCGGCCAGGGCCTGACGACAGGCCGTTTCGGGCGGGGCGCCGAGGCCGAACAGCGCCAGCGCCCCATCGCCGATGAACTTGTCGAGGTAGCCGCCCGCGCCGTCGACGGCCTCGCCCACGATCTCGAAGTAACGGTTGAGCAGGAACACGGTGTCGAAGGGTAGCCATTGCTCGGCCCGTCGCGTGAAGCCGCGAAGATCACAGAACAGCACCGCGAGTTCTCGTTCGTGGCTTGCCGAGCTCATGGGCCGCACCGGCAGACCGGCGGCGCGGGGCTTCGACATCGAAAACACCGGGACCACGACGAGGTCGTGCGTCGGGCGCAGCTGGCAGGCGAGGCGCATGTCGGGCGCCGCCCGGGAGCGCGCCAGCGTGCTGCGCTCCTGGGCGTGGGGCGGTGGCAAGAGGTGGAAGCCCTCGATCACGCGGATCCGGCAGGTGGAGCATCGACCGCTGCCGCCGCAGAGCGACACGTGCGGGATCTGGGCGACCCGGCTAGCTTCGAGCACGCTGAATCCGCGGGGCACCGAGACGCTGCGCCCATCGGGATAGCCGACCCGGATCCGCTGGTGCCGCCCTTTCCACCAGCGGAAGGCTCGGGCCGCCATGACGCCCGCGATGGCGAGCGCGAAAGCCGCATAGAGCGCGGCTCGGATGTCGTCCGGCGACACCGATCCGCGCGGCGGATGGGTCACGGGTGCGTCCACGTCCGCGAAGGCCACGATCTCGCGCCCGGCTTCGGCGAAGCCGAGCAGGGCCAGGACGGGCACCAGCAGCGCGGCGCCGTAAAGCAGCCAGGTCCAGGCCGGAAACCAGCGCTTGCTGCGCAGCCAGAACCACAGGCCGAAACAGCCGTGCGTCCAGCCGACAAGCAGAGCCAGGACCTGCTGGATGCCGTTCGACGGAACCGTCACCCAGAGGGCGCGAACGACGTCGCCATATCTCGCGACGGTTCCGGTCAGGGCGGGCTCGATCCGCGTGCTGACCACGTGCGACACGAGCAGGAAGGGCAGCAGCAGGCCTAGCGCCAGTTGCGCGGCCTCGCGGGCCGACATGGCCAGGGTGCGGCGCCGGTGCAGCGCCCGCAGCGTCAAGCCGAAATGCGCCAGCAGCGCGCCGAGCAGCAGGGCCGTCCCGACGGGGTTGCGCCACGGCGCGCTCAGCACCGGCGCGGCCCGCTCCGTGGCGTCGACCGACACGAGGCCGAGCGCAATATTGACGAAGTGGTCCAGCAGGTAGAACCCGAGCACCATGCCGGACCACAGGCGGATGTTGCGGGATCTCAGGACGGCGGGCCAGGCGGCCAGAGGTTTGGCGATCGGCATGCTGTCCCGCGAGACCCGCTGACGAGCCGCTCGGCGCCCGACATGCGAAATCCATAGCACGCTTGGCGCCCGATGCCGATGCTGTCGCCACGCCAGTTTCAACAGCCGGCGCTGATTGACATGGTTGCACACGCCCTGTTGGCCCTCCGGCCTACCCGCGACCAGCCTCAAGCTTGAGATCACCGAAGGGGTCCTGATGCGCGACACCGAGCTTCGGCAGCTTCGATCTGAGCTGGTCGGCGATCTTGCGCCACTGGACCTTGGCGGCCTCGGCGTCGTCCTGCGCGAAGGCGGTCGCGATGAAGGCCGACACGACGCGCCGGCCGCTCTTGCCGGCATGCGCCAGGGCGTTGCGCATGAAGTGGACGCGGCAGCGCTGCCACGTGCAGCTCAGCACCTTGGACGCCGCCTTGATCCCCTCATGCGCGTCCGAGATGATCAGCTCGACGCCGCATGCACAGCCGGACCCTTGCTGTCGTTTCCCGCCGGGGTCGTAGCGGCGGTGGTAGGCTTCGACCGGCTGCACTGAGAGCTGCCTAGGGCCACTGCGTGTAGCGCAGGCGGACGTGAGGCTGAGTCGAAGCCGACCTTGCCGCTTGATGGCTGCACGCCGCGCCACGATCTGCTAATCCCCCTCGGACCCCGCGCATAGGCCGGGCATGCGATCCATCGGTGGTGAAACGCCGGGGATCCGGAGCCGCGTGATGACCGCTGACGAGACGAGCATACCCCCGCACTTCGATCCCGAGGCGGTCGAACCCAGGCTCGTCGACCGCTGGCTCGCGACCGGAGTCGGCCGGGCCGACGTGAACTCGCGGAAGCCGAAGTTCAGCATCGTCATGCCGCCCCCCAACGTGACGGGCCAGCTCCACATCGGGCACGCGCTCGACATGACGCTGCAGGACGTCGTGGTGCGGCACAAGCGGCAGCGTGGCTTCGACGTGCTCTGGGTGCCGGGCACCGACCACGCCAGCATCGCGACGCATTTCGTGCTCGAACGCGAACTCGCCAAGACCGGGGAGACGCGCTTCACGCTCAGCCGCGAGCGCTTCCTCGAGCGGGCCGCCGCCTGGAAGGAGCAGTCGGCCGGCGCCATCCAGGGGCAGCTGCGCCGCCTCGGCTGCACGCCGGACTGGTCGCGCGAGCGCTTCACGCTGGATGCCGGCATCACGCGGGCCGTCGAGCATGTCTTCGTGAAGCTCTACCGCCAGGGGCTCATCTACCGGGGCGCGCGCCTCGTCAACTGGGATCCCAAGTTCCGCACCGCCATTTCGGATCTCGAGGTCGAGACCCGCGAGGTCGAAGGGCACCTCTGGTATATCCGCTATTCGCTGGCCGACGACGCGAGCCGCCACGTCGTGGTGTCGACGACGCGCCCGGAAACGCTGTTCGGCGATCAGGCCGTGGCGGTCAACGCCGAGGACGCGCGCTACCGGGACATGATCGGCCGCCGCGTCGTGCTGCCGCTGACCGGCCGCACCATCCCGATCCTGGCCGACCCCCATGCCGATCCCGAGCAGGGTACGGGTGCCGTCAAGATCACGCCGGCGCACGACTTCAACGACCACGAGGTCGGGTTGCGGCACGGGCTCCAGCCGCTCGACGTCATGACCGACGACGCGCGCATGAACGATGCCGTGCCCGAGCCGTTCCGCGGCCTCGACCGCTTCGCGGCCCGCGAGGCCGTGGTGGCGGCGTTGGACGCCATGGGGGCGCTCGAGCGGGTGGAGTCCAAGACCATCGCGCAGCCCTTCGGCGACCGCTCGGGCGTTGTCGTCGAGCCGCGCATCACCGACCAATGGTTCATGACTACGAGCGACGTCGCGGCGGCGGCGGCGGCGGCGGTCCGCGACGGGCGCACGCGATTCGTTCCGGCGAGCTGGGCCAACGTCTTCTTTCGCTGGATGGACAACATCAAGCCGTGGTGCATCAGCCGGCAGCTCTGGTACGGCCACCGCATCCCGGCCTGGTACGGGCCCGATCGCGAGGTCTTCGTGGCCGAGACGGCCGGGGAAGCGCTCGTGGCCGCCCGCGCCCATTACGGCCGCGACGATGTCGCTCTGGAGCGCGATCCGGACATCCTCGACACCTGGTTCTCCTCGGCGCTGCAGCCCTTCGCGACCCTGGGCTGGCCGGACCCGACGCCCGAACTCGCCCGCTACTACCCGACCGACCTCCTGGTCACGGGCTTCGACATCATCTTCTTCTGGGTGTCCCGCATGATGATGCAGGGGATCGAGCTCTGCGGCGAGGTGCCGTTCCGCGACATCTACATGCACGGCCTCGTGCGCGACGCCTCCGGTCAGAAGATGTCGAAGACCAAGGGCAACGTCATCGACCCCTTGGACCTCATCGCCCAGCACGGCGCCGACGCCACCCGGCTCACCATGATGACCATGTGCGGCCACGGCCAGGACATCCGCATGTCGGTCGACGCCGTGCGGGCGTCGCGGCTCTTCGCCAACAAGCTGTGGAACGCCGCGCGCTTCGCGGCCATGAACCACTGCTTCGCGGCGCCGACCCCGGTGCCGGTCGCGCCCGCGAACGCGATCGACGCCTGGGTGGTCGACAAGCTCGTCGCCGTGGCTCGCGCCTCCATCGCGGCGCTGGAGGAGTACCGGTTCAACGACGCGTCGCTCGGGCTGCAGAGCTTCGTGCGCGACGTGTTCTGCGACTGGTACATCGAGCTCGCCAAGATCAGCATGAACGGCGACGATCGCGCGGCCGCCGACGAGACGCGCGCCGTTCTCGGCTGGTGCCTGCGGGCGATCTGCCAGCTGCTCAACCCCTTCATGCCCTTCATCACGGAGGCGCTGTGGGACGGGTTCGGCAGCGCAGCCGCCGCCGAGGGTGCCGCCGTCATCACGGCGGCCCCGCTCCCCGATTTCGACGCGATCGCGGTCGTGGGCGGGGGCGACGTCGATTTTGCCATCGCGGTGATCTCGCGCGTCCGCTCGGTGCGGAGCGAACTCAAGGTGGCGCCCGGCCGCCCGATCCCGCTCGTCGTCTCGGCGCCCGCCGACGCCGTTCGGAGGCGGCTCATCGACTTCGGGCCGCATATCCGGCGGCTCGCCAACCTGTCCGGGATCGAGGAGGACGCGGTGCCGGCGGCAGGGTCCGTCCGGATCGCCGTCGAGGGCGTCGATTTCGTGCTGCCGCTCGCCGGCATCGTCGATTTCGCCAAGGAGAAGCAGCGGCTCGAGAAGGAACTCAAGAAAGTCGAGGGCGACGTCCAGTCGATCGGCCGCAGGCTGGCCGACCCGGCGTTCCTGGAAAAGGCCGACCCCGACGTCATCGACAAGAACCGCGCGCGCCTCGAAGCCGCGCAGGGCGAACGGCAGCGCCTTGCTGCGGCGCTCGCGCTGATCTGATCATCCAGCCAGGAGGCGGCTGAGACGGCCAGGGTCCTGGCCGTTGCCAACCGGCTCGTCAAAGCTGTTAAGACACGTGTCGACGGGCCCCAGGTCGGTGCCTGCCCGTCGATAGGCCGGCATCCGAGGATCGGCCCCAACGAGGTTCCGAGAGTTCCCGATGTCCGATTTCATCCGCGAGGTCGACGAAGAATATCGTCAGGACCAGTTTCGCAAGTTCCTCAACCGGCATTGGGTGTCGCTTCTGCTCGTCGTGGTGCTCGTCCTGGCGGGCGCGGGGGCGTGGCGCGGCTATGGCTACTGGCGCCAGCAACAAGCCGAGGCGGCGGGCACCCACTATCTTGACGCCCTGGACCTGCATGCCACCGATCCCTCGGGCTCCCTCGCGGCGCTCGAAATGCTCGGCAAGGACGGGCCGGCCGGCTATCGCGTCCTGGCACGTTTGCGTGCGGCAGGCGATCTCGGCAGCACCGATGGGGCGGCCGGTGTGGCGGCCTTCGACGCGATCGCGGCCGATGCCTCCATCGATCCCGACCTGCGCGACGTCGCGGCGTTGCGGGCCGGCATCCTGTCGGTGGACACGGCCGATCCCGCCGAACTGCGACGCCGGCTGGAGCCGCTGGCCGACGCCAATTCGAGCTATCGGGGCATCGCGCGCGAGATGCTGGCCGTGGCGGCCCTGAAGCGCGGCGAGGACGCCGAGGCGGGCAAGTGGCTCGACCAGATCGTGGCCGACCCGACCGCCTCCACCGACACCCGGCAGCGCGCCGGCTTCTATCTCAGCCTGGTGCGGGCCGGACACCCGCTCGCGATCGCAGCACCCGCCGCCGCGTCCGAACCCGCCACCGCGGGCCAGCCCGGTGCGGGCGAACCCGCCACCAAGCCATGAGCAAGGTCGCGATCATCGGCCGGCCCAACGTCGGCAAGTCGACCCTCTTCAACCGGCTCGTCGGCAAGAAGTTGGCGCTGGTCGACGACCAGCCCGGCGTCACGCGTGACCGGCGCGAGGGCGAGGCCGAGTTGCGCGGCCTCGATTTCACGCTGATCGACACGGCCGGGCTCGACGACGCGGCCGAGGAGACGCTCGCGGGCCGCATGCGCCAGCAGACCGAAGTCGCGGTGGTGGATGCCGACGTCATCCTGTTCGTGATCGACAGCCGCGTGGGCGTGACCCCGGTCGACAGCCACTTCGCCCAGCTGGTGCGGCGGGCCGACAAGCCCATCATCGTGGTGGCCAACAAGGCGGAAGGGCGCGCCGGCGAAGCGGGCGCCCTGGAGGCCCACGAACTCGGGCTCGGCACGCCGATCGCCATCTCGGCCGAGCACAACGAGGGCATGATCGACCTCTACGAGGCCCTGGCCGCTGTCCTGCCGAAGCCGGCCGATGCGCCGCCCGAGGATCTGGAGGCCGCTCCTGTCTTCGCCGAGGACGAGGACGGCACCGAGTTCGACCCCACGAAGCCGCTGCGCATCGCCGTGGTTGGACGCCCCAATGCCGGCAAGTCGACGCTGCTGAACGCCATCCTGGGCGAGGATCGCCTGTTGACGGGACCCGAGCCCGGCATCACCCGCGACTCGATCGGGCTCGAGCTGAAGTGGCGCGACCGCAATCTCAAGGTGTTCGACACGGCGGGCCTGCGCAAGCGCGCCCGCATCGACGACAAGCTCGAGAAGCTCGCGGCCGCCGATGCGATCCGGGCCGTGCAGTTCGCCGAGGTGGTGATCGTGCTGCTCGACGCCACGATCCCGTTCGAGAAGCAGGACCTCACCATCGCGGCGCTGGCCGAGCGCGAGGGCCGCGCCGTCGTGATCGGCGTCAACAAATGGGATCTCATCGAGGCCCGCGGCGCGAAGCTGAGCGAGATGCGCGAGTCCGCCGGGCGCCTGCTGCCGCAGATCAGGGGCGCTCCGGTGGTGCCGGTATCGGGGCAGACGGGCTTCGGCCTCGACAAGCTGCTCGAAGCCGCATGGGGCGCCGCCGAGACCTGGAACCGGAGGCTGTCGACCGCGCGGCTGAACCGCTGGCTCGCCGGCGCCATCGACGCCAACCCCCCGCCCGCCGTCAGCGGGCGGCGCATCAAGATCCGCTACATGACGCAGGCCAAGGCCCGGCCGCCGACCTTCATCCTGTTCGGCAACCAGCTCGCGGGGCTGCCGACGTCCTACCAGCGCTACCTCGTCAACGGGCTGCGCCAGACCATGGACCTGCCGGGCGTGCCGATCCGCATGGTCATGCGCCAGGGCGAGAACCCCTACGACAAGGGAAGGAGGCGGTAGGGCCGAGACCGATGACGCGAATGGATAGCCGTACGGTTCCCTCTGCCCGATGCATGACGGCGTGCCGGCGTTTCGAAGCGTGCTAGGATCGGCGCTCGACCGGAGATGGATCCCGCCATGCACGACGAGATCGCCAGTAAGCGCGACGACCTGATCGGGCTCTGCCAACGCCATGGCGTCGAGCGGCTCGAGATCTTCGGCTCCGCCGCGCGCGGAGTGGACTTCGATCCTGCCACGAGCGACGCCGATTTCCTGGTGGAATTCAAGCTCGAAAGCCGGATCCCACTGGAACATTTGCTCGGTTTCGCTGACGCCCTTGAGCATTTGTTGGGGCGGCCGGTCGACCTCGTCGAGCGCCGAGCCTTGGAGGCGAGCCGCAATTACATTCGCCGCCGCCGCATCCTCGCCGAAGCCGAGCCCGTCTAGGCTGACCGCAAGGACCGGGATCCGGCGCTTCTGCTCGATATGCTGCTCGCGGCGCGCGACGCGCAGGGCTTCGTCGAAGGACTCACCGAGGCCGCGTTTCTGGGAAGTCGCCTCCACCAGAACGCCGTCGTCCGCTCGCTTGAGATCATCGGCGAGGCAGCGAGTAAGGTCACGCCCTCTTTCAAGGCGGCCCATCCCGACATTCCTTGGCGGAAGATGACTGCAATGCGCAATCGGCTGATCCATGCTTATGACGAGGTGCAATCCGATCTTGTCTGGACGGTCGTGCAGCAGGACCTCGGCGTCCTGATCGCCGCGCTGCAGC
>JAABUM010006019.1_pt1 | contig 12233 bp, 17 predicted proteins | sample 5559161 | NCBI WGS metagenome assembly JAABUM01 (sample SAMN10711868, study PRJNA513369) | rock metagenome | isolation source: Antarctica rocks | place: Antarctica: Victoria Land, Siegfried Peak nord | reverse complement strand
GTGAACTGCCGAGCGCCGTTGCTCATGACGCAAGCCTATGCCCGCGGGCGGATGGCCATCGCCCGAAGCGGCGCTGTCGTCAACGTTTCGAGCATCGCTTCCACCATCGGTCTGGCCAACCACGCGGCCTACTGCGCATCCAAGGGTGCGTTGGACGGGTTGACCCGCGTGATGGCCACAGAACTCGGTCGGCACGGCATCCGGGTCAATGCCGTGAACCCCGTCGTCGCGCTTTAGCGTATCCACACCGGTGCTCGAAGAGCGGCTCCGGGCGGGACCCGTCGCTGTTTCGGACGAGCGAATCGCCATCTTCTCCGAGAACGGCTGCGGTCGACCGATCCCTCATTCCGTCGCCAGTGGTTGCGGTTGTTTGTTGACGAGGTGGTGGTTGGCCGAAACGAGATCCTGATCAGCGGCCGCAATGACACATTGTTGAATGGGGTCAGGGCCAGCCGGATTTTTTCGGCCCCGCGGTGCCCAGTTTTGACCAGGAATGGCGCGCCCCGCAGGAATTGAATTGGCGTGCGCCGATGTTCAGGTAACCGGGTTTTCCCTCGTGGCGGATGCAACCGGATGCATCTTCACGGTTGCGGTCGTTCGCGTTTGTTCGCTACAATCCGAAGCCGAAACTAGGGACGAAACCGGGGACGGTCTAGTTCGATTCCTGATCGGACAGCGGTTGAAGAAAGACCTTCTTAGCGCCCGCGCGGTTGCAACCATCAAGGAACCCGGCCGGCATTCAGACGGCGGCAATCTGTACCTCTACGTCTCGAAAACCGGCAACCGCTCGTGGACCTTCATGTGGTCGCGGAACGGCAAGCAGCGCGAGATGGGGTTAGGGCCGGTCGGCGACATCACGCTGGCCGAGGCTCGCGACAAGGCCCGCGAGGCGCGGCGCCATCTTCTTGCGGGCCGAGATCCCCTTGTCGAGCGGGATCGGAACAAGCAGACCGTCACCTTCGGCGAGTTCGCAGACGCCCTTGTCGAGACCATGAAGGGGCAGTGGTCCAACTCGAAGACGGCCCACCAGTGGCGCGTGATGCTGACCACGAACGCGGCGCCGCTGCGATCCCGCCCAATCGCGGAGGTCGATACAGAGGGCGTACTCGGCGTTCTTAAACCAATTTGGACGAAGACGCCCGAGATGGCGGTAAAAGCGCGCTCGCGGATCGAGGCTGTGCTCGACGCCGCCAAGGCAAAAGGACTGCGCCACGGCGAGAACCCGGCCCGGTGGCGCGGGCACCTCGATCAACTCCTCCCCAAGCGCCCGTCTCTGGTGCGCGGCCACCACGCAGCCATGCCCTATGCCGAGGTGCCGGCTTTCATGGAATTGCTCGCCGCGAGCGACACCCTTTCGTTCATGGCACTCCGGTTCACCATTCTCACGGCCGTCAGGACCGGCGAGGCCCTCGGCGCCAGGTGGAGCGAGTTCGACTTCGCGTCGCGGCTCTGGACGGTCCCGCTAGAGCGGATGAAGGCGGGCCGTCAGCATCGCGTCCCGCTGTCGGCATCCGCGCTCGGCATCGCCCGCGATCTGCACGCGAAGCGGTCCAGTGACTTCGTCTTTCCGGGGATCAAGCCGGGCAGGCCGCTGAGCAACATGGCGATGTTGATGGTGCTGCGTGGCCTGGACCTGGACGTCACCGTGCACGGGTTCCGATCCAGCTTCCGCGATTGGGCGGCCGAGGTCACGGACTTTCCCTCGGAGGTTGCCGAAATGGCGCTTGCACATGTCGTCGCGGACGCGGTCGAGCGCGCTTATCGGCGTGGTGATCTCTTCGAAAAGAGGCGTGGGCTTATGGAAGATTGGGCGGCGTTCTGCACGACACATAAAGTTGGAGATACTGTCGATGCAGGTTGAGGACATCCCAGCCTGGGTTCCTGAAGCAGTTCGCCGAATGGCGGCCGTGTACGGCACGGGTCACGAAATGGTGGCCCGTTTCCTGTCCAATCCGGCGATGGAGGCCGTTTGGTCCTACCTACGGACTCGGCCCGTCCATCCCGAGTTCCGGAGTCGGCTTCGGCATCAAGTGAACCTTGACGATTATGCATCGTCCAACTTGCAGACGACAACGGAAACGGATCAGGCGTTCGCTAATCTGTTTTACTCAGTCATAGTTGCGGCCAACAACACTAGAACGGTCGCTTATGCGACTACCATCAACAAAGTTGTGAGGGAACTGTCCGATACGATCAAACGTGTGGAAGCTCTCAGGCATTTTGCTCCCGCCCCGGTTTTGTCAATCGGACAAGATGTTCTAACATCGATTGATGTTATTGCGGCTTATTGCAGAGACCGCATCATCTTTCTTGATGTCAAAGACAATCCTTCCGTGCTCAAGGCGAGAGGTCGTCCGCCGGCCGGAGACCCCACTAGAGCCTGTGTCCGCGAGATCGGAACCGCGACCTACGCGCTGTACGGGGAGTGCTTCTATGGGCAACTCGCTACCATTGCCAACATCATGTTCCGGCCCAATGAGGCGGTGACGGATAAGAGCGCCGAGAATTGGTGCACTCGGCCAGATCTCCCCATAAGGAAGAAACACAAAGGGGACCCCTCCCACTAAAACAAAGTGCTTTGTGGGAAATTACATCCCGAATGCAGTTCGTCTAGCTCTGTCGATACCGGCCGCAATCAAGCGCCAATGTTCGCAGAGATGCCAAAATGCCTCACCAATCCGCACCTGTCGCCGACACGGTCGACGACTTCTGTTCCAGCCTCAACATCGGCCGAACGACCTTCTACAAGCTGGTCCGTGAGAAGAGGATCAAACTCGTCAAGCTCGGGCGCCGTTCTCTCGTGCCTCGCACCGAGCGCGATCGCCTCTTGTCCGAACTGTTGAACGAGGCTGCTTAGGACCATGGCCCAGAAAAAGTTGAGGCCGGCACCTCTCGCGAAGGTAGCCGGCCTCGGGAAATTGCTTCACTCATCAGAACGCAATCCTAATAGCGCATCCCCGGCTTTCCGCCAAGCCCCGATCGACGTCGCCGCCATCCTCGCGAGCCGCTTCGGCATGTCGCCGCCCCTGGCGCGCGTCGTCGTCGAACTCGCCGGCATGGGAGGCGCAAATGGCTGACCATCGCGCCACCCGGATCATTACGACCGTCTCAAAGCCGTCCGGCCGCGAGGTCTACATCGTAGCCCTCGTGCATAATGCGTTCGGCTGGCTGCCTGAGCTGCAAACCGCCAGCATCAATCCAGACGGAACTCTGGCATCTCCGAAGGCTCGTCAGGGCATCCGGATCGACTGCCTGGACGCGATTATCCGCGGCCTCATCGAGGCCAGGACCGCCCTGCACAGCGACGGGGGCGACACGTGAGCGCCGCCATGCCACCGGAAGGCTTTCTCACCCGTGCGGATCGGCGCCGCTTGGCTCGGCTGCAGGAAGCCGTCGAAATCATCATCGACGGCGACCGGCGGTTCTTCGCTCGTCACCATGACCGCAACCATCGCCTCCGGCTCGCGGGCCGGGCTGAGGTCGACATGCTGCGGCATGTGCATGGACCCGGCGAGGTCGAGTTGCCGGCCGGAGAGCGATATTATTGCGTCGTGCGGCAGGTTGCTCCGGGATGCCAGGTCCGGCACTTTGCGCCGAACGTCGAGGGTATTGATTGCGACGTCCCCGAAAGCTACGCGGCAGCGCTGTTCGATCACATGGCGCCGGCCGGGAGCCCGGCAGCCGATGCCGTCGAGGCGGTCAGCCTCTTGTCGAAGAATGCGGGGGTTCGACGGTGAACCCTATCGACCACGCTCTCGACTATGCGGCTCGCGGCCTGCCGGTGTTCCCGTGCAATCCGACGCCGACGAAGCCCAAGGCCAAGACGCCACTGACGCCCCGCGGGTTCAAAGATGCCACCACGAACCCGGACCAGATCCGGGCATGGTGGCAGCAATGGCCCTCGGCTTTGATCGGCGGCGCCATGGGTTCAGCTTCCGGCCTTTTTGCGGTCGATCCCGACGTGCCGAAGGAGCCAGGTGACCCCGACGGGCTCGCGGCATGGAATGCCCTGGCAGAACGGCATGGCGGGGTCCCGCCGACGCACGCGCATGAGACGCCGAGCGGCGGGAGGCACGTCCTGTTTGCCTATCCCGAAGGGCGCCGAATCACGAATAAGGAAGGCGCCCTCAAAGGGACTGGCATCAACGTGCGAGGTGAGGGCGGCTACGTCATCATGGCGCCGAGCCGGATGACGGACGGGCGCGAGTATAGGCTCGCCGACGAATTCGACTTTTGGCAGTTCGCCGAGGCGCCGGCATGGCTCATCGACATGATCACTGCGGAGCCGGAGAGGGCGAAGGAACCCCGGTCGGAGCCAAGCACTGAAAATCAAGGCAGGCCTGCTGGCGCTGGGATCGACCGGTATGTGGCAGCGGCCGTCGATCGGGAATGCGCAGTGCTCGTGAGCTGCGGCCGCGGCGGCAGGAACAATCAACTTAACACCTCGGCCTTCAGCCTCGGCACCCTGGTAGGCGCCAACGTCCTCGGTTCTAGCGAAGCGACCCGGCGGCTCTACACGGCGGCCGATACCGCAGGGCTTGTCAAGGCAGACGGGCAACGCGCCGTCATGGCGACGATCGATAGCGGGCTCACGTCCGGCGCGTCGAAGCCACGCGACATGTCAAAAGTGTTCGAGCGGTCGCGGCCGTCGACGCACTCCCGATCGGACGCCGCCGATCCGGGCTTGGGCGACAACATCCCGCTCGTGACCGAAGATGAAGCCGCAATCCGTTTCGCCGAGCGCTACCGAGGGAAACTGCGGTACTGCCATGATCACGGCGCCTGGTTCGAATGGTCGGGATCGATATGGAAGAGGAACGGCACGGGCCTGGCGTTCCACTTCGCGCGCGAGTTGGCTCGGCAGCTCGTCGACGGCGAACAGGCCAAGGTTCGGGTCCAGGGCAGCAAGGCAGCCTTCGCGGGAGCGGTCGAGCGGTTCGCTCGGGCGGACCCCGTGTTCGCGGTCACATCCGAGATCTGGGATAGGGACCCCATGTTGCTCGGCACCCCCAGCGGCACGGTCGATCTCAGGACCGGCATATTGCGGCCTGCCAAGTCTGAGGACGGCATCACGAAGACCACGGCGGTGACGCCCGCCGACACGGCGGAATGCCCGCTGTGGCTCGCCTTCCTTGATCAGACGTTCGGCGGCGATATCGACGTCATCCTGTTCCTGCAACGGTACGCCGGCTACAGCCTCACCGGCCTCACCCGCGAGCACGCCCTTGTGTTCGGCTACGGCGCGGGCGGCAATGGGAAATCCGTCTTTGTCAACGTGAAGGTCGGGATCCTAGCCGACTACGCCACGACGGCACCGATGGACGTGTTCATCGCGTCGAGCGGCGATCGCCACCCGACCGACCTCGCCATGCTCCGGGGGGCGCGGCTGGTCACGGCATCGGAGACCGAGGAAGGCCGACAATGGGCAGAGAGCCGGATCAAGCAGCTCACCGGCGGAGACCGGATCTCGGCGCGGTTCATGAGACAAGACTTCTTCACGTTCCTGCCGAGCTTCAAGCTCCTGTTCGTCGGAAACCATAAGCCGGGCTTGCGCAATGTCGATGAAGCCGCCCGGCGCCGGTTCAACCTCGTGCCGTTCACCCGCAAGCCGGTGACGCCCGATCGGCAGCTCGAGGAGAAACTGAAGGCGGAGTGGCCCGGCATCCTGCGGTGGATGATCGAAGGCTGTCTTGACTGGAGGACCAACGGACTGCAGCGGCCCGAGGCGATCAGGGAGGCAACGGACACCTACTTTCAAGAGCAAGACGTGCTCGGCGAGTGGCTGGAAGAGAAATGCATCGTCGACCGGAACAACGATCATCGGCAAGCGACCACACAGGAATTGTTCGCCTCCTGGTCGACCTTCGCCAAAGCAGCGAATGAGATAGCCGGGACGGAGCGATCGTTCTCACAAAGGCTCGAAAAACACGGGTTCACGCGAAAGAACAAGGTGCCGACATTCGGTGACAAAAGAGTTCGCGGGTTCACTGGCATTGAGGTTCGCCCCGACCTACTGCACCAGCGCCAGGCGGCCGAGTGAATGTCACGCTGTCACGCTTTGTCACGCTTCCCTGCATTAATCCCCCACGTGCAGGCGCGCACACGTATGTGAGAGGTAATGCAAAATAGCGTGACTATGTGTGACAGCGTGACAGGTGGCCCGCACCGGGATGGGCTGCGGGAGTTCTGAAAACCCGTCGCTACACACGAACCGCCTAGTCCAAATTATCCCGCCGCCACCATCCCGAGCCGTCGACCGCAGCTCACAGCGCCGGAAATCCTGCCTCACGTTCCAATAGGGCAAGGTCATGTGAAACGTTCCGCTCCGGCTCGCAATCCGTTCCGTTGCAATTGTGTTTGACATTCGGAACGGTTCCGCTAGAACATCTTAGACCCTAGTGGAACGGAGCGGGACTATGATCGTCGGATACGCGCGGACCTCCACACTTGAGCAGGAAGCCGGATTGGAGGCGCAAGAGCGCGACCTCAAGTCGATCGGGGCCGAGCGCATCTTCTCCGAACAGACATCGTCTGTCGGCCCGCGCAAGGTCCTGGCAGACGCATTGGAGTTCTGCCGGCCTGGCGACACCTTCGTGGTGACGAAGTTGGACCGCTTGGCGCGATCGGTCCTGAATATGTGGGAGATCGTCGGCCGGCTAGAAGAGAAAGGCGTGGCACTCCGCATCCTCGACCTCGGCCTCGATACCTCGACGCCCACCGGCAAGTTGATGCTCACTGTCATGGGCGGCGTTGCCGAGTTTGAGCGGGCCATGATGCTGGAAAGGCAGCGCGAGGGCATCGCCAAGGCTAAGGCCGAGGGCGCCTATAAGGGTCGCAAGCCGACCGCGCGAGCCAAATCCAAAGATATCGAAGCTCTCGCGGCCTCCGGCCTCAGCATGGGTGAGATTGCCAAACGTCTCGATATTGGCAAAGCATCGGTGCATCGGGTGCTGAAACCGAAGGCTGATAGCAACGTCGTCGCATAGCCCCTTGCGTTCGTCATAGGTCCGTGCTTACATCGTCCACAGCGTTTCAGTACGCCTAGCCTTAAGGGAACAGTGTTCCGCAGGCCGATAGCTCTATCAGCACGGCCATGAACGTTGCCCAACCGTCATTTGTCCATTGTTCCTCCGTCCCGCACCCGTTCCAAGGTGACGAACGGTCGTGCGTTGTTCGTCGAGGGCGACGGCCGCGGTCCGTGGGGCCGGCGGTTCAAAGACTTGTGCGCGTTGTACGCGGGCCACATCGGCGGCGATCCCAACGCCCCACAGCAGGCCCTCATTCGTCGCATCGTTACTCTCGACATCGAATGCGAGCGTGTCGAAAGCCTGCTGTCTCAGGACAAGCGCTCGGGCCTCGACATCGATGCCTACTCGCGATGGTCCGGGCAGCAGCGCCGGCTTTTGGAACAGCTCGGCTTCAATGAAACTAAGCGCGCGGAGGTCAATCCGATCGTCGACCACTTCAGCCGCCCCGTCGATCGAGGCGCCGCGTGAAGAAGCTCGTCAGCATGCGCCACGCCCTGTCCTCTCCGGCCTACTTCGGCGGACCCGACATGATGGGCGCCGACAGTTGGGCCGGCTGGCGCGTGCTCTTGCTCGCCATCATGGGCGAGGAACTGACCGATGACGAACGGGCCGTCTTCCGCACCCTCACGGATCGCGAGCGCGAGCCCGACAAGCCCGTCCGCGAGTTCACTGGCGTCATTGGCAGGCGTGGCGGCAAGAGCCGGGCCATGGGCACGCTGGCGGCGTTCCTGGCGGGGTGCGTCGACCACCGCGGGGTGCTGGCACCGGGGCAGCGCGGCCGGCTACCGATCATCGCGGCATCGAAGGACCAGGCCGACGAAGTGCTCGCCTATGTCGTGGGTGCATTCGAGCAATCGACGGCCTTGAGGCCCCTGGTGGGAAACACCGTCGAGCGCACCCTGTCGCTCAAGTCTAAGATCGACATTCAGGTTCGCGCCCTGTCGTTTCGCAATCTACGTGGTGCAACGAACATCGCCGTTATATGTGACGAGCAGGCTTATTGGAGGTCTGATGAGAGCGCGAACCCCGATGCTGAAATCATAGCGGCGTTAAAGCCCTCTCTTGCGACCACGAAGGGGCCACTTATCCAAATCTCTTCTCCCTATGCGAAACGGGGGACGCTTTATCAATCCTTCATCCGTGACTTCGGCCCCGAGGGCAGGCCGAGCCGCCTGGTGGCGAAGGCGTCGACCACGACGCTGAACCCCAAGATCGATCCCGACTTCCTGGCGGACGCCTACAGCGACGACCCCGTGGCGGCGGCGAGCGAGTACGGTTGCGAGTGGCGTTCCGATATCTCGGCTTTCATCTCAGCTGACGTGGTCGCCGCCGCCGTGGTCCAGAACCGCACCGAGATCCCGCCCACGAGCAACGAGCAATATGTTGCATTCGTCGACGTGGCCGGCGGGACCGGTGGCGACAGCTACACGGCCGCCATCGCGCATAGCCGATCCATGGCTGGCTCGCGCGAGCGCGTGGCCGTCGTCGATCTCCTATTCGAGGTGAAGCCGCCCTTCTCTCCGGACTCCGTTACCGAGACGCTGTGCGAGGTGCTGAAGCGCTACGGTATCCGGTCCGTGACCGGCGATGCCTATGGCGGCGCGTGGCCCCGCGAGCGGTTCGAGACGCGCGGTATCAAGTACGAGGTCGCATCGAAACAGAATGTGGCTTCGTTGCTCGGTTCCGGTGAAAGTAACACCGGCCCGCTGTTCGCATCCGAGATCTATCGGACCTTCCTCGCGCTCATCAACGGCGGACGGGTGGAATTGCTTGATCATCGCAAGACCATCACGCAACTGTTGACCTTGGAACGCCACACCACGCCGAGCGGCAAGGATAGCATCACGCACCCGAAGGGCGGTCACGACGACTGTATCAATTCGGTTGCGGGTGCATGTGTGCTGGCGGCTCATGCCAGACAGCCGTTCGTCGTCACCCAGGCCATGCTGGACCGTTTCTCGCGACCCGACGCTCGAACCCTCGCGCGTCGGCAATCACTCTACGGATACTGAAAGGAAATACTATGTCCCGACCCCGCAAATTAGCTTTAGACAAAGATACCGCCTTGGAAGATGGGCAGTGGTCGAAGTTGAAGGAGTTCCTCACCGACCGGCTCTCCGCCGAAGACATGCAAACCGTCGAGGACATCTGCCGCGGTGGTGGCGACTCGCCGGATGAGCCGGCCTCGGGTGCTTCCGATGCCGCGCGGACCCAGCAGAGGGCCGCCGTGCCGGGCGTGAAATACGACAGAGCCAGCTTCCCCCACGCCACCCGACTGAAGTAGAGGCTAGCGTGAAAGCCGACAAGCTACATCTCGTGCCGGCCGCCCGCTCGCCGGAGCGCGAAGCCCTCAGCCGTGCCATCGCCGAGGCCGCTCCGGCGGTCGCTGAGGTCGACAAGGCCCGCGCTGCAGCCGAGGCCGCCCGTGGTCATCTGGCCAGTGCCGTCGGGGCTGTTCCTGCCGCCGAGCGCGCCGTTGCCGACGCCAAGACGCGCCTGGTCGAGGACCCGTCCACCAGCCGCGCCGAACTCCGGGCGTTGCGTCAGGCCGAGACCGATGCGCGAGACGATGTCGAGATCGCGCGCGAGCTCGCGGGTCGCGCCGAGGCAGCACTGACCGAGGCCGAGCGTTCCGCTCGCTATGCGGCCGATAAGGTCGAGTCCGCGGCCGGCGCTGTGATGGTGGCATGCTTCGCGCCTGCCCTTGAAGCCGCGGAGCGCGCCGGACGTGAGTTTGCACACCTCGCCTTCGCGGCCGACGCCATCGCGAGGTTCGCGGACCACTGGACCGGGGAGCAAACTCAACTGAGGGGCCTCGTGGGCACGATGAACGCTCAGTTCGTCTATCGGAATGATGCGGCAGCCTTGGAGGCCGCGCAGGAAGGCGCTTCAGCGCCGTGGCGTGCTGCCCATGCCGCGCTGCTTGCTGACGCCAACGCGCCCTTGCCGAAGGTGCCGTGATGGACCTGTCACCAGCCGAGGCGGTCCTGGTCGACTTCGTCCGCGGCGCGACCGGCAGCGACTTCCACTCGACGATTGCCACGAGCGGCGGGCGCTGGCTTTTCACCGCGGCGAGCCCGAGCGACGGCTTCCTCGTTGGCCACGGCAACAGCTTCGGCGAGGCCTTCAGCGCCGCCATGGGGGCCGATGCCGAGCCCGGCGGCGACCCTGGCGACGGCGAGACTGTGCCGGCCGTCCGTGCCCTTCATATCGTGGCGGGCACCGACCATCGATCCGAACGGAAGGCCGCAGCATGATCACCACCAGCACCCCAGCCCTCGCCTCGGCTGGCGCTTCGGGATCGCTTCCCGTCACGGCCGCGGGCGTCGCCGCCGGCACGAGCGGCCTTCCGGTTTACGCCGGCCCGCCGAACCCGGCGCGGGCCGGCATCTACATCACGCCGAGCCCCGACTTCGTCGGCAACTTCTCGCTCTACAAACACGGCTCCGGCTACCAGGCCGACGCCGCGGGCATTCCCGTGATCGCGCTCGCGGGCGACAACACCTTCATCTATTTCGCCCCGCCGTCTGCTTTGGCAAACCTGAACGGCATGGACAGTTTGATCCTCAATCTCACGTCCCGCAGCGCGGGCACGCTCACGCTGTCCGTGACGCAATGACCGGTTTCGCGCCGGTAGGCATCGGCGCGGATGGCCAGCGGGCGGTGCCGAAACACCCGCAGCGGGCACTCTCGACACCTCGGAGTGAGCCTGCATCGGCTCCGCCGCCGGAAACAGCGGCGGAGCCCCTCCAACCCGAGTGCGATCCGCGCCGCATCCCCATCCGCGTGGTGTCGCGCCGCGCGATCGAGGCGCTGGTGGCGAGCTTCAACAGGACCGCATCCCATGCCGAATGATCCGCGCCACCTCGACGCCACCATCGACAACATCCGCGCGGCCGAGCGTGACCTTGCCGGCATGGTCGCGTACCTCACGGCCGCCCGCGACCGGCTCGCCAGCGCCCCGGAAGCCGAGCGCGAGGCCGCGGAGCGCCACCTAGCGATGTGCGAGTTGCGGATGCGGGCCGACGCCGTGGTCATGGCGCACAATCTCGCGGCCCTTTCCATCCCAGCCGGGGCTGTCCCGACGTGAGCTTCACGACCAAATATATCGAGGTCGACTTCTCGCTCGATCATGGCGTCTTCGCGAACGGAGGGAACACCTACACGGCGAAAGGCCTTCGCATCTCTGCCCAGATCGTCAAGGCCGGAGGCTTGTCGTTCGGCGAGGCCTTGATCTCGATTTACGGCTTGCCGCTCTCGGTCATGAATCAGCTCGGAACGTTCGGCAACGTCATCACCGTCCTGGGCCGCAACACCATCACGGTGAAGGCCGGCGACGATCCGAACAACCTCACGACGATCTACGTCGGGGACATCCAGAACGCCTATACCGACGGATGGTCACAACCGAACGTGCCGTTCCGGGTCGAGGCGCGGGTGGCGGCCTACGTTGGCGTAAAGCCCATCCCGCCGCTGACCCGTCCTGGATCGCAGGACGTCGGTGACTTGCTCGGGCAGGTCGCGCAAAGCGCCGGATGGCAATTCGAGAACAACGGCGTCTCGACCAAGATCATGAACCCGTACTTTGCCGGCACGGCCGTGCAGCAGCTTCTCGGCATCGCCAATGCCGCCGGCATCGAGCACCACATCGACAACAACACGCTCGCCATCTGGAAACCGGACTCGGCCCGCCAAGGCGCCGCGACGGTGATTTCACCCGAGACGGGCCTCGTTGGCTACCCTAGGTTTAACAGCCTAGGGATAGACTTCGTGACCTTGTGGCAACCGACACTCGCCTACGGGCAGAACATCCAGGTCCAGTCGAGCATCACGCCCGCCTGCGGGACGTGGACCATCCACTACCTGGAATACGATCTCGAAAGCGAGACGCCGAACGGTCGATGGTTTTGCAACATCATGGCGCACGTGCCGGGGTCGATGGTGGTGTTCTGAGGTCCGATCATGGCAGGGAACGACGGCCCTGGACGGCCATCCCGACGCGTCGCACACTCGGGGCCAAGGCTCACCTCTATTCCGGGCCGGTGGCGTCAGACACTTTGTCGTTATCCATGGCAGCCTTGAATGCAGCGCGTGCATCCTCGACCTCTTTGTCGAGAGGGTCTTCGCCCCTCCCGAAAACGGCCAAGACGGTTTTGAACCAAGCGGCGACGCGGGCGAACATCGAACCCACCATGTCCTGACCAA
>JAABUM010006018.1_pt1 | contig 12234 bp, 12 predicted proteins | sample 5559161 | NCBI WGS metagenome assembly JAABUM01 (sample SAMN10711868, study PRJNA513369) | rock metagenome | isolation source: Antarctica rocks | place: Antarctica: Victoria Land, Siegfried Peak nord | reverse complement strand
GCGCCGGCACGGCTTGGGAGGACTCTGCTTCCGCCTCCGCCGGCGCCGCGTTGCGCCGCCGCTCGCCGAGCAGGTCGCACAGCCGGGCCAGCGTGGCCCGCATGTCGCGGCGATGCACCACCATGTCGACCATGCCGTGGGCCTGCAGGAATTCGGCCCGCTGGAAGCCTTCGGGCAGCTTCTCGCGCACCGTCTGTTCGATGACGCGCGGCCCCGCGAACCCGATCAGCGCACCGGGCTCGGCGATGTGGATGTCTCCCAGCATGGCATAGGAGGCGGTGACGCCGCCGGTGGTGGGATTGGTCAGCACCACGATATAGGGCAGCCGCGCCCGCCGCAGCCTGTTGACCGCCACGGTGGTGCGGGGCAATTGCATCAGCGAGAACACGCCTTCCTGCATCCGGGCGCCGCCCGAGGCTGCGAACAGGATGTAGGGCGTCCGATGCTTCAGAGCGTGTTCGGCCCCCGTCACGATGGCCTCGCCGGCCGCCATGCCGAGCGAGCCGCCGATGAAATCGAAGGACTGCACCGCGATCGTCGCGTCGCGCCCGTCGAGCTTGCCGAAGCCGAGTTTCACCGCATCTTGCAGGCCCGTCTTGGTCCGGGCCTCCTTCAGCTTGTCGACGTAGCGCTTCTCGTCACGGAACCGCAGCGGGTCCGACAGCACGTCGACCACCGGGATCTCGTGCCAGGCGCCGGCGTCGAAGGTCGTGGCCAGGCGAGCCTTGGCGTCCATCCGCATGTGGAAGTCGGAACCCGGTACCACGAAGAGGTTGTTCTCGAGATCCTTGTGGAAGACCAGTTGCCCGCTGTCCGGGCACTTGACCCAGAGATTCTCTGGCGTGTCCCGCTTGATGAGGAACGAGCGGATCTTGGGCGGGACGACGTTGTTGATCCAGCTCATGCCGAGACCCCCTGCGCCCGAGAGGCGCGTCTGGCGGAACGGACACCCGCCGCGAGGCTCTCGACGAAGCCACGCACGGCGTCCACCGTGGTGGGCGTTGCATGGCCGCCATCGAGGGAACGGGCCAGGACGTCGATCAGGGCGGTTCCCACGACGACCGCGTCCGCATGGGCCGCGACGGCTGCGGCGCTCTCCGGGCTCTTGACGCCGAAACCGACCGCGACCGGCAGGTCGGTGTGGCGCTTGATGCGCCCGACCGAGGCAGCGACGCTGGCGTAATCGGGAGTAGCACCGCCCGTGATCCCGGTGACCGACACATAATAGACGAAGCCGCTGGTATTGGCCAGTACGGCCGGAAGGCGCGCGTCGTCGGTGGTGGGCGTGGCGAGGCGGATGAAGTTGAGCCCGGCTTTCAGGGTCGGAACGCAGAGTTCCTCGTCCTCTTCCGGCGGCAGGTCCACGACGATCAAGCCATCGACTCCGGCGTCACGCGCTTCGGCGAGGAAGCGTTCGACGCCGTAGATGTAGATCGGGTTGTAGTAGCCCATCAGCACGATCGGCGTCGCGTCGTCGTCCCGGCGGAACGCCCGCACCAGCTGCAACGTCTTCGACAGCCGGTGACCGCCCTTCAGCGCCCGCAGCGCGGACGCCTGGATGGTTGGGCCGTCCGCCATGGGATCCGTGAACGGCATGCCGAGTTCGATCACGTCCGCCCCTGCCTGCGGGAGCGCCTTCAGAAGGGCCGCCGAGGTCCGGTCGTCCGGGTCGCCGGCCGTGATGAAGGTGACGAGCCCAGCGCGGTTGTCGCTTGCGAGCGCCGCGAAGCGGGCCGTCATGCGGGTCGTCAAAGGCGCGTGCCTTTCCGGTCAGGGCTATCGGATGAGGGACGATCGCCTTCGTTCGCGCCCGTCACCGTCATCGCGAGCGCAACGACGCGCGCCCTATCGAGCGTCGCGGAGGCTCGGTTGCCTGGCTCCGCTCGCGAGGACGCCTGTCCAACCCTCTCCCGACCGGTCGCACCGTCCCTCACGGCGTCACATCCCGCCGAGGTGGTCGGCGACGGTGAAGATGTCCTTGTCGCCCCGCCCGCACATGTTCATCACCATGAGGTGGTCGCGCGGACGCTGCGGCGCAAGCTCGAGGACGGCCGCCAGCGCGTGGGCGGGCTCGAGCGCCGGGATGATGCCCTCCAGCCTGCAGCAGAGCTGGAAAGCGTCGAGCGCCTGCTTGTCGGTCGCGGACGTGTATGTGACCCGGCCGATGTCCCGCAGCCAGGAATGTTCGGGGCCGATACCCGGGTAGTCGAGCCCGGCCGAGATGGAATGGCCCTCCTCGATCTGGCCGTCGTCGTCCATGAGCAGGTAGGTGCGGTTGCCGTGCAGCACGCCCGGCCTGCCGCCCGCCAGCGACGCCGCATGGGCCTTGGTGTCGAGCCCGTGCCCCGCCGCCTCCACGCCGAAGATCTCGATGTCGGCATCGTCGAGAAAGGGGTGGAACAGGCCGATGGCGTTGGAGCCACCGCCGATGCAGGCGACCAGCGAGTCGGGCAGTCGCCCCTCCGCCTCCTGCATCTGCTGGCGGACCTCCGTGCCGATGATCGACTGGAAGTCGCGCACCATGGCCGGGTAGGGATGCGGGCCGGCCGCGGTGCCGATGCAGTAGAAGGTGTCGTGGACGTTGGTGACCCAGTCGCGCAACGCCTCGTTCATGGCGTCCTTCAAGGTCTTGGCCCCGGACTGGACCGGGATCACTTCGGCGCCCAGCATCTTCATGCGGAACACATTGGGCTTCTGCCGCTCGACATCGACGGCGCCCATGTAGACTACGCAGGGCAGGCCGAAGCGTGCGCAGGCCGTCGCGGTGGCGACGCCATGCTGCCCCGCCCCCGTCTCGGCGATGATACGGGTCTTGCCCATGCGCAGGGCGAGCAGGATCTGCCCCAGCACGTTGTTGATCTTATGGGCACCGGTATGGTTCAACTCGTCGCGCTTGAAGTAGACCTTGGCGCCGCCGCAATGCTCGGTCAGCCGTTCGGCGAAATAGAGCGGCGACGGGCGGCCGACGTAATGGGTGTGGAGCCAGGCGATCTCGGCCGCGAAGGCCGGGTCGGTCTGGGCGTCCTCGTAGGCCTTCTCCAGTTCGAGGATCAGCGGCATCAGGGTTTCGGCCACGAAGCGCCCGCCGAAGATGCCGAAATGGCCGCGCTCGTCGGGGCCGTTGCGGAACGAGTTCGGCATGTCGGGTTTGTTCAAGGCTGAAGCTCCTGAAGGCGTGGATGCCGAGGCGAGCCGGCTGCGGCCCTGGCGGCAGCCACGAAAGCCGCGATGAGGTCCGGGTCCTTGACGCCGGGCGCGCACTCGACGCCGGACGAGACGTCCACGGCGGGCGCCCGCGTAATGCGCAAAGCTTCGCCGACGTTGTCCGGGCCAAGGCCTCCGGAAAGCATGAACGGCACCGCGAGGTCAAGCACCGCGAGCATGCGCCAGTCGAAGGCGCGGCCGTTGCCACCCGGCAGCGGCGCGCCCGGCGGCGGCTTGGCGTCGAACAGGATCTCGTCGGCCACGGCCGCGTAGTCCTGCAACGGGCCGAGGTCGCCGGGCGTCGACACGCCGAGCGCCTTGATGACGGGCCGGCCGAAACGGGCCCGCACGGCCGCGACCCTGCCGGGCGTCTCGCGCCCGTGGAGCTGGAGCATGTCGGGGCGAACACCCGACACGATGGCGGCCAGGGTGTCGTCGTCGGCATCGACCACCAGGGCCACGACGGCGGCGCGACCCCGGGCGGCCTCGGCCAGGCGCGCGGCTGCCGCGACCGTCACGTGGCGCGGACTCTTCGGGAAGAACACGAAGCCGACGCGGTCGGCCCCGGCCGCGATGGCGGCCGCCAGGGTGGTCGGGGTCGAAAGGCCGCAGATCTTGACCAGGGGTGACACGGGCTTCCTCGCATCGTCGAGGCGGGTTTCGTCGACGCCGGTTCATGCCGGCGAACCAGCTGCTTCACGTCCTTCGACCGCGGCCCGGCCGTTTGCCGCTCGTCTGACACGCGTCGATCGGGTGCCCTTATCGGCCATCTTGGCGCATAAAAAAAGGCCCGGCACCGCCCCGGGGCGGTGCCGGGCTGCCGAGGCTCGGCGGAGTCCGCGTCATTCGCGCATCGATCGGCACGGCGCGACGTCGCCACCTCGCGCGGGGTTCGGGCGTTGACCCTGGGTCGGGGCACATCGAGACGCGATGCCCCAACGACAAAGCACGGAGGACCCAATGACCCCGATGTCCGATCCAGGCCCCATGCCGGGCGACCCTTTTCCCAATCCGGCCGAATCGCCCGTACCGTCCGAGCAGCCTCCGGTCGATCCGATCGGCATTCCGCAGCCCGGGCCCGACATCATCGACCCGGGCGTGGGCGAGCCCATCGGCATCCCGCCCGGCGCCCCGCCCGAGATCCCCGGGAGCCCGAACGCGCCGGCCGTGCTCTGACGGCGGTCGCGCATGAAAAAGCCCGCCGGCTGGAGACCGGCGGGCAAGGTGTTCTTTGGATCGGGTGGATAATGCCTCGAAACCGTAAAAAGTTCTGTGTGGAATCCAAATGGGTGGAGCGCGTTCGTGAGAACTCTCGCGCCGAGCGGGGCTTCTTGTGACAACGGACGCATCATGACCGGCACCCGCTTGACCCTGAAGGGTGCCTGGATCGATGCCGTCTACGACGGGTCGGTCCTGAGCCTGAAGGCGGTCGGTTCGCCGCTGCACCATCTCGTGAAGCCCCCGACCTCGATCCCGGCCCGCCACAAACAAACCGAGGAGCGCGGTCGGTTGCGTCGCCTCGCGGTCGGGGCCCTGCGGGAAGCCGGAGCCGACGACGCCATCGATGACGCCGAAGTGGTCTGGAGCTACCGCGCCGGGTAGGGGGCGGACAGATGTGATCGGCGGCAGTGCGGCGTTGAAACCGCTGAGGGCGATGGAGGTCGAGTTTAGCGAGCTACCGCCGAAGCGGCAATGTTCTCCGATCACGAGGATCGCCGCTGTCGGCGCCATCCCGTTTACCGCTGCCCAGGCGCAAGCGCGCTGCCCGCAGGCGGCCGTCGTATGGGTCAATACCCGCGCGCATCCGCAGGGTGCCTTCGTCCATCGTGATGGCACGCCGAGGGAGCTGCCCTGTCCGGCGGGACCGGGCTGTTGTGCTCGCCGCAGACGTGATGCCCATCCCGCAGTTTGCGGATCGACTGCACCCCCTTGACGAACCGGCACATGCGATCGGCGCCCTGGCGACCTTCATGACGGAGCACCGGGACGATTTCTCGATCGGCGGCTCCGTCGCGCCCGAAGGAAGCCGAGGCATGATCCTGCCGCCACGCGAGGACTGAGGGCCATGTGCGGGCGGTTCACGCAGAAGTACACATGGTCCGAGGTTCACACCTTCCATTCGGTGTTCGGGACGCCGAAGAACCTCCGGCCGCGCTACAACATCGCCCCGACGACACCTGTGGACGTCGTGCGGCTCGACGCCGAAGGCCGCCGCGAGCTGGTCTCGATGCGATGGGGCCTCGTGCCGTACTTCTGGAAGCGGACGCTCAAAGAGGCGCCGGCCACGTTCAACGCGCGCGCCGACACCATCGCCGGTAAGCCGATGTTCCGGGACTCCTTCCGCAGGCGGCGCTGCATCGTGCCGGCGTCCGGCTTCTATGAATGGACCGGACCGAAGAGCGACAGGACCCCGCACCTGTTCAGCGCGGCGGACGGATCGCCCGTGCTGGCTTTCGCGGGCCTGTGGGACCGGTGGCGGGACCCGGCCGGCGAAGACGTGCTGTCCTGTACCTTTATCGTGTCGGGCGCGAGCGAATGGATGGCGCCCTACCACGATCGCATGCCGGTCCTGCTCGGCGAGAGCGCCATCGCGGGATGGCTTGACGGCTCCCTTGGCGCGGAAGCCCTGCAGCCGGCCGCCGAGAGCACGTTGCGGGAATGGACGGTCGACAAACGAGTCAACAGGACCGGCGAGGGAGACGACGATCCGACCATCGTCGAGCCTGTCGCGAGCGCCGCGGCCTAGCGGCCCTGCGGCGAGCAAAGCTCCGCGCCGGCCATGCAAGGCAGCACCTTCGGCTTGCCGTCGCGGGTGTAAAAGGCACCCTCCGGGTATCCATCGCCGGCTGGACGGCCTCCCTCGGCCTCGCGCAGCCGGCGAGCAGCAGGATCGAGGCAAGGACGACGAGGCGCATGCTGGGAGGATGCCGCGGCCCACCGGAAACGGAAAGCCGCCTCGACCGCTTCCGGTAAGCCCCCACTATCGGAAGCGCATCGCCTACGACACGGATAGCTCTGGCCGCTTGAGAACTCGATGATGCACTCATGCCACGGACCTTAGCCGCTCCTTCCGCCCTTTTCTCGACGGCACTAGCTCGCCCAAACAGGTTGTATTTCGATCCGGGGTCAACGATCATAGGGCATCAAAGGGCTACGACGCTTGGGAGGACGACACTTTGGAGATCGTGGGCGAGAGCATCGACGAAGTATTATTCCAGGCGTATGAAGCCATCATTTCGAAAGGTGCACCCAATACAGGCTCACGCGGCGCCAGCAAAGAAATACTTGGAGTCACTCTCAGGATCGCGCATCCACGTGCACGAATTAGCAGGTCTGAGGACCGAGGACGGCCTTCCAGTGCTCTTGGGGAATTGCTGTGGTACCTTTCAGGCACCGACGACATATCTTTTATAACCGCCTATATAAAGAGTTACCAGGACGAAGTTGGAGCTACGGGAACTATCAACGGGGCTTATGGTCCGCGCTTGTTTTCTCGTTATGGACTTGATCAGCTAGAGGAAGTTAAACTGCTTCTTGAGCGGAAGAAGGGGTCACGTCGAGCAGTCGTTCAGATCTATTCTGCCCTCGATCTAACCGTCGATGACGAAGTGCCATGCACCACCACTCTACAGTTCTTTATAAGGGATGATCTGCTCCACCTTGCGGCATCTCTTCGGTCGAACGACGCATATCTAGGATTGCCGCACGATGTGTTCTGCTTCACCATGATACAAGAGCTGATGGCCCGCCGTCTCGGGCTAGACGTCGGGGAGTATATCCAAATGATTGGAAGCTTTCACGTCTATGATAAGGACCTTGATAGGGTATCACGCTACCTTAGCGAGGGGCATCACCGCCTTGCTGAGATGCCCGCAATGCCGATAGGAGATCCATTCGTTCTTCTCCCACATATTCTTGACCTCGAAAGGAGGATGAGAATTGGGGAGTGCGTCGACGATGAGGTGTCAACACTTGATCCATATTGGGCGGATTTGATGCGTCTGCTGCAATCACACTTTGCTTCAAACAATGAACACCAACTTGACATCATAAGTACCGGGTTTCAGGAACCTATCTTCCGAACCTACCTCGACGATCGGCGGGAAAGGTCGCTACGCAGCAGCGCAAAACACACGTCAGCTAAGAGTTGAGCGTATTGCTATGAAGTGGCCCTTAAGACAATCTCAACGGCGAGCGATCATCAACGCTCTAAATAGTATTGCGCAGGGTGCACCCCCACTTCTGGGATTAGGCGGAGCCGCAGAACGACGTGCACTCAGTATGCAGATCGTTGCGAGTTTGCGCCGTGATGACTACTTCCGGATAATACAGGAGCGAGGACCGATTTCATCCTCTCGAGCCGATCCGTCGGATCCGGCATTCGAAGCGGAACTAGGCGTAGTGTACTACCTGCAGACGAATCAGGTTGACGAGGCCGCGTGGCTGATTTTTCTCATGGTCTACCTAGCTAAGCCCGAAGCCGGATGGCAAAGGCTACAAGGCATATACGGAAAACTTGGAGCCGGACTTTGGAACTGGGCAGCAGTGAGTGAAAACCCTGCGGCTTTCGATCAGTGGCTAGCGACGAACTGGACTCAGATACCAGGGCAGTTTGGAAACCATCGAAAATATCAAAGCTTAGATCCGGCCGCGAACTATTCGATGGGACCAGTCGTAGTGCACTATGTCTCCTGGGTACAGCAGGGCGGCGGTCACGAAAAGCACTTTGCTGCTATTGTGCGAGGGGCAGGTAATGACCCGCACACAATCTTCGACGCCTTCTTCAACGTGCTTCCGCTTAGAGGCTTCGGTCGACTTGGACGTTTCGACTGGGCGGCGATGCTGGCCCGGTATAAGCTGATTCCAGCGGAAGCGGGAAAAGCATATTTCGAAGGTGCAACGGGACCAGCCGCGGGCGCCCGATTGCTATTTCTGGGAAGTAGGACAGCGAAGGCTTCCAATAAGCAGCTGCAGGGGTTGATGGACGAGTTGGACAGCAATCTTCATGTTGGTATGCAGGTTCTGGAGGACGCAATATGCAACTGGCAGAAATCCCCTCAAAAGTTTGTGCATTTCAAAGGCTAGCGATCGCTGCATCGATTTCGTCCCAGGTCCATCGACGTCGCAGGAAGGCAAGACGATCAGGGGATACTTGTCCCCTGTGTTGAAGCTGGCCTAGTACCAGCCCAGGACTAACGCCCACCGACACTGCGAAGCGCGTAACAGCTCTATGATCTGAGCGTAGATTTTCAAAATCTGGCCAACGATCTAGCGGCACGATCATCGAAGTCGCAAACTCATTCGCCTGGCGCTCGCAATTGTCTTCCGGCATATCATCTGTATCTACAAAGCTTTCCGAGCCATGCAAAATTAAATGTCCGATCTCGTGAAATACAGTAAACCAAAATTGATCATCCGATCGATAGCGGAAGCTAAGAAGTATCATTGCTTTATCTGGTCTGACAAATCGGCTTGCTCCGCTCGCTCTGCAGTCTTTAGGTGCCCGCTTAACGACAAGAGCTACCCCAGCGTTTGAGAGGAGCTCCTTCAGCCTCGGTAGAAAGCGGGCAGGTTTTGCGATCCGAGACAGACTCTTTATCTCCAAGATCTTCGACTTCAAAACGTCAATATCCCACCGAGCTGTATCTGATAGACACGCTTCCAGCTCACCCTGCCGCAACCAGAGAGATACAGCGCCATCGATGGACTCAAACGTACCGGTTGTGCGGAAAAGTGTACGCGACCGATCTCCCGAGTATCTGCGGTCCCAAGCACCTAGCGTGCTAACGCCGAAAAAGGACAACCTGTGACGTAACTCCTCCTGCCGAACGGACGCCGTCATTCTGCCGCGAGGCTTAGGCATCGGTGAAGGGATATGATCAAGCCAAATACTAATCTCGTTTGCAGGAACAGCGTCGATCGCTCGCTGCAAATCGCGCTCGTAATTATCCTGCCTAGCTAACCAAAATGCTTTTGAGCCTCCGACTACGCAAGAGAGCGTCGTAGCAGCAACATCGTCGATACTTAGCGAGCCACTCACGTACTTACGCAGCTGGTCCAGGCCGCCTTCAAGGTGTTTGGCGACTTCATTCGGGTTCAGCCCACGACGGCTCATAGCAGCGACTAGGCTGTCACCTGGCCTCGAAAACCAGTCGGCTTGTTGTACCCGCTGGTTCATAATCAAAGCTCCTGGATATCGTTGAGCAGAAGGCGCCTGATCTGTGCCCAATTCGGCTTGCCGTCCGGCGTTTTCGAGAAGGTCTGGGTAGCGGGCCCGAAAAGAACCAGCAGGCTCGAGTCGAGAGAAATTGAAAACAGGCCACCCGCTGGGCATTGCGCGGAGTAGAAGGCGATAAGAGCCTTCGCGTGCTCCATAGCTTCCGCATCCGCAATCAGGTCGATCAGTGCCTGCGCCTTTACAGCGCCAAGCCACTCCTGGGCGACTTCGAGTTTGGTGCAGCGGTCTGCCAGCTCTCGGGTGGCATACGAGATTATCAGCACCGTTGATCGCCTGTAGCGAGCGGCGCAACGGAACCCCGCCCATAGTCTGGCGGCGTCAGCACGGCAGTGACGAACCGGTAACTTTCCTCCCTCGTTTAGCGCGGATTTCGTGCGTTCGCCCTCGATTGCGAGCGAGCTCCCGCTCGGCCAACGCCTTCATACTCACGGTGTGAGCCTCGCAAACCCCAGCTAACGTCACCATCACGCCACCGGCTTCGTCTGGGACTGTCCCCAGTGGCCGCGAGAAAACATACTCAGTCAGTTGTGCGGCCTCGTCGCGAGTGCAACCCCCGGCTTGTGCCAGCTCGAGTGCCTCTTCTAAAAAGCGGTGCAGTCGCTCCCGTCGATCCAAAGCGACTTCTCGCCCGAAGCAGTCGATGAGCCATTCGGCCACATGATGCTGGAAGTCCTCGTCCAAGGGGCGTCCGCCTTCAGCATGCCTTGTGTGAACAACCTCGGCGAGCTTGCGCTCGACGACTACAGCCTACGCCCAAGAGCATGCGGAAAGATGACCGATGTGTCCAGATCTGACATCCGATCGAGGGCGATAGCGCACAGGCTAGCGTCGTGGTTCACGCGTATCGCATGTGAAATCACCACCGATGATTGCCCTTCCCGGAAGCCTTCCGGACGCAAGAAAGCCCCCACCGGCTGGAGCCGGCGGGGGCTGAAAAACTCGCTCGCGGATTGGGCCGACAGCTACCGCGGACCGCGATCCTGCCGGTCGCGCATCAGGGTGATGCTCTCGTGCATGTCGCCGATGGATTTGGCCTGCTCGGCGACGATCTTGGCGAGGTCGCTCACGTTGTGTCGCGTCTCGGACCCTACCTCGACCATGTTCTGGATCCGCTGGTCCTGCAGCTTGTTGTTATGGATCTGCACGTCGAGGCGCGGAATGTCGTCGGTCTGGCGACGTTCCACGAGTTCGAGGCGGCGGCCGAAGCTTTCGACGCGGTCGCCGAGTTGCGTGTAACCGACCAGCTGGGCCGCCGCGACCCCGAGGATCGAGATCAGCAGGGGCATGTTCCAGGACCAGTCGAACAGCGACTTGCGAGCCTGTGGCGCCTCTTTCGGGTTCTGGCGCGCCTTGAAGTCGGCGAGCAGCGTGGCGAGCGTGTAGGGATCGACCTGCGACATGGCCACACTTTCGTCATCGGGGAGAATGTGTGGCCCGTCGGGGTGCCCTTTCCGTGCGGCCAGCGCGTCTCTGTATTCCGGGCTGTCGATGGACGGGCGAGGATGGGCGTCCTCCCCTGCGGAGGCTTCCCCGACCTGCTTCGCAGGCCCGGGACCCAAGCCTCCTCCGCCCGGGACCGGGTCCACCTATCGCCCCGCTCGCTTCGGCGCGATGCCACCGCTGACATGCGTGCCCGGACTTGATCCGGGCACCGGCCCCTGGATGACCTGAGGCGCCTTGGCCAGGGTGGCGAGCGTATCGTCCTTCGACTTCGATCCGGCCGACGAGCCGAAGTAGAAGTTGAGCAGCATCAGGAAGCCGCCGCCGAGCGTGGTGATCAGATAGATGGTCACCGGCCCCTGGTCCACGGCCCGGAAGATGACGCCGAGCGTCGTGGCGATGAAGCCGACCGTCACGATGACGCCGAGCGCCGGTTCCGCCCAGGCCAGGGCCGAGCCGGTGCCGACATATTGCAGCTCGGTCGCCCGCGCGTCCTGAACGTCGTGCAGCCGGGCGTCGAGCTCCTGCTGTGCTGCCTGCGCGGCGGCCGCGAAATGATCCTCGATCGGCTGCAGTTTCGTGGCCGCGGCGGCCGGATCGGCGTCGATCCGGGCCTTGACGGTCGCCGGCGTCGCGGTCGCGGGATCGTCGCCGAGCGCCGCCGCGATCGCCGCGAAGGCCGGGCCGACGAACAGGCTGAACGGGAACGGCACGGCGGCGCCGAGGATGGTCGACAGCGTCGGCAGGGCCGCGCGCGCCATGGACTCGCCAATCGGGATGAGGGAGGCGGGGTCGAAGCCGAGGCTCATGTCAGGCGGCCTTTCGGGTGAGAGCGGCGACGATGCGGGCCCAGAAGCCCGGCGCGGCAGGGAGGAGATGCGGCCCAGCAATCGGCGGGATGAACCCGGGGGGCGGTGGCGCAGCCGGTGCGGATTGTGGACAGCGCGCCGCCTTGTCCCCTGCACTGTCGAGCGCTCTCCACGTCTTCGGCCCCGCGATGCCGTCGACCGGCAGCCCTGTCGCGGCTTGGAAAGCCCGAACGGCACCCTCCGTCGCGAAGCCGAAGGTCCCGTCCGCCTCGACGGGGTAGCGGGCAGCCGTGAGCGCGGTCTGCAGGGCGGCGACTTGCGGGCCGGTCGCGCCGAGCGCCAGCGTCGGCCGCGCGGCGGGTGCCGGCGGCCGCACCGTGGCGCTCGCCACCGCCATGCCGGCCTTGTCCCATTGGTAGAGGTCGTGCGCCCGCATGATCGAGCGCAGCTTGGTGTCGTAGAGGTGGTCGGTCGCGTAGACGCCGGTGAGATGTTCGGCGAAGGCATCGGCATCGGGCAGCACGCGGCGCGCCGCCTCGTAGT
>JAABUM010006017.1_pt1 | contig 12235 bp, 8 predicted proteins | sample 5559161 | NCBI WGS metagenome assembly JAABUM01 (sample SAMN10711868, study PRJNA513369) | rock metagenome | isolation source: Antarctica rocks | place: Antarctica: Victoria Land, Siegfried Peak nord | reverse complement strand
ACGCCTCAGCGACTTGGCTCATCGCGCCTCGACCACCGTCTACCAACTCAAGCACGGCTTGCTCCGCGACTTCCTGATTCAACAACTCAAATCGCCCACCATTCAAATGGCCCCTGCGTAAGTCCTAAATTATTCAATCGGGCGCGCTCACCCTCAACGCGTGCCCAGAGCCAGGCGAACGGTGGTTCCCTCAGTCGCCCCATCCCAGAACGTGCTGGGGGACGAAGGGGCGGCGCGAACAAAGTTGACGATGGCGCTGGGAATCGTGCCCGGCCTGGGCAGGCTCAGCTTCTGCGGCGGAGAGAAGCCGCTGTCCGCCGAGACGGTGTAAGAGCCGCGCCCCAGCCCATCGAAGAGGTAGCGCCCCTGGCTGTTCGTTACCAATGTGCGCTTCTTGGCCCCGCTGAGCGTGACAGTGACGCCCGCCAGCGCGCGGCCCGCAGCATCTTTGGCCAGGCCGCTGATGGTGTAGGTGGTGAAGTCGATGCTGGTCGCGTCCGGCGCGCCGCTTTTGCCGGACGGAACGGGCAGTATCACGATGCGAGTGAACGGATCGAAGACGAAGTGGAAATCGGGGCCTTCTTTGACCGGCAGGATGGCGTAGATGCTGGGAGGCGTGAACTTGAAGGAGTAGAAGCCCTGCGCATTGGTGATGGCAACCGCCGCGATTTGAAGGCTCGGCCCGCTGCGCTTGATACGCCCCACCCCAACGCCCGCGATGCCCTGCTTGACCAGCCGCCCCGGATTGTTGGGATCGGGGACGAAGTGCGTGATCTGGCCGCTGATGGCAAAGGGCAGGGCCGAAAACTCCGAAGTCCCCGCCTGGGCGTTGGTGGCCGTCATCGAAAGAGTTTGGCCCACGCCCAGCAGCGGCTCCCGCCCGGTAATTAGGGCCAGCCCCTTACTGTTGGTAGTGACTTCGGTCGTGCCCAGGTACTTCTGGCCCTGTCCGTAGCCCGAGGGCGTGCGCCCTGGGTTCGAGAAGAACTGGATCACGTAGTGCGTGTTAGGCTTGCTCTGCAAGGTCGCGCTCACGATGCCCAGCCCGCCTACCTGCTGGATGTCGGTGATTTCGGGGAAGTTCTGCAAGTCGTTGGGGCCGGAAGCGGAGCCGCTATGATTGAACGTGACTCCAAAGGCGTTCTCCACGCCGCCGACCAGGTTGATGCCCAGCTTGCGGTTGGAGTAAATCGAGTTGCTCAAGATGGTGTTCCCTCTGCCCGAAACGACCGTGACTCCATCGAGCCCGTTGAAGGCGATGGTGTTGCCGCTTCCTGGAGCCAGTTGACCGATGGCGTTGCGCGAGGCCAGCGTGAGGCGCACGCCTGACATGGTGTTGGGCAATGCGCTCTTGGCGTCTTTGGCTACGCCGATCAAGTTACCGACAACATTTATCTGCTCCGCGGGGTCGGACTGCGAAATTCCCACCACAGCCACGCCCGATCCGGTGTTGCCCGAAAGGACGTTGCCCTGGGCGGGAGAGGTGCCACCGATGAGAGCACCATTAGCGCCCACACCCAGCAGAATTCCCGCACCCCTGCCCGGCGCGGCTCCTCTCCCATTGCCCACGCTCGCGCTTCCCGAAGCGTTCGTGCCGATGAGGTTGCCCTGCACCACGTTATGGCCTACGTAGCTTCCGTAGTTGTCCAAAGGCACAATGCCTGCTGGCAACGCGCCGGGAAGTCGTTCGGCGATGACGAGGCCCGCGATGGTGTTGCCGGAAATGACGTTACCTGCGCCCGCCGTTTCGCCGCCAATCCGGTTGTAGTCGCTCTGAAAGACGAACACGCCATAAAGGTTGGGCAATGCCGCGTTCCCATTGGCTCCAACGCCGATGCGGTTGCCCTGCACAGTGACCTCGCCCGTAGCGCGCAGGAGAGCCACGCCCGCACTCCTGTTGCCGGAAATCACGTTGCCCGCTCCAGACTCCGTCCCGCCGATGGTGTTCTCGCGGACAAGTCCCACCTCGACGCCAAGCACGTTGCCCAGCGCCCGATTCCCGCTCTTGTCCGTGCTGATGAAGTTGCCCTGAATCCTGTTACGCGTCGTGCTGCGCGCCGAGTCGTATCTATTGTGACGAAGATCGTTGGTATCGGCGTCGATGCGGACACCGGCGAGCGTGTTGCCCGAAAGGACGTTGCCCGCGCCCACCTCGGTTCCGCCGATGAGGTTGTATCTGGCTCCCACAGTCATCACCACACCGTCCCGATTGCCAACGGCACGGCTTCCCGATAGATCGGTGCCGATGAAGTTGCCCGCCACCACGTTCTCGGCTGAGTCCAAACCGTTCAGCAAAATGCCGGACACGTTGCCCGAAACCACGTTGCGCGCCCCTGCGGTTGAGCCGCCGATTGTATTGCTAAAACTGTTAGAAAGGCAGATGCCCGATCCATTGTAAGGTGTGGTGGCAGTGACTATTGTGGTGGAAGTGAATGGTTTGCCGTTGCCAATAGCGGCAGTTCCCGAAGCATTGGTGCCGATCAAGTTGCCTTGAACTGTGTTGCCTTTGGTGAGATTCAAAAGCAGTCCGATGCTGGAGTTGCCCGAAATCAAGTTGCCCGGGGCCACGCCGGGAGTTGCCGAGGGGCCGCCGACGAGGGTGTCGAGCGCGACGGACGGGCCAGTGTTGTTAGCGCCAAGATCCACGCCAAAATAGTTGCCCAGCGCGCGACTCCCGCTCTTGTCCGTGCCGATGAAGTTGCCCTGGATTTTGTTGTTGAGAGCGGTTTCCCCCTGAGTCGCAACACCGCGTGCCGCCGTGAGTTGAGCGCCCTGTTTACCCAAAGCGCTATTGCCGGAGATGATGTTGCGGGTTCCGGGCACTTGCGAATCAGCGCCGCCGATGAGATTGTCGGGAGCGCCTTTGATGTAAACGCCAGCTCCCGTGTTGCCGATGGCAGAAGTGCCGTTCTTGTCGGTTCCAATGAAGCAGCCCTGCACACGGTTACTTCTCGACGGAATGCCTTCGATGAACACGCCAAAAACGTTTCCGGAAAGGACGTTGGCCTGCTCCTCTTTGACGCCGCCGATGAGGTTGTCCGGCGAGTTCAGCACGTGAATCCCGCTCCCGCCGTTGCCTCTGGCCGAAGTGCCCGATATATCGGTGCCGAGGAAGCAGCCTTCGATGGTGTTGTTGCCCTTGTCGCTCAATCGCACGCCATCACCGGCGAAGCCGTTGATAACCAGGCCGCGCACGACCGAATCACCGGCTGAGATGGACAATCCGACCGCGCCGCTGCCCGCGCCGTCGCCGCTGACCTCGACCATCTTGCTGCCGGGCTGTGTGGTGCCGTCGATGACGAGCGGGCGCGTGATGGTCGGCAGCGGCTTGGAAAGGCGGATGGTGGGAGACGAGGCGCCGGGCAGGGAGAAGCGGATGGTTTCGGGGTCTTGCGGGCTGGGGATGCCACTTTTGGCGTTGGCTTCTTCAAGCGCGGCGCGCAGGGTGCATTCGGTGCTGCCATCGGGCGTGGTTTGCCCAGTGTCGCAACTGCTGCCCACGCTGGCGTTGGGCCTGTCGCCCGTTGAGTTCACCACTAAGCGATCTTCCGACAATTTCACCACGAAGCCGGCTGTATCTGATGGTGATGCTGGCCCGGTGCTTTGGAGGGGATTTTTGAGCGGGAAGTCGGTGGAGTTGGTGTTGCCTCCCAGATAAGCATCGCCCGCGCTATTCACGGCGATGGCGGGGCCTGCGCCGCTATGGTCGCTGTCCCTGCTACTACCGCCCAGCAGGGTCGAGTACTGGAAAGCCGAGCCAATGGTGTTCAGCTTGACCACGAAAGCATCCCCGTAGAGGCCGCCAGGTGCTTTCGGGAGAGGATCGCGCAGCGGAAAATCCGAGTTGGCTCCCTGCGGGGAAGTGTAGCCTGAGATGTAAGCGTTGCCCGCGCTATCCACCCCGATGCCTCTGGCGGAGTTCGGGCCACTGCCGCCAAAACTCGTGAGGTAGATCAGCGCGTCTCCTGCGGGGCTGAGCTTGGCCACAAACACGTTGTTTGCGCCACCCGGCCCCAACAAAACGGCTGTCTTCCCAGCCATGGTGGACGAAGTGGTCGTGCCAGTGACGTAGATGCTGCCCGTGCTATCCACCGCGACGCCAGTGCCGAAGCTAAGCGAAGAGCCGCCCAAGTAGGTGGAAAACACCAGAGAATCAAGACCGGCCCTGGAAATGTCGATTTCGGTGACAAAGGCGTCGTTCCTGCTGCCTCTGGCATCGACGCTGCTGACCGAGACGCTTTGCAGCGCGTTTCGGGTGGGAAAGCTGGGCATCGGGGCCTGATTGTATCCCGTCACCACCACCGTGTGCGCTCCAGCGAGCGCGATGCCGAGACCTGTGGTCGTGACATAGCCCGACTGGAAGGGCGTGTTGCCAAGATGCGTTGAATACAAAAGCGAGGCGTCACCCGTGGCCGTGGTGTCGAAGGCGGCGACAAAAGCATCGGAAACTCCGAAGCCGTATTCCTTACCATCTCGATCCGGATCGCTACCCGACAGCGTGCTCTGGGCGGCGTTGCGAACCGGAAGATCCACAGAGCTGGTGCCCCCGGTGATGTAGGCGCGGCCCGCGTCGTCAACGGCGATAGCCTTGGCTCCCTCGGTGCCCTTGCCTCGGCCCGTCGAGGAAAAGTCGGACTTGGCGGTGTTGATGCCACCGCCGAAGTAGGTCGAATACAACAAGTCGGAACCAGCCGCGTTCAGCTTGACAAGGAAAACGTCCTCGTCGCCTTGCCCTGAAGACCTATCGTTGCCGTTAGTCGCCAGAGCTGGCTGAAAGGCGCCCCGAGTCGGAAAGTCCGTGTCATAGGTCTCACCCGTGACGTAAGCATTGCCCGCATTATCCACAGCGATGGCTGTGGATTCTGTTTGGGAACTGCCGCTGAAAACCGTGACATACAGCAATGCGCTGCCGTTGGGGTTGAGCTTGGCGACATATCCCATCGTGGTATATGTTGACGGGTTGCCAATGCGCAATAAGCCAGCCGATCCTCCCAGCGTACTGGCGTTGGCCTGGATCTCTCCTGTCACATAAGCGTTGCCCACGCTGTCCACAGCAATGCCGCTTACGGGGGAAAAAGCGCCCTTATCACTGCTCAGATACGTCGAGTAGCTCAACACCGGGTCAATCACCAGCGGCTGGCTGTGATCGTAGCTCCCCACCTCAAACCCAACTTCCTGCCCCGCGCCAATCACATAATGCCCCGCGACCGGCACCCGCTTGCCGCTCGCCTGCTGATACACCCTGGGCGCGTGCTGCACGACCTTCTCGCTCCCAACGCCCAGCACCAGCTCGCCGCGCGCGTTGAGGCGCATCGTGCGCGCGCCGCCAAAGCGCATCCGAATCTTGCTGGGGTCAGCGTGAGGCGCGACGATGAAGTCGTATTCCAACTGCCGCTGGTTGCCGTAGTACTTGAGGTCGATGCCGGGATAAACCCCCGCCTCCAGTACTTGCCCGCTCGTCGCCACATCGGTGCGCCACTTGGTGCGGTCGCGCCCGATGAGGTAGTTGATCTTGGTCGGCTGCGGCTGCAGGGCGGACACACGCGGCTGAGCGTTGGCCCCGACGAGCTTCATCTTCAACACGCCGGGCAGTTGAGGCGGGCCGATGGCTACCTGGGGCGCCTGCAGTTCGAGCACGGCTTCATCGCTCTTGAGGGCCAAGTTGTAGCCCGCGCCACGCGAGAGGAAGCGCACCTCTGGGCTGAACTGGCCGAGGTTCTTCTCGAAGAGCAGCGGCAGCCGAGCGTAGGCGGCCTGCACCAGCGCCCTGTTGGCCGCTTTGGGAGCCGAGGCGGGAGCCGCCTGGGGAGCTGAAGCGGCGAGCAAGTACTTGGGAACGCCGCAGAGCAGCGCGGGCAGGAGGGCAAGAGGGAATCGCTGGGTCAGGTTCATGGCGTAGCTCGTGTGAGGCGGGGCGCAAGTACTTCTGGCGGCTACGGCCTTATCTTAAACGAAACGGGGCAAGTACTTGCCTCGCTCGGTCAACTCTTACTGCCGGATTACGTCGTTCCACTGCTCGGCGGCGTGCTCTCCGGCCTCGCGCCGGTGCTTCACCACTTCATCCACGGTTGCGGCGACATCGACTTCGCCCAAAGCTTTGGCCGCTCCAGCCAGGTGCGCCTTGAGCGTCTTGTCGCTGACAGACCACGAGTTCCACATCGCCATCATGGTGGGATACAGGCGCGGGTGATCTTTGGCCGGGGCGCTGACCTCGGAGAAGTAGAACATCCCCTGCGCGTTGTCTATGGGCATGATCGCATACAGCCCGAACGACTCGAACGGCTTGCCCTTGATCAAGGCCGCCACTCGTGTAAAGGCCGCCACGGCGTTTGGCATTTCGGTCGGCTCGACGGCTCGGAACTTCAGCAGCTTGCACCCGGCCTTGGGGCCTAGGAACTCCAGTAGACCTCTTGCCTAAGTCGGATTGAGGCCGTCGCACAGACGCTTGCACGTGTTGGAATCTTGACTGGAAGCACACAAGTACTTGGACACCGCCACTCCAAGTCACCTGCTAAGCGACGCCCGCAGTAGGAAAGAGGTCTGATAGATTGGCGGAGATTTTTACTTAGTGGATCTGTTCGATCAGCCTTTGCCTTCAGGCGTGGGGAGTAAATTAAGTCGGTCGCGCGCGACCGACTTAATCGCAGGAGAGATGGCGGGCTTGGCGGTTCAGTACGGATTGGCGCAGTGGGTGATCGACAAGGGAAGATGAGGTTGGTTGTCGTTGGAGCACATCATGTGCGGCCTGATCTGTGGCACTACGACCTCGCTTTCTGGCCCAGGAGGCCCGTAGCGGGCCGTTCACGCCAAGCAGGCCCTCTGGTTGAGGGCCTGCCGTCTACGGGCCTCAGAGGCCGTTGTGCGTGTCGGGGTCATTTGTTAGGTCGAGGTCAGCGCCAGGCTCGCTCCCGCTTTGGGCCAAGGCGGGCGGCAGGCGCTTTTTCACACCCAGGGCCTCGAACATCTCGTAAATCTCCTTGTCCACCGCCTCGACGTCCATGGGCTCCTCGCCCTTCTGGCTCAGGAAGTCTTCCTGGGCCTTCTCTGTCGTCATGCCGACGGCCATACGCGCCTTCGTGCCGCCGTCCATCAACATCCGGTTGATGTCCGAGACCTTGAGCTCCAGGTACACAACCTCTCGATCCACCTTGGTGCGAGTAATGATTGTATGGCCGGTCTTGGGATCAACCTCTTTGGTCTCGACAAACTTGCCTGGCTGGAGCCTGACGGTGCGCTCAAAGAACTTGTGCCCGTGTTTGAGACTCTCACTGGCGGTCTTGAGCATGAGCTGCGAATGTTCCCACTCCTGATCCAACACCTGTTGCCGCCGTGTCGCTCGATCCGATTCGACCTGGCGCTTCTCGGCCTCCAGCTGTTCCAGGTCGTAACTCGCCGCCCGCCCATACCAGTCCCACTGCTTCACCGCGTCCTTCCAAGCTCCAGGAAGCTGAATTCGACGGCCCGCGATGGCCTTGCATGGCCCGCGATGGCCTCGGAGGTGTCCCGCGGCCGATTCGGCGCGATAGACATCATTCAAGGTTCTGCCGTTTCCCTGGAGCAGGAAGTGCTGAAACCGAGCAAACCACTCCACTGGCTCGCCCTCCAGGCGCCCATACGGCTTGGGACGCTCAGCGTCGACTACGACACCCTCAATGGTCTTCCTCTGGTCTTCTTGTGTCCGTTCGTTCTCCATGTCGCCTCCCCTCATAAACAGAATTGGCGACTCCACAGCCCATTGGACTCCCTCCTGGCTGCTGGGACAATGCGCCGCTGGAAAGCTTCTTTGCCACGCTCAAAAAGGAGTTGGTGCACCGCGAGAAGTACCAGACCAGGGAGCAAGCCACAGCCAGCCTGTTCCAGTACATCGAGGTCTTCTCCAACCGCAAGCGAAGACACTCACGGGCGCCCTCTGGGCAGGGGCTACCTCAGCCCGCACGACGACGAGCAGACCTTGCTTAACTGACTGTCCACATTAGCGGGGGAAGTCCAGTCGCCAAAGCTCCTCCGTTGCGGCTTCGGTCGCGCTGCGCGAGCACTGTGCTCGCGCAAGTACTTGCGGTGCGCCTGCTGCCGCTGCTGCTCTTCGCGCCGCTCCCCAGCGCCGCCCCTCGTGCTTGGTCGGCGGTCGCGGCGTCGCCTGGCGTTGCCGCGTGGCCCTCGCCTCCGCGTGGAGCTTGCGGATGTCCTCTGCTGAGAAGGTCGGCGTGGAGCTGGCGGGGCGGCACCTCGTCGCCGGCTTCTTCTGGCCGCTCTTGCTCCATCTTCAACCACCGGCTATGTGGCCGCTCAAGCGATGCACTCCAGCCCCTTCTTCTTCACCAGAGTGAGCAGCTTGAGCGATGTTCCGCTCGGCGACCTCTCGCCCCGTTCCCACTGGCTGACGACGATAGGCGACACGTTCAGATAGCGCGCGAAAACCGTTTGGCTGGCGTGCGTCTCCTCGCGGATGGCCTTGATCTCTTGGGGCGTCAGCTTTTCAACGGGCGTCAGGCACAGCGCGTCAAACTCGCGCATCGTGCTTTTGGGGATGACTCCGGCCTCGTGAAAACCACTGACCATCTCGTGCATGGCCGCCGCGATTTCGCTCTTATAGGTCTTGGCTGTCGTTCTGTTCGGCATCGCAATTCACCTCGATTAAGGTTCCCGCTTCCAAAAGCGTCTCGATTTGGGCCTCGGTCAAGCCCAATGTCTCCTGCGCCGTGCGCTTGAGGATTTTCAAGTCGTCGTCGCTGATGTTGTCCAAGTCGTTTTTGGCAAATCCAAACACGAAAAACGCGCGCTGCTGAACGCGGAAGAAGAGGATCGTGCGGAAGCCGCCTGACCTGCCTTCGTTTGGCCGCGCGACACGCTGCTTAATCACGCCACCGCCCAGGTCGGCATCAACCAAGCCACGGTTGGCGCGCTCGAGGGCTTCGCACAAATCGGGGTCACTGATGCGCTGGCGGCGGGTGAAGCGCGCGAAACTCTTGTCCTTGAAAATTCTCACGATTCTGCTCGGCTTTTCGTTCCCAATCTCATGCATAGTAGTAGGAAAGTGGGCTTTGGTCAAGCCGGAAGTCTTCATCCTGTAGAGAAAAGCGGCCCTCCCGCCTTTTGGGTTGGCGCTCGCTGCGCGGAAAGGCCCGTTTGGAGCCGAGAACAGGCCCAGGGTGCGCCGGAAGGCTCAGGGACATTGGGTATCCAAAATCGTTAGCGGCGCTCTACGGGGCTTCTGACGGCCTCTGCAGCAGTCTGTGAAATGTAGCTGGGGTGTTGCGTGTTGTGGCGACCTGGATGGCCCTGCCATTCGGGTGGCAACGGCCCCGGTACAAGTTGTTCCGTGCCTTGGGTGGCCTTGGGTGGCCTCTCGCCCGTAAATTGGGGCCTGTCAAAGGCACGAGCACAGGGCTCATCCACCTTATCCACTCCTCCTTCCCTTTCGGCACGCAGCGGGTGACCTTTCGGGCGGGTGACCTTTCGGGTCGGTCCGGGAGAACGGGCGCCTCTCCTTGGGGTTGGTCGAGGTGCACACTTTCGCGAACTCACGGTCGGGGCGTTGCGCGAGCGAGGCCAGCATCGGCTCGGCGCAGCCAGCTCGCTGCTCCTGCTGCTCGATGATGGCGTGCCCGACGAGCCAGTCGAGGTGCACCATCTCGGTGTTGACCGATTCGGTGTTGACCGAGTGAGGCACGCACGGCCGGGCCCAACCGAACTCCGAGGGTGAGTCCGATCGACAGGTCTGTGCAGAGCCCTTGCGATCTGGGCTTGGATCTCCTGGCCGCGCCGGTCGTAACGGGCCGTCATCGAGATCTGGCCCGCTCCGGTGCGGCACGGGCACCAGGTTCACGCCACACTCCAGGAAGCCGCTCGCGAAGAGGCCGCCCATCAAAGGCGGCCCAGGTTGTGGGCGGACAAGGTACTGCGCCTGCCTCACCTGGACGCTGGCGCAGGACACCGGGAGACATCATGACCCACGAACCGCAAGAGGCCGCTGAGGAAGCTGGTGAGGAAGAAGCAGACCTGGAAGAGGCAGACCTGGACCAGATCCCCGGTTTCTGGCTGCTCGGGCTGCTCTCCGACATCACCTTCGCCTCGCACTTCCCACCAGTACCAGCACCCAGTCTGGAGAGCGGCCAGACCGCTGAGAAGCGCACCCAGGAAGACGACCGATAGGTGTCGGATCAGCCCCCCAGTCACCGGCCCTGATACTCTCCCCAACCGATCCAGGGGCGGCCGAAAACCCTCTCTCCCTATCCTTATATACAGAGGCACATCCCAGAGCCTCCTGCCCTGTCTTTTTCGGCACCCACTGCGCCCACAATCGCGGCCTGGGCGCCTACTCGACAAGCGGCACATGGAGCATATTGACCGCGCGCTGCTTGGCGGCTTCTCCTCTCCTGTCGTAGCGAGCTGTGGTGGAAACTGAAGCGTGCCCGGCCAGCTTCTGCACCGTCACGATGTCGGCTCCGGCGTCCAGCAGATCGGAGATGAAGGTGCGGCGGAAGTCATGGGGCGAGACAGAAGCCAGTCCCGCCTCGCGGGCCCGCCTGAGCAGCACATCCATCACGGCCTGCGAGTTCAGCCGCCGCTGCGCCCGGCTCCCGCTTTTGGTCAGAGGCAGGAACAATGGTCCCTCCTGCTCCCCGCGCAGATCCAGCCAGTGCTCCAGCATGACCTTGGCTCCGCCTGAAGCATAGACCAGGCGCGCCTTGTTGCCCTTGCCCGCGCGCACCTTAATCGCCCCGTTCTCCCTGTCGTAGTCGCTGCTGTCCAAGCTCACGATCTCGCTTCTTCTGAGTCCCACTCCATAAGCCACGGCCAGCAGCGCCGCGTCCCGAATAGCCAGCGGGCGCATCTTGCCCTGCTTGTCTCGATCCGCCCCGCACGCTTGGAACAGAGCCCTCAACTCACCCGAGGCGATGTGCCGTCCGCGCGGCAGGCTCTCACCCCGCACGGCTTGAACACTCTTGGCGCGATGGTACTCCTCGGTCGGCATCTGCCCCAGGTTCCAGGCCGCCTTCAGGACGCCGCGCAAAGCCGAGAGCATCCGGTTGGCTGTGGTGTGCGCATAGCGCTCGGCCAAGGCCGACCGCACTGCTTGCACGTGCTGGAACCGCAGCGCGCTCCAGCAGAGGGAGAAGGCCGTGCACCTCCCGCCCGAGAGCAGCCGGGCGATAGTTTCCAGGTCGCCCTTGATGGTGCGCCGCGAACGCACAGCCAGACCCGCCAGGTACACCGCGACCGGATGCTCTTCCAGCGGCATCACCTCGATCTGTGCCAGAGGATGACTTGGTGACTCTTCTACCTCTTCAACCAGAATGGCCAGGGTGACATCGCTCATGATGGGTACTTGTTCCTTATCGACGGCTCGACTCATCAGGAAGGTAGTATAAGCTGTTCAAATACCTCTTTGCATAGATCATTAACTGGGCAGAGTTTCTGGTGTTTGGGATGCTCGGGGTTGGCGTGAACAGCTACCGGAACCAACTTCGAGGGCGCGAGGAGGTGTGTTGGTTCCGGCCTGGGTTATGAATCGCTTTCGGGCGTAAGCGTGCGGAATCAGGCCCGGACATTTGGCGGCTCTAAAACGGGCCGATACTGTTGGCGAACTCATTCTGTGCTCGTAGATGTGGCTGGTTGAGGCTGAGGTCGTCCCGCGTCCGCAAGGTGGTGAGCTACCCGATCCATTACGAGCACGCCTGAAAGCAGCGGATCCCGAGTTCACCAACAGTATCGGGACGTTTGCGAGAAGACATCAAAAGGGGGCTGGATGACCTTGACGCTCGGTGAGGAGTCGGTCCCGGCGCAGACTTTTTGGTTCCGAACAGGTGGATTTTCGGGAAGAACGTCAATCTACGTTCTCAAGGCGCCAGTCACCCCGATAGCTCACGCCGCGCTCGTCCCTCTCGATTCGCAGAGGAGAGATGGTGTTTATGCTTCCCTACCTGCATTTTCTATTCTTCGTCCCCGTATACGATCTTAAAGTCTCCCTCCTTGTAGATGATCCCAAAGATATCATCTACATGATAGCGATACACGGAGACGCTGTTTGGAAGAGGCGTCAGATACTGTTCGATGGCGTTTGCTGAAGCAGCATTGTCCGTGATCCGCTCACTGACAATGAGGTCGGGATCTGCCTCGACTTCATCTAAGCACAACTTCTCCAAACAGAACAACAGATCTTCCTTTGCACCTCGGTAGGTCTTAGGCCCGTCGTTGAACGTGATTATCCCGTTGGGAACTTCGAAGATCTTGT
>JAABUM010006016.1_pt1 | contig 12237 bp, 19 predicted proteins | sample 5559161 | NCBI WGS metagenome assembly JAABUM01 (sample SAMN10711868, study PRJNA513369) | rock metagenome | isolation source: Antarctica rocks | place: Antarctica: Victoria Land, Siegfried Peak nord | reverse complement strand
TGACGGTGCGCCTAGACTGACACCCAGTGGCGCCTAGACTGACACCTAGTGGCGCCTAGACTGACACCTAGTGGCGCCTGAGAGGGGGGAGGGGGGGCTGGGGGACGAGATTTTATGTTGTTTTGGAACCGAGAGAGCTGCAGAAATTCTGGAACGTGCATCTGGAAGGTTTAGCCGAGGCATCACTGAGCTTGGGGTGGCAAATTACGGCAGATAGGGTTTCGCATCTATGCGAAACGTTTCGCCGAGGGTACTTTGAGTTTCGCGTTTCGCATTTCACGTCTGAGGTTTAAGCACGAACCCTGCGCACAGCACCGCGAGCGCGACATTCGGGAAGCAGGAAGGATGAGCGGAAGCTTCAAAAGGCGTGAGCGAGTGGCGCGCAAGCCCAAATCAGCGTTTTCACAGCCTGAGAGCTGCGAGATCAGTGGGAGACAGTCCTGCTATCCCGGCATCGAAAGAAGGGCGCGCGGGAGGACAATATCTTGTCCGACCAGGCTTCCGGAGGAGGGCGTTCGCGCCGGCTGGGGCGCCTGCGCCAGCACGAAAAAGGAATGCCTGACTGCTGACTCGCCCCTGACAACAGGCATGGGCGAAGTCGTGCTGTCACGGGGCCTCCTCGCGAGCGGCCAGCACCTGGCCGTGCAGGCCACACTCCATCGCCACTGGGGAGCCGCCCTGCAAGCGGGCCTGCCCGCGACCCTGTCCGTGACTGACACATGGTGATCCTTCCGCCCATTGGAGTGCTCCTGGATCCCCTGCTTGCCTGCCGACTGAACACTGCAGGTGAATGGATATTGACTCAGCACAGCGGCACGAAGCCTGCTCCCTGCCCACCACAACGACGATCCTACATCATCCACCGAAACTCATCCTCTACGCCCATACCCGCAATGCTTTCCTTGACACACCCAAAAGTGAAGCATCTGTTCCATCGGACGTGCGGCAGTAAGACACGCGGCGGCACCTGCAGCGGCGCTGGTGAGGGATGCCCCATGGACTGGAGGTTGCCTCATGCCACCCGCAACCGTTGTCCATGCTGGCCTGGAGCTATCCTATGAATTCGAGCCCATGGAAGCGGGTGGCTGTCACCACGCTGCCTCGCTGCAACTGCGTTCACAATGTGCCGCCATGCACTTTGGTGTTGCCGACACGCCTCTCGCGCCGATGCGTCTGATCCACGATCTGAGGCATCCACATTGTCAGCAGTGCCTGCCGCAAGCGATGGCAAACATGCTCTGAATTTCCTTTGCGGAATGTGGACTCATTGACGTCCTAGCTCGGGGCGCCGTAGTGACGTGGCCTCAATGGCATTGGCGGCTGGCACTATTTGCAGAAGCCGACTCATGAGAGCCAGCAGGAATTCGGCAGCTCACGATTGGCTGTTTTGTCATTGTATCGAGCCTCGCGTCTTTGCATGCATCTTTGCCAGTGCGGTTGCAACAGCGCGAGGCTCATTGATGGCGGCGGCGGTAACCTGATCGATGCCATGGCGAGCGCTGTCAAGTGATATTCTCAGCTGCGTGGCCACCGCGTTGCTACAGCAACAGCAACGCTGTGGAAATAAGTTTCCACCAACCCACACGTTAGCGAGAGTGCAGAAAGACTGCGATGATGCTTCGTCCAGAGCCCCGCTGAGTGCGGCCTGCGGCGGCGGCAGCAGCGGCTTGTAGTGGCGGCTTTCGTGCAAAGAAACCTGCAGCTTCACTTTTGAATTTGCCAAACAACCTGTCGGCACTTAGCACAACAACAAGGGATCTGCACCATGGGAAGCCATGCACGGTGAACCAATCTCTGCTAATCATCAAGGCCCAGCAGTGGGGCATGATGGGTGGGGCCTTTGTTGGCGGACAATGCTGCTTGCGGCGCTGTTCAGCAGCAACATGGCGGGAGAATGGGGTTTTGTAATACTGCTTGGTTTCAAAGGAATCGGGCTGCAGCTGCTGGTGGCACAGCGCACAGGCCTAAGTGCCTGTCGCAGCCGCATCAGCGGCGACGGCGGCGGCTCAAATGCAGATTCTGGTCGTAGGATCGTGAAGTTGTGGGCGTCAGTAGATGTTACGCTTCCAGAAGACGTTCTAGTGGCTCAACATTGGGGAGATAGATGGATGCGTCATGTGTTGCAATGCAAGATGTGTCAGCAGCTTGGTTCACATAGAGCAACTGGGACCAGCAGAGCCTTACCCAAACGGGCGACTGGCAGTGCCACACCGCTCCTGCTGTCATCGCGACATAGGGCTTGGTCCTGTTGAACATTTCATGCACAATCTCACGGCGAGGCGCCGCGCCGCAATGCCGCTCGGTTGCCTGACTATTCTTGTTCGCATGCATTTCACAGGAACAGCAGGAGGATGCCGACGCTGGCCGTCCTGCAGGTCCTCACTGGCGGTGGGTCCAGCTCTACAGATCCACGTCCCCCTGTGTCCATTGTCTCTCGGAATGTTAAAGCCGCTGACTGCCAGTGTCATGCCGCATATCTCCAAAAGGGATGCGTTCTGGGCTTTGATTGAAGGCTCGGCAACAGGACATGATCGCCGAGGTGTCTTCCGCAGGTCCCTGCCTGACTCTCGCGCCAGGCCGCGGAAGTGACAGGTGCACATGTTTTCACTGCTGCAGAAATGAAAAACTCCCCGCTGCCTGCCATCTTCGATTATCGTGAACTATTGCCCACTGGTGACTTTGTGCGGCCCAAACATCGTCCCCCATCACAGGATTGCGGGAAGGATCCTGAGCATGGCATGTTGTGCGATGCGCAGCCTAGCGGCGCTCGGCCGGCTTCACTCGGACTGCACCCTGGACAACCAGGCGCTCGTGTGCCAGCTGACCGACACCTGCGACCTGCTGCTGGCGCCGCTGCCCTCCACAGGTGCGCAGGAGCCTGGGCTTGCCAATGATCCCAAGCATTTCCCAGCATGAGGTGCTGCATTGGGCGCCGGGCCACGCCGCCGCATCCCAATCCCATGCTGCACCAGGACATCAACACTGCAAGGCTGCAGTGGCCCTGCATTGCCAGAAGTGGTCCAGACAGCCAGATGCTACGCATGATGCCGCCCGGCCAGCGACGTTTGGTGCCTTGATGAGGGGGCGAACTGTTCCTGGGTGGGGAGGCGAACTGGTTCTGGGGTGCGTGTGCAGGGCTGGGCGGCTGCGCCTTCTGGGGCTACTGCGTGGGGCGGGGGTCGCTGGGCCTGGGGCTGGGCCTGCTGGAGACCAGCCGCCTGCCCATCGTGTTCGACCTGGACGAGACACTGCTGGTCGCCTACTCGCTGCACACGCTGGACGTGCGCCTGCAGAAGCTGCGCGATGGGTGTGCCTTCTTCCACTGTTTGTCACCATTTATTCGTCACCATTCAGTCAATCTATCACTTGCTGGAGGGTCTCGTGCTACCGTGGGAGCTGATCAATGCGGGAGTGTCGTGCACTCAGCGCTCTGGCGGGCGCATTGTATCTGCAGAGGTCTGGATGTCTCCAGCGGAGGGCGAATGGCATCTTGTCTGTGGCGCCCGCCACCCTGCAGGCGGGATAGGGGAGCGGGGGCGGAGGAGGAGGCGGCGGCGCTGGCGCGCGACCGCCAGATGCTGCACGACTTCGCCACCACGGACAGCATTAGCCTGCCGCGCCCCAACGGCGGCGTTGAGCGGGTGTACGCCACGTGCGTTCTGTTGCTGCAGACACTCTGCAACTTGCGTGAAGAGGAAGCGCTCATTCCTGCAGGCAGTATAAGCAGCCAACTCTGTATTGTCAGCCCTTGTCCGCAGGAAAATCACGGACACTCACTTCCATATTGCAATGCTTTTGCAAGATTTCTGTCGGGATGTCAACAAGATGCTAACAAACTCACATGTTCATCACTGCATGGTCTGCGTTCCAGGCTGGAGGAGGTGACGGGAGAAATACGCGGGCTGCAAAAGCATAGGCGGTGGACGAAGACTTCAAGACAGTGAGTCAAGAAGGTTTTTGTGTTCTGTAGCCAGGCTGGAGGAGGTGGCATGGGAGGCAGGCGAGCCGACAGTGGCGCGGCCGGTGGTGCGGCTGCTGGATCTGGGCTTGGTGTTCATGAACACATCTGTTCATGGGCATATTCATGGACATTCTTGGTCTCTGTTTCAGGCTGGAGGAGGTGGCGGAGGAGGCGGGCGGGTCGACGGTGGCGCGGCCGGTGGTGCGGCTGCCGGAGCTGGGCCTGGTGTTTACGCGCATCGCCCCGGAGCGCATCGAGACGTCCATGATCATGCACGTGCGGCCCGGTTGGACCGGTCTGCGCGAGTACCTGCGCCCCCAGGCCGACATGTCCTCCGGGTGCGACGCCGCATTGTCCGCCGAAAGTTCCCTGAGATCAGCATCTGTATGCAGCTTAGATTCACCGTGTGTCTTTGGTATGGCGTATGGACGAATTTGGAGCACATCGTCCAGTTGCGTCTAAGAATGCATAACATGGTCGCTGACCATTCATCAAGCAGGGTCCTTCAACTAAACTCAAAACCGACCTGGCAGACCTGTGCACTGAGGCGCCACACCACTTGTAAGTACGGCACAGCGCGACAGTGTCGGCAGAAACAACAGTTCGTGGTTGTTCTCGACAGGCGGCCGCTGATGAAGCAGCGCTTCGAGGTGTACGTGTGCACGGCAGCGGAGCGCGGCTACGCTCTGGAGGCGTGGCGCATCCTCGACCCCAAGGTGCGCCGTGCGCCATCAGCCCTTCGTCTGGCGGAGGCACTCTTGGGGGTCTGCTTATGCAGCAGCGGCGGTTTTGTGTTCACTCAATTCTGTGTATGGACAGTGCTAGGTTTTGGTCAGGACCGTCTCAGATCCAATATGTGACTCTGTGTAGGCGGAGCTGATAACGGAGGCGCAGCGGCCGCAGCGCATCATGTCCAGCAAGCGCCGCAAGACGCTGTGCGAATGCTTGTCCATCGGCAGCGGCCTGGACCAATCTGCAGGTGCCGCCTCTGCGCCCCTGTGGCCAGGATGCTTTCTCAGAAACAGCGCACCTTCCCCGCACAGTTGCGAAGCCTCGTAAAGGCGTGGGCTAGGATCGATGGGATTGACGCCGCAACACCACATCGCAAAACGCATTCTTCGCATCCTGATTGGCAGCTTGCACCCTGCTGCCGTCCGGAAGCCGGCAACCTGGTTCTGCCCAGCAGCCGACACATGATGTGGGTGTGCTGTCTCGGCGCACAAACCGGCAAGCCCACTTGGGCATCATGTAACTTCTTCCTGGCGCGCAGACCAGGAGGCGTCGGGCGAGGCGCCGGAGCAGGAGCCGTCGGACTTCGACTCGGAGGTGCCGCTCGCCGTCGTGCTGGACGATCGTCTGGAGGTGCGCTTTAAGCTCTTCAAATCACTTCTCATCACTCTGATCTGTTTGATGTTCTATGTTTGTTCAAAGTTGCATCAAAGTTGCTGCAACTGTGCTGCAACTGTGCTGCGGGCACCGTGTACGACCTGTCGTGCTTGTCCCATCTGAGAGGCCACGCCTTGGTCGCAAGCAGCCACCTCACCGAGGCCAGCGCCTGACAGTGAGCCACGAACGAGGCTGCGAATCGCGGCAAAGAGCACTGCTTATGGTCAACACCATCCTGACTGCAATCTCGCTCCGCAGGTGTGGGACAAGAAGTCGCAGGCGCAGGTGCTGCAGGTGGCACCCTTCATCCCGCGCCGCACGGGCGGCGCCGCCGCAGCGGACGGGGCCGCCACGCCGCAGGAGATGGCCGCCGAGATGGAACGCGTGCAGGTGAGTCCTGTTCTGTCGGGTATTTCCGTTCAGGCTCACAGGTCAGGAGGAGTGATTGGCTGCACGATTCTGCCAATGGGCGATGCTTATCGTTTCTCCTGCACATTGCTGTGCCGCAGGATACCAGCGGCAGGCGGTCAGTCGCTGAGATGTGCTACCGAAACATGCAGGCTTCAACAACGCAATTGAAACATCCTGATGAACACTGGGTGCAGGGGGCGCTGGCAGATGTGCGCTCGCGGCTGTACTGGGGCCTCAACGAGGTGCTGACGCCGGCGGTGCAGGCGCTGCCCGCCGCCTGCGCCGCCGCGGGCGCCTCGCTGCACGACCCCGCCTCCGTGCTGCCGCCCACGCCCCGCATCTCCAGCCTCCTGCGGGTGCGTACACAAGAATCTTCAACCTTTAACGTTGACCTGGAATCTCCAGGGTGTAGAGAGCACATGAATCAAGGAGGGATCGAATGTCGCTTCTGTTTTTGTTCACAGCAGCGTGTCATTCCCTAGAAAGCTCTGGGTTATGAGGTTAAGTCCATGGTACAAAATAGGTGCTGGGGCTGGCACCGACGCGCCTCGTGGCGCAGCGGCCGCAGCACCAGTCGGCAACGGTGGAGGCAGGCAGCCGGGCACAGAACCTCGCAGCGCTGCAGCAGCCGGCGCCGTCGCAGCCGGACGCCGCCTCGCTGCTGCCGGTGGTGAGTGCGGATACGCTTTAGGGAGTTGCTGCCTCGCCTTGCTGCGGCGGCGCTTCTGTTCACACCATCGTGCTATCGACCATCCCTAGTATGTGTATGGCGCCACACATCTAGTTTGCTGCTGAAACACAGAGTCGAGGCCCCGAAAGGCTAATCCCAAACGCCTGTGCTGGACAGGATCCGCGAGTGGGCAGGCAGCAGGCGGCGCCGGCGGCTGCTGCACCCACGCTCGCGAAGCGTGCGCGAGAGGAGGACACAGCAACGGCGGCCGGCCTGCCGAGCGGCGACGAGCGCGCCCTGCAGCGGCATCGGACAGACAATGGCGGCGGCGACAGGCCCGGCGGCGGCGCGGCTGCGCAGCAGGATTTTGAGCGGCCTCTGGGACCTGGCCATCCCGGGGGCTTCCCTCACCTTCCGGGTGTGGCCGCCCAGTCGCAGCAGCAGCCGTCGCCGCACATGCGACATCAGCAGCAGCAGCAGCAGCCGCCACACATGCAGCAGCAGCAGCAGTCGCAGCAGCAGCAGCCGCCGCAAATGCAGCAGCAGCCGCTGTCGCAGCAACGACAGCAGCAGCCTGCAGGCCTCACCGAGGAGCAGGCAGCTGCGCTGATGGCGGCGATCAACGCAGCGCAGGCAAAGTCCGCAGCGGCGGCGGCGGTGCCAGCTGGTCAGGCAGGGCTCCCGGCGGGCGCAGCGGCACACAGCGCTCCGCAGCACCAGCACCAACCCGCAAAGCCGGTTCGCCGCTCCCGGTTCGATCAGCCGCCTGCGTCCATGTCCGGCGCTGGCGGCCCAGGCTTGCAGCCTCTGCTCCAGCAGTCGGCTCCGCAGCAGTTGCCGCTGGGACAGCGGCCGCCGCTATTTGCGCAGCAGCAGCAGCGGCACCAGCCTCAGCCTCAGCCTCAGCCTCTACAGCAGCAGGATCTGCTGCCGCCGCAGCAGCAGCGCCCCCAGCAGCTGCAAGCAGAGGCGGCGCTCCCGCCGCCGCCCGGCCGGGTCACGCCGCCGCTGGGCCACCACATGCCCATACAGGTGACAGCCTCGGCCGCCGGCCGCGCCGCCAACCCTGCGCCGCAGCAGCGGCAGCCGGACGCTCCCGCCGCTCACAGCCAGGGCCCAGATCACGCCGCGCCGTCGCCGGCGGCGGCGGTATCGCCGCCGCCGGCGGGGTCGCGGAAGCCGCCGACGGCGCAGGAGGTCGTGCAGTTCCTCAAGGCGCTGGGCAGTGTGCTGACCGAGGAGGAGGTGGCCGAGGTGCAGCAGGTGTGGAATGAGACCCCTGAAAGACTGCAACTACCCTTCTTGCAACTTCAATTCCCTTTGGCCTTCACGCCGGAAAGGCTGCAGGTGATTGATCGTCGGTGTTTCTACCTTGGGTCTAGACAGCCCCTTGCAGGTAGAGCCTGCATCAAGTCGCTGTACGCACAATTTGTTGTTGGACTCTTGACATGCATGCTTTCCGATACAGGCACTTGCGGGCATGGCTGCCGCCAAGCGCTGGCCGCTCATCGACCAGCTGCGCAGCGAGTTCCTGGCAGAGCAGGAAAATGCGCCAGAGGCCGGCAACGGCGCAGCCGGCGGCGACGGCCGTCCGCCGTCGCAGCCACTGCCGGGCCAGCAGCAGCAGCCGCCGCCGCCGCCGCAGCAGCAGCAGCAGCATCAGCAGCGGGCGCCGCCGCAGCAGGAGCCGTCGCCAGCTGCGGGCGGCTCGCAGAAGGGACAGCGCGGCGGACCCACGGCGCAACTGGAGGTGATGCTTGCGCGGCTGCCCACGGCGCGCCTCGCGGCGCACGAGGCCGAGATCGAGCAGCTGCGACCGCTGCTAGAGCGGGTGCGCAGGACGCTGTGTAATATGCTCGCCGAGCCCCCAAGCCTTTTCAATGCTGTCGATAGGACCTGGCCCGACAAGGCAGCGCGGACCGCTGACAGGCGCGGGAGCTAGCCTCACCGATCGGATGTTTCTGTTCTGTTCGTGGACAACAGTCACATTGCAACACGATCGACGAACACGCCTCGTTCAGCTGCAACTCAACGTGTCAAAGCAGGTGCCTCTGGAGGCAGCAGCGAATCTACTGCGGCAGCTGGAGGCAGAGCTCTTCCCGGCGCCGCTTGAGGAGTCGTCGACGGATGCGGCGGCGGCCGCAGTTAATGGCGCGTCCGCGGGCGGTGGCGGCGGCCAGCACCAGAAGCCAGGTAGGCGAACTCTCAGGAGCAACAGCAGGCGCAACAGCAGGAAGACGAAGGTCTGACTGGCAGTGTCAGGCGATGGAGGCAATCTGCACATATGAGGACTGGTCGTTTGTCGTGCAAGAAGCAATGAATGGTGCGGTCGACACGATATTGAGAAGACGAGCCACCAGCGGCTCATCACTTTTCTGTTCCAGATTGTGCGCAAGCTGTAATCAGGCGCTCAGGGCACAGCTTCCACTCGTACTCACTCAAGAGACGACCAAAAATCAAATGCTCAACGGCATATTCGGTTGGTGTGCTGTTGCGGGGGACCAACGAGATCATGCAGAGGAGCGGGTACGGAATATGTCGGATCTGCTTGCCAAATCACGAGCAGATGCACAGCGGTGTCGCAGGCGACGCAGGAGGAGCTGGCGGCTGTTTGCACTCTGCGCTGGAGGCTGACATCTGTGCAGGAGCATGCATTCTCTTGTACGAGAGGACCGAGACGATTGTCTTGAGAACCAATTGTCATGCCAATGGCAAGGCTGGGTAGCTACGTCAAGATGAAACAACCGCTGAAAGCATCTTAAGCGGGAAGTTCTATCTGGAAACCAATTTGTTAAATTCGTGAAAGTTTACCACGTCGATAGGCAACAAGTGTGCATACAGTAATATAGAAGCTTGATTGTGCTAAAACACTCAATTGTGTTTTCTTCGTTCTTAAAGTGAGTAAACCGAAACTTTTCTGAATGATACAATTGCGTCGCAAGCTAGGTCATACAGGTTGCGGCGCGGATCAACGACTCCACCGGCCTCCGCCCATCCTCGGCTGTGGCCGTCTTACTCACCCATCGATGTTTCTGGAAGCATGTGCATGATCGCGCAGTGGTGGCCTGTCATGCAGGCGGCGGCGGTGGCGGCCCATCCATCGAGATCCCAGCAGGGCTGGCGGACATGCTCGGCTTCCTGCTGCCGTCGTTGAGCACGCCTCCGGCGGCGTCGGGGCCGGCAGCGTCCGTCGCCACCCGACCTGACCAGACGCCTGCGCAGCGGTCCAGGGGAGGTCCTCCACCCTCGGGAGGGCAGGCGGCAATGGGCCCAGCAATGGGCCCCTCGAACATTCAGCCTCAGGCAGCGCAACTCGGCCAGCAGCAGCAGCAACAGGCGGCCCCACGGCAAGGCCGCTCGCGCTGGGATAAGACCGAGCCGCCCGTTGACAAGCCGCCAGGCACACACGGTGCAACGGCAGCGCCCCGAGAGCCCAGCCAGCAGGCTGCGTCGCCCGCTGGTAGGAGGCGCAGGGGCTCGGGCTGGGACGTGGTGCAGGACGCTCCGGTGGGCGGCGGGAGCCGCTCGCCCGCCGGTGGAACCCTCTCGCCTGCAGGTGGAGGCCGCTCGCCGATGGCCTCCCAGCAGAAGAGGTCGCGCTGGAACGAGGGCAGACCCTCGACCTCCGCGGCACATGGGCTCATGCCCGATGGTGGTTCGAACCACGGGCTGCAGCAGGCCCAGGATGACTTTGCGGCTGCGTCGACACCGCCACGCAGGCACAGCAGGTGGAGCTCAGGGGCGGAGGGCGGCAGCCCCCGCGGCAGCGCAGCCGGGGCTGTGAGCGGCGCCCCGGCGCTGCAGACATACTGGGCGCCGTGGCAGCAGGCAGACGCTGGCCCGGCCGACCAGCAGGCGCCGGCAGGCTCGCCGGCAGGCGGCCTGTCGTTCAGTCTGCCGTCCGCATCGCATCAGCAGCCGCCGACGCCGCAGCTGCTTCGCCACGCGACGGGCCAGGGGCCGCCGCCGCCGCAGCAGCAGCAGCAGGACAGGTTGAAGCTGGCGGGGCGCATGCGAAAGCTCAGGGCTCCGCACCTGCGGGGTCCTGCGCCTTTGACTGAGGAGGCCGAGCCGGCTCTGCAGGCGGCCACTTCTCAGCAGCCGCCACCAGACTGGTCGCCGCCGCGGCAGGCTACGCCGCCGCCGCAGGCGCAGCTGCCAGCGGCGGCACACGCCCTGCCGCCCTGGGAGCGGTGGCGGCGGCAGCAGCAGCAGCAGCAACAGCAGGGTCCAGCAGCACCGCCTGGAGCGCAGCTTCCTGCAGCAGGGTCCAGCAGCCGTGGCGCCGCTGCGGCGCCGCCCACGGCGCCTTCCCTGGCCGCGTCATCGCTCGCCGCGCTGGCGCAACAGCAACTGCCGCCGCCGCCGGCCGGCACGAGCGGAGCTGTGCGGCCGCCCGCTCCACCCGGGAATCCGCCAGATGGACTTGGCGCGGGTGGCGCCAGGGACTGGAACCCGCCCCCTTGGCTCGCCGGTCGCAAGGCAGCTCAGGTTGGGGTCCCGGCTGGCTCGCGGCCGCCGCCGGTGGCGGGTGTGCCGCCGCCGGCGCCGCCGCCCGGGCCGCCGCCTGCCGCGCCGTCCTTCCCAAGGCCGCCGCACGACGCGCAGCCGCCGCAGCGGCTCCAGCGCAGCAAGCAGGAGCTTGGCATCGTGAGGCAGCCTTTCTCCTGTATGCGTCACGCGTTGCAATTCGGAAGAGATTAATGAAACCAGTGTCAATTCGCTTTTGCATATACACGTTACTTCTTACCTTCATACATTTACGGCGGCCCTTTCTCATGCCTTCAGGCCAGCGCGCTGGCGCTGCTGGAGGATGTGGCGGTGCAGCGGCGGGTGTCGGTGCAGGTGCAGGCCTGGAAGGATGCGCCGCCCCGCGCCAGCAGCAAAGCCCGCCACGTCGTCAACGTCATATGGGCCGGAAAGGTGCTGCATGTTATCTGCCCAAGTTGTTGGGCATGGCATGGGTGCTGACAGTGGTCATCGCTGTGAGTGAACAGCTTTACATGCTCGATGGTGTGTGGCAACTTGAAGCTGTCCCCTGCCACAGCGGCGTGGCGGAGCAGCAGCTTGCACCACATATCAGATGGGAAGCTCTTTGTTTTCTGCAGACTCAGGAGATGAGTGACTGCTCCCGCAGGTGGCGGGCAGCGGCGCAGCGGAGCAGCAGGCGGCGGCCGCACGGCGGCTGGCGGCAGAGGATGCAGTGGAGCGCCTGCACCTCTTCCAGTCGTCCGCCACCACCCTCGGCACCCGCAGCATGGCCACCTCCCGGTGAGTTCCTTCTCTGCCACAGAGCTTTTCCTTTCAAAAGTTCGCCTTTCAGAGAATCTGGACGCGATGGAGCGCATGCGCCTCTTTCAGTCCTCCGCCACCACTCTCGGCACCGGCAGCATGGCCACATTCCGGTGAGTTCCCTCTTTCCGCATCACAGAGCTTTTCCTTTCACGAAAGTGGACGTCATGGTGACCGCCTCTTACAGTCGCCCGCCCGCACCCGAAGCATGTCCACGTCCCGGTGCGCATGCCTGTCTGCCGATGGTCCTTCCGTCCAATAGCACGGTGCGACATGATGTAATGCGCACTCGTTGCCAACTGGCAGTGGGTGGCGCACACGGCCATGGCAGTGGGCCGCCGCCGCTCTCTGCAGCCGCTCCGGCAAGCCGCACCACACCTGGGCTCAGCAACCAGAGTTGCCAGAACTATGTATCAGCAGTGACCTCCTGCTGCTCCTGTCAAAACCCCAACAAAAGCACCCTCTACGTAAGCCAACTCCATTTCTCTTCCGGCGTACAGAGAGCTGGCGCCCAAGG
>JAABUM010006014.1_pt1 | contig 12239 bp, 17 predicted proteins | sample 5559161 | NCBI WGS metagenome assembly JAABUM01 (sample SAMN10711868, study PRJNA513369) | rock metagenome | isolation source: Antarctica rocks | place: Antarctica: Victoria Land, Siegfried Peak nord | reverse complement strand
AACCACCGGTGCCCAACGCCGCCGCAACGAACAGTGCAACACCGCCCACCACGACCCGAACACTCCACCCGAATAGACTCACTGACACGTCGTGTTGCGACCACCCCCAGAATCCGCCGATCCCCAAACGAAGATCGTCGGTAGCGGGCTCCAGGAACTGACACGATGTGCGTGGGGCCGATGAGGAGTGGCCCGTGTGGGCAACCGAGGCTATCGAGGTCGTGCCACCGGATCCGGGGTGGCACGACCGTGGGGAGCAGCAATGCCGTGACCTCGAGCGGGAGCTGGCGGGCTGGTTGATCTCTCCGGTCGAGCACATCGGGTCTACTGCGGTTCCTGGGCTTGCGGCCAAGCCCGTTCTGGACTTCCAAGCGAAGGTCGACGACCTCGGGTGCGTTCCCGAGATCACATCGGTGTTGGCCCCCCGTGGGTGGCACTGGGTACCGGTGGAGCTCGATCACCGCCCATGGGAGCGGTTCTTCGTCCAGGTGGCCAAGGACCGCCGCCGCGCTCACCTGCACCTGCTGGGCCCGAGCGTCCCGCAATGGTCCACTCGCCTCGTTTTCCGGGATGCGCTGCGTTCCGACCCGTCACTCGCAGCCGACTACGCCGAGTTGAAGACGAATCTGGCCGTTGCCCACCGAGCCGACCGAGAGGCATACACGCGCGCGAAAGCCGCGTTCATCACCGAGGTGCTCGCCAGCCAGTAGACCCGCGGGCAGCGCGCGAACATCAACCTGACGACGGCGGCCAGCCGTTCCCGGTGGCCGATCGCGCTACGGGCGGGTGCCGGGTCAGACGCCGACCGGTCGTGCTTGCTCGGGTGGGGGGCCGATCTCGCTGACGTGATGGCCGGTGCAGGGGTGACGGGTTGCCGTCGCGGCCTGGATGCGGGACAGGGTGAACCAGCGGACGTCGTTCCGTAGCCGGCACCACGCGACGAGCAGCCACCGGCCGCCGGTGAGGGCGAAGATCATCGGCTCAACCTCGCGTCGCGTGCTGTGCCCTTGGCCGTCGATGTAGGCGAGGTTGACGGTGACCTGGTCGATGAGGGCTTGCTCCAGGACGGACATCACCCGGCGGGGAGCGCTCGGTCCGACGTCGACCCACACTCGGTGGGACAGATCCGTGGCTCGGCGGCGGGCGGATGGGTCGAGCACGTCGAGCACCTTGCGGGTCGCGGTGCGCGCCGCATCGGAGAACGGCGCCTGGGTTGAGACCGCCACCGCAGCGCTCAGCGCCAGCGCCTGCGCGGCGGTGAAGTTCACCGGGGGCAGCGACGTGCCCGACGCCAGGCCGTAGCCGCCGCCGGGACCTGTCCGTCCCCAGACCGGCAGCCCGCCGGCCTCCAAGGCAGCAAGGTCGCGCTTGATGGTGCGGGTGGTCACCTCGAACTCCGCGGCGAGCCCGTCTGCGGTTCGGCCCCTGGCGCCGGCCCGGCGCAACGACTCGGTCAGGGCGTGCAGACGCTCAGTGCGGTTCACGCCTCGATCATCCCAGAAATGGTGACCAAAATAGTGACATGCCGTCGTCCTGCCGCCGACGCAGCATGGGGGCATGGACACCATCACACACACCCCACCGGCGATCGTGCTCGTCCCCGGCTACTGGCTCGGCGCCTGGGCCTGGGACGCCGTCGCCGCCGACCTGCGCGGCCGCGGCCACCAGGTCACCGCGGTCACGTTGCCCGGGCTCGACCCCGACGACCCTGAGCGCGCCTCGACGACCCTGGCGCAACAGGTCCACGCTCTACGTACGGCCATCGACACGGCCGCCGCCCACGGCTCGCCCGTCGTCCTCGTCGCCCACAGCGGCGCCGGATACCCCACCTCCGTGCTCCTGGACCAGGACCCCACTGCGGTCGCCCGCGTCGTCTACGTCGACAGCGGCCCGTCCGCGGACGGCTCAGTCTTCGACGACTCCGTGCCACCAGAGACCGAGGAAGTTCCGCTGCCCCCGTTCGACCAGCTGCCCGCCAGCCTTGAGGGTCTCAGCGCCGCCGACCTGAAACGGTTCCGCGAACGAGCCGTACCGGAGCCCGGATCGGTCTTGCGGGAAACGGTGCGGCTGAACAACGATTCCCGCCGCGACATGCCGTCTACGATCATCGCCTGCTCCTACCCCGCCGAGGCGATGATGCAGATGGCCCACGAAGGGCACCCGATGATGGCCGAAGTCGCCACCCTGCGCGACCTCGAACTCGTCGACCTGCCGACCGGGCACTGGCCCATGTGGAGCCGCCCCACCGACCTCGCTTCAGCGATCGCCAACGCTGCCGGCCACTGACCAAACAGCTTCCTCAGTAGTTCTCGCGCTCAGCATCAAAGGACGCCACCGGCTGCCCGTTCGTGACCGATGAGCGATCGCTCACAGACGCATCAGTCGCTCACTGGGGTCGTCCGGCGAGGGTCCAGCGCCAGTGAACCCGTGGCGTTGGTAGAGCTGTATCGCTGGCTCGTTGTGTGTTTTCACGGACAGCACCACGGGGGCTCCGCCCTGTTCGGCGTGCGCCCATGTCAAGACGCGGCCAATGGCCGCGTCGCCGACACCATGTCCGCGGGCGAACGGTGAGACCCACATCGAGATCAGCTCGATTGCGCCCTCGCGGCCTGGCGCGGTCGCGCTCACCATTCCCGCCGGCTTGTCGTCCAAGGTGAGCACGACGTTGAGTGCGACGGCCGCCAGACGTGCGCGCCATCGCTGCTCTGTGTCTCCTGCGCCGGTCCACTCGGACAGCGTCGAGCCGAATGCCGCAGGTGCGTCAGCGAGCGCCGACGCCGCCAGTCACCCGGTGAGAGCTCCAGAACGTCGATCACCGTGCGCATTGTCCCGACCTGCGAAGTTCTCGTGTTCGACTACCCCAGTCGCGATAGCGAACCTTCTACGGCGCTACTCCGGCCGGCGCGGGAGGTGTCCGCGAGGCGGCCCACTCGTAACCGATTGGGGATGGATCTACGGCGCAGCTGGTGCTCCTTGGATCTCGTGTCGCCGGAGGACCGCCCGGCGACGGATCAGTGCGGGCAAGAAGGGTGTCCAGCGCGGTGACCGCCCGGCGGTTGTCGCAGCTCGCAACATCGTGAGGAGCGCTGTTTGAAGCCAACGCTGGTGCTCAGGCGTTGAGTCCAACCTCCCTGTAACCGTGTGGAGCGGGACTGTAGCCGCCGTACCCCCCATACCCCGGATAGCCGGCATAGCCCGGATAGCCTGAGTACCCCGGGTAGCCGCGATACGGCTGGCTGATTCTCCGGAAGAGGCGGTTGCCGATCACAGTGCCGAGGTACTGGCCGTTCTTGGTGTAGGCGTCGTTGTCACACCACGGGAACCAGCCGAGCCAGCGGCCGCCGGTGTCCCACAGCCATCGGTCTTCGGGAGAGCGGCGGTAGGCGATGGGCTTGCCGTGCGAGTCGTAAAGGAACACTTGTATCTCCTTGATGTTCGCAAGTGACGTCGTTCAGGCGCCCTTTGCGTAGGGGCGGGTCTTCAAGAGGCGGCCGATGCGGCGCCACGGGTTCGGGAGCAGCATCTGGTCGAAGAGACCTGGGTCGACGCCGCAATAGTCGTAGGTTCCGCCGCTGCGGAATTGGACACGGAGGGTTCGAGTTCGAGGGTCATAGCCGACCGCTATAACGTTCGTCGAGATGACGGGATGCATGGTCATGATTTCTCCTGTGGAGGCTCGTGAGGGCTGTCGCGGCCGATAGGCGGGCGAGGCGGCTAGCGTGGCGGGCGAGGCGCTAGCCGCACCCAACTACTTCTCGTTGCGGACGCCCTTGTGCTGCTGCGGGCTGCCGTTCGTGATTCGGCCAGTCGCGGTGTCGCGCTTGAACCAGGTCTTGCCGACCTTGAACTCGCTACGACCCTTGACTGCGCCGACCCGGTGGCCACGTCCGGTGTTCTTCGCCATGCTTTTCACCTCGATTCCGAGAGCCGCCACGGTTGGTCGTGGCGTCCCCTCACTTGGCAGTCGAGATAGCGCGAGGACGAGTTAGCGGCACTCCTCGCAGAGGCCGTTGACGAGGAGGTGAGGCAGGTACTTCAGGTAGCAGCTCCCAGCGCACAGCACCTCGACGGCGGCATGCCGACCACAGCGGCAGTTGCCGCAGATGGGGCAGAATCCCTCTCCGCAATCGGGGCATGGCCAACCACGGATTGTTCGGACCTGCCCGCAGCAGCGGATCTCAAGCGTGGGGCGCTGGTCGAACTCGCGTGTGGATTTCGGATGGAACTTCTCGGCCTGCCAAGGGTCGTCATCCGAGAAGACGGCGATGATCTGATTCGAGTACCCGATGGCGTCCACGTAGAAGTCGTCACGCTTGCCCCACTGGTTCTCCCAGAAGGTTCGCTGGCGCAGCGTTCCGCCGGGCCGGACGCTCCGCAGCGGGTGCCCAGCAGGGAGCGACTGACCGGGCCAAGGATGGACGACCGGCCAGCCGCGCTCGTCGTCCGGACGGATGCTCGCGTACCGGACTGTCTCTTCCGCGCGGCCCAGCACGACGACGGCACCAAGCCCGGGCAGCCGATCCTTGAGCGCGATTGTGCAAGCGTGCACGCTCGCGTTCGTTCCTTCATAGAGGGCCATGACGTGGGCGGCCTCGACCGGTGCGGAACCAAGGATGTCTGTGACACGGTAGTCGGGCAGGAGGAGAACCCGCGCAATGCGATCGCAGACGCTCTCCAGCATCTTCGCGGCGTCGTCGTACTGGGCGAGCGTGTCGTAGACGGCATCGGTCCGGTCGACCAGCCAGTGGCCAAGCTCGTGCGCCAGCGTGAAGTTCTCGCGCCGGTTGCCTGTGCGTCGATACAGGATGACCCTGTCGGTAAGATACGAGATCCCATCACAGGTGCCGCCTTCAGTCCGCGAGTCCTCCAAGTGGTCGACCGCCTGCACCGTGAGACCCAGGTCGTCGCGCAGAGACTGTTCAGGATCGTTGGCGAATCGCTGGGCGGCGTCATCGCTGAGTGCGGCGAGGGCAAGCGCCGCGCACTCCTCAATCGCCCTCGTCACTGCTCTTCTCCGACTCAAGCGCTGAGATCAAAGCTTCAAGGGAAGCGAGCATCTGTGCCGAATTGGGCTCGACACCTCGGAACACCGAAGCTTCCAGCCTGGACTCCAGCGCGGACGCGCCCAGATCGATCGTCGTCCTGCGCAGTCGTGCCCAGCGCTCAGCCAGATCGTGGAACTTGATCGACGAGGTCACCGATTGGAGCGCAACGTGCGTCGGCGACTCGCCACGATCGATCGTCAGGTTCGCCGGTGCCACGCCGGTGATCTCGGCAACAGCCTGAATGAGAGCAGGCGGCACCGCTGCAATGTCTCTCGTCTGCCAGTTGAAAACATCGCGGGTAGTGGCATCCCAACCGCGGTCGGCGAGCTTCTGCGCCAAGCTGCTCACCTGGAGCCCGGCTGTCTGCAAAGCTTGTTTGAGCGCAGCCCCGTCCAGAGATCGGGCTCTATCCGGTACCAGTCCGAGCATGGCGGCTACGGGGTCGCGCTCCAATGGGGGAGCACCGTGTGCTGCCTCCCAGAGCAGGTCGGCGATGTCGAGCAGTTCAACAGACTCGGTGGCGTGTGCCTCATCGAGATCGTCGTGGGAGAGCGGCCTACCGGCGACGTGCGCGTCGACCAGTTGGGCCAGCGCGTCTTCCCAGCGGTCCTCAGTCATGTCTCCACCCCCTCCATCTCTAGCGCTTCCTTCAACTGCCTGAGTGCCTTCGTGGCCATCTGGCTCACCCGGGCGGGCGTCACAGCGAGTTCAGCGGCCACTTCGTCGCGAGAACGTCCCTTGGCGATGTACTCCCACGCGACTTTCCGGTGGCGCTTGTCAAGAATCGCGAGATGGTCCCACGCAACGGCTGCGGCTCGTTGACGGTCGACCGCCTCGACGACGTCAGCCTCGACGTTCGTCGACGCCGGACCGTCGTGGTTTGCTAGGTGCTCCGATGAGGCGTGCCGGACTGCGGCAGACCCGAGGAGGTCCAACGCGCGCATCTTGGCTGCGCGCACCATCATCGCTTCCCAGTTCCGCACACCTTTGGGAGGAGCCTTCATCAGGGACTCCACGGCCGCCATGACGGCGTCTTCCGCCTCGTCCTGGCGCCCAGCGTCCCGGAGCGTGCGTGCGACGACCCTGTACATCGCGTCGCGATGCTTCTGATACAGGGCCGCCCAATCTGGTGGCGGGATTTCGGTCACGTCTACCTCCGGTGCTCTGAGGCTACCGGCATCCTCACCGGTATCAGGTAGTCGACGCCGACAGCCGCAGAGTTAGGGACGGTCGAGCGGACACGCGGGCTTCGTCGTGGAAAGGAGCACGCACGCGTTCAGCAAACTTCGGGCACTGGGCCGCAATGAACTGGTCGGGGAGGGAGCGGGATACGGCCCGGCCGCCCAGTAGTCCCGCCGAACGTCCTCGGCACACCGTCAGGTCCGAGGGCGGGCGAATCAGCCGATGATCAAGATCGTTCCGTAGGCCGTCCCATCACCGGCGCCCGCCTGCGGGGGATGGTGCAGCGGGTCTGTTGGTCAGATCTTCAGCTTGAGGCCTTCGTGCGAGTCGGTGAAGCCGAGTCGTTCGTAGAATCGGTGCGCGTCGACTCGCGACTTGTCAGTGGTTAGCTGTACCAGGGCACAGCCGCGGCGCCGCGCTTCGCCGATCGCCCACAGGAACATTGCGGCTCCCAACCCTTGGTTGCGGTAGTCCTTGCGGACCCGTACTGCTTCGATCTGCGCGCGCAGCGCGCCCCGGCGCGCCAGGCCGGGCAGGAAGCTGAGTTGCATCGTGGCGATCACATCTGCGCCGTTGGTGCCAACGAGTAGCAGGTGAGCCGGGTCGGTGTCGAGGGCGCTGAAGGCACGTAGATAGAGCCGCAGGTCGTCCTGGCTGGCGATGCCGTCGCGGGTGACACCAAGCTGGTCGGCGGCCAGCAGCTCCACGATGGCGGGCACATCGTCCGCCACGGCCTCGCGCAGCAGCACAGTCGGGCCTTGGACGGGCAGCTCCACCAGTACAGCCACGGTCGCAAGTCTGTCTTATCTTCGTTTCGAAGCACGATCGGTGACCGGAACAGGATCCGCTATCGGTACGCTTTGTCGATGGCGTTGGCGATCACGTGCTCGACGCCCCGCCAGCCCCAGTAGATGCGGTGGTGAGCGATCAGGGGGCCGTCGAGCTCCATGATCTCGACCAGGTCCAGCTGGTCGCCGTCGGGGGTCTCGCGAGGGTATTCCCAGATCAGGGTGGTGCCGTCGAACATGTACTCGCCCGTGCGGTAGAGCGAATCGAGCTCATCGTCGGGGGGCCGGCTGGCGGTGATCTTCGAAATGAACCGGTCTGTTTGCTCTCGGCCCTGGACGATCCCGCGCGTGTTCTCGTCGAACACCCGCGTCACGAGCGGGCTTTCGATAGTGGCGTCATCGCGGTACATCGCCGCCAAGCCAGCGGCATCGCGTTCGCCGATGCGCCGGTGCCACTCGGCGAAGGCAAAATGTGCTTGCTCGGCTGTTGCAGTCATGACCCCCCACCACTTCTGCAACGAGGTCCCCCGGGCATCGCTCATGTCCACCACACGTCATGTCGAAGAGCCGGAATGGGTTGCAGCCTGCGCTATTCCGCTGGCACCACTACCGTCCACCGCCCACCACAGTGAAGGCCAAATGCGCAACGGAGGCCACGAGTGAGAAGTCAGGCAAGAAGATGCCCGCCATCGAGCTCATGCCCGGCACGAGGCGCGGCCAACCGAAGCCGTGCGCGGCGCCGCTACCGACGTGGAACAGCCACGTGATGTGTTCTCCGAAGTGGCCCGGGTCCACCTGGAAACCACGTCTGAGCATTTCCTCCTCCACGACACTCGACATGGCAGCGAGGGCTTTCTCCTCGCCGATCGGGGCACCCCAGGACTGAAGGATCCTGTTCCGCTCCCGCTGCGGCTCGAGAACCTCGCTGCCAGGTTTGAGGCTCGGAGAGTGCTCGAACTTTTCAAAGGCGGCATATGCCTTCATCAGACTGTTGGAGTCCTGTCTGAGCACCACTCTCGCGTGCGCTAGCCGGGTGTCGGCGTCCTCTGGCCCGAGCATGTAGACAATTCGACCGCTACTTAGAAGCGAAGTCCGCAGTAGGGTTTGCAGTACCACGGGGCTAGTGGGAACCCCGTCTTTGATGAGCGTGGCGATCTGTGCGAGACAGCCTCTAGAGGCTTGAAGACTCGCAATGATTGTGTAGCGAATGTCTACAGGGGGGTCGGGTAGATCCTTGACAAGTTGTCCGATCGCGCTGTCCCCATCCTCCAACACAGCCGGGTTGCTGAACAGGCGGTTGTGCAGATCCTCCACCACCGTAACGATCTCGAATACGCGCTGTAGTTCGGCGAGGTCCTCTGGACTGTTGAGGCCAATGTCAATCACTCATCGATGATAAAGGTTGCGGGCGGTCCGATTGCGCTACTACTTGGCTTTACGGTCCCCGCCTCCGGAATTGGTCGCCGCCGGGTGCGGCTCGCCATCCACGTTGGGTGATGATCTATCGGCGGACTGCAGCCGCGCGGTGTAGCTGGCGGCGGTCTCGGCCGCCTGCGCCGCGAGCTCGTCCCTGATCCGTTCTGGCGCGAGGGTGACGGCTTTGGGTGCCGCGGCCCACAGCGCGCGGACAGCGTGGGTGTCCTCGGCGAACTCCAGCTTTGCGCGCGACCACCCACCGACCCCGACCTCGCGACTGAGGGTACGCAGTGCTGTGCGGGACAACGATTCCCAGGCGTCGTCGTGTACCAAGCAGGTGACGGTTACCTTCGGCAGGGAGTTGCGGAAGGACGCCCAGTGCACCAGCAACGCCGCCTCCAGGTCGACGCCCGCGGGGCGGGTGGCGGCCTCGGTGAGCACCGTCAGCCCCTCGATGCGTGAGACGCGGTAGGTCCGCTCGGCGGGTTCCGCACCGGGGCGGCGGTACAGCACGCGCACGCGTAGCCCGTCGATGACCGCCCGCTGGAGCTCGACGAGGTGCGGCTCGGGCGGGCGGGGCCAGGCGAATCCATCGGGGCGGACCAAGATCCGCTGCGCTGCCCGGGTCGCCTCCACCCGGTGCGGACCCGGCAGCGCGGCCGCGACCTTACGCATGGCGCTGGCGAAGGCGGGCGACGCGACCCGGCCGGAGCCGGAGGACAGCAGCGCCTTGGCTTCGTCGAGGGTGAGCCCGGTGAGGTCGGTGCGGTAACCGGGGATCAGTCTGATGCCCCCGCCGCGTCCGCGGTCGGTGTACACGGGAACCCCGGACGCGGACAAGGCCTCGACATCGCGGAGCACCGTCCGTAGAGATACCTCCACCTCCGCCGCGATTTCCGCGGCGGTGATCCGGCCGCGGTGTTGCAGCAGCATCAGGATGGCCAGCAGGCGATCGGCTCGCATAGGGCGTTCCTGCTCTACAAACATGACAGTAGGCGGGATGTTTGGTCGGTTGAGTCGATCCTGTGAACGCCGCAGACCCGCGGCACCGACGAGAGGACACCACCCATGACCGCCACCACCCACCCGCAGCTGATCGACCCCCGCCCCATCTACCTCGGCGCCACGGCGTGGGTGACGAGCTTGCTCAGCACCGTCCGCGAGGACCAGCGCCGCCTACCCACCCCGTGCGACGAGTTCGATGTGCGGACCTTGTCTTCGCACCTGCTCGGCACGGTCGGCCGCGTGATCGCCATCGCGGAGCTGGGCAACGCGGAGTCCGTGCCGCCCCTGGCCCCCGAACACGACGCGGAAACGTTCGCTCAGCTGGCCGAACGCGCCCAGCGGGCGTGGGCCGACGACACCCTCCTCGACAAGCCAGTGACGGTGCCGTGGGGCCAGGCGCCCGGCCGCGAGGCGCTGTGGGGCTACATCGGCGAGGCCCTCGTACACGGCTGGGACCTTGCCGTCGCGACCGGGCAACCCTCCGAGGCGGACCCGGCGCTGGTCGAACCGACAGCCGCCGAGGTGCGACGCTTCATACCCGCGGACGTCCGCGTACCCGGTGTGCCCTTCTCCCCAGTCGTGGAACCCCGCCCCGATGCCGGGCCCACCGAGCGCCTGGCGAACTGGTCCGGGCGCTCCGCCCACGGCTGGGTCTGACCGCAACACCAAGCGAACACCGTTCCCGCTGACCGATCCCTTGTGACACAGCTGCGGATGCGCTAGCAACCTGCGCGCCCTCCGACCTCCAGCGTTCCCGCGCACCCTCTTGCACGGTGTCTTACACCCCGGGTTGGCCTGCGTGGATGCAACCGGCGGGCGGTAACCGGGACAGACAAGTTGTTCTGCTGCTCGCCGAGGAGGTACCGCGAGTGCCTTCCCGGCCCAGGAGCCGGCCGACACTATCTGAACGGACATGCGGTCGGTGCCGTACTCAACGGGCCGCACCGTGGGCCCGTCGGCCGCCAGCCGGATAACGGCATAACGACTTCGGGGGGAGCCGATAGGAAACAGCACGCACTACCTTCGGCGACCCTGCCCCTTGCGCCGCTGGCGACCGCCAGCCGTTGTGCTGGGGTTGCGTCGGCTGGTGACCAGCGGACGTATCGGACCGGTCAGCAGGTCGGACCGTCGGGGACTGCCACTGCCTGACACGCCGCCGACGTCCAACGGACGGACCTTCGCGGCTCTTCTTTAAGAACAACCCCCGATTTCTCAATTTTGGCTGCATCCCGACATGTGTTGTCGAGATGCAGCCAAAACTAACCAACAGCACCCGGTAGTTAAACTAGGTGCCATGTGAAGTCTGAGTAGCGCAGTTCGCTGTCGTGCAGACGATGCTGCTCCAGCAGCCGCTCGGCCACCTGGCGATCCCTCCATGACGACCCACAACACGCCGACCGAGCCGCGCTCGGCGCGTTGTGGGTCGCCGTAGACCCAATCTGAAGGCTGATGTGCAGGGCGGAAACGCACGCTGAACTTCCGCGCAGTCCGATGCTGTATCTGTTGCGCCCGCAGGGGCAGTGCAAGACATCATGCAAGGCGGGTAGTGCGGACTCACCTCATCTTGTAAAGGTTCGGGGGTCTTCCGGGCCGTCGTTTGCCGCCACCTCGCCCCGGTCGGTAGGTGGGCCTCGTCTTGGCGGATTGCTAGGGGCCAAGACGACGTCAGGATGTTGGGACGAGCTTCGCCTTCGCCGCCCGTTTGACCGCCCGGTAGACCGTCGAGCGGCTGATATTTAGTAGTTCGGCGATCTCGGACGTGGTGTACTCACCCGCCTCGAACAGCGCCACCACGTGCTCCTCCCGCGCCGGACTGAGCTTGGGTGATCTGCCCTTCAATCGACCCTTGACCCTGGCTATGTGCATCCCCTCGACCGTCCTCCCGCGGACAACGCCGCCTCAAAGTCAGCCACCACCGCCAACACCGCACCCAGCTGGGCGCCGAGGGCCTCGCTGGGGTCATACACAGACTCACCGATGACGAGAGTGACGTGACGATCGGCGAGATTGGTGACGATGTCTCTGGCGTCGGGAACCGAGCGGGCGAGGCGATCAAGACCGGTGATCACCAGCATGCTCCCCGCCCAGCACGCCGCCATCGCCTCACCCAAGGCCGGCCGCGCTCGGGTGATGCCGCTCAACCCGACGTCAAGGTAGATCCGATCAGCAGCAACACCCGCCGCCGCGAGAGCCTCCCGCTCGCTGTCCAGATCCTCCGGCACGCTGCTGCACCGGGCATAGCCGATCCGCAAATGCTCTACTTCGAACAGTGTGCCAGGAAACGCCCCCCTATCGAAGAAGGCTCCGGACAGGTCATCTGCAACAGCCCTGGTCACGGGCTTGCTGGCGACGCAGATAGTGTCGGTGATGGTTCGGCCTACGGCACACGCCCACGGCGCGGCAGACCGCGGTCTGTCTTCCAAACAGTCCCGGCCTCACCTCACCTCCTATCGCGCGACCGTCTCGCATGGTGCCGTTCTAGTCTCGGCGGCGATGAAGCGGGTGAGGAGCTGGCAGACCAGGTCGCGGTCGGTGGGTGTCAAGCCGGGCGCCAACCGCCATCCCGAACATCGATCACCGCGAACCCAGGAGTGCTTGAGCGGGACGTAGTCCAGCGTTAGTCCACGGCGGACAACCTGGTACTGCGGGCCAGCGTGGCGGGCACTTGCTGTGGCCGCTGCGCTGCCCGGCGTGGTGGCGACGTCGTGGCCAGATGCGTGGTCACTGCCAGGGTGAACACCACGGCTGCGCCCAGGACATGCAGTGCCACCAACGCGGGCGGGACCGCCAGGAAGTACTGCAG
>JAABUM010006013.1_pt1 | contig 12240 bp, 15 predicted proteins | sample 5559161 | NCBI WGS metagenome assembly JAABUM01 (sample SAMN10711868, study PRJNA513369) | rock metagenome | isolation source: Antarctica rocks | place: Antarctica: Victoria Land, Siegfried Peak nord | reverse complement strand
CCCGGACCGGCGGGGGCGGGGGGGGGGTGGTACGCACCGTTACCCCCGCCCCGCCCGGCGTAGAAGAGGTGCGATCGGCACCTGGGAAGGGACAAGGATGCGACGGGATCCCTACGCCAGGTTCGCCGCGCACTACGATCGCCGGTGGGCCGGCTTCACCGCGCGCACGCATGCCGCGGTCCGCGCGCAACTCCCGGCCTCGCTCGCCGACACACGGCTCCTCGATGTCGGCTGCGGGACCGGCACCCTCATCGCCGGCATCCTGGCGGACTGGCCCGCCGTGGCCGCCATCACCGGGGTCGACGCGAGCGCCAGCATGCTCGTGCGGGCCGCGGCACAACTGGCCGCGACGCCGCGAGGCGGCACGGTCACCCTGCTGGAGCAGCGCGGGGAGGCCCCCGACCTCCCCCCCGCGTCCTTCGATATCGTCCTGTGCGCCAACACCTTCCACTACTTCATCGACCCGGCGGCGACCGTGCGGCACCTGCGGACGCTGCTCGCGCCGGGCGGGCGGCTCATCCTCGAGGATTACTCGAAGCGGGGCCCGCTCGCGCGGTACGGCGAATGGGCCATCAGGCGGTACGATCCGGCGCATCGGCGCGCCTATACCCTCGCGGAGGCGTGCCGCCTGGTGGCCGACGCCGGGCTGACCATCGCGCATCAGGCGGATTTTCGCATCGACCGGTTGTGGCGCGGGTGGCTCGTCACCGGCCAGCGGCCCCCCGCGCCGCAGGGCATCACGCACCCCGTAGGATAACGATCGGGCAACGAGCCCCGGTACAACGCCGCGGCGCTCGGCGGCCACGCGCCTCAGCCGGGTGGTCGACGCACCGCATCAGGCACCGACCGGCGTCTCCAACCACCGGCCAGGTGTCTCGCGTCGGCACCCAGACCGTCGTTTCCCTATCGCCCGGCTCCGTCGGCAGCCTGGTCACCGCCCGCGGCATTCATGCAGGCACAGCGCCTCCCGCCACCTGCCAACATCCAGGTCGGGGTCGCGTCTCCGGCCCGCTGAACCAGGATCGGCCTGAGGCCGGCAAGGAGGCCCGCAGCCGGGAATAGCGTGTCGCCAGAGCATCCCAGGATGCGCGGCGGCGGCAGCCGATCGCGTCTCAATCCCGCTCCTCGGGCGCATTGAGACCCGTCCGGAAGTCGTGCCGCCCGAGCAGTACCAGGCCGAGCACGTCGGCGAGCGCCAGCAGGGTGCCGCCAAGCCCGTACAACGGCGCGATGCCCAGCGCGTCAACAACGATCCCGCCCAGCGCCAGCGCGAGCAGCCGCATGAGGTTCCACGTCACGTCGAAGAGCGTGAAGACCCGCCCGCGCAGCCGTTCCGGCACCGCGCCTTGCACCGTGGAGTTGAAGACCACCATCCCGATGGAGGTATGCAGGCCGTAGACGAACAGGAGCGGCAGCGCCACCGGCAACGGGGTGACGACGGAGAGCAGCACGTCCCCCAGCCCGCAGACGATGTAGGGCACGAAGAGCCAGCGCGCGTCGCGGTAGTCGCGCGCGCGTGTTGGGGAGGAGCGGGCCGAGCAGTGCGCCCGCCCCGATCGTCCCGATCAGCCAGGCGAAGCCGGCCGGCGCCAGGCGGAGATGCCGCTCGGCGAGCACCACGAGCAGCGCCCCGGTCGCCCCGACCGCGAACGAGGCGAGCGCCTGCACCAGGAGCAGGCGCGAGACGAGTCGGTCGCGCAGGGCGAAGCGGAGGCCGTCGCGCGCATCCCGCATATAGCGCCGCACGCCGACCGTGCTCCCCGCGCCCACCTGGCCGGCGTGGGCGGGGATCGCCAGGGTGGCGATCAGCAGCGCCGAGGCGCCGAAGCTGGCCGCGTTGACGGCGAACGCCGCACCGGTGCCGAGCAGCGCGATGAGCCCGCCCGCGACGGCCGAGGCGAGGACCTGGACCAGCCGCCCAGTGGACCAGGCCACGGAGTTGGCGGCCAGGCGCTGGTCCTCGCTGGTGAGCGCCGGGATGACCGCCTGGAACGCGGGATTGAAGAACGTATTCCCGGCCGCGAGGCCCGCTGCCACCAGATACGCGTGCCAGACGCCCTGCGGCCAGATCAGCGAGGCGACGAGGAGGGCGCGGAAGAGGTCCGCCCCGATGAGCACCGTTTTCCGGCGAAGCGGTCGATAACGACGCCCGCGATCGGCCCGAGGAGCAGGACCGGCACCACCTCGGCCGTGACGACCCCGACCACCGCGAGCCCCTGCCCGGCGAGGCGGAAGACGAGGACCACGAGGGCGATGTAGTGCAGCGTGTCCCCGAAGTCGGAGAGGAGTTGCCCCAGCCACACGGGGAAGTAGGTGCGGCTGCGGATGACGCGGCCATACGCGCCGAACACCCCGCCGAGGCGTGGGCCGAAGGCCATCACCCAGCCCATCCGGCGGCCTTCACCACGTCACGACGTCGGGGCGCGTGGTGCTCGATGATGCCGCACACCGTCCCGTCGCAGGTGCTACTCGCGCACGGCTCCTCGCCCACGTGGCGCAGCGCGAGGATGTCGCCGATCTCCGCCAGCGTCAAGCCCGCCTCCTTGGCCTTGACGACGAAGTGCAGCGCGTCGCGCTCGACATCGGTGTACCGGCGATAGCCGGCCGCCGTGCGTGCCGCCAGGGCAAGGAGCCCCAACCCCTCGTAGTACCGCGATGTCTTCGTGTTCAGGCCCAGCTCGGCGGCCAGCTGGCCGATCGAGTACCGCTCCGATTCCATACGCCCCTGCTTTTGTCCGGGCCGCCGCCGTGCGCATGGCCCCTGGTGGGGCGATAGTACACCTTCCACATGGCTGGAAGGTCAAGCATCGTGCGCCGACCGTCCCGATCCGCAGTATCTCCCGCTCGCTCGCCCCGCTTCTCCCGCTCCGGCGGCTGCCCTGTCGGCGGCGAGCACGCACGCCCCGCACACGCGCCGCCTCCCGCAGGTCGTTCCCTTGCTCGATCCTCGGCTGGCCCCACAACTCCCGCAACGCCGCGCGCACCGTGTTGCGCTTGATCCCGGTCTACACGGCTAGCTTCGTGCTGCTGGCCTCGCCCGTCGGCCGTCCGATAGCGGCCAAAGTCTCCAGCATGGCTCGCTGCGGTCCGCCCGAGCGGACCGCAGCAGGGGTGCCGCCCGCCCGGGTTGTTACGCGATCCCGGGCACACCTCGCCGCATGATGTCGGGGTCTCCCGCGAAGTTGGTGCATCAGGTTCCGAAGTAGGGACGATACCCTCGGAAACGGTCAAATGCGGGCCGAGCGGCGCTGATTCTCGGCTATTTCCGGTCCGTTCTCTCCACCTATCAGGTCGTTTTCCGTCAAAGCACCAACTTTGCGGGAGACCCGGGATCACAAGGCGAGGTGTGCTATCTGGAGGGCATGGACCTGATCGCCCGCTCCCCGCTCGCGGGCATCGACACGCCGAAGCGCGAGCGCAACTACCTGACACCGGAAGAGCACAGCCGCCTCCTGGCGGCGGCCGGGGGTCACGCCCGCGACTTCGCCATCCTGACCCTCTTCCTGCAAACCGGCATCCGCATCAGCGAGCTGTGCGCGCTCGAAATTGAGGATATCGACACGAAGGGCCGCACACTGCGCGTCCGCGAGGGCAAGGGCCAGTCGGCCCGCACCGTCGAATTGGAGAAGAAAGGCGCGCAGGCGGTGACGTCGGAGTCGCTGAGCGAGGCGCTCTTCCTAGGCCGGGACGGCCAGCCGCTTAAGGAGTGCGGCGTGCGCGACGTGCTGGCCAAATATTGCACGGCGGCGGGGATCAAGAAGGCGATCATCCTCCACTCCCTCCGGCACACGTTCGCCAGCTACAAGGCCGAGCGCGGCGTCTCCGCCTTCCAACTCAAGGAGTGGCTGGGGCACCGGAAACTGGACACGACCCAGATATACGTGCATATGGCGCGCAAGAACGTCAAGAAGGTGCTGGAGGCCACGAGCCTGTGATACGCAGCCCCCGCAAAACCACAAGACCACAAACGGTGAAGTACACGGCGGATAACCTCGTGCTCACACCGGCATCCCTGCTGCCCTTCAAGGGGCGGTGGGGCCAGCTTGCCGGGGCGGTATCGTCCCCGAGGGCGAGACCCGCCTCAAACAGGTCATGCGCCGACTGGTGCCGGAACTGCGGGCGCGCGGCCGACGCATCACGACCCTGCCCGCCACATTGCGTCGCTGATGCCCCGCGCGCCGCGTCAGCGGTGATTGTAGAACTCGACGCTCCAGCGCCACTCCGAACCGTCCTCGGCATGCCACCAGGCGGTCAATACCGCGACCTCGCCGCCGGGCAAGATCACCAGGCTACCAAGGTCGTCCGGCGTCGGCCAGCGGTCCTCGCGCAACACCCGGTCGCCCCCCACCCGCAGGCGGGTCATCGGGAGTGGTTCCCCCGCGCGGGTCAGCCCCTCGCCACGGGCCACCGGGCGATCGTCGCCGTCGCGCACCGTGACCGCCAGGGTAGGCGGGGCGGCATGAACCCAGAGGACCTCCGTCGGGTCCAGGCGACCGCGCGCGACCAACAAGCCATTCGCCGCCGCTTCCGGGTACCACAGTTCCCAGGTCTGCATCTCGGCCATCGTCGGTGCTCCTTTCTCTTTTCCGCGCGGCGGAAACCTGCCCCACCGCGCGCGGTCGCGCACCGTATCGCTAGCGCTGCGCGTCCGCTGGCCGACGGTCACGCCGCCTGCGGACCACGGGGAGCGCCAGCCCCAGGCCGAGCAGCCCGAACGCCCACCAGGGCAGCTGGCGCGGCGCGACGATGCCCCCCCCACCGCCGGTGTCTGGTAAGCCGGGCATCGCGGGCGCAGCCGCCGTCGCCACGATCGTCGGTCGCGTCGCCGTGCCGCCCATGAGCTCGAAGGTCGGTGCATAGTCGCCGGGGCGGTCCCCGGTGCGGAACGCGACGCGGAGCAGCCCCGGTGCGGGGGTGCCGTCGGGCCGGGCGATCTGCCCCGACAGGACGGCGCGCCCGTCCGCGGCGACCGGGCTGGTCGCGCTCTGACCGGTCGCGCCATCCGGGGCCGCCCCGATGATCCCGCCGACCACCGGATCGGTCGCCGGATCGAGGATCCCGTCGCCGTTCGCATCCTGCACCAGCAGTCCGCCGGTGTAACGCGGGAAGCGGGCGCGATCCGCGGGGGCGACGCCGACGCCGTTCAGGGGCTGCCCATCCGCGCCGAAGAGCAGGAAATCGAGCGGGAGCGGGGCGAGGCTACGCACCGGCACGCGCTGCCAGTTGTTGTTCGACGGCTGCGGGAAGAGGGCATTCGAGGGGTTGATCGAGGGGACGATCGCGGGGCGGACGAGCAGGGTGCCGCTGCCGGTCTCGATGGACCCGTCGGGGCCCGTCTCGGCGCTGACGGCGATCTGGTAGGTGCCGGGGGCGGGGTTGGTGAACGCCCGACCGCGCACGTGCAGGACCTTGATGCCCGGATCGTCGGGACCGGCGGGCACGATATCGTCGGTCGCGGTGAAGACGACCGTGTGCGTCCCCGCCAGGGTCACCGTGTAGCCGACCAGGCCACCTTGCGGCCAGCCCTTCACCAGCGCGCCGCTCTCCGGGGCCGTGACCGGCACGTCGGTGCGGACGAAGGCATCGGGGAGGGTGATGCGGATCGTCCGCCCTTTCAGCAGGCCCCGCCCCGCGATCTGGGGATCGAGCGAGCGGTCCAGGACGAGATTGATATCGGTCGGGCGCCCGGCGACATCGCCATCCGCCCCGACCGGCGCTTTCGGCGTGGCGACGACGATATTCCCGGCCGTGCCGACGGCGGTCGGCGGGGCCGCGAGGAGCAGCAGCAGCGCGAGGACCAGGACCAGGGGGCGGAGCGATGCGGGCATCTTCAACATATCCTTCCGCTTCGAGCACACGAAGTTCCGCGCGAGCCGCTATTGACCAGCCGTATCGATCCGACGCGTTCCGCACCGCCATCTTCGCGCGGCGTCACATCGGGCGATACCGCGCATATGTGTCTGCCGGTGGATGGTCCACCACGTCACCCGCGCAGGGGCGCACCGGTCGCCGCACCGTGCCCGGCTCACCGCACGCTGCGGGCGCTCTGATAAAGCACGGAGCACGCCACCAGCACGATTAACCCGACGAACGCCTGCGTCAGCCGACGTTACGGCAGGCGCCCGGCCAGCCGGACACCGAGCGCCACCCCCGTCGCCCCGCCGAGGATGAAGAGGGCGGTGACCGTCCAGTCGAAACCGAGCGAGGCGAAGCGCGCGATGAGCCCGAAGGCCGATTTGATGGCGATGATCAGCAGCGAGGTGCCCACCGCCGCGCGCATCGGCAGGCCGAGGACCAGCACCAGCGCCGGGACGATCACGAAGCCGCCGCCGACCCTGAAGAAGCCGGTCATGAAGCCGGTGACCAGGCCGCTCAGGCCGAGCGTCAGCCAGCCGCGCGCGTGGTACCGCTCCTGCGCCTCGGATCGCTCGTCCCCCATCCCGCCGCCGCCGCATCGCGGCGGCGGCGACCATCACCACGGCGAAGAGGGCCAGCAGGAGCGGTCCGGGTACCCGGCGGTTGAGCCAGGTACCGGCGAACGCCCCCAGGACGCCCGACAGGCCGAACGCGAGGCCGGTCTTCGGGAGGACATTGCCCGCGCGGGCGTGGCCGATGACCCCCACCAGCGCGTTCGCACCGACGATCGCCAGCGAGGTCGTGGTCGCGAGCTGGACCGGTTGCCCGATCGCGTAGACGAGGATCGGCACGGTCAGGATCGAGCCGCCGCCGCCGAGACCCAGCGAGAGGCCGATCAGCGCACCAAAAACGAGCGCGAGAAGTGGCTGGATCACGGGAGGTCCCCTGTTAATCTTTGACGGGCCACGTGGTGCCGCTACCGGTCGGGGGTGAACGCCAGCCAGCCTCCCCGGACCGGTAGCTCTGGGCCCCCATGCTACGGCGCAGCCTGCGCTACCGTCAGCACGACCGCGGTGGCGATTCCACCGTCTCGTCGTCCCCATCCACCGGACGGGGTGCCGGGACCATTCAGGTGCCGACGCCCAATTTCGGCAGGATGATGGCCTGCACGAGGAACCATGCCGCCAGGGCAACCAGGAGGCCGAGCGGGCTGGTGAGGAGGTCGAGCATATTAATCCTCCGCTGTGGGCAAGCCGGCCGCTTGCCAGGCGGTCATGCCGCCGCTGACGTTGAGCAGCGTGGTATAGCCGCGCGCCTGCAGCAGGCTGTTGGCGATGCTGGAGCGATAGCCGCTCCCGCAGATGACCGCGATCGGCCCGGCGGCCTCATCGAGCGGGATCGCCGCACCCTGCGCGATCAGCCCGGCGAAGGTGTGGCTGGCCCCGGCGATGTGGCCGCTGGCCCACTCGTCGTCGCCGCGTACATCGAGCACCGCGAGCGGCGCGCCGCCCGACAAGCGCTCCTGGAGCGCCCGCACCGAGAGCTGGGGGAGGGTGACCTCGTCCCGCCCGCCCGCCCGCCACGCCTCCATGCCGTCGGCGAGGTAGCCGACCACGCGGTCCAGCCCGATGCGGCGCAGCTCGGCCCGCGCCGCCGCGAAGTCCGCCTCGTCGTCGAGGATGAGGATCAGGTCGCGGTCATAGGGGGCCAGCCAGCCGAGCCAGGCGAGGAAGTTCGGGCCGAGCCCGGCGAAGAAGGCCCCGGGCACATGCCCCGACCCGAACGCGGCGGGGGTGCGCGCGTCGATGACCAGCGCCCCCGCCGCCTGCCGTGCGGCAACCTCGTCCGGCGGCAGCGCCTCCCCACGGGCCAAGTCGGCCAGGGGGGTCGCGCCGGCCTTGTTGACGCGCTTCATGATCGGGTAATAGGTCGGTGGCGCGGGCATGTCGGCGAGGATGCGCGCGATGAAGTCTCCCTCCGCGCGGGCGTGGAAGGCGTAATTGGCCAGCTTCTCCTGGCCGATCGTGGTGGAGGGCGCGTCGCCGATCTTCTTCCCGCAGGCCGACCCGGCGGTGTGGCCGGGGTAGACGACCAGATCGTCGGGCAGGCGGCTGAGGCGCGCGGTGACGGTGTGGAAGAGCTGCCCGGCGAGCCGCTGCGTCTGTTCCTGCCCCAGCAGGTCGGGGCGTCCGACCTCGCCGACGAAGAGGGTGTCGCCGGAGAAGAGCGCCTGCGGTTCGTCGCCCACCTCCGGGTCGAAGAGGAGGAAGGCCAGGTGCTCCGGGGTGTGACCCGGCGTCCAGAGGGCCTTGAGGCGCAGCCGCCCCACCCGGACCTCGCCGCCGTCATCCAGCGGCTCGTGCGGGAAGCCCTGCGCGCCGAGGCGGCTGGCGTAGACCGGCGCGCCGGTCGCGGCGGCCAGCTCGGGCGCGCCGGAGACGAAGTCGGCGTGGACGTGCGTCTCCAGGATCGCGGCGATCCGCACGCCGTGCGCCCGTGCCCAGTCGAGGTAGGCGTCCACGTCGCGGCGCGGGTCGATGACGGCGGCCACACCAGCGCTGTCGTCGGCGACGAGGTACGCGACCTGGGCCAGGCCGGGGGTGAAGATGCGATCGGGGGTGGAAGTCTGCCGCTGGATGTTCATACAGGGTTCCTTTCCGGGAGCGGGTGCGCCATGGCGCGCGGGTCAGCTGCCCCGCGTCACCGGGAGCCCGGCGCGCTGCCAGGCGGTGATGCCGCCCACGACATTCAGCGCGCGGGTGTAGCCCCGCTCGCGCAGCAGCGCGGTCGCCCGCCCGCTGCGATTCCCGCTGCGGCAGAAGAGGAGGACGGGCCGGTCCTGCGGCACCTCGCCGAGGCGGGCGGGGAGGTCGCCGAGCGGGATGTGTCGCGCGCCCGCCACGTGCCCTTCCTGCCACTCGTCCGGCTCGCGGATATCGATCAGCACCGCCTCGCGGCTATTGAGCCGACGCTTGGCCTCGGTCACGTCCACGGCGAACGTCGGCGCGGGTGCCGCTGATTTGCCGAAGAAGCGCTGGAACATGGTCACTCCTTTTTCACTCTTGCTCGTCCATTGCCCGGTATGGCACCATCGTGCGTTCGTACGACCGACCGGTCGCTCAGCCGCGCCGTCACGCGCCGCCACGCGCGGGCGGGTAGCACTGCGGTCCGCGCCGCGCGAACGCCGAGAAGAGGCGCTCGACCTCCGCGGCGTGGCGGCGCGGGCAGAGGATCGCATCACGGCCGCCACCGCGAACGAGAGGCTCGAAGCGCTCGCCGCAACAGCGACACCGGAACTCGTACAGCGGCATCGTTCGTCCCCCTCGTGCACGCGCTAGCGGCGCTCGCCCCCGAGCACCTTTACCACCCGTTGCAGGCGGGCCTCGGCCTCATCAGCCACCGCACGCAAACCGGGGTTGTCGACCACCCCGAGCATCACGTCCGGGTCGACGATCGATACCGCGCTCGCGCCGTCATGCTCGTGGACGATGACGTTGCAGGGCAGCAGCAATCGCAGTTCGTGCTCCGCCTGGAGCGCGCGGTGCGCGGGTTACGGATAGCAGGCACCGAAAATCAGATAGCGCTCGAAATCGATGCCGAGTTTCTCGTTCAGCGTCGCCCGCATGTCGATCTCGGTCAGGACCCCGAACCCTTCCTCTTGGAGCGCCGCCTTGGTGTGGGCGACCGCTTCGTCGAATGGCAGGTCGAGCGTCGTGCCGAAGCCATACCCCGTTGCCGTTGCCATGATCCGTCTCCCCTTCCTTATTCTAACGCTCGCCGACCAGCGCACTGGTCGCCTCCAACTGCTGCAGCAAGATATTTCTGGTGATCGCGCAGGCCTCCAAAATCTCCGGATAGGCCAGCGCATAGTGGACCGTCGTGCCGGTGCGCCGCGTCGTCACGATCCCCCGTTGGCGTAGCGGGGTCAGATGTTGCGAAACATTGGCCTGCCGCAAGCCGGTGGCTGCCACGAGTTCGCCCACGGTGCGCTCCCCCGCCCCCAGCAGGTGCAGCAATTCCAGCCGCGACGGATCGGCCAGGAGTTGGCACACCTGCGCCTGTAAGATGAACAGCTGCCGTTCTCGTTCGTCCATTACCGACTCCTGGTGACACGGTATGTATTCGTATAAATGAATATATACTATGACTGATGCCTTGTCAAGGAGATTCAGGGCACGGTCAGGGCAACGTCCCCGCCGCCGGCGCGGCGGGGGTGCGCTACTCGGCGCATGCAAGACTAGGCCGCCGCCCCCACCGCCGGCGAGCAGCGGTCACGCCGTGTGGCGGTACTGCCGTTGTGCCCTGCGCGACCGCGACGTGGCGGAGCGGCTGGCCGCGCGGGGTGCTCCTGACCGATGAGACGGTGCGCCGGTGGGGCCACACGTGCGGGCAGGTCGACGCGATTACCGTGCGCCGTCGGCGGCCCGAGCCGGGTGACGCGTGGCACCGCGACGCGGTCTTCAGCGCGATCGCTGGCGTGCGGCACGCTCGCTGGCGGGCGGTCGACCAGGACGGGCAGGTGCTCGCTATCCTCGTGCCGATCCGGCGCGACAAGCAGGCCGCCACGAAATCCCTCCGCGCCGCCACCGCCTGACCGCCGAAACCTCTCGCGCGACCGGAGCAGGACGCTGCGCCACCCGGCGGGTGGTCGTCGGCACCCCGGCGCTGGCCTGAGCGGCAAGTCCCCTGAGGCGCACCACGCCTCCAAGCACGAGCAGGTCATCCCGCCCGACTTTCCTTGACTCTCTGTCAGTATAGAGTGAGCACGGCGCGGGGGCTGACCCTTTACTTGAGTGGCTCGGTGCCTTGTCGTCCCCGCGTCGGCTGCCCCGAGGCGTGAGCTGATAGAAGCCCGTCGTGGTCATAGCGACTCGAGAGAGTCCTGTCCGCCCTGTGGTCGATCGCTGCACGGCGCGAGCGCGGGAGGGGATGATGCTGACGATCGGCGTCGATACGCACAGGCCATCCATATGGCGGTGGCGGTGGACGCGGCGGGCCACGAGGTATCCCGGTGGCGTGGCGCGAACAGCGTCGAAGGCTGGAGGCAGGTAGCGGCTTGGGCGGCGGATCTGGGTGGGGACGTCCGCTGGGATATTGAAGGGGCATGGAACGACGGTCGTGGCCTGGCCTAGCGGCTGGCCGCCGCTGGGGCCACCGTCTACGAAGTCAACCCGCGCTGGACGGTGGGGGGCGGGGGCGGGCGCGCCGCCCCGACAAGAACGATCGCCTCGACGCGCACGCGGTGGCGCTGCTGGTCTGGCGCGAGGCGACGTCTTTGCCGCCGGTGTCGGCCGGCGACGAGACGGCCGTCCTCGATCTGCTGGTCACCGAGCGGGAGGCGGCGATCGCCGAGGCGACGCGCTTGCGGAACCAGGCCCATCAGCTCTTGCTCCTGCGCGATCCCGGCTACGCTGCGCGGCAGCCCCGGTTGCGCACCAAGGCGCGCACCGGGGCTGATCATGAGCGCTCGCGGCGCGCACAACGTCCCTCTTGGTCGGCACATTCCGCGCTATGCCCCGAAGAGCAGCGGCGTCATCGAGGCCACCGCCCGGGCGCTACGGGCGGCGGCTTTCAGCATCGGTGGGCGGCCGCAGCGCGTCCGAGAGGAACACGCGCCGGCAGGCTGCGGCGTCACGAGGCGGTCACCGCACCATAGAGCAGGCGCAGGCCCACGACCACGAGGGCGAGCGACAACACCCGCACGATCCCGGTGCCCTTGACGCGCTGGGAGATCGCGGCACCGACGCGGGCCCCGCCGATCGCCCCGAGCGCCATCGCCGCCGCCGGCAGGTAGAGGATGCGCCCCGCGGCGAGGTTCCCGGTCGAGCCGACCAGGGCGGTGATCGCCAGGACGAAGTGCGAGGTGGCGGTGGCGAGGTGCGCCGGGAAGTCGAAGAGGAAGACCATCGCCGGGACGTGGATGATCCCGCCGCCGATGCCGAGGATGCTGGACAGGAAGCCGACGAGGACGCTCAGCGCGAGCCCGCCGCGCATATTGAAGGCGTACTCGTAGCGCTCGCCGCGGGCGTCGGTCAGGCGGCGGTGGACGTAGCCGGGGGGCAGCCCGCCCGCGCCGAACCGGTGCAGGGTGGCGCGGGTCGCATCCGGGCGCAGGTTGAGGAAGACCGCGATCACGAGCAGCAAGACCCCGAAGAGCGCGTCGAAGAAGCGTCCGCTGAAGAACGTCTGGAGGTAGACGCCCAGGATCGCGCCCGGCACGGTCGCCAGGGCGAAGCGCCAGCCGGTCCGGAAGTCGACCTTGCCCTGCCGGACGTAGGCCAGGGTGCCGGAGAGGGCGTTGAAGAAGACGACCGCGAGCGAGGTGCCGCTGGCCTGCTGCGGGCTGGCGTGGTAGACCAGCAGCAGGACCGGCACGATGATGAA
>JAABUM010006012.1_pt1 | contig 12241 bp, 12 predicted proteins | sample 5559161 | NCBI WGS metagenome assembly JAABUM01 (sample SAMN10711868, study PRJNA513369) | rock metagenome | isolation source: Antarctica rocks | place: Antarctica: Victoria Land, Siegfried Peak nord | reverse complement strand
GTAGTTCGGCATCGACGCCGGGCCGACGTCGGAGGGCGCGACCTTGGCGTTGCTGATCAGCGTCTTGGTCTGCCCGCCCTTGATCTCGGTGAGGGTGTAGGTCTGCTTGAACAGCAGGTGCGGGTCGGTCAGCGACTGCACCGGGCCGTTGTTGTACAGGAACGTGCCGCCCCCTGGCGCGGTGCCCCGGGCGTCGTGGTCGGCGAAGGTCCAGCGGTAGGTGATGTCGGGCTTGCCGGTCCCGCTGTTGTCGATGTTGATGTCGTAGTGCGACCCGGCTTTGAACGGATAGAAGTTCGGGCCGCCGTTGGGCTCCTCGAACGGGATCCAGTTCGCGATCAGCGTCACCGTGTCCGGCTTGTCCGGGCTGGCGAACGCATACACGTCGGTGTTGTCATGCTGCGGATCGCCAGCCGTCAGCGGCGCCTCCCGGTGGGAGGAAGCGTTCGCCACACCGCCGCTCACCCCCGCCATGCTCGTGCCGGCAAGTGCCACGACCGCCAAAGCAGCCGCCCGCTTCCGGTTCTGGTGCCGCTTCCCGTGAGACGTCATGCGTGTCCTTTCACGATGGGTCAATACGCGAACGCCAACAACTGGCGCCAGGGCCCACATCGACACATCCGATGACGGCAGTAGCGCAACCGACAAGAATTTCACCCGGTCGGTCGATCAAGCGGCCTGTCGATGGGTCGATAACGCCCGGCCGCCTGCCCTCGACGCCCACAGCGTCGCCGGGTCAGCTCGGATCCGGTGGTGCTGCAGTACCGGTCCGACAGCCCTACGACAGGTTGTGAGTACGGTCACAGCGTGACGATGACCCTGCCCGATGGGCTCGTGGCCGTGGTCAAGCACGACTGTCCGACCTGCCGGCTGGTCGAGCCGGTGTTGGCTCAACTGGCCGGCGTCACCGTCTACACCCAGGACGACCCGTCGTGGCCACCCGGCGCGGTCGACGACACTTCCCTCGAGGTCTCCTGGCGCACGGGCGTCGAGACCGTGCCGACCCTGCTGCGGGTTGAGAGCGGCGTCGAGGTCGCCCGCACGGTGGGCTGGCTGCGCGAGCAGTGGGAGGCGCTGGCCGGCGTCAACGGGCTGGGCCCGGACCTGCCCGAGTACCGCCCGGGGTGCGGGTCGATGTCGGTCGACCCCGACCGGGTCGACGCGCTCGAAGCCCGCTACGGCGACGGCCTGGCGAGCCGGCGCGTCGAGCTGGCCGAGCTCGAGGACGAGCACGAGGCGCTGTTCGACCGCGGCTGGACCGACGGCCTGCCGGTGGTGCCGCCGACGCCCGAGCGGGTGCTACGGATGCTGCGCGGGACCACGCGCGACCCGGACGAGGTCGTCGCCATCGTGCCGCCCGACCTCGTCCCGTGCACTGTCGAGAAGGTCGCGGTCAACGCGGTGCTGGCCGGGTGCCTGCCCGAGCACCTGCCTGTGGTCCTCGCGGCGCTGGAGGCCGCCTGCGCCGAGGAGTTCGCGCTGCACGGACTGCTCGCCACCACCTGGTCGTCCGGCCCGGTCGTCATCGTCAACGGCCCCATCGCCCGCCGGATCGGCCTGAACAGCGGCGTCAATGCCCTCGGCCAGGGCACGCGGGCGAACGCCACCATAGGCCGGGCGCTGCAGCTCGTCGTCCGCAACGTGGGCGGGGGACGCCCCGGCGGGGTCGACCGCGCCGTGCTCGGCCATCCCGGCAAGCTGAGCTTCTGCTTCGCCGAGCGGGAGGACGGCAGCCCGTTCGCGCCGCTGGCCGCCGATCGGGGGGTCGAGGGCGACGCGGTCACCCTGTTCGCGGGGGGCGGTGTGCAACCCCTCGCCGACCAGCTCAGCCGTGACCCGGACTCGCTCGCCCGCAGCTTCGCCGCCTGCCTGCGGGTCGTCGCCCATCCCAAGCTGCCGATGGCGTTCGACGCGCTGCTGGTGGTGAGCCCCGAGCACGGCCGGGTTTTCCTGGAAGCCGGGTGGGACCGGGCGCGGCTCGTCGCCGGGCTGGAGGCGCTGCTCGTGCTGCCCGGCGCCGAGATCGTGCGGGGGGCGGGCGGCATCGCCGAGGGTGTGCCGCCCGCTGCCGGCGGCGCCGACCTGCCAAAGTTCCGGGCGGGCGGCTTGCTCGTGGCTCACGCCGGCGGGGACGCCGGGTTGTTCAGCGCCATCATCCCGGGGTGGGTGTCCGGGCCGTCCGGCAGCATCCCCGTCACCCGTCCGGTCCGTCCCTGATGGAGGTTTCATGACCCGCACCGTGCTCGACCCGACCGGGGAGCAGCGGCCTGCCGTGCGCACCCTGCTGCCCCGACCGCCATCGCTCGACGGCCGGGTGGTCGGGCTGCTGGACATCAGCAAGCCGCGCGGCGACATCGCCCTCGACCGGCTGGCGGAGCTGCTGGCCGCTGACGGGGCGCGGGTGCGGCGCTACACCAAGCCGACGTTCACCCGGCCGGCCCCCGTGGACCTGCGGCACGAGATCGCCGAGCAGTGCGAGGTGGTGATCGAGGCGCTCGCCGATTGAGGCTCGTGCACGTCGTGCAGTGTGCACGACATCGCCGACCTCGAGCGCCGCGGCGTCGTGGGACTGTTCCTGTGCTCCGCCGTCTTCGATGCGGCCGCCCGTACGCAGGGCGAGGCGCTCGGCTTCCCGGCGCCCTTCGTCCTGCTGCCGCACCCAGTGCAGGACCGCACCGACGCCGAGATGCGAGCCGCAATGGAGGCCGCCTACCCGGCGGTGGTCGCCGCCCTCACCGCTGCCTGAGCAATCCTGGCGGCTCGCGGCAGGATGGCGGCATGCTGCCGCACCCGCTGCCCAACGCCGAGCTGCACATGCACGTCGAGGGGGCGCTACAGCCCGAGCTGCTGGTCCGCATCGCGGCCCGCAACGGCATCGACCTGCCGATCAGCGACCCCGAGGCCCTGCGGGCCCGCTACGTGTTCGAGGACCTGCAGTCCTTCCTCGACGTCCACTACGCCAACCTGAAAGTGCTGCGGACCGAGCAGGACTTCTACGAGCTGGCAGCCTCCTACCTCGAGCACGCACGAGCCGGGGGCGTCCGCCGTGCCGAGGTGTTCATCGACCCCCAGGTGCACCTGGGCAACGGCGTGCCGCTGCCGGCGGTCATGAACGGCTACGGAGCGGCGTTCGACGAGGCGCGTGCGGCCGGGCAGTCCTGCGACATCATCATGTGCTTCCTGCGCGACCTAGGAGCCGACGCGGCCGAGGAGATGTTCCGCGCCGCCATGCCGTTTCGCGACCGCTTCATCGGCGTCGGCCTGGACTCCACGGAGGTCGGCTACCCGCCGTCGCTGTTCCAGCGGGTCTACGCCATGGCGGCGTCCGAGGGGCTGCACCGCGTCGCCCACGCCGGCGAGGAGGGCGGTCCGGACTACGTGCGCGAGGCCCTCGACCTGCTCGGCGTCGAGCGCGTCGACCATGGGCTCCGCGCGATGGAGGACCCCGAGCTCGTCCGCCGGTTGGCCGACGAGCAGGTGGCGCTGACGGTGTGCCCGCTGTCAAACGTGGCCCTGCGCGCGGTCGACACGATGGCCGACCACCCGGTCACGGCGATGCTCGACGCCGGCGTGCGCGTAACCGTCAGCAGCGACGACCCGGCGTACTTCGGCGGCTACGTCGAGGCCAACTTCGCGGCCCTGCGCAGCGACGCCGGCCTCGACGACGACCAGCTGCGTGCCCTCGCGCTCAACTCCTTCGACGCCTGCTTCGTCGACGCAGCGGCGCGTGACGAGTGGAAGGCGGAGCTGCTCGCGGACTGATCCGCCTCGTTCGGCGTGCCCCGGCCGGGTAGCCGCACGGGCCACGGGAGAGGATGCGGAAGTGACGTCGCCTGTAACTCTGCGTTCCTCCCGTTCCGTCAGCTCCCGCCGCATGGCCGTCGCGGTGGTCTTCTCGGCCGTGGCGCTGCTCGCGACTGCGTGCTCAGGCTCCAGCGGCGCTTCGACGAGTCCGTCGTCGAGCGGGTCCGCGAGCGCGGGGTCCACGTCCTCGGGCTCGTCCTCGGGCTCGGCGTCCGGCTCGGCATCCGCGCCTGCTTCCGGCTCGTCCTCGGCCTCGCCGTCCGGCAGCGCAGTGGCGACCAACCTGCGGGTCACCCACCCGACGGTCTGGCTGTGCCGGCCGGGGATGGCGAACAACCCCTGCGAGGGCGGGCTCGACGCGACCGTCGTCGCGGCCGACGGGAAGACCTCGGTGGAGAAGTTCCAGCCGGCGACCGACCCGAAGATCGACTGCTTCTACGTCTACCCGACGCTGTCGGAGGCCCAGACGGTCAACGCTCCGCTCGCGGCGGAGCCGGCAGCTGTGGCCGTCGCACGCAGCCAGGCGTCCCGCTTCGCCTCGGTCTGCCGCCTGTTCGTCCCGGTCTACCGGCAGCTGACCATTCACTCGATCTTCGCCGGCGGCTTCGCCGACCCCAAGGCGCAGGCGCTCGCGAGCGGCGACGTCGACTCGGCGTGGCACGACTACCTCAACCGCGACAACCACGGGCGCGGAGTCGTGCTGATCGGCCACAGCCAGGGGGCCGGACAGGTCACCCGGCTCGTCCGCTCCGAGATCGACAAGAACCCGGCCGAGCGCTCCCGGCTCGTCTCCGCGCTGGCGATCGGCGGCAACGTGCTGGTGCCGGCGGGTAAGGACGTCGGGGGCGCGTTCACCACCGTCCCGGCGTGCCGGCGCGAGGGGCAGACCGGCTGCGTCGTCGCCTACAGCTCCTTCAACCAGCCGGTCCCCGACAACTCGCTGTTCGGCCGCGGCACCAACGCCCGCAACCTCAACCCCGGGCAGACCACGGCCGGGATGCAGGTGCTGTGCGTCAACCCCGCCGCGCTGTCGGGCGGCCGCGCCCCCCTGCAGCCGTACGAGCCCACCCGCACGATCGGCACGCACCTGACGGGGACGCCGCAGACCTCGCTGGCCGACCTGAAGACCGGCTTCGTGTCATTCACCGGGCTGCAGGCGGAGTGCCGCACCACCGGTGGTGCCTCGTGGCTGCAGGTGGATGCCACCAGCAAGTCGACGTACGCCCAGAGCGCGGTCAAGCAGGCGCTGGGCCCGACGTGGGGGCTGCACCTGCTCGACATCAGCAACGCCTACGGCAACCTGGTGGACGTGGTCGCCAAGCAGGCGGCCGCCTGGCACTGATCGTGGCGCCGGTCGGCGTCAGCTCACGTTGCCGACGACCCCTGCGACGGCGAACCCGACCGGGACGAGCAGTAGCGCTCCGACCAGCGCTCCGGCGCTGAACGGCCGGCCGCGCCGCACCCCCAGGAGCGTGGCTGCCGCAAGCAGCGCGACGGCGGGAGCGGCTCCGTACAGCGCGATCGAGACGCACAGGTGCAGCGCCGACTCGTTGAGCGTGTTGATGACGAGCACGGCGCCGAGGGCGACGAGGGCGCCCGCGAGGGTCACGACGGCGATGACGGCGGTTGCCGCCCCCCAGACCAGCTGGCGGCCGACCCGTCGCGGCCTGGTCCGGCGCACGGACGTGGCGGTCGTGCCTGCCGGGCGGCCCTCGACCCGATCGGTCAGCTGCCGACGCTGCACGGCTCGGTCACCAGCCTTCCGGTCGGTCATGACGCCTGCACGGGGTGCGCGGTATGTGCAGGATAGTCCGGCGAGCGCGTCGTGCGACTGCTGACGGCTGCCGTGCCGCGTGCATACGGTCTGGGCATGAACGGCCTCGTCGACCTTCGCAGTGACACGCTCACCCGACCCACCGACGGGATGCGCGCAGCGATGGCCTCGGCGGAGGTCGGCGACGACGTGTACGGCGAGGACCCCACCGTCAACGCGCTGGAGGCCGAGGTCGCCGAGCTGTTCGGCCACGAGGCGGCGGTCTTCGTCCCGAGCGGCACCATGGGCAACCAGATCTGCCTGCAGGTGCTCGTACCGGCCGCCGGAGAGCTCTTGTGCGACGCCGACGCGCATGTCGTCACCTACGAGCACGGCGGCGCCGCCCAGCACGGCGGGATCCAGAGCCGGACGGTGACCGGGCCGGCGCTCGACGTCGATGCGTACGCCGAGCAGTTGCGCCCACCCGGATGGGGGACAGTTCCCACCGCTGCGATCGCTGTCGAGCAGACGCACAACCGCGGCGGGGGACGCGTGCACCCCCTCGAACAGCTGCAGGCACTGGCCGGGCTCGGCGTGCCCCTGCACTGCGACGGCGCCCGCATCTTCAACGCCTCCGTCGCGTGCGGGGTGTCGCTGGCGACCTACGGGAGGCTGTTCACGACGCTGTCGGTGTGCCTGTCGAAGGGGCTCGGCGCGCCGGTCGGCTCGGTGGTGGTGACCGATGCCGAGAGGGCGCTGCAGGCGCGGGTGCTGCGCAAGCGGCTGGGTGGTGGCATGCGGCAGGCGGGCATCCTCGCCGCCGCGGGCCGGTACGCGCTGACGCACCACATCGAGCGCCTGGCCGACGACCACGCGCGGGCCCGGCGGCTTGCGAAAGCGGTCGGCACCGACCCGGCCCTCGTCGACACCAACATCGTCCCCCTGGCCGTGCCCGACGCTGCGGCCTTCGCCGCGCAGACACGCGAGCGGGGGGTGCTGGTCAGTGTCGTCGGCCCCCGGCGGGTCAGGCTGGTCACGCACCTCGATGTCGACGACGCAGCGACCGAACGAGCAGCCGCGGTCCTGGCCGAGCTCGTCGCCGGCTGAGCTGCCCGCTGACCTGCCTCGCTGACCTGCCCCGGCTGACCTGCCCGGCCGCGCTACCCGGCCGCGCTACCCGGCCTCGGGGGCGCTCTGCTGCAGCAGGTTGCCCAGCTCGCGCACCGGGACGGCAGGTCACCTTCGGGCTGGTCCTCGGCAGCGGCCAGATAGACGGCCAGATAGAGAGGTGCACCCGGACAGGAGTCCGGGTGCACCTCTTCGGGTGGGGTCGGTGCTATCCGGCGCTGCGGACCGTGACAGTCCCGGTGCCGGCGGTCAGGTCCAGGTCGAGCTGGCCGGCGCCCGGGGCCGCCGGAACGTCGCGGACGAGCTCCGGGCCGAAGCCGCGGGTCGTCGCGCCGAGCACGTGCACCGGCGCCGACACCGCTGCGTGCGCGCACGTGCACCGACATCTGACGGGGGAGGGTCACGACGACGTCGCCCGTCCCGACCATCGCCCGGGTGCCGACGGCGGTTGCGCCAGGCGCTGTGGCCAGGTCGGCGAGGTCGAGGCGCAGCGTGCCCGCCGGCAGCCGGTAGGACGAGTCGACCCGGCTGGCGTCGTTCACCGTGACGGCTTTGGTGCTCAGGTGGCTGCCCCACACCGCGGTGGCAACGCCGAGGGCGACGACGACGGCGATAAGCCCGGCGATGATCCGGCGAAGCCAGCCTGAGCTCAGCACGAGGGCCAGCACAAGCAGGACGACGAGCGCGCCGAAGCCGCTCCCGTCGTGCAGCAGGCTCGCGAACAGCACGGCCAGCGCGGCGATGACGACGAGCGCGACGCGTCCAGCCCGCCCGCCTGCGCTACGGGGGGTGAGCCGTTGCGCCAGACCGTGGAGCCGCTCGGTGCTGATCCGCGCCGGGCCGTCGGTGCTCGGGGTGAGCATCCACAGTGCGGCGTACACGAGGATGCCGACACCGCTCGCCACCACGAGCGCGACGGCGCCGATCCGGACCAGCAGCGGGTCGATGCCGGTGCGCTCGCCGACGCCGGCGCAGACGCCGCCGACGACCCGTCCCGCACGGGGACGGACGAACAGCGGCTGCTCCGGGTGGCCAGCGACGCCGGTCGGGCTGGACGGGCCGGCCGGTGCGGACAGCGGAGTGGACGGGTTGAAAGGTGATTCGCTCATGGGCATCACGCTCCCGCAGCGGCGGCGCGTTGCCATCCGGGACGGCCCCGGGTCCTGTCCCTGGTCCGCCGTGGTGCCGGCCCTCCGGGTTTCCTCCGGGATGAGCCCGGATGCGCGCCGCCGTCAGGCGTGTGATCCTCGACGAGTGTTCCGTGCCGGTCCCCACGTGCCTGAAAGCAACCTGCCCGGCGACAGCCCGCTGTCGCCGCCCTCCCAGGGGCAGCCGCTGGGCCGTCCGGAGCTGATGCGCCGCGCCGACGGCAGGCTCATCGCGGGGGTCGGCGTGGGGCTGGCCCGGACGCTCGGCGTACCGGTGCTGCCCGTCCGCGTCGCGCTGGCTGTCCTCGTGGCGAGCGGCATCGGCGTCGGGGCCTACATCGCCCTGTGGCTGTTGCTGCCGGTCGACGACGCCGCTCGCGACGCCCCGAAGCCCTGGCGCGTGGCACGCGTGGTCCGGCAGGTCCGCCGCCAGCCGGGGGCGCTGCGCGAGGTCGTCGTGCTGGCAGTGGTCGGCAGCCTCGGGCGGGCCCTGCTCGGGCTGCTCGGCGTGCCCCTGGGTGGGGCCGTCGAGATCTCACTGAGCATCGCGGTCGTGGGTGCGGTCGTGATCTGGCGCCGCGCACCTGACGAGCGGCGACAGCGGTGGACGGCCGACGCCGGCCGGTACGGCGCCCTCGTCAGCCGTCGCGGCTGGGACGTCGCCGCGGTGGCGCTCGGCATCACCCTCGTGGTGGTCGGCGTCGGCGCGTTCCTCGCCGCCAACGACGCCCTCGCCCAGGCCAGCAGCGGCGCTCTCGCGATCGGCGCGGTGCTAGTCGGCGCGGCGCTCGTCGCCGGTCCGTGGCTGTTACGGCTCGTGCGCGAGCTGCAGCGCGAGCGGCGCACCCGCATTCGCGAGCAGGAGCGGCTCGAGGTGGCCGCGCACGTGCACGACTCGGTGCTGCAGACGCTCGTCCTGTTGCAGGCCCGGGCCGGCGACCCTGCGACCGTCCGGCAGCTGGCGCGGCAGCAGGAGCGCGAGCTCCGCGCCTGGCTGTTCGACGGCGCCCGCTCGGCCGAGCAGGCCACGCTGGCCGGGGGGCTGCGCGAGGCCGTTGCCGAGGTCGAGGACGCGCACGGCGTCGACGTGGAGCTGGTGGTGGTCGGGGACGCGCCGCTCGACGACGCCCTGGCTCCGCTCGTCGCTGCTACCCGGGAAGCTGTGGTGAACGCGGCCAAGGCGTCTGGCGCCGCGAGGATCAGCGTCTTCGTCGAGGTCGACGAGCACGACGTCCGCGCGTGGGTGCGCGACCGAGGCTGCGGATTCGTGCCCGAGGACGTGCCTGCCGACCGGCACGGGCTGCGTGACTCGGTCGTCGGCCGGATGGCGCGGGCGGGCGGGCGTGCGCGCGTGCGCAGCGCGCCCGGCGAGGGCACGGAGATCGAGCTCGTCCTGCCGCGCGCGGCCGGAACCGCCGCGTGAGCACGCCTTCCGCGGCCCACACCGGCCGCGTGAGCGTCGTGCTCGTCGATGACCATCGCCTCGTCCGTACCGGGGTGCGTTCGGAGCTCGGTCCCGCCGTCGAGGTCGTCGGCGAGGCCGAGGACGTCGGGAGCGCGGTCGCCACCATCAGCCGGTTGCGGCCCGACGTCGTGCTGCTCGACGTCCACCTGCCGGGCGGCGGCGGCGTCGCGGTGCTCGGAGCCCTGCATGACGCGCTGCCCGAGACCCGCTTCCTCGCGCTGTCGGTCTCGGACGCGGCCGAGGACGTCATCGCCGTGGTCCGGGCCGGCGCCCGCGGCTACGTCACCAAGACGATTGACGGCCCGACGCTGACCGACGCGGTGGTACGGGTGGCCGCGGGCGACGCTGTGTTCGGTCCACGGCTCGCGGGGTTCGTGCTCGACGCTTTCGCAGCACCCCCGGTACCGGGCGGCGACCCGGAACTGGACCTGCTCACCCCCCGCGAGCGCGACGTGCTCCGGCTGATCGCGCGGGGCTACACCTACCGCGAGGCAGCCGCCGACCTGGTGCTCAGTGCGCGCACCATCGAGACCCACGTGTCGTCGGTGCTGCGCAAGCTGCAGCTGTCGAACCGGCGCGAGCTGGCGCGCTGGGCAACGCAGCGGGGCATCTGACGAGCGGGTACCAGCGATGCCAAGGTCCAGCAGCCCGGCCGGGTTCAGTCGGTGACGCGCAGGACGACCGCGGCCCCGGTGTCGCCCGCGGCGCAGCCCGTGAACAACCCGATGCCGCCGCCCCGCTCGCGCAGCGAGGTGATGAGCTCCGCGATCGACCGCAGCCCGGTGGGTCCCTGCGGGTGCCCGAAGACCAGGCTGCAGCCGCGGATGTTCATCTGGTCGAGCGCGAAACCCGTTTGCGCGTGGAAGTAGAGGTCGTTGACGGCGAACGGGTTGTGCGTGGTGACGAGGTCGACAGCGTCGATCTCCACGCCGGCGGCCTTGAGCGCGCGTTCCGCAGCCGGGACAGGGGCCTTGGGCATGCGCGCAGGGTCGACGCGGGAGGTGCCGAACCCGAGCAGCTCGACGACGCCCTGGCCACCGGAGAGCTCGCGGGCGCGCTCGGTCGTGGTGACGACTGCCCCTGCGGCCCCGTCGGCCGGGTGGGTCTGCGAGCCGTGGGTGTGCAGCCCGTCCCGCGCCGCCGACCGCAGCGCGCCCAACTCCTCCCGGCTGGACACGCGCACCCCCTCGTCGGCGTCGAACACGAGGTCGCCTCGCCGGCCGGGGATGACGACGGGGACGACGTGGTCGCCCTTGCCGCCGGTGCTCGCGTACTGCTGGTGGCGCAGGGCGGTGACGTCGTCGATCTGGTCCCGGGTGACGGTCTCCTCAGCTGCGACGGCCTCGGCGGTGGCGAGCATCGACTGGCCGGTCTGCGGGTCGCGGGCGAACGACTCCAGCACCCAGTGCTCGGTCGCGGGCGCGCCGCCGGGCGCGGAGGGCTGCGGGTAGACCAGTAGCGGACTGTTGCTCGTGCGATCGGCGGCGACAGCCAGGACGGTCTCGGCCGCGCCGGTCAGCACGCTGCCCGTGGCAGCGCGCAGCAGCGCGACCGAGGTGGCGCAGGCCTGCGAGAGCATCGGGCCTGACACGTGCGAAGCGCCGAGCCGGGTCGCGAGCGATGGAGCCCCATAGAAGATGTCACGCTGCGGGACCGACCAGCCGAGCATCAGCTCGTCGATCTGGCTCACGTCGAGGTCGCGGTCTGCGAGGGCCCGCCGGGTGACGGCTTCCGCGACGTCGAGGCTGCTGACCTCGGCGAGCCGGCCGCCCCATCTGGCGAACGGCGAGGTCCAGGCGAAGCCCAGGGGGATGGCGGCGTTCACGGGTCCTCCATAGCTGATCGGGTGCTGGTGGGGTCGGTGCGACGGTCGCCGCCGGGCAGTCAGCCGCGGACGGTGTCGACCCAGTCCTCGAGCTCGGACACGTCGGTCTCGCGCGGCAAGTGCGTCTCGGTGAGGACCAGACCACTCGCCGGGTGGGGGGCGTCGAAAGGGACGAGCTCGACGGCCGGAAGGCCGAGGCTGGCGGGCACGCCGACGGTCGGGGCCTGGTGGAAGCGAGCGATGTTGGCAAGCGTCGAAAGGCTGACGCTCGGCCCGTCGTCGGCGTCGTCGCCGAGAATGACGAGCGCGTGGACGCCTGCCGCGAGGAATGCCTTGCCGGCCTCGAGCAGGCCGTCGATGCCACTGTCCAGCAAGCTGGGGCCGGGCAGGCACGCGACCAGCGCGACTCGTTCGCCCATCGACGCCTTGAGGCGTCGCGTCGCCTCGAGGGCGGCCTGGCCCTGTTCGGACGTCAGGATGTCGCGGCCGCCTTCCAGCAGCACGTCGGGCAGGCAGACCGCCACCCCGTCCGGGTTGATGGCGTCGGCGAGGTCCCGTAGCCCGTTCGCGAGCTGGGTCGGGTCGCAGCTGAACTCGTCCCAGTCGCGTTCCTGAATGCGGGCGGCGAGCCGGTGTGCTTGCGGGACGGCGATGCCGCGGCCGTCACCCTGGCCTTGCAGCAGGGCGCGGACCCGTGCGCGGGGAGACGCGGGACTGGCCATCGACGACTCCTGCTGCCTAGGGCCGGTAGAGCGGCTCGACGACGGCGCCGTCGGGCCAGGAGCCAAAGTGCTGAAGGATCGAGTCGTCGGGCTTGCGCTGCGACCACGTCTCGACGAACTGGTCGTAGGGCACGCCTCGGCTGCGTCGGGCGTCGAGCAGGCGCTCGCGGGCCTGCTTCGTCGCCTCCGGGTCGAGCCGGTTAGTGACCGGGTCGACGACGACGCCGTACACATCCTGGGCGACCGAGTGCGAGACCAGGGCCTTCCGCACGTCGAGCGCCACGGCGGCGGGCTCGCGGTCGAGCGGGTCGCCGTAGCCGGTGCCGCCGGTGGACAGCCCGATGATGATGCTGTCGCCGCTCATGACCGGGTGGATCGCGCTGCCGTAGGTCTGCG
>JAABUM010006011.1_pt1 | contig 12242 bp, 11 predicted proteins | sample 5559161 | NCBI WGS metagenome assembly JAABUM01 (sample SAMN10711868, study PRJNA513369) | rock metagenome | isolation source: Antarctica rocks | place: Antarctica: Victoria Land, Siegfried Peak nord | reverse complement strand
CTTGATGAGGAATCCGACGATGAGCAGGATGACACCAAGGGTAATCATGACGCTCCCAGCGTGTGCGCTGCAGGTGGGTTGCCCTGCAGATCACCAGGAACGCTACACATTTCGCTCCCCGACGGATAGAGCCCGTAGACGTCGAACAACCTCGGGGTCCGTCGAGCACCGCTGCCGATTACACCGTGTGAGGCGGTGGTATTCATCGCCGAACCCGCACCCGCCACGGGCGCTGTCTCCGGAAGCGATCGGTACGCGTCGATCGCGTTGGGTACTGCCCCGACGCAGCGGCGAGCTGACGCTGGCGCTGACTAGGGCAACGTCTGCCATACCGTCGGCCGCAGCATCCGGCTGTCCGAAGTAGCCGTTCGGCGATGGGCGACTTTCACCAGTCCTCGGCTGGGACGCCGTGAGCGGCGAGGAGCTGCGCTGGCAGCCCGCAGGCCCCGGACAGCACGTCCTCCAGAACGGGCACATCGAAATCTGGGGATCCTCCGGTATGGGGAAAACCCAGTTCGCGATGAGCCTGCTCGCGCAGCTGGCCCACCACAGCGGCAGCCGATTCGGCATCGCCGACTTCAAGAACGACTACAGCGACGACACCGGCTTCCCCGCCTACGCGCTCGCCGAGTTCATCGACCTCTGGAACACCGGCGCCCCGTACAACCCCCTTGCGCTCGAAGACGACAGCGGCCGAGCAGTAACCGGCGTACGAGATACGGCTGCCCGTTTGGTCGACGGCTTGAACCGGCCTGCCCCGTCGGTTCCGGCGCGACACCCGCGCCGCTTAGGCTGCTCACGTGACTTACCTAGCCGCCGATGCCCGTTACGACGAGATGACCTACCGGCGCTGTGGGCGTAGCGGGGTCAAGCTGCCGGCGGTCTCACTCGGCTTGTGGCACAACTTTGGACATGCGCAGCCGGTAGACCTTCAGCGCGCTATCTTGCGCCGCGCGTTCGACCTCGGCATTACCCACTTCGACCTGGCCAACAATTATGGACCGCCCTACGGCTCGGCGGAGACGAACTTCGGGCGCGTCTTCGTCGAGGACTTCCGTCCCTATCGCGACGAGCTGTTCATCTCCTCCAAGGCCGGCTACGACATGTGGCCCGGTCCCTACGGCGACGAGGGCTCGCGTAAGTACCTGCTTGCCAGCCTGGACCAGTCACTCGGCCGCATGGGCCTGGACTATGTCGACGTCTTCTACTCCCACCGCGACGACCCCCAAACCCCGCTCGAGGAGACGATGGGTGCCCTGGACATCGCCGTCCGCTCAGGCCGGGCACTGTATGCGGGTATCTCCTCGTACTCGCCGGAGCGCACGCTGGAAGCGGCCACAATCCTCCGGTCGATGGGGACCCCGCTGTTGATTCACCAGCCGTCGTATTCGATGCTCAACCGTTGGATCGAGGGCGGCTTGCTCGACACCCTCGAGGAGGTCGGCTCGGGCTGCATCGCGTTCTCCCCACTGGCGCAAGGGATGCTGACGTCGAAGTACCTGGACGGTGTGCCGGAGGGGTCGCGCATGGCGCGCGACTCGTCGTTGTCGCCGGAGCTGCTCAACGAACAGAACCTGGCCAACATCCGCGCACTGAACGATCTCGCTGTCCGGCGCGGTCAGTCGCTCGCCCAACTCGCGTTGGCGTGGTGTCTGCGCGATCCCCGCGTCACGTCGGTACTCATCGGAGCGAGCAGCGTGGCTCAACTCGAGGACAACGTCGCGGCCCTGGACAACCTGCAGTTCAGTGACGACGAGCTGGGCGCGATCGATAAGTTCGCCGTCGAGGGCGGCATCAACCTCTGGCAGCGCAGCAGCAACTCGTAATGCCCGCGCCATGACAATCACTGTTCGCGGGCGTCGGGAGGGGTCCAATTCGCGGCTTTGCTCAGTGTCTGGTCGGCTTGCTCCTGTGTCTGTCAATCGTTGATGGCCACGATAGAGGGGGTTGTCCCGGGTCTCGTGGAAGTTGAGGTGGTGGTCCCCCGCCTGATGCCTGCCTTGCGGTAGGTGTTGGGCGACCGCCAAGTCGACCCAAGACGGGGGACCGCTATGAACAAGTAGCAGAAGAACACGATGAGCGCGACGACGCCGGTGCTGCCTGAGGCGGTGTCGGTGGTGATGGCTGAGTGGGCCGGCTGTGCAGGAGGGTCTGCTGGCCATGGCAGTCGGGACCGGGTTGCAGGTGATGGCCGCGATGATGAACGCCGATGTCGAAGCGGCGTGCGGGCCCAGGGGTGAGCACGACCCAGCCCGCTCGGCGACCCACCACGGCAGCGAGGAGGGCTCGGTCACCCTCGGCGGCAGGTCAGGGCGAGCGAAGGTAGCGTCAGGCACGGCGAGGTCTTCCCGGTGGGCAGCGTCAGAACTCCCATCATCGGAAGACCTCGACCCCTACCCGGCCACCGACACGCCAACCCCCGGTAGACCCTCAAATGCGATGAGCCACCAAACATCCGCTGGCGCTGGTGGAGGGCTCGATCGAGAACGCCACCCTGACAACGGATCTGCTCGTCGGCCTGCGTGACCGCGGACTGGACGTCACCCGGCCGATCCTGGTCGTACTCGATGGCAGCAGCGCCCTGCGCAAAGCCGTCGTGGACGTCTTCGACCACCCGATCATCGCTCGGTGTCAACTGCACAAGATCAGGAACGTTCAAGACAAGCTCCCGCAGCACCTGCGCGGGCCGGTCGGCAACAAGATGCGCGCGGCCTACCACGCCGACAGTGCGTTGCTCGCCGAGGCGCAGCTGCAGGCTCTGGCCCGTGAGCTGGACAAGACCCACCCGCGGGTCGCCGCCAGCCTGCGCGAAGGCCTGGCCGAGACCCTTACCGTGCTGCGGCTCGGCGTGCCGCCCACCTTGGCGCGCACGCTCCGTTCGACAAACACCATCGAGTCCATGATCGGGGTTTGCAGGCAGCGGTCGGCGAACGTGAAGCGCTGGCGGGACGGGGATATGGCGATCCGCTGGTGCGCAGCCGGAATGGTCGAGGCCGGCAAGCAGTTCCGTCGCGTCAACGGCCACCTACACCTCGCGAACCTGCGCGCCGCCCTCGAACGCGAGGTTGCCGAAACTGTCGGAGCCACCTGCCATGATGACGTGGTCAACGTGGCCTGACGATCAACGGGCCGCCACCGAAGTTCCACGGAACTCGGGACATCCTCACTCAAGAGCCTGATCGTGGTCGCCCCCGAGTGAATCCGGGCGGAACTGCGTGGCCGGTCGCTTGCCGTTCAGCTGACCCGAATCGAGGCGCTGCAGGCCCCGACAGCGGCGCCAGTTGAACTGCGTCTGTCCGTGTTCAGTTTGCAGTCCATCGCCGCACGGGTCCGGTTCCTCTCAGCCCAGCTCGCCGAACTCGATCCTCAACTGCTGAGCAAGCAGCACCCGGCGGGACCGACCTTGCTTGACGAGCCCGGCGTTGGCCCCGTCGTCGCCGCGCAGTAGTTGATCTCCTGGTTCCACCACGGGCGCGTCCGCGACGACGCTGCCTTCGCCTCCCTGGCTGGCGTCTCGCCCATCGAGACGAGCAGCGGGCAACGCTCTCGGCATCGCCTTAACCGCGGTGGTGACCGCGCCCTGAACCGGGCGATGCATACCGTGGCCATCACCCGCCTACGCTGCCATCCCGAATCCATCGCCTACCAGATCAAGCGGACCGCTCAGGGCAAGACACACCGCGACATCCGACGCTCCGTCAAACGCGCGCTCGCCCGACGCCTCTATCGACGGATCGAGGCCGCCATCCGACTCGAGAACGCCACCATCGCCGCTTGACAAACTGTGAGACTTCGCAGGCGGCCTGGTGGTCGCTGGCAGGCTGGCTCTGCGGGGCGGAATGACTCGTTGACAAATTGGCCGTCGCTGTTCCGGACGTGCCTTTCCTATGACACGTCCTCCGATCCGTGGGGCCGGCCCTGCCCCGCGCTCAACCACCCACGGATCAGTCAGGAGAGCCAACTTTCCGCAGGGCTTTCGGCCGTGCAGGGACTCCGGTGGTTCGTGGTGAATCAGCTGGCTGCGTAGCCCCTTTGGTGACCGGACCGCCAGCGACGTGAAAACCGTTGTCCGGGTCGCTTGAAAAATTGGCTGGGTCAGGCGGTGCTCATTCAGTCGGTCTGGGATCGTCCTGTGCGCCCGGTAGCAGCCTGTGACCGCATCCGCGGTTCACGCCAGTCAGTTACTCAGACGGACAGGAGGCTCATCTGGAAGCTGTAGCGCGCGGCGGCATAGATGTGACTGCCGTACTCGACGCCGGTGCCGTGGTCGTCGTATGCGGTGCGCTGCATGGTTAGTAGTGCGGCGCCTTTGCGCTCGCCGAGGCCGCGGGCCTCGGCGGCGCTCGCTGTGCGTGCACCGATCACTTGTGTCGCCGAGTGCAGCTGGATACCGGCTTGACGCAGCAGCTGGTACAGCCCCTGCTCTTCGAGCGCCTCAGTGGTGATCGACAGTCGTTCCGCGGGGAGGTAGTTCGTCATGTGCGCGATCGGTTGGTCCAGCGCGTGGCGTAGTCGGATGATCGTTATCACGGGGGAGCCCTCCGGGACGGAGAGCGCATCGGCGATTTCGGGGGGAACCTCTTCGATGGTGTTGGACAGCACCGTTGTGCTCGGACGCTGTCCGCTCGCCGCGAGGTCGTCGAACAGGCTGGTCAGCTCCAGGGGCCGCCGCACCTTTGGTGATACCACACGGGTGCCTGCCCCGCGCTGTCGCACGACGAGCCCCTTGTCCACGAGATACTCCATCGCCTTGCGCACGGTGGGTCGGGACAGCCCAAGCAGTGCCGCTAGATCGAGCTCATTCACCAGGCGCATTCCGGGTGTCAGCTCGCCCTCTGCGATCGATTGCTCGAGCTGCTGCGCGAGCTGGTAGTAAAGCGGGATCGGCGAGCTCTTGTCCACGGTGAGGGCGCGGGCTAACTCGACTTCCGGTATTGGTCGCACAGACATGAGGCAAATATGTCATAGCAAACAGACAAAGGCAACGTTATGTTTGTCAGAACAAACTATTGACAGCTTTAGGTCGAGAGCGTTGTATATGTGACATGGATCGCATGCTGCAGCGGCGGGACCCCACGATCCCGGTGGGGACAGACGGGAGATAGCTGAGTGGACACGATCGAGCACTGGATCGACGGCAAGCGGACTGCCGGCTCATCCACGCGAATGGCGCCGGTGTGGAACCCCGCCACCGGTGCACAACAATCTCAAGTGCTGCTCGCCACCGAAACCGATGTGACCGCGGCGGTCGGGGTTGCCAGCCACGCATTCGAGGAATGGTCGCAGGCCTCGCTGAGCCGGCGCTCGAAGGTGCTGTTCGCCTTCCGAGAGCTCGTGCACAGTCGCACGCCGGCACTGGCGGAGTTGATCACCGATGAGCATGGCAAGGTGCTCTCCGACGCTGCTGGTGAGGTCCAACGCGGGCTGGAGGTCGTCGAGTTCGTCTGCGGCATACCGCATCTTCTCAAGGGCGAGTACTCCGACCAGGTGTCCACCAGCGTCGACACCTTCTCCTTCCGTGAGCCGCTCGGCGTCGTCGCCGGGATCACCCCGTTCAACTTCCCGGTGATGGTGCCGATGTGGATGCACCCGGTCGCCATCGCCTGTGGCAACGCCTTCATCCTCAAGCCGAGCGAGCGTGACCCGTCCGCATCCATGCTGATCGCTGAACTCTGGCAACAGGCGGGGCTGCCGGACGGGGTGTTCAACGTCGTTCACGGTGACAAGGAATCCGTCGACGCGTTGCTCGACTCGCCGGATGTCGCGGCGGTGTCCTTCGTCGGTTCGACCCCGATCGCCAAGTACATCCACGAGCGCGCCTCGCTGACCGGCAAGCGCGTCCAGGCCCTCGGCGGCGCCAAAAACCATGCCATTGTGCTGCCCGACGCCGACGTCGACTTCGCGGCCGACCACCTGGTCGCCGGCGCGTTCGGCTCGGCCGGGGAGCGGTGCATGGCGGTCTCGGCGGCGGTGGCGGTCGGTAGCGCCGGCGACGCGCTGGTCGCGGCCGTCACCGCCAAGGCGCACACCGTCAAGGTGGGCTCGGGACGGGACGCCGGCAGCGAGATTGGTCCGGTGGTGTCCCGGCAAGCCCAGGACCGGATCGTCGGGCTCATCGGCACCGGCGAGAGCCAGGGCGCACGGCTGGCAGTCGATGGCAGACAGCTCGTCGTCGACGGTTACGAGAACGGCTTCTTCGTCGGACCAACCGTTCTCGATGGCGTTACCACCACGATGGACGTCTACGCCGAAGAAATCTTCGGGCCGGTGCTGTCGGTGCTGCGGGTCGACACCGTCGAGGACGCGATCGCGTTGGTCAACGCCAATCCGTACGGCAACGGCACCTCCATCTTCACCTCCAGCGGTGCCGCCGCCCGCACGTTCCAACGGGGTGTGAAGGTCGGGATGATCGGCATCAACGTCCCGGTCCCGGCCCCGATGGCCTACTACTCCTTCGGCGGCTGGAAGGACTCACTGTTCGGGGACAAGCACGTCCACGGACCGGAGGGCGTCTCGTTCTACACCCGCGCCAAGGTCATCACCTCGCGGTGGCCCGACCCGCACCACACAGCCGACGCCAGCTACCACTTCCCAACCGCCACCTGAGGCGAAACCTCTGTGTAAAGGAGAACGACATGATCCGTCGAACGCCGAAGTGGCTGTGGGCCACCCTCCTCGTCCCCCTACTTGCGCTGTCGGCGTGCAGCAGCGCGAACGGGGTGAACAACGCGCCCAAGGCCGGTGGTGGTGGCAGTGGAGGCTATGGCTACAAGATCGCGATGGTCACCCATGGCGGGGCCGGTGACGCCTTCTGGAGCGTCGTCAAGGGCGGCGCTCAGCAGGGCGGCAAAGACATGGGCGACGACGTCAACTACCAAAGCAGTGGTGACCCGACGGCTCAGTCGCAACTCATCGACGCCGCGGTGAACCAGAAACCAGACGGCCTCATCGTGTCAATGGCGAATCCGCAGGCGTTGAAGGCATCCGTGGAGAAGGCTGTCGCTGCAGGTATCCCCGTCATCACCATCAACGCCGGAGGGGCGGAGTCGAAAGCGTATGGTGCCCTGTCCCACATCGGCTCGGACGACAAGGTCGCCGGTGAGGCGGTCGGTACCCAACTCAAGACCCAGGGTGCCAAGAACGTCATCTGCGTGATCCACGAGGCCGGCAACGTCTCGCTGGAGAATCGTTGTGCCGGGGTCAAATCCACCCTTGGTGGCATGGTCACCAACCTTCAGGTCGACGTCAACAACCTGCCGGCCGCGGGCGCCACGCTCAAGGCAAAACTGCAGGCCGACAAGTCCATCGACGGTGTCGTCACGCTCAACGCCCAGGTCGCCACGGCCGCGGAGTCCGCGATCTCCGACACGAGCTCCTCGGCGAAACTGGCCACCTTCGACCTGAACGCGGATGTCGCCAAGGCCGTGCTGGACGGCAAGATCACCTTCGCGGTGGACCAACAGCCCTACCTGCAGGGCTACCTGGCCGTCGTAATGCTGACGCAGTACAAGTCGAACCTGAACGTCCTCGGGGGCGGCATGTCGGTGCTGACCGGGCCGCAGCTGATCACCAAGGACAACGCGGCCGCGGTGATCAAGCTCGCTGCCGGAGGTACGCGATGACGGCAATTGCCGCCCGGCCGGTGGATGAGCGGGTCGCGAATATCGGGGTGCTGCGGCGGTTGCTGGTCAAACCGGAGTTCGGCGCGCTGATCGGCGCGGTCGTGGTCTTCGTGTTCTTCGCCGTCGAGTCGAGCGTCTTCCGCTCGCCAAGCGGGTTTGCGAACTGGCTGGACACCGCCTCCACGGTGGGCATCATGGCCGTGCCCGTGGCGATGCTCATGATCGGTGGCCATTTCGACCTCTCCGCTGGGGTGCAGACCGGCACCGCGGGGCTGGCCACCGGCATCTTCACCACCTACTGGGGTCTGAACGTTTACGCCTCCCTGTTCGCGTCGTTGCTGCTGATGCTGGGCATCGGTTTGCTCAACGGCTACCTGGTCACCCGCACCGGGCTGCCCAGTTTCATCATCACCCTCGGCACGTTCCTGGGCCTGCAAGGTGTGAACCTCGGCGTCACCAAGCAGGTCACCAACACCGTCCAGGTGTCCAACCTCGACCTGGTGCCCGGCTATCAGGCGCTGAAAGATGTCCTGGGCAGCACCTTCACCGTGGGCGGAACCAAGTTTCAGATCGCAATTTTGTGGTGGATCGTGTTCACCGCGCTGGGCGCCTACGTGCTGACGAGAACCCGGTTCGGCAACTGGATCTTCGGCACCGGCGGCGACGTGACCGCAAGCAAGAACGTCGGGGTGCCGACCGACCGCACCACCCTCGCGCTGTTCATGCTGACATCGGCGGGTGCCTGGTTCGTGGGCAACACCCAGATCGTGCGGTTCGGCACCATCCAAGCCCAGGTCGGCATCGGCAACGAGCTCATCTTCATCGTCGCCGCGGTCATCGGGGGCTGCCTGCTCACCGGGGGATACGGGTCCGCGATCGGGGCCTCGGTAGGCGCGCTCATCTTCGGCATGACCGAGCAGGGCATCGTCTACGCCGGGTGGAACTCCGATTGGTTCAAGTTGTTCGTCGGCGCGATGCTGCTGCTCGCCGTCCTGGCCAATCAGTTCGTCCGCCGCTACGCCGAGCAGAGCAGGAGATAGCTGCCATGCCTGAGAACAACATCAACGATGAGATCAACAATGTCACCGAAGAGCCGAAAATCGTCACGGACGCCGACGGCACCCCGCTGCTGGAGATCCGGGAAGTCACCAAGATGTTCGGCAGCGTGATCTCGTTGGCGGAGATCTCCACGACGGTCCGCGCCGGCAAGGTGACCTGCGTCCTCGGCGACAACGGTGCCGGCAAGTCGACGTTCATCAAAATCCTGTCCGGGGTGTACCAGCCCGACCACGGGCAGCTGCTCATCGACGGTAAACCGGTCCGCTTCGGCACCCCGCGCGCTGCCCTGGACGCGGGCATCGCCACGGTCTTCCAAGACCTGGCGATGGTTCCGCTGATGGCGATCTGGCGGAATTTCTTCCTCGGTCTGGAACCCACCAAAGGCTGGGGCCCGTTCAAACGGTTCGACGCCGAGAAGGCAAAGCGGATCACCCGGGATGAGATGGCGGACATGGGTATCGACATCCGCGACCCCGACCAGCCGGTAGGAACCCTCTCCGGGGGTGAGCGCCAATCGGTGGCCATCGCCCGCGCGGTGCACTTCGGTGCCAAGTTGTTGATCCTGGACGAGCCGACCTCCGCTCTCGGGGTGAAGCAGGCCGGTGTCGTGTTGAAGTACATCATCGCCGCCCGTGACCAGGGCCTCGGCGTCATCTTCATCACCCACAACCCCCACCACGCCTACCCAGTGGGCGACCGCTTCCTGCTGCTCAAACGGGGAAAAAGCCTCGGCGACTTCGCCAAATCCGAGATCACCCTGCCCGAACTGACCGGACTGATGGCCGGCGGCGCCGAACTCGAACAACTCGCCCACGAACTCGAAGGCGACCAGGGCGACGACGTTGCCGCCAACCTTGGTCGCGAACTTCTGCACGAAACCAAGCCGGTCAGCTGACCACCGAACGGCGAGTAGAGAAATGAGTCTCTGATGTCAGTCCGGATCGGTGTTATCGGCGTCGGCGTCATGGGGGCCGAGCACGTCAGGCTGCTCAGCGAGGAAGTGTCCGGCGGCGAGGTGGTGGCCGTGTTCGACGTGGACGTGCAGCGGGCCGCGCAGGTCGCGGCGGCCGCCGGCGCGCGGGTCCTCGACGACCCGATGGTGCTGATCAAGGATGAGCAGGTCGACGCGGTGCTGGTTGCATCCGCTAATCAAACTCATGAACAGTTCGTCCTGGCCGTGCTGGCCGCCGGCAAGCCGGTGCTGTGTGAGAAACCGCTCGCCCCCGATCTCGTCGGTTGCGCCCGCATTCTCGATGCGGAGGTCGAGGTGGGTCGTCGTCTGGTGAGCGTCGGCTTCATGCGCCGCTACGACCAGGGCTATGCAGCATTGAAGGACGTCGTCATCAGCGACCGGATGGGGCGGCCGTTGATGATGCACTGCACGCACCGCAACACCGCCGCTGTCCCAGGGGTGGACAGCTCGGTGCTGATCTCGGGGTCGGCGATCCACGAGATCGACGTCGCGCGCTGGCTGCTTGCAGAGGAGCTGGCGGCAGTGACGGTGCACACGCCTCGCCGGGGCGCGGGCGCTACCGGAACCCAGGATCCGCTGTTCTTGGTGTTCGAATCGGTCAGCGGCGTTCTGGTCGATGTGGAGGTGTTCGTCAACGCCGGCTACGGATACGAGGTCCGCTGTGAGCTGGTCGCCGACCGGGGAACCGTGTCCCTGGATTCCCCATCCCCCACGGTCCTGCGGACCGCCGGCAGCGTGGGACGGGTGGTGCCGGTGGACTGGCGTCCACGATTCGCGGATGCCTACCGCCGGGAACTTCAGGATTGGGTTACGGCCACCGAGGTGGGTCTCCCCGCGTGCGGGGCCTCCGCGTGGGACGGCTATGCCGCGACCCACATCGCCCAGGTGAGCATCCGCGCACTGGAAACCGGTGCACGGCAGACGGTGTCGCTGCCCGATCAGCCGGGCCTGTACCGATGAGCGCGCCAACGACGGGCCCGCTCGAGGTACTTACCGTGGGGCGGGTCGGCGTCGACCTGTACCCGGAGCAGTCCGGTGTCCCGTTGTCGCAAGTTGCCACGTTTGCCAAGTCCCTCGGCGGGACGGCCACCAATGTGTCGGTCGGTGCGGCCCGACTGGGCCGGCGTACCGCGGTGCTGACCAAGGTCGGACCAGACGATTTCGGGGGCTACGTCCGCCAAGCCCTCACCGAGTTCGGGGTCGATACGCGGTACGTCGGTACCTCCCCGGATCTGCTCACACCGGTGGTGTTCTGCGCATTGAACCCGCCGGCAGATCCTCCGTTGCTGTTCTACCGGCTGCCCGTCGCACCGGACCTCACCCTGACAGCCGAGGACGTGCCGTGGCCTCTGGTGCACGAGGTGCCGCTGCTGTGGGTCACCGGCACGGGCGTCTCGGTGGAGCCGGCGCGCCAGACCCAGCTCGACATGCTCAACCACCGTAACCGCCCGGAGGCGGCCAGCGGCCGGTGGACGGTGCTCGACCTGGACTGGCGGCCGATGTTTTGGCCGTCCCCGGAGCACGCCCGCCGGGCGTACACCTTGATGCTCGAGAACGTCAATGTCGTGGTCGGTAACCGGGCCGAGGTGGAGGTCGTCGTCGGCACCACGGACCCGGAGGAGGCGGCGCGCAGACTGCTCGCGAACGGTGTGGAACTTGCCCTGGTCAAGAAGGGGGCCGAAGGTGTGCTGGTCGCGACGAAGGACGGCATGACCACTGTTGCCCCCCAGCCCGTTGACGTGGTGTGCGGGCTGGGGGCCGGCGATGCGTTCGGCGGCGCGCTCATTCACGGCCTGCTGTCCGGGTGGGATCCGGTGCGCTGCGCCGAGTACGCCAACGCGGCCGGTGCGATCGTCGTGTCCCGGCTGGCCTGTGCCGATGCGATGCCAACCATCGACGAACTCGACGCCATGGTCTCGAAGCGCCATGCGTCAGAAGAAGTGATCTGATGGGAACCCTCAGCGACGCGCAGTGGCAGCAGCTGCTGACTATCCGGACCACACGCCCCGGTGCCATCGCCGAGGCCTACGCCCGACGTGCACGACCGGCACACCTGCTCAACGAGCGTGGCACGATGTTCCTGGTGGCCGCGGATCATCCGGCGCGCGGCGCGCTGCGCTCGGGTGCGAACTCGATGGCCATGGCGAACCGGCGCAGCCTGCTCGACCGGTTGGTCACCGCACTGGCCCACTCGGATGTGGACGGGATGCTGGGTTCGCCGGACGTGATCGAGGAGCTGCTCTTGCTGGGTGCCTTGGAGGGCAAGGTCGTCATCGGGTCGATGAACCGAGGCGGCCTCGACGGGGCGAGCTGGACCATGGACGACAGGTTCACCGGGTACGACGCGGCGAGTATCGCCGCGTGCCGGCTCGAGGGCGGCAAGATGTTGCTGCGCATCGACGATGAGGACCCGGGCACCGTGCCCACCCTGCAGGCCTGCGCACAGGCCGTCACCGAATTAGCCGCGCACCAGCTGATGGCCATGGTCGAACCGTTGCCCTATCACCGCGCCGCCGACGGCACCCTGATCCTGCAGCAGGACGCACCTTCGCTCGCGCGGGCGGTGACGGTCGCCTCCGCCTTGGGCA
>JAABUM010006010.1_pt1 | contig 12243 bp, 17 predicted proteins | sample 5559161 | NCBI WGS metagenome assembly JAABUM01 (sample SAMN10711868, study PRJNA513369) | rock metagenome | isolation source: Antarctica rocks | place: Antarctica: Victoria Land, Siegfried Peak nord | reverse complement strand
GGTGGAGACGGTGACCGAGATCGTGACTGTGACTCCTGTTGGCACACACGACGTCACGTCGGCCCCGTTGGCCGACGCGACTCTGACCGCTGCTGCGCACGTCGGACCGTCGCCGCGCAGTTGTACCGACTGTGCCGCGAGCGCCGAGAGGTCGGCCGCGGTCCGCGCCTGCAGGCTTGCGTGCACCGCAGACACGACCGCTAGTCCACCGGCCATCACCGACACGATCACCGCGAGCACGCCGATCATCAGGATGGTCCCGGACCCGCGGTCCCGTTGCCGGGCGAACCTCACGGAGTGGGGTCTTCCTGCTGTGCAACACCGGTGGAGTGCAGCGTGCCCGTGCCAGCCACCCACCCAAGCGGTCCACGCACCGGACTGCTGACCGTCACCCGCACCAGGCGGTCGGAAGCGCCTATCACCACGGTGGACCCGGAAGGCGCAGCGCGTAACCCGTTCCCGCGAACCACGGCGTCGCTCTCGCCGCGGGCAGCCGCGCGTGCTGCGATCCGGGCGGCATCGGTACACCGCACCTGATCAATGCCCACCATCAGTGCACTGAGCGACATCAGCAGCACCAGGATCACGGCGGGCAGGGCGACCGCGAGCTCGGCAGACACCATGCCGCCGTCCTGGCGGGTAGCGCATCTGCTCCGACGGAGCGGTCGCCGCGCCGTCAGGAGGCCACGCTGAGGGCCTGCTGGATGATCGATGTCAGACCCGACTTCACCGCCCCGGACTTCACCACCGCGATCAGTACCACTGCGAATGCAACTGCCGCCAAGGTTCCGACCGCGTACTCGGCCGTGGACATCCCCGCCTGTCGGCCGTTCGCGACGACTGACTGCCACCTGTTCGACCCCCACCTGCACATGCGTGCCGCTCGTAGCGTCATATCGCTCTCCTTCTCGATCGGAGGCATCGCGGAGGACTTTCCTGTCCATCGCAGGTGCCCCGTTACTCATCCACCGGTCGGTGGATGAGGGTGTGGGTGTCCCAGCACCGGTCACGACGCACCGGCCAGGACGCCGCGCGCGATCGTCATGACGACCGGGACGACGGTCAACAACGCGAATGCGGGAAGGAAACAAAGCCCGAGCGGCACGACGATCAACACGCTGACCCGGCCCGTTGCCTCATCGACCCGTTGCCGTTCGGTGCGTCGGATGTCCTCGGCAGCCCTGCTCAACAGCGCTCCCGGCGGCACGCCGGCTGTCGCGGCGAGCGCCAACGCCGCGGCCGCGGGCTTCCACACCTCAGGCAGCCCGTCCCAGGCGCGCACTTCGTCCACTCCCCACCTCATGGCGGCAGCAACCTGCCGCAGGTGCCGCCCCACGAGCTCTCCGGAGTCGATGGCGACTGCCTCGATGGCCGCCACCATCGGGACCCCACCACCCAACGCCAACGCCAGCAGATCGAGACACGCGGCCACGGACCGTACGTCGTCCGGGAGCGGACGTGCGGGTGTCTCGGCCACCGATGGCGAATCGGGTTCCGGTGACAGTTCGAGCGGTCGAGGCCACACGAGTGGGAGCAGGGCGACCAGGACGATCGACCAGAGCAGTTGCACGGATCCGGCGGAGTTCATCGCAACGCGCCCGGTCGGCAGGAGCGCGCGATCATCCGCCTGATGACGATCCGGCCGCACCACAACAGAGCGAGGCCGAGCGCCAGAGCACCCAGTCCGGCCGGACCGGAGTAGAGCCGTATCGGGTTCACCCCGATGACAGCACAGACGGCGACACCGGCGATCGGCAGCAGCGTGAGCAACTGCATCGTCGCCCGTGGGCCTGCCGTGGCAGCTGAGACCCGTCGGCGGTGTTCTTCCTGCTCGCGCATGGAGTCGACGGCGGTGGTCAAGGCGTCGCTCAAGCCGCATCCGACCCGATCGGACAGCGCCCAGGCACGCGCCACCGGGTCCAGCGCGGCCATCGGGTACCGGGCGGCAAGCATCGACCACACCGGGGCCAGCGGTTCCCCCCGACCGGCCGAGAGGGCCAGCCCCGTGAGATCGGCCGACAGTGCTGCATCGTCCGTCGTACGCGCCGTGACCGAAGCTGCGGCAGCCACCGCGAGCGCAGGTGGCACACCCGCCTCGACCGCGGGAGCGATGCTCTGGACAAGGGTGGTGAACGCCGCCCGCGAAGGTAGCGCCACGCGGCGTCGACGGCGCAGACGTGAAACCAGTTGACGCGGCATGAGCGAGGATCGAGCGCCTGCCGGCGGTCGCTGCACGCGCAACGGCCAGCACATCAGGGCGATCAGCCCGCAGAGGAACGCACCTGTCACGGCTGCATCCCCAGCATCCGGGCCAGCACCGGCCAGGCGCGCTGCCGCTGCAGCGCTGCGTCGACCCGCACCAGCGCCGGCTGTACCCGCAGCGAGGAATCTTCCCACCCGATGACACCCACCTCGCTCAGTACCCGTCCAGCACGTTCACGACGTAGGTGGACGATGATCTGCACCGCGCTGACCAGCTGACTGCGAACGGCGTGCGCCGACATTCCGGCCAACGCACCGAGCGCCTCGAATCGGGCAAGCACGTCGGCGGCCGCGTTCGCGTGCACCGTGCCGCAGCCACCCTCGTGGCCGGTGTTGAGCGCGCTCAACAGTTCGCGTACCTCGGCGCCGCGTACCTCGCCGACGACGAGGCGGTCCGGTCGCATCCGCAGGGACTGGCGCACCAGCACGTCCAGGGGCACCGCGCCGGCGCCCTCCACATTGGGTGTCCGACCCTGCAGCGCGACGACATGAGGGTGATCGATGCGCAACTCCCGGACGTCCTCCACGACCACGATCCGCTCGTCGACCGGAACCCGGGACAGCAGTGCGCCGAGCAGCGTGGTCTTGCCCGAACCCGTGCCACCGCTCACCACGAAGGCTGCCCGGGCGGCGACCAACCGGTCCAGGACGTGTTCTCCGAGGTCGCAGATCGTGCCGCCAGCCCGCAGCTGCGGCAACGAGGGGGTGTGCCGGCGTGGGATCCGCAGGCTGATGTGGGCCGCGTCAGGCACGAGTGGTGGCAGCACTGCATGCAGCCGCACACCACCGGGCAACAAGCCGTCCACGAACGGGCTGGTCTCATCCAGTCGCCGACCAGCGCTGGTCGCCAGGCGCACCGCCAACCGGCGCACCGCTGCCGCGTCACCTACCTCGCAAGGGACCGCCTCCAGGCCCTCGCCGCGATCGATCCACACGCCGCCTGTTCCGTTGACCAGGACATCGGTGACACCCGGGACACTCAGGTAGGCCTCCAAAGGGCCGGCTCCGAAGACGTCCGCAGTGAGTTGCGAGCGCAGTTCGCTTACCCGTCCGGCACCCAACCGGAGCCGGTTCAACGAGGCGAGCTCACCGACCGACGACAGTGTCGGTGCGGCGCCGTCGCGGATCTGCCCCCAGATTGCCGCGTCGATACTCATGCTGCGGTGCTCGCTCGGCGGTCGAGCAGCAGCTCGATGAGCCGGTCGCAGACCCTGGCCAGTTCACCGCGAGATCCCGGCTGGTCACCGCGCGACAGGTCGTGTTCGACGCGCCGTTCGGAGGCAAGGTGGGCCACGACCTGCACCGATACCGCGTCGGCCAGTTCGTCGGCGAATTGCTCGGAGGCGTCGCGCAGGACGACGACCGGTTCCCTGCCCGCTGTCCGCAGTGACTGCACGACGGCGCCGCAGGCAGCCCCACCGCGCACCGAGCCGTCCCCCACGACGACCACCGCGGCCGCCGGCGCGATCAGGTGCAGGTCGGCGCCTCGCGGAGCGTCCACGAGCAGCACGTCACAAATACCGGACAACGCTTCGATCGACGCTTCGACCACATGGCGGGGCACGGCAGTGACCTCACGACCGTAGGACAGCACGACGGCCGCTGCGCTGGAAGGCAGTGCTTCGTGCAGCGCCGGCCCATCGAGCTCGCCCTGCGACCCCGCGACCTGCGCCCACCGGACACCCTCCTCGCGCTCTATGCCGAAGACGACGTCGAGACCGCCGCCGTACCTGTCGAGGTCGAGCACCGCCACTCGTCGGATGCTGCGGCCAGCGGCGCGGGCCAGCCCGGCGACCACTGTCGAGGCCCCGGCGCCACCGCCGCATCCGATGACCACGATCGTTTCCGCAGCGCGCAATCCAGCAGCGCTGCGAGACCGAACAGGGACGGCGAGCGAGACGTCGGGTGCTGATTGCATGCGCCCACCACACCGGTGCTACCGCTCTGCCGCCCAGCACCGACCACCTGGCTGTGGACCACTGCGGAGGCGGGCGGGGGATGTGGACACAGCAGCCGCCCGGGTCAGGAGTCGGGGCCGGACACAGTCGAAGCCACCCCTACCTCTTCGGTGGGGGTGGCTTCACCATCGCGTGCGACCGAGTTACCAAGCGTGCATCGTGGCGAGTGTCGGCCCGTCCCTGCAAAGGGTGCGGTACCAAGCGCGTTCAACAGTGAACTGCCTGCGCGTGGGTGCCTGGTCGTTCGCGGTGGTCTGGACTTGTGACTACATGTCTACTCCTGCCCGCGTCGACTTACAAGGCTTTCAGTGCGCCCGGATCAGGAGGATAATCACGGCGCGGTAAGGCGCCCGGCCAGCACGGCGTCGCAGATCCGCCCGCCCTCCTGGGCGCCTGCGCTAACAGCCTCCGCGCAGTGGATCAGCCACAACCGCACGCCGTCCGGTGTTCCGGTGGTGTACGCCGCGAGAGCCCCGAGGTAGTCGACCGCGCCACTGCGGCCGTGGCCCCACTCCGGCACTGCGACTCCGGTCGGGTCCACACCGCCGTCGATCAGCAGTGCCCGTTCCAATGCCCTGCCGACCACCGCGTTCGCGCGCTCGAACGGTCGCGCGCAGGCGATCTCGGCGTGGGCGATCGAAGCCAGCAACACCACGGATTCGTCAGTGCGCGCAGCCACCAGATCGACAACCACCCGCATCCGCTCTCCCGCTTCGCGAGCTCCGGGTGCCTGCCCGATCTCGACGAGTTCGCGGCAGTCCTGCCCTTCGACCCGTGGACGTCCGACGCCATCGGTGCCGGACAACCCGCCCGCGGCAGCGACGTGCAACCGCGCGAGGGCACCCGCGGGTGCAGCACACACCTGGCTACCGAGTCGCTCAGTCTCGGCTGTTGCCCGGATGGCGGATTGCAACGTCTGCTCCAAGGGGCCGACCGGTTGTGGCCACGCGACGGCGCCCCTGGTCAGGTCACGGACCACATCGACTGCGAACTCGGCGCCCTCCAGAGCAGCACTGGATCGGGCACCACGCACCCGCGATTCAGCCGCGGCCTGCGGGATTCGTCGCCGCAGCGCCGGGTGCCACCGCAGCGCTGTACAGGTCTCACGAGCTTCGTCGACAGCCGCCTCGACACCCTCTAGTCGCAGCAGTTCGCTCAGGGGTCCGGCCACCGCTCCAACTTAGCTGCAGGTCAGCGGCGCATCATTGTGTGCCCTCACAGCAGTTCTGTTCGGCGTCCTGCGCGGCCCGGCCCGGGCGCCACCGACACCCTTCCCAGGCGCCACCGGCTCGGCCCCACCTCGAGATCAGTTCCGCAACGCCGTCCTCGTCCATGACGCCGGCGACGCCTACCGCCTGGCCCTCGAGCACCTCGACCAGGTGAAGTGCAACTACCGCCAACCAGGGGCAGTCACCCGGTTCCAGCTCTCGAAGAGCGATCACGTCACGAGTGTGATCCAGGTAACCTGGGAAAATCATGTGAGCCGGTTTACCTGGTTGGCTTGTCCGCAACGATTCACCGAGACCGTGAAGGCGGCCACCTCTTGTCAGTTCCCACCGACACCAAACCGAATCTCTTCACCCGTGGCGAATGGCCCGAGGCAAAACGAATCGCTGAGTTGCTGCGCCTGGAGACCATGGGTGGCGCGCTGCTCCTGGTAGCGGCACTGATAGCGATCATCTGGGCCAACACCCCGTGGGGCGACGCGTACATCTCCCTGCAGGAATCCCACTTCGGCCCCTCGGCGATCGATTTGAATCTCAGCCTCAGCCACTGGGCCTCGGACGGACTACTGGCGATCTTCTTCTTCACGGTGGGCTTGGAGCTCAAGCACGAATTCCTGCGTGGAGACCTGCGCGATCCGGCCAAAGCGGTCGTGCCGATGGTCGCCGCCGCGTGCGGTGTCGCCGTCCCTGCGGTCATCTACGTCGCCGTCCAGGTCATGTCCAACGGCTCGGGCCTGCGCGGCTGGGCCATCCCGACCGCGACCGACATCGCCTTCGCTGTCGCGGTCCTGGCCGTCATCGGCTCCCACCTGCCGACCGGGCTGCGGTCCTTCCTGTTGACTCTGGCGGTCGTCGATGACCTGATCGCCATCACAATCATCGCGATTTTCTACACCGGCTCCATCAACGTACCGGCCTTGGCCGGCTCCTTCGCGACAGTCCTCGTCTTCGGCCTGATGATGCGTTTCGGTATCCGGAACCCGTTCCTGCTGGTGCCCGTCGGTGTGCTCGCCTGGGTGTTGTTGCACGCCTCAGGTATCCACGCGACCATCGCCGGCGTGTTGCTTGGGCTGTCGGTGCCGGTGGCCTACGACACCGCGCACAACCTGGAACACCGCGTCCGTCCGCTGTCCGCAGGCTTCTGTGTGCCGATCTTCGCGTTCTTCGCTGCCGGCGTGAACTTCGTCGAGGGGTTCGCCGACGCCGTGACCGATCCGATCACCATCGGAATCGTCGTCGGGTTGATCGCAGGCAAGGTGATCGGAGTCTTCGGAAGCACCTACGTGATGGCCCGGTTCACCAAAGCCAAACTGGACAACGGCATCGCCTGGATCGATCTTTTCGGGATGAGCCTGCTCGCCGGTATCGGATTCACGGTGTCGTTGCTGATCGGCGAGCTTGCGTTCGGGCCCGACAGCAATGCCGACCAGCACGTCAAGATCGGCGTCCTGGTGGGATCGCTACTGGCCGCAGCCCTGGCAACTATCGTGCTGCGCAGACGCAACAAGATCTACGAGGCGGCCTGGGTCGAGGAGAACCGTGACGACAACCGCGACGGCATACCCAACGTGTACGAGCCCGGTTACGACGGCGGCAACGTCTAGTCTTCTGTAGGCTCAGCCCAGAACTCTCGGGTACAGCCCGCCACGCACTGAAGGAGATCGTTGATGGCTCAGAGCACCACGGAGCAGGCCCGCAGCTCGACACGGGAAGCGACGGGGCAGCGCACGCTCGGCCAGCTCGTCGCTGACGCTCAGACCGATGTCAAAGGCATCGTCAAGGGCGAGATCGCGCTTGCGAAGATCGAGATCAAGGCCGACGTCTCCAAAGGCGGCAAAGGCGCGGGCATGTTGGCCGGAGCCGCCGTCTTCGGTTTGTTCGCCCTCGGCTTCCTGTTGACTGCGGGCGCGTGGGCGCTGGCACTGGTGATGCCGACCTGGGCCGGTTTCCTGATCGTCGGCGGAGTCCTGTTGCTCATCACCGCGATCCTCGCGGTGATCGGCATCGGGGCGCTGAAGAAGATCAAAGGCAAGCCGGCCCGCACCATCGACACCAGCCAGAAGGCCATCGCAGCCGTCAAACCTCCCAAAACCTCGTAACGCACACCAGACGAAGTGCCCCCGATACCGCCGCTGGTGCTCTTACCGGCGGCGGTACCGCGTGGGGACCAGACGTTCGTCGCTCTCATCCCAGGGCACGGCGAGACCAGCCAGCTTGAGGGTCTCATCCAGCAGGATCGCCGTGAAACCCCAGATGTAGAGGCCATCCACCTCGAACGCCGGCGCCGCGAACTCACGCCCAGGCGCAACCGCGGTGAACCTGTTGGTGGGATCGACGAGGTCGGCGACCGCCACCCTCGCGACGCGAGCCACCTCGGCCTCTTGGGCCTGGACCGGCGTCGGTGACTCCCACCACGCGAGGACCGGCGTGACCTCGAAGCCGGTCACAGACAACGGCAGCGATGGCAACAGCCCGACGACCTTCACCCCGTGCGAGCTCAACCCGATCTCCTCGTTAGCCTCGCGCAGCGCGGTGTCCTGGGTAGAAAGATCACCCGGATCGACGCCGCCGCCAGGAAAGGACACCTGACCGGCATGTTTGCGCAGAGTCTCGGACCGCTGGGTGAGCACCACGTCCTGCCCGCTACGCTCACCTGTCCCCCTCGGGCCGAAAAGCATCAGTACCGCCGACTGGCGACCGCCGGAACCGCGGCCGGCAGCGAAACGAGGCATCCCAACCGCTGCCCGCTCCTCGATGGATTCCAACCAGGCCGGGACGGGGTGGGGATCACTCATTCAGGGGCCATTTCGTACTTCAGCAGCTTGCGAGCCTTCTCCGGGTCGGTCTCACCATCGCCGTACGCGGGACACCACCGAGCGATCGGGCACACCCCACAGGCCGGTTTCTTCGCGTGACACATGCGGCGCCCGTGGAAAATCAACACGTGGCTCAGCATCGTGGCCTCTTTGCGAGGGAACATCGACCCGATCACCGTCTCGACTTTGACCGGGTCGGTTTCATCGGTCCACCCGAATCGGCGCACCAGTCGGCCGAAGTGCGTGTCGACGGTCAGGCCCGGGATATCGAACGCGTTGCCCAACACCACATTCGCAGTCTTGCGACCTACCCCGGGCAGCGACACCAGGTCCTCCAGTCGCGGTGGCACCTGACCGCCGTACCGCTGCACCAACGCCTGACCGAGAGTGATCACCGAGTTCGTCTTGGCCCGGAAGAAACCGGTCGGTCGCAGTAAGTCCTCCATGGCGGCCCGGTCGGCACCCGCATACGCAGCTGCGTCCGGGTAACGGGCGAACAGGGTCGGCGTCACCTTGTTCACCCCGACGTCCGTTGTCTGCGCGGACAGAATCGTGGCCACCAACAGCTCCAACGGAGTGCTGAAATCGAGTTCGCACCGCGCGTAGGGATAGGTGTCGTGCAGTGCGCGGTACATCTTGCGGGCCCTACGGGTACGCCCCACAGGGCTCTCTGCATTCACTGCAATCGGTTTCACGACCACGAGCCTAGGCCGCGGCGAAGTTCCCACTTGATCTGTGTGACATGGCACACTGACCCTGTGGAAACCGAGGCCGTACGTATGGCGCCATTGTTCGCAGCCCTCAACGACGATGACGCGGAGGCACTGCTGGAGTCGATGTCGCGCACCAAAGTCGCCCGCGGTGGGGAGTTGTTCCGAGAGGGCGACCAGGGCGACACGCTCTACATCATCACGGCCGGCAAAGTGAAGCTGGGCCGACGCTCGACCGATGGCCGCGAGAATCTGCTGGCGATCCTCGGTATGGGCGAGATGCTGGGGGAACTCAGCCTGTTCGATCCCGGTCCTCGCACCGCCACAGCTAGTGCCGTCGCCGACACCGAACTAGCCGGGCTCGCCCATGCCGACATGAACGAGTTCCTCAAAGACCGCCCCGAGGTCGCGATGAAGATGCTGGGCGCCCTCGCCCGACGCCTTCGCCGCACCAATGAAGCTCTCGGCGATCTCGTGTTCACCGACGTACCAGGCCGGGTCGCGAAGGCCCTCATCGACCTCTCCAGCCGCTTCGGCAAACCGGTCGAAGAGGGTGTCCTGGTCGCGCACGATCTGACGCAGGAAGAGCTGGCGCAACTCGTCGGGGCCTCCCGCGAGACAGTCAACAAGGCGTTGGCAGACTTCAGCTCCCGCGGCTGGGTCAAGCTCGAAGCGCGCGCCGTCACCCTGCTGGATGTCGAGCGACTGAAGAACCGGGCGCGCTAGCATCCACCGGCCCGAAGGCGCTCAGTCCCGCTCTCGCAGGTAATCCAGTTGTGCTTGCACCGTGGCCCTCGCCGCCGGCCAGACATCCCTGGGCACCTGCGCATAGACGTCCTCGACGATCGCCTGAGCGACGTCCTGCGCTGCGCCCGCCGGGCCTCGGAGGGCGGCCCGCACCTGTTCCAGGCGTTGCAAACGGTGCGCTGTGTACTGCGCGATGACAGCTGCAGCGTCGTCATGAGTGGGACCGTGCCCGGGGCCGAGGATCAGCCCGTCCGCTCGCGCGGCGAGCCGATCCAACGAACGTAGGTAGGGCGCCAACCTTCCATCTGGGTGGGCCACGATGCTCGTTCCCCTGCCCAAGACCGTGTCACCCGTGACCAGAAGACTCTCGTCCGGCACGAGGAACGACACTGAATCGCTGGTATGTCCCGGGGTGAGCAACACTTCGATCCGCACCTGCCCGACAGTGGTCAGCTCACCGTCCTCGAACGGTGCGCCGTGACCCGCGCCACGTACCGGTGCACCGGTCAGGTCGGCCCACCTATCGGCCGACTCCGCGTGATCGAAGTGGTTGTGGGTCAGCAGCGTCAACGCCACCCTGGCGCCGAGCTGCGCCACCCGGGCAAGGACGGCCTGCAGGTGCGCCTCCTCGAGCGGACCGGGATCGATAACAACAGCCTGGTCAGAACCAGGTGCACACAGCACCCAGGTGTTGGTGCCGTCCAAGGTCATCGGACCGGGGTTGGGGCACAGCACGACGTGCGACGCCGCCGTCACCTGGCCGCCTCGCCATGTCAGGTCGCCCATCGCACCACCACGTCCTCACCGTGGTAGGCGGCCACCGGCATGATCGGACCGATCGCGGGTGCCGCACCGATGACCTGGGCAGGGGTGTCTGCGCGCCCCAGTCGTTCCAGGTTCCAGCTGGTGGGGGCCAACATCCGGGCGCGGTCGGCAGCGAGATCGGCCAACAGATCCGCAGGACGGACCCAGCACGACAGGTCGGCCTCGGTCGTCAGATCGTCGGCGGTCTGGCCGTGCGGCAACAGGGCCGCGAAGAAATAGGTGTCGTACCGCTTGGGCTCGAATTCCGGGGTCACCCAGTGGTCCTGCAACGACAACAGGTCCGAGCGCAGCACGAGCCGCTCGCGCGCCAACAGCTGCGACAACGACACCTCCTTGGCGATCAGCGCGTCACGGTGCCGTTGCCACCCAGGCCCTGCGACGTCGGCCAGCAATTCCTGACCCTCGGGACCGGCGAGCAGCACCCCGCACTCCTCGAAGACCTCTCGCACGGCAGCACAGACCAGTTCGATTGCCTCGGGTCGCGGCACGTTCATCCGGGTCGCCCACTCATCCGGCGAGGGTCCCGCCCATGGCATATCGGCGTCGGCGTCCCGCGGGTCCACACCGCCACCGGGAAAAACCCACATCGATGCGGCGAAGGCCATCGTCGCAACCCGCCGCTGCATGAACACCTCGACACCGGTTCCCGCCGCGCCATCAGGCTCGGCGCGTCGCAGCACCATGACGGTGGATGCCCGCCGGGTAGGAACCCCCGGCGGGCCTCCGGCATCGAGCCACGCGCGTGCCAGCTGGGCCACCGACCCGGACGCGACGTACCGCGAACCCTCGGCGTCGGTCATGGCCTGGTGCACGTCATCGGTGATGACAGGGCGTCAGTCGTTCACGGAGACGGTGATCTCGACCTCGACCGGTGCATCCAGCGGGAGCACCGCGACACCGACCGCGGAACGCGCATGCGCACCGTTCTCACCGAACACCTGCCCGAACAACTCACTCGCGCCGTTGATCACGGCGGGCTGTCCGGTGAAGGACGGGTCGCTCGCGACGAAACCGACGACCTTGACGATACGCACGGTGTCGAGGTCACCCACCAGCGACTTCACAGCAGCGATCGCGTTGAGCGCGCAGGTTCGGGCGAGGTCCGCGCCCTGCTCAGGGGTGACTTCTTTACCGACCTTGCCGGTGGCAGCGAGCGAACCGTTCACCATCGGCAGCTGACCGGAGGTCATCACCAGGTTTCCGATCCGGACGACCGGAACGTAGGCGGCGACCGGCGTCGCTACGTCGGGAACAGTCAGACCCAACTCGGACAACCGGTCTTCTACGGCCGACATCAGTTGCCCGCCTTCGGACGTTTCAAATAGGCGACGAGGTTTCCTCCGTCGGAGTTCTGCAGGACCTGCACCAGTTCCCAACCGTCCTCACCCCATTGGTCGAGGATCTGTTTGGTCGCGTGCACGATCAGCGGGACGGTCGCGTACTCCCAGGTGTTCACGAAAGTGCTCCTTGTGGTCGGCTTCGGGGTGACTGCGGAAACAGGCCCTCGGGCAGTCTCGCAGGGGTCAGCGGGTCGGCGCGAACGGCGCGAGTTCGCTGGGTACCTGGCCGGTGACCATCTGCTGGGCGAGGAGCTTGCCGGTAAGGGGGCCCAGGGTGATGCCCCACATCCCGTGCCCACCGTTGACGAAGACCCGCGGGACCGTGGTGGCCCCGACCAACGGCATACCGTCAACGGTGA
>JAABUM010006007.1_pt1 | contig 12251 bp, 12 predicted proteins | sample 5559161 | NCBI WGS metagenome assembly JAABUM01 (sample SAMN10711868, study PRJNA513369) | rock metagenome | isolation source: Antarctica rocks | place: Antarctica: Victoria Land, Siegfried Peak nord | reverse complement strand
CCGGCGAAGCCGCACACTCAGGCACCTGGAAGGCCTGGATGAACGGCTACGGCAGCACCCACACCGACACCCTCACCCAATCGGTCGCCATCCCCACCGGCTGCCACGCCACCCTGTCATTCTGGCTACACATCGACACCGCCGAAACCGGCACCACCGCCTACGACAAACTCACCGTCAAAGCCGGCACCACCACCCTCGCCACCTACTCCAACACCAACGCCGCAACCGGCTACACCCAGAAGACCTTCGACGTCTCCACACTCGCCGGCCAAACCATCACAGTCAGCTTCTCCGGCGTCGAAGACACCTCACTGCAGACGTCCTTCGTGGTCGATGACACCGCGCTGACGCTGTCCTGAACACGGGTTGCTCAGAGAGCCCTAACGCCGCTGCCCCTGGGCAGCTAGGTTCCTCGGTCCCCCCGCGAGCCGGTCGCCACTGTGGCGGCCGGCTCGCGGCTTTTTTGTCAGTACGGTGGGGTTGACTCTCGACCAGGTTGAGGCTGGAGGGTTCAGCAGGTGGAGAGCGAGCTGTACGGGATCGGTTCGATGGCGCGCCAGTGCGGCCTGACCGTCAGCGGCTCGCGTTCATCACGCCAACCGGCGGGTCAGCGGCGCGGGGCTGGATCACGAGTTCCCCGAGTATCGCAGGCTGCTGGATCCTTCGGGCGGTCAGCGCGCCTCCATCGACGTGGCGGGGCTACACCGACTTCAGGCTCACCACCCAACAGCAGCTCGACGACGTCGCTGGCGAGCTGAACGATCGGCCGCGACAGACGCTGGCATGGCAGACTCCACGACACACGCTCACCGCGTTCGTTGCAACTCTGCCGCCGTGGTATCGGGAGGTTCGCCAGATAGACGCGGACTTGATCATCGAGATCGTCCAGTTCAACTCTGCATTCGGCGTCAGCGACGAGCAACGGGGTCGTCGGCGGCCCGGCTTGCTTCGCCGGAGCGACCCCAGCGACATGGCTGATCACCTGCGGCCGATCCCGGCCTTGGCGCCGGGTGATACGACGAAGACTGGCGGGTCAATCACCGGGCTGATCTTGGATTCGGGGGAGAAAAACACCATGTGCAGCTGGTAATTCACACTGATCCGGCGTTCGCGAGGTGTCGTGCAGTGGATGCTTGGCGGATGAAGTTCCAGCGGCCAGCCCGCTACACAGGTGGGGCACGGCTGTATGACGTCGTGTCCGGGGAGCGGCCGGTCTATCGCGCCGGGCGGGTGGTCGGCGTCGAGGAGTTGCAGTTGCGACCCGGTGACCGGGTGCTGGATGTGGGCTGCGGAACGGGACTGAACTTCCCGTTGCTCCTTGATGCGGTCGGGCCGGCCGGTGCTGTGATCGGGGTGGACGCGAGCGGCTCAATGTTGTCTCGCGCGCGGGTCCGCGTCGCAAAGCGAGGCTGGGGCAACGTGCGCCTCGTGGAGGCGGACGCTGCCCGGTTGGACGCCGCGCTCGCCGCGAGTTCGTCGCCGCCATTGTTCGACGCCGCCCTATTCGCCTATTCGCTGTCGATCATCGAGAACTGGCGCGACGCGTATGCCCAGACCCTGGCCCGGGTGCGGCCGGGTGGGCGACTCGCGGTGGTCGACATGGCGCTACCGGTCGGGAGATGGCAGGCGCTGTCCCCGCTGGTCCGCCTCGCCTGTTTCACCGGCGGCGCCGACATCACCCGCGCCCCATGGACCCTGGCGTTGCAGACCACGACCGCGACCAGCCATCACGTCGTGCGCGGCGGGCATATTCACATAGGCGCCGGCACCCGACCGTGACCTTCAGCCGCCTGCCGAAACCTGAAGAGCCCGTAACGCCCGCGAGGCGAGGTCGACCGTGGCGCGACCCGGGGAAGGAATCGCGGCTCACACCGGGTTCTCCCGTCGTGAGCCCTGGGCTGAACGACGCCGCGACCGCCGCCGACGCGGCGCGCAAGAGCGCGTTCGCCGAGCACGTCGAGCCCGAGATCGACGTGCTGTTGCGGGCGGCCCGGACGCTGACGGGATCCTGGGTCGACGCGGAGGACCTGGTACAGGACACCCTCATTCGCGCCTACCGCGGCTTGGGCTCTTTCGACGGCGCCCACCCGCGGGCGTGGCTGCTGACGATCCTGCGGAACACGAACATCAACTCACACCGGCGGCAACGACCCGACCTGCTCGACGCTGATGACAGCTTGGAGCGGCACACCCTCGCTTTTGGCGCTGCAGAGTCGTCCAGTCCGGAGCAGACGATCACTGACCGGGAGCTCGGCGACGATCTGCACCGCGCGGTCGCCGCGCTGGACCCGAAGTTCTCCACCGTCGTGCTGCTCGTCGACGTCGACGATCTCAGCTACACCGAGGTGGCCGACGTCCTCGGCATCGCGGTGGGGACCGTGACCTCCCGACTGAGCCGCGCCCGGAAACGGCTGCGCCACGACCTCAACGCCGCCGCCAAGTCCAGGAGGAGCAGCTGATGTCCATGCTGAGCACGATGTGGACCTGCCACTGGGCGGGCCGCCGCATCCAGCGCTACCTCGACGCCGACCCCGCCGCTCTCTTGACCGCCGAGGAGGTGCACCGGCTGGAGACCCACCTGGCTACCTGCGCAAAGTGCACCGCAACGGCCGAGGACTACCGAGGCATCCGACGCGCGCTCGCGACCTGGTCACAGCGCCGCACGCCGGATCCTGTCGTGGTGACACGCGTACGCGACACCGCGCGGCAACTGATCGCCGAGGACACCGGATGACCCACTCCGAGCACACCCCGAGCGGCGAGCTCGATGCCGGCCAGTGGAGCGCCCCGGACGCCGACCACGACATGACCCCGCCGGACGGCAACGCGTGGGATCTGCTGATCATCGGCGGCGGCACCGCGGGCCTCGTGGCAGCCAAAACCGCCGCCGGATTCGGGGCCAGTGTGCTGCTGGTCGAACGCGACCGCACCGGCGGCGATTGTCTGTGGACCGGCTGCGTGCCCAGCAAAGCGCTGCTCGCCGCGGCACACGCCGCCGCCGATGCCCGCGCCGCCGCCCGCCTCGGAGTGCACATCGACTCGGTGCGCGTCGACTTCGCTGAGGTCATGGAGCACGTCCGGCTGGCGATTACCACGATCGAGCCCGAAGACGCGCCCGCCGCGCTGCGGGCCGCGGGTGTGCGTGTCGTCCACGGTACCGCCCGTCTGAGTGGCCCGGACACCGCCGTCGTGGACGGGGCGACGATCACCTTCCGGCAGGCGCTTCTCGCGACGGGCTCCGCACCGGCCGTGCTCGACATCCCCGGTCTGGCCGACGCCGACCCGTTGACGAGCGACTCGATATGGCAGCTCGACCACCTCCCCCCACGGCTGCTGGTCCTGGGCGGCGGCAGCATCGGCTGCGAACTGGGACAGGCCTTCGCCCGCCTCGGCTCGCAGGTGACGATCGTCGAATCGGCACCCACACTGCTGCCCCGCGAGGACCCGATGGCCGCGACGATGCTCTTTGCGGCGTTTGCCGAGGAGGGCATCGCCGTGGGCAACGGTGGCAAGGTGGCCTCGGTCAGTCGCGACGAGGACGGACGGTCAACCGTCTCGTTCTCGAACGGCACCCTGCGCGTCGACGCTATCCTGGTGGCGGTCGGCCGTCGCCCCCGCACCCGCGACCTCGGGCTCGAGCGGGCCGGTGTCGACACCGACGAGCGCGGCTACGTGGTGGTCAGCGACCGGCTGCAGACCAGCAACCCCCGCATCTGGGCCGCCGGCGACCTCACCGGCCACCCGCAGTTCACGCACACCGCCGGCGTACACGCCAGTACAGCCGCCAGCAATGCCGTGCTCGGCCTGCGCCGGACGGTCGACACGGCCACGATCCCCCGCGTCACCTTCACCCAGCCCGAAGTCGCCGCCTTCGGCGTCAGTCCGCACCAGGCGGCAGCGGCGGGGCTCACTGTGCGCGACATCCACCACGACCACGTCGACCGCGCCATCGCCGACGACAGCACCCGCGGGATCACTCGGCTGGTCCTGGATCGCAAGGGCCGAGTGGTCGGCGCAAGCATCGTCGGGCCGCGCGCGGGTGAGTCACTGGCCGAACTCGTTCTCGCCGCCCGTCACGGGCTGCGCGCGCGACCTCGCCGCCGCGATGCACGCCTACCCCACCTACGGCGACGGTGTCTGGAAGGCCGCGATCGCCGAGGTGCAGGACGGTTTGACCAGCCCGATGGCCGCCCGTGCCACCCGGGCGCTCGGCTCGGTCCGGCGCCGCCGCGTCTCACGCTGAACACGGACGACCGCCTGACCACGGTGAAATGCTGGACGGCATCGCGGCCCAGCAGCCGGCCGAGGTAGAACGCGGCGAGGGCGCCGACGCTCGCCCCGAGCAGTCCGGTTCCCGCATATTCGCCGCGCAGCTCGGTCACGCTCGGCACGTCGACGAACACCGCGAGCAGCACCGCCGCCACGACGAGCACTGCCAGGCCGGCGAGCCGATACCGGAGGTCGGACGCATCACTATTCTCAGCCACGCGGCATGGGCACGCCGCTGGGTGGCGTGACGGCGAGCTCAGATCGCACAGCGGTAGGGCTGGGGCATGCTTCCGTCGGCCAGCCGGGCGGCGAAGAACCGTTCGGTCACTACCTGTTTGCCCACTGCCAGCGGCGCAGCACCGGAGGCCAGCAGCATGTCCGGGCTTGTCTCGGCGTCCGCGCCGGCGGGATGCCAGTGCAGCCCGTCCGCGGTGACGGTCAGCTCCGGAGTGGTGTCGTCCGCGCCGATGTCCATACCGTCCTCGGAGAACCCCCTGCGCAGCATCGGCCGCACCGCGAACGCGTCACCCTTCACTCCGAGCCCGGCGAGCATGTCGCTCACCTCACCGATCTCGGCAGTGTTCTCCGGCGTCTCGGTGAGCGCGACCCGCACCGGCAAGCCGAGCTCGATCGCGACGGCGATCCCGTCCATGGTGCGCTGCCACGACCCGCGGCCGCGGTGCAGATCGTGTGTCGCCGCCCGCGCACCGTCCAGGGAGGTCTGGACCACCAGGTTCGGGTGCCCGGCCAGATCTCGCAGCCGCTCCAGACGCCTACCGCGCAGCAGCATGGCATTGGTCAGCAGCACCACCGGTAGCCGGTCAACGGCGTAGCGGAGCATGTCCGCGAGGTCGGGGTGCAGCATCGGCTCCCCGCCGGTGAGGTAGAGCTCGGCGAACCCTTCGGCGACGGCCTCGTCGACGCGTGCCTGGAACTGCTCGAGCGACAGGCTGCGGGCCCGCGCCGTCGGCGAGGACGCGACCGCGCAGTAGTCACAGGCAAGGTTGCAGTGGAAGTTGGTGTAGATCCACAACCGGGCGGGGAAGAACGGTGACCCGAACAGCGGGATCACTGGCAGCTCACCGACGGCCGTGACCTCCGGAGGCGTGCCCCATCCGTCCTCGGCGGGAGTGAAGCCCTCGGGCAGCGAACTGCGGTAGAGGTGGTAGCGGCCGGTCGAACGTTCGTGGGGCGGCAGGATCTCCAGGCACGTCGTCCACCAACCGGTCTCGATCGTCTGCACGAACGGCTGCGGTAGACCGGCGGCGGTCATCGACGCGGCTTGAGCTTGCCAGTCGTACTCCAGCGCGACGAGTTCGGCGTTCGCGGCCCCGTCCTCGATGTCGAGCACGGCGTACCAGACGTTGCGGGTGCCGTCGTTGGCAGGTTTGCCCAACACTCCGACGTTGACGACGAGGGTGTCACCGACCCGTCGCTGCCACGGCAGGCCGCTGTGCGTGCAGAGCACGACGTCCGCGCCGCTCAACGCCACCCGCGCCCGGTGCTCCTCCTCGGGCAGCGATTCCCACCAGAAGTCATTGAGTGCCACGGTCGAGCCGTGGACCAGATGCAGTTCGCAGTCCTCGATCCGCAGCCGCCGCTCGGTCGGGAGGGTCCCCATCCAGGCCGCGAAGTCCGCGTCGGTGTGCGCGCGGGTGTGGTCATAGATCAGTTGCGCGTACTCGTTGTCGCGGGCGTCGCGGTAGCCGCAGCCGCAGTCGGCGTCGCCACGAGCAAGCGCGACGTCGTAGTTGCCGGCGATGCACTCCACCTCGGCCCCCTGCAGGAGCGGCCGCAGCGCGTCCATCTCCGCACCAAATCCACCGAGGTCGCCGAGACAGAACAGCCGCTCACATCCACGCCGTTCAGCGTCGGTGAGGAATGCCCGCAACGCGTAGGGGTTGGCGTAGGGGCCACCGCACACTGCTATCCGCATCATCGTCCTCCAGGGCTGGTCATCGGCGCTGTCACAGCAGGACCGGTTCGGCGCGCAGCGGCGCGACGTCCTCCAGCGAGCGCCGCGACGGGTCTGGTCCGCCGTTGAGGGCGGCGACGCCGACCGCGATCGCGCCGACCAGCCAGAACGCCGCGACCAGTGAATAGGACGCTGTGGCTCCGAGATCGCTGGCGATGGTGGGCAGTGCGAGGGTGCCGACGATGGCGCCGATGCGTCCGACGGCGACCGAGGTTCCGACGCCCATTCCGCGCAGGTGCGTGGGGAACAGTTCGGTGAACATCGGATACGCCGAGGTCCAGGCCGCGGTTCCGACTCCGTTGGCGACGACGAAGGCCAGCGTCACCCAGAGTGTGCTGCCGCTCTGCGTGGCGATGGCGAGTACCGCGACCGCGACCGCGGACAGCAGGTAGCAGGTGCCGACTGTTCGGCGGTGTCCGACTCGGTCGAACAGGCTGGCCATGAGCACTCCTCCGGCCAGCGCGCCGACGTTGCCGATGATGTAGAAGATCGGAATCCCGGACTGGGAGATGTGGATCTGTGGCAGTACCACTACCGACATCAGGGCGAACAGCCCGTAGTAGCCGAACGCTTCGGCGAGATCGAGCAGCGAGCCCAGCGCGAGCCGACCCGGGTAATGACGCAGCAACTCGGCCAGCGCTGACCTCGTCGACAGTGCTGTCACCGGACGGCTCGTCTCGTCGGCGAGCGGGACTGACGGGGCTTGCACGCCTTCGAGCGTCTGGACGATCTGCTCGGCCTCGCCTGTTCGGCCTTGCGAGGCGAGCCAGCGGGCGGACTCGGGGATGCGGCGCCGAAAGAACAGCACGACCAGGGCGACCAGACCACCGAGCACGAACATGTAACGCCAGGACACGGCGCTGGACAGAGCGAGCGTGTCGAGGGCGAAGTAGGCCAACAGCCCAGCCAGGATCGCGCCGAGAGGCCAGAAGTTCATCACGAGCGCGTTCGCTTTGCCCCGCACCCGCACCGGCATGAACTCCGAGATGGCGGCGTTGACGATTGAGTACTCGGCGCCGACGCCGAGCGCGCCGAGGAACCGGAATCCGTACACAAATGCCAGGTTCGGGCTCAGACCGGTCAGCACCGTGAACCCGGCGTACCACAGCAGGGTGGCCACGAACAGCCGACGGCGCCCGAACCGGTCGGCGAGGCTGCCGCCGACGACGGCGCCGATGAGGATGCCGCCGAGCCAGACAGCGAGCACCGCGTCGCGTTCGAACACACTCGCGCCGAAGTGATCACCCAACGGGCCGACGGCGCTGCTGAACATCTGTACCTCGAACGAGTCGAACAGCCACCCGGCGCCGAGCGCGATCAGGATCGTGGTGTGCAGGCGTTGCCACGGCGCACGATCCAGCCGTGCCCCGATGTCGGGCTCAGTCGCCATGGTGTGTCTCCTTGGTCGCGCCGGGTGGACGGGTTGTCTGCGGGCGCGCGGCCGGCGTGCTGGCGGCGAGGCGGGGTAGCGCGAGGCCGGGTCCTGCCTCGTAGCGCAGCCGGATCCGCTCGGGAGACGCGCCGGCGAGGAACAGCAGCTTCAGGTACTGCATGAACGCGATCATCCGCAGCGTCCCGTGCCGGGTGAATCGCCGTGAGGAGGCGGTGCTGGTCGCCGGGAGGACCACCATTCCGCCGGCCCGGTGCAGGCGGCGGGAGAACTCGAAGTCCTCCATCAGCGGCAGCGGCGCGAAACCGCCGAGCTGCTCGAACGTGTCGCGGCGCACGAACATGGCTTGGTCGCCGAACACGTGGTGTAGGTGGCGGGCCCGCAGTGTGGACACCCGGGCGAGATGGTCGAGCGAGGGTGTGCGTCGGTCAAAGCGCAGGCTCAGGCCGCCGCCGACAGTGTGCGGATCGGCCAAGGCTGCGCGGAGTTGCTGTAATGCGCGGGGGTCGATCGCCGTGTCGGCGTGCACGAACCACAGCACGTCTCCGCCGGCGTGGCGGGCGCCTTCGTTCATCTGCCGCGCCCGGCCCGGGCCCGTACTGAGTACTTGGGCGTGCGCGGTCGCGAGCTGCGCGGTGGCGTCGCTGCTGCCGCCGTCGACGACCAGCAGCTCGCAGTCGCTGAAGTCGCGGCGTAGCCGGGCCAGAGCCGCGTCGATGACTGCGGCCTCGTTGAGTGCCGGCACGATGATCGACACCGCGAGGACATGCCGCGCGGGCGCTGATGCGTGCTGGCGGGGGCGCCACGCCGCCGGTGCGCGTCGCCGCGGGTCGCTCATGACGGAACCCTCGACTGTCGTGGCGCCCGCCCGACCGGTGGCGCGTCCGCGGTGGTAGCCGACTCGCTGAGGATCGATCGGATCGCGGTCGGGACGGTGTCGTCGTCGGCGAGGGTTCGCGCGTCCTCGGGGGTGTCCAGGTCCCGCAGGGGCGCCAGGAACGCTACCCTCAGCCCAGCACCGCGTGCCGCCGCGACGCTGGCGGCCAGCACGCGGGGTCCGCCCCACAGGCCGGGGGCGATGCCGAATACCTCCGGCGTCGGGCGGGTCAGCGCGACGAGGTAGCAGCCACCGTCCAGGGCTGGTCCGAACACCACGTCGTGGCCGTGCTCGAGCAGCCGCGCCGCGTCAAGAATGTGCCCGGCCGTCAGATGTGGGACGTCCGTGCCGATCAGCACCACCGGGTCGGGCCGGATCTGTGCGGTGTGCGCGACCGCTGCGCGCATGCGGGCGCCGAGATGCTCGCCTTCTTGCGCGAACACGCTGGTGCCCGCACCGGCGATGTCGGCTACCTCGGCCAGCGCGTCTGGCGGGTCGACCGCGAAATGCATTGACGTCGACGCCGCGCTGGCCGCCGCGGTGTGCGTGATCAGCGCGTGTTGCAGCCGTGCGCAGCCGGCCACGCCGAGCAGCGGTTGCAGCCGGGTCTTCGTCTGGCCGGGACGGGGGGCGCGGGTCATCACCACGGTCGGGTGCCGGCTCATGCGTCGAACCGGTAGTTGGTGCCCACTGGAGGTGGCGGCTCCTGGACGCGTCGGATGGTGGCGTCCACGACGCGGGCGAACACGTCGGTACTGGCGTGCATGCGTGCGATGAGCGCCTCGACCGGTTCCGGTGTGGCGCGGACACCGTTGGCGTAGTCGGTGAGGTAGCCGAGCAGCAGGATCGGTACCTCGGCCTCACCGGCCAGCACGATCTCCGGTCCGGCAGTCTGGCTGACCGCGGTCACGCCGTCGCGGGCGAGTGCGGCGATCTCGCTGCGGCTGTTGAATCGTGGGCCGTCGACGTGGCCGTAACAGCCCCGCCCGATCACCGGCACGTCCAGCGCTCTGGCGGCGGCGATGGCGTGGTGCCGCAGCGGTTCGGAGAACGGCGAGTCGAAGATCCAGTGGCCGCGACCCGGTGCTGCGGGGGTGTCGTGCCAGGTGCATGCCGTTCCGTCGGGCATCCTGTTCGACGGGAAGTACAGATCGTCGAAGACGACGAGTGATCCGAGGTCGGCGGCCGGGTCGACCGCGCCGCAGACGGTCACGCTGATCACGAAATCGACGCCGCGGTCGATGATCGCGGTCAGGTTCGCGTGGTGCGCGACCTGGTGGGACAGCCGCGCGTGTCCAGCGCCGTGGCGGGACAGGTGCACCACCTTGACGTCACCCAGCTTCCCGTCGGTGAGTTCCACGTTCCCGAACCGGGTCGACACGCTGGTCGAGGTTGCGGCGGTGAGGGAGGGCCACTGGTAGGAACCGGAGCCGGTGATGATGCCGACGCGCATCAGCCCTCCCGGTGGGAGCGGACGGTGGGCAGCAACGGCAGGAACTGGCGCAGCGCGACGTTCTCGCCGGGGTCCAGCACGCTGTGCTGCACGCAGGCCGGGACGAGTTCACCGGTCTCGGGGTGCGCCATCGCGTACGAGCAGGCCTGCAACCGCTGCTGGGCGGCCAGCACCCGGGGCTGCGCGCTGGTCTCGCCGCGCTGCAGCGCCTCCCAGGCCGGTGTGACATCGGCGGCGTCCATGAACGAGTGCATGACGAACGTGACCGGACGGATCCTGCGATAGCGCAGCAGACGCCGCAGCCCCACCGTGCGTGCCATCCGCACGGTCCAGGCGGTGAACACGACGGCGACCGAGGGATGCCGCGCGATCACCCGCGCCAGTTTCACCGCCAGCGTCGGCAACGCAGTGCCGGCGAAGTTGACCCCGCCCAGGTGGCGGAAGAACACATCGCGGGTGTGCAGATCAGCGGGCTTCTCGTCGTCCAGGATCGGGAAGTAGCGCTCGCCGACGTAGAAGCCGTAGGTCGTTCGGTTGCAGCGCTCGTCGCCGACCTGCAGCGCCCGAAACGGCAACCGTGTCCCGGCCCCGGCCTCGATCTGGGCCCAGACGTCATCGTCGGTGGAGTCCCGGTAGCCCTCGTGCCAGCGACGATCATCGCCGACGAACGCCGCCGGCTGGAACGAGAACAACCCGAATCCGTAGTCGTGGCAGTCGCGGATGACGTCGGCGATCTGGTTGAGGTTGCGCGGCGTGACGGTCATATTGTGCGCAAGAAAGTAGGCCACGCCGTGTTCTCGGCGCAGATCGGCGAACATGTCGACGAACCGGCGTCGGTAGGGGTTCAAGGAGCGTTCGTCAGCGGGCCGCTCGATGCCGCGACGCCCGAACATGAGCATGTCGAAGTGGCCGGCGAAGGACACCCGCGGAAGCCGCGGCTCCCCGTGGGCGTCGAGGGCCAGAGCTGTCAGATAGCTGGCGTCGAAGTCACCGTGGCTCATACTCATCGGCTCACGGCCCTGTTCACGCATCGCCAGCAGCGCGGCCGCGTGATCATCAGGTGGCAGCAGGCTGACCTCGCCGCCGATCAGTTGCGCGTGAGCGTGGGGCCCACGCCGCTCGCGCAGTAGCCGCAACTGTGCGCGGACCTGCGTGACGGTGTGGCCTCCATCGACGCGGACACGGTTCGCGTCGCGGGAGTGGTAGCACGGGGTGCAGGCGAGGTTGCAGCGCGGGAACACGCCGTGGGTGCCCTCGCAGCCGACCGCGTGCTGGCCGAGTGCCTGCGCCGGGGTGCGCACGTGTTCGGGTAACGCCTGCCAGCGTTCGCGCAGCGTGGCTGTCGTCTCCGGGTCTACGGGGCGCGTCGACTCCCACGCCAGCCGCAGACGGGTCAGGAATCGGCTGCTCACTCTTCGGTGACCGAATCGGTGTCCCAGAACGCCACGTGGTTCTTGATCTTCCGGGCCAGCGGTGAGGGATGCCGGTAGGTCCACGCGGCATTGCGCTGATGTACCTCGTCCACGGTGACGGTGTAGTAGCCGGCGATGCCCTTCCACGGGCACAGCGACCTCATCTTGGTTCGGGTGAAGTGTTCTTCCACGATCGAATCGGGCGGGAAGTAGCGGTTGCCCTCGATCAGCACCGTTCGATCGCTGCGCGATCACCGTGCCGTTCAGTGTCGCCACGTAGGTGGTCATATCTATCCAACGCAATGGCAGGCGCACAGGTCTCCTCATCATCGACTGGCAGGTCGGACGCATCGTCGTGATGGAAACCCGGTGGATGGCATCGAGTCATCCCACGTCACCGCCCTGATGCGAGTCGGGCCGCCGCCGCAGAATCGGCTCGTCCTCGATGCGCAGGAACTACAGATCGACGTGGGAACCCATCACGATGGTCCGGTCCTCGGGCAGCCCGAAGTACAGCGCCGGGCTCGCCGCATTGTGCGCCAGGCCGATGAACAGCCGCTTGCGCCAGGCCGGCAGGCCCGTGCCGTTGCCCCGTTGGATGGTGATCCGGGACAGGAAGTACGACGCGGTGTCGGGGTCGATGTCCAGCTCGCCGTCACCGAGCTGACGGACCTGGGCCAGCGCCCGCGGGATGTTCTGCTCGTCCTGGAAGCCGTACCGGACGGTGACGTGAAAGATCCCGTCGTCGGCGTAGCCCAGGTTGTCGCTGGTGATCCGATCGGACGGGTCGGTGTGTGGAACGTTCTCGGACCGGACCGACACGATGACCACCCGCTCGTGCAGCACGTGGTTGTGCTGGACGTTGGCCCGCA
>JAABUM010006004.1_pt1 | contig 12257 bp, 12 predicted proteins | sample 5559161 | NCBI WGS metagenome assembly JAABUM01 (sample SAMN10711868, study PRJNA513369) | rock metagenome | isolation source: Antarctica rocks | place: Antarctica: Victoria Land, Siegfried Peak nord | reverse complement strand
CCGAACTCGCCGACACCCACACCCGCTACCCCGGCACCAACCTGAAGATCGCCTACAGCGTCAAACCCCACCCCTGACACGCAAGATCCAACTCACCATGTCAGGAGTTCTGGAACCGCAGGCCGTGACCGCGATGCACGGCGACCTGTGGCAGTGGGACGCCACTGCCAGCGGCCTGACCAGCACGTGGCGGCGTGCCGATGGCCGCACCTACTGGGCCGGGTCGACCGCTCAGGGCCGACGACGAGCGGGTCGGAGTTGAACTCCTAGCCAGAGGACCGCTCCTACTGCCGGCCCTGTGACCAGCAGTAGTGCGCGTTCACTGGTCCGAAGGTGCGGTCGGCCGACTTCGTGCGCTGCTGTGACGAACAACGTCACCACACCCAAGCCCCCGACTGCGCCCCCGCCGATCGCACCGCGGTGACACAAAACGCGCTTGAGACTGTTCATGATCTTAAGCCCTCAAGGGTTAACTGACAGTGGAGAACCGGATGACGCACCCGATCCCGGCGAGCAGGCTGTAGATCGCGAACGGCGTGAGCGTGCGCGTCTGGAAGTAGCGGACCAGAAAGCGCACCGAGGCGTACGCGGCCGTGCCGGCCACCAGCGACCCGACCAGGACCTGCCCGTGGATGTGCGCGCCGGCCGGGCCGGCCAGCGACGCCAGCTTCAGCACCCCGGCGGCGAAGATCACCGGTGTGGCGAGCAAAAAGGAGAACCGCGCCGCATCCGCGTGCGAGAGCCCCGGGTCAGGCCGCCGACCATGGCGACGCCGTGCGGCTGATCCCCGCGAATAGCGCCGCGACCTGGTACGCCCAACGCCCAGGGCCTCCCTGTACGACAGGGACAGCACCGGGCGCGCGCCGTACCGGGTCGGGGTCGGGGTCGGGGTCGGCAGGACGGTGCTGCCCGTGGCCGGCCGCGGCTCGGCAGCGCTGTCGGCGTCGGCGTGACGCCGCAACCGCTCGCCGACCAAGCAGCACCACGCCGTTGACGGTCAGGAAGACCGCGGCAGCCAGCGGCTTGGCGAAAATGGTGCGGAAGGTGTGCTCGAGCAGGACTCCGGTCTAGCCGACCGGGATGGTCGCGATCACCAGCAGCCACGCGAGCCGTTCGTCGTCGTCGCGCACGACCAGGCGCAGGGCGGCGATGCTGGGCCGTAGGCTGGTCAGGAAGCCACGGATGATCCGGACCCACTCCGACCGATAGAAGATCAGCAGCGCGACCGCGGTGGCCACGTGCAGAGCCACGATGAACGCCAGGTAGAACGACTGGCCGCTGTCCCTCGTCGAGGACTGGGTCGCCAGGTCCTTCCAGCTCCCACCGATGAGCGCCGGGATGAGCACGGAGTGCCCGAGGCTGGAGATCGGGAACAACTCGGTGATGCCTTGGGTCAGGCCGATCAACCTGCAGATAGCTGAGCACAGGTCCCTTCTGGTGGCGTCCGGTTCGCGGGGTTTAACGGCCAGTCCAGACCCGGCTCCCCAGCAATGGTCAGGCCCGACTGTACCCGTTCCTCCTACAAGTTGTCGGTATTGTGGTCGTCGATGCGCGAGATGCGGAACGGGAGGTGTCTGAGGTGCTGAATGCAGCCCTGTTCACGCTGGTCGTGGCCGTGGTCGCCGTCATGGTGCTGGGGATGCTGTACGTCGGCGGCTTCCTGAGCTGAGCAGACCAGCGGAGGTCTCCTGCTGCGCCGCTCTAAAGCCCGGTGGCCGCTGCCAGCAGGTGTCCGAACGACAGCGTGGCATCACCGGCGGCGGCAAAGGCCAGCAGCGCGGTGGCTAGGGACGCTGCGGCGAGCGTCGGGGTTGAGTGCACCGGCGGGCTGCGCAGCGCGGCGACCCGGTCGAGCACGGCGTGCTGATGGAAGGCCAGTTGCGTCCCAGGAGCTGCCGCGGCACTGGACAGCGCGATCTTCACCAGGGCGGCGGCCGCGTTGGTGCGGCTGCCGACGGCGTCTGCCGCCGCCTCGTCGGCGGCGCGCTCGACGAGGTAGGTAACTGCCCGGCGGGCGGGGATCAGCAGCGGGTTGAACGCCGCCGCAAGCTCGGTGGCGGCCCGGAGCAGGTGGTGGGACTGGCGCAGGTGCGCGCGCTCGTGGGCCAGGACCACCCGCCGGTCGCCGGGGTCGGTAGTGCGCAACAGGCCGGTGCTGACCAGGATGCGCCCGGGGCGGCCCGGCACGGCATAGGCGTGCAATCCCGCGTCGCGCAGGACTACCAGCTCACCATCGGGGTGGCAGCTCTGGCAGATCCGGCGCAGCGCCTGGTCGGTCTGCAGCCGGACGCGGACAGCGTGCCACGCCCTAGATGCGGCCAGCGTCAGCGCGACCACCGCGACGGCGGCGGCCAGCGCCGGGACCGGCCTGGCCTGGGTCCCGTGCTCCTCTGCTTCGGGCGTATGCTGCAGCAGGGTGGTGGCCAGCAGCAGCAGCCCCCAGGTGCTGGCCGCCGCGGTCAGGGCGGCGCTGAGCGTCAACACGCGGGTTGCGACGGTCGGGGCCAGGCGACGGGACAGGACTGGCGTGCCGACGGCCAGCACCGCGGACAGCAGCAGCGGCAGGTACACGCTGACCCTCATGCACGCTCTTCCCTGTGCGCCCACGACACCGACGCCGATGCCGCACTGACTGATGTCCCGAGATGATGCTCGCTCAGGGGGCGGCGTCGCGCTCGGTGGAGACCAGCGCACGCAGGGCCGCGGCGTCTTGCACGCTCAGGGTCGTCAGAAAGCGCTGCAGCACCGCGGCGTGGTCGCTCCCGCGGGCCAGCACGGCGTGCATCTGGGCCGCGGCCACGTCGGCCTGGGCCTGAGCCGGGCGGTACAGGTGCGTCCGGCCGTCCGGCTCGCGAAGCAGCAGGCCCTTGTCGTGCAGGCGGATCAGAATGGTCTGGACGGTGTTGTAGGCCAGCCCGGGCGTCAGCTCGGCGTGCACCTGCCCCGGGGACAGCGGCTGGTCGGCGGCCCACAACGCAGCCAGGACCTCGCTCTCTAGCTCGCCGCGGGCACGCCGCGCCTTACTGCTATCTGATCGGCCTGCACCCAGCGCCATGTCGCGTTCTCAACTCCTCAGCCGTCCGCTACCTACCGAGTGTAGGTGCGGACGATCGGGGGGTACAGGGCCGCCGTCGTGCTGTCCCGGTCCGGATGACCTACCGTGATCCTACGGCTCGTAGGAGAGCCCTGCTGGAGACGACGGAGCAGTGCCTACCCTGCTTCCGCTCACCGCCGCCGAACGCAAGGAGCGACGTGACCGAGCAGGACGCGCAGGGACGGGGAGCGCCGGCCCGCGCGCCGCTGCCGACGCGGCGAACAGCGGGCTCAGCGGCCGTACCGCCCGCTGGCCCGCCCACCGCCCGACGCACTTCGGGACGCCGTCTCCGGCTGCGCCGAGCCCTGGCCGTCGTGGCTGGACTGCTGGTCCTCACGCTCGTTTCGGTCGTCGGCGCCTACTCCTACTACGACTCCAAGCTGACCCGGATCTCGATCCCCGGCCTGGGCCACATGTTCGGGTCGGCGGCCTCCGCGCCGACCGCGGTCGGCGAGAACTACCTGCTGGTCGGCTCCGACACCCGCGCCTTCGCAGGCGGCCAGGCCTTCCAGGCAGCCGCCGGCAGCGCGGACTTCGTTAGCGGCGCCCGGTCCGACACCGTCATCCTGCTGCACCTGCCCGCCGACGGTGCCAAACCGACGATCGTGTCCTTCCCGCGGGACACCTACGTCGCGATCCCAGCCTTCACCGACCGGCAGGGCCGGGTCGCCGCGGCGCACATGGCCAAACTCAACGAGGCGTTCTCCATCGGGGGCCCGGCCCTGCTCACGCGGCTGGTCGAGCAGCTCACCGGCCTGGGCGTGGACCATTACGTGCAGGTCGACTTCGGCGGGTTCCGCAAAATCGTGGACGCTCTGGGCGGCCTGACCCTGTGCGTACGCACCAGCCGGCACGACCGCGACTCGCAGGACAGCCTGAGCGCCGGGACCCATTCCCGCGTCGGTGGCGAGCAGGCGCTGGCATTCGTCCGCGACCGCAAAGGCCTTCCCGGTGGTGACCTGGACCGCATCAAGGACCAGCAGTACTTCCTGTCCCAGCTGCTGCACAAGGTGCTGTCCGCCGGGACGCTGACCGACCCCGCCCGGCTCAGCAGCTTCCTGTCCGCAGTGGTCGCCGACCTCACCGTCGACAAGGGCTTCGGGCTGTCCCAGATGACCACCCTGGGCCGCCGTCTGCGGCAGCTGGACCCCGCGCGCGTCAGCTTCGCGACCCTGCCCCTGCTGAGCTCCTCGGCGATCCGGCCGGTGCACGGGCTCAACGTCGACGTCGTGCTGCTGGACCCGGTCCGGACCGCGGAGCTGTTCGCGGGCCTGCGGGAGGACAGAAGGTCACCGGCAGCGCCCGGCGCTGCGGCGCCTCGGCCGCAGCCGCTAACGGTGCCGCCGACCGCGATCTCCCTCGAGGTTCGCAATGGGACCTCGACACAGGGCCTGGCCGCCCTCGTCGCCCGCTCGTTGCGGCGGCACGGCTACACCGTCACCGCCACCGGCAGCATTCCCGCGGTGGACCAGACCGCCGTGCACTACCGACCCAACATGCTCGCGGCGGCCCGCACGGTGGCCGCAGCCCTGCCGGGCGCCCAACTGCAGGCAGACCCCACCCTGCCCGTCGGCGTGCAGCTCGTGCTCGGCCCCGGAGCCCCGGCCGTCGTACGGGTGCACCTCGGCACGTCCGCTGCCCCCACCCTGGGCGCTTCCCCACCACCTGCACCCGCCAGCCCGGTGCCAGCGCCCGTCCCGGCCGGGGCGTGCGCCCCATGACCGCCCGAGGACAACCCGATTCGTGTGTGTGGCCGCGGCCTCGCGAAGTCGCGCGCCTACAATCTGTAGGTACATACTGGCTCCTGGCGGCGGGTCCGTCGCCAGTGCCCGCCTAAGGACGGTCCTCGTGCTGCCACCCGGCCTGGGCACCCAGCGCACCGCCGCTGCGATGACCAGACGCCGGTGATTGCGTCAGTGGTGTTCGCGGTGCTGTCCGCGGTCTCGTTTGCCTTGGCCACGGTGAGCCAGCACCGGGCCGCTCGCACCTCCCAGCCGAGCACAGGTCTGGGGCTGGGGCTGCTCCGGCGACTGGCCCGGCGGCCGCTGTGGCTGCTCGGGCTGGTGTCGGGTGCGGTGGGGTTGGTGCTGCACGGCCTGGCACTGAGTCGCGGCCAGCTGATCGTCGTGCAGCCGGTGCTGGTCTCAGGGCTGTTGTTCGCGCTGCCGCTGAGCTTGCTGGTAGAGCGCACCTCCCCGAAGTGGCGGGAATGGGTGTGGGCCGTGGCGGTGGTGCTGGGCCTGGGGCTGTTCCTTCTCGCCGCCAGGCCCTCGCCCGGCGTCTCGCTGGCCGATGAGGGCGCCCTGGCCGGCCTGAGCGGCGCACTGGTGGCGGCCGCGGCTGTCGCGGTCGCGCTGGCGGCCACGACAGTGCGCCGGCACCGCGCCGCACTGCTGGGCACCGCCGCGGGGCTGAGCTTCGGGGTGACCGCCGCGCTGCTCAAGCAAGTCGTCGGCGAGCTCGCACGCGGCCCCCTCGTGCCGTTCACGGACTGGTCAATGTACGCGCTGCTGCTGGTCGGCGGCACGGGCCTCGTGCTGACCCAGACCGCCTACCAGGCAGGCAGGTTGGCAGCCAGCTTGCCACCCATGACCATCGTGGACCCGATCGCAGCAATCGCGATCGGCGCATTGTGCTTCGACGAGCAGCTGACCGCCCGACCCCTTGCCGTCGCCGGGCAGCTCGTCGGCTTCGCCATCATGACGGTCGCGGTGATCCGCCTGACGGCGCTGACCGCTCAGGACGACGGTGAACCCCGGGCTGCACCGGCTCGCCCTGATGAGCAGGTGACGTCCCTGCCTCCCGCACCAGCACGGTGTACCGGGTGAGGGCCTGGTGGAGCACGCTGCCGAGCCCGTCGGCGCCCGCTGGCTCGGCTTGCCCCCTCCGGCCTGATCCGGGGGCCGCTGCGCCGAAGCCGGGTACCGCCGCCACCGGGCGGGTCCTGATCATCTCGGGCAGTGTCGGTGCCGGCCATGACGGCGCGGCACACGAGCTTGCGGCACGGCTGCGCCGGGCCGGCGTGCACGTCGACGTCCGCGACTACCTGCAGGCCTTACCGGCGCCCTGCCGGGTGGTCCTGCGGGACGGCTACACCGCCTCGGTCGGGCGTCTGCCCTGGGTGTTCGAGTGGGTGTTCACCAGCATCGAGTGCCAGCCGGTCGTGCAACGCCTGACGCTCGCGTTCTGCCGAGTAGCGGACCGCGTCGTGCGCCGCTGGGTCCAGCACGGCCGCTACGACGCGGTGGTCTCCACCTACCCGTTGGCCAGCCAGACCCTGGGCGGCCTGAAGGCCCGGGGGTGCATCGGCGGCCCGCTCGTGACCTACCTGACCGACCCTGCGGCGCATCGGACCTGGGTGCACGAGCACGTTGATGTTCACCTCACCGCCACTGCCGCCACCGCCGCGCAGGGCGGCACGGACTACGGCCTGGTCATGCGCACCGCTGGTCCCCTGGTGCCGGCACGGTTCGCCACCCGACCACCCGCTGCGGTGCTGCGAGCCCTGCGCGTCGAGCTCGCCCTGCCCGACGACCGCCCCATCGGCCTGGTAGTCGCCGGCTCGCTAGGGCTCGGCCAGGTGCAGGACACCGCCGCGCACCTGGTCCGCGAGGGGCTCAGCGCCCTGGTCCTGTGTGGGCGCAACGAGCAACTCCTAGCCCGGGTCCAGTCAGTGCCCGGCGCAACCGCGCTGGGCTGGCGACAGGACATGCACCACCTGATGCACCTGGCCGACGTCCTGGTGCACAACGCCGGCGGCCTGTCCTTCACCGAGGCCCTGGTCGCCGGACTCCCGGCGGTTAGCTACCGTTGCATCCCCGGGCACGGCCGGGCCAACGCCGCAGTACTGGACCGCGCCGGCCTGGCTCCCTGGGCGCGCGACGAGAGCGAGTTCGGGCGGGCGGTGGCTGCCCAACTCACCCGGGGCCGGCTCGACACGCAACACCCGGACCCGGCCGAGCTGGTCCTGACCCTGCTCCCCACCGGACGGGGACGGACCCACGCTGCCGCATGATCAGCGCGCTGCCGCCAGCCGGACAGGCTCTCGGCGCCTGCGGTCGGTGCATGCCGCTCACTAGCAGTAACAGCGCCGCTGCCACGACTGCCAGGCGAGGACCGTGAGGCCGGTCCACACGTCGTGGAAAGGGCCGGGTCCCAAAACCGCCGTACAGCGGCAGCAACACGAACACCAGCTAGCAGGCGTGCACCAAGCCCAGTCCCACTTAGCCCGCAGCGAGAAACACCAGACCCAGGGCGAAGATCAGGTGTTGTGGCAGCCGGTCCAGCAGGGTCCGGCCGGGTACGCGCCGGCGGCGTACACCGCGTTGTAGGCGATGTAGGCAATGAAGGCATTGATGACGGCGGCAGCCGTGGGCAGCCCCGGATGATGGGCGCACAGGAGCAGCAGCGCGTCCGGGGAAGTTGATTAACCCGAACAGCGTGAGCACGATCAGGCCAGCGCAGCGGCCGGCTGGTGTCGGCACCGGTGCCGCCGCCCGAGCAGCGCCCTCTCGAACGACTGCAACGAGCAGGCCCGACGGGACCGCAGGGACCACCGCAATGATCGCAGTCCCTCGTGGTTCTGATCTCGACCAGGGCCGATCGCCCCCGAGGTCCTGAAGCAACGCCGGAAGGCCTGAACCGCGCGCCACCGGTCAGGACTCCGCTGCCGGACCTGCTGCCGCCGGGCGGGCCGTGCCGCCGTGACCAGGCGCCCAGATCGACTCCTACGTCGTGTAGGGATACGGTGGGGACCGTCCGGCTGCAAGAAATCCTCGTGGGAGTGCGCGGCTCGAAACTCCGGCCCGGCTCAGCAAGCCGAGACCGATCGGGCCAGTCGATGGAAAGGGCAGGGGTGCGCATGCGTTTCTCCCGCGGGAAGGACCCTGGCGCGGTCGGTGGTGGCCGGTGAGCGCGCCGGCCGGGTTGACGGTCGAGGCTCGGAGCGGGCGCTCGCCGGGCGGGGCGCCGGGACGGACCGCCACTGCCCCCCGGCGCGCGGTGTTGGGACTGCGCCGGGTCCACCCTTGGTCGGTGTTCAAGGTGGCGCTGCTGACCTCGCTGGTACTGGCCGCCGTAGGCATAGCCGCCGCCGCTGCCCTGTACAGCGGGCTGGCCGCCCTTGGGGTGCCCCAAACGGTGAACGACGTGGTCTCGCCCGTACGCGGTGGTTCAGCGGTGTTGACGTTCCCGGGCTTCGTCGGGGCAGCCGCGCTCCTCGCCGCCCTCGGGGCGGTGCTGCTCTCGATACTGGCCCCGTTGGCAGCGGCGCTCTACAACGTGTGCGCATCCTTCACCGGAGGGCTCAAGGTGCTGCTGGTGGAACGCGGCTGAACGCAGCCGGTCTCGCTGGTCGGTCAACCGCTCGCGCGTCGGCCGCGACTGACTCGGGACGAGCTGTCGGCGTCTGTCGGCCTGCGCGAGCGGACGGGACGGTGCCGCAGGACGTTCGGCGCCCACACGCCGGGCCAGCGCGCTGCAACGGCGACGGCGGCCCACAGCAGGACGCCTCCCAGCGTCAGCCCGGCCAGCACGTCGCTGAGCCAGTGGAAGTTGCTGTAGACCATTGCCGCGCCGACCAGCGCAGCGGCGTACAGCCCGACGCGGAACGCCGGCCCGTACCGCCACGCCGGACCGCCGTAGGTCAGCAACAGCGCGATCAGGCCGTAGCACAGGAACGACGACGTGGTGTGTCCGGACGGGAAGTAGCCTGTGCCGACGTGCCCGTGACGCAGCGCCGGGCCGGGCCGGGCCACCCATGTCTTCAGCACCAGCACCGTCGCGGTGAGGGCGCCGGCGCCCAGCAGTGCCAGCAGCAGCGGAGCCGTGGTACCGCGCCAACGGCTCAGCGCTGCAGCAACAACCAGCAAGGCGGTGACCGACACCATCGGGTTGCCGACGTCGGTCACGGCGGTGGACAGCGCCACCAGGCCGGACGGGTGGTGTGCCAGCACCCAAGTACGCACCCCCAGGTCCGCGCTCACCACCAGACCGTCTGCCTCCACCCCGATCAGCAGAGCGACGAAGCCAGCTAGCAGCACCGCCAGAGCGGTCGCCTTTGGACGCCGCCCCACCTCGAGCGCGCCCAGATCAGGTGCCGCGCCGTCGAGGGCATTGCTCGGGGCCGCCTTCCGGGCGTGGCGAGCCGAAGAAGCCATCTACCGCAGCCCGAGTGGATCAGCGTAGGCAGCGTCGGCCTGCGCCGGGCTCAGGATGTGCGTCGCGACGAGCCGCTCCAGCACATGCCGCTGCCGCTGCTTGGCCAAGTCCTGGTGTTGGTAGGGGTCGTAGGCACTGGGGGCCTGGACCAGCCCGGCGAGCAAGCTCGCCTGCCCCCAGGACAGATCGGTGGGGGCAATGCCGAACAGGCCTCGGGCGGCAGCAGGCAGGCCGTAGAAGCCGTGCCCGAAGTAGACCTCAGCGAGGTACATCTCCAAGATCTGCGGCTTGCTGTACTCCGCCTCGAGCTTGAACGACAGCTCGATCTGCTCCACCTTCGCCGACATCGTGTCGGCGGTGTACAGGTTCTTGGCGAGCTGCTGGTCCAACGTCGCACCCCCCGCATCCCGCTGGCTGCCCTGAAGCGTTGTCCAGCCCGCCCGCAGGACCCCGACCGCGTCCAGTCCGTGGTGGGACAGGAACCGGCTGTCCTCGACGGCGACCACCGCGACCCCCACCTTGTCCGGTTCGCCCAGGACATTCAGGTCACGCGCCTGGTGCTGCTCCAGCCGGGCCGTAATGCGCTGCTCAGCGTCGCCCACCGCGGGGGTCAGCGGCCACAGGGCAGCGACCCCGGCCAGTGGCACGACCACACCGGCCACCGCGAGCACCACGGTCAACCGCGCCAGGCGGCGCCGAGCGCTGCGGCCCCAGCCGGGCCCGGTCCGGCCGCCAGGCGCTCGCGGTAGTACTGAGGGCGCCTCGGGCTGCGCCGATCGCACGGTCACAGCGTGCCTTCTCCTTGGCTGAGCCTGGTCCGGGTCCGCTCACTCGACCCATCGGTCTATGGTCCGGGACCGCCGGGCAGTGGATCCGCCGACATGGGACTACCGTCAGGTTAACTCCTACGGAACGTAGGCGCACGGCGAGGAAGGGGCATGGGTGACGCTCGGCGTGGCCACGTCGCTCAACACCGCGGTCGAACAGCTACCCGAGCGTCGCGCCGTACACCGGGCACCGGCCAGCGGGCGCCGACTCCCTGGCGTCGACCTGGTGCTGCTTCTTGCCGGCTGCCGGCCTACCGCGCGTGAAAGAAGCCGAGACTGGCGGGTGTCAACAAGCCGGCACAGTCAGCGTCTGCTTGTTGCCCAAGGGAGATCAAGCACACCCTCCTCCATAGGAACGTCGGCTCAAGTAGTACTGCGTGCATGGCAATCTTCGCGAGATCCTGGCTGTCGCAGTGCGTATCGCACCATCGGGGACCCGGAAGAGGGGAGTGGGGCGTCACTCGCTTTCCTGGCCAACAGGTCGAAGTGGTGCGGAGAGAGGTTGAGAGCCCCGGGCTGATGTTCCGGTGGAGGGTCGGAACTCGAGCTCCATCTGGCCACTCGCGAACTGGGGCAGCCGGCCTTGGCGAACGAGGCGAAGGAGCACAAGAACGACCCGACCGAGGGTTCCGCGGACGCCGTCGTCCAGGCCGGGCGGACCTCGCTGCCGACAAGCTCGCTGAGCAATCCGGCAGATCGTCGACGCGGCTTATCCGCTCAGCGTGACCCAGAAGCAGCAGCTCGCGGCACTGCTGTGCCCGCCTCATCGGCGACCCCGAGCGGGCCGTCGCCCTCACCCCGCGCCGCCCGGTCCTTGTCGACCCATTTCCCAGCGTGCCCGCGTTGACGCCCAGGTCTCGCACGATCACAGCGATCGGCTTCTTGGTCTCCTTGACGATCCGGACAGCTCCCTCGCGGAACTCCGGGTCAAACTTCCTGCGAATCTCTGGCATGACTACTCCTCATAGTCCATGCCTACACGCTTCTTGGGGATGCTCAGCCAACGCAAGGTGTTCCTGCGCCTGGCCGAGCACTGGCCCTGGGCGCTCGCGATCGCCAGGGCGTTCACCTGGCTACGGCACATCCCGCTCCCGGCCTGACCGCCAGCACCACCGCGACCCAACACCTCAACGATCAGCGGAGACACCGGACCCCGCGCCGGCATCCACCCTGCTCAAGTACAAAATCAGACATTCGCAAGATCAACACCGGCCAGCAGGTCGCTACTGAACCGCCGGGGCTAGCAAGAAGGGAAGCGGCATCACACCCGGGACGGCTCAAGCTCCAGCCCGGAGCTGGCTGACCGGTCACGGGCCGGTCGAGGGCGGTGCGAGGAACGTGAACGTACCGGGTGTGGGTCCGGTGCCAGGTGTGGGTCCAGTGCCCGGTGGGGGTTGTGTGCCAACGGCGTCCGGGATGGCTGGGGGCAGGAGTTGGATGGGTAGTGGGGCGGAGGCGTTGGTCATGGCTTGTTGCCAGATCTGGGCGGGCAGCGTGCCGCCGTAGACAGGGTTGATGCCTTGCACGGTGCCCATGGGTTGGGAGGGGGCGGCGGGGTCGCCCAGCACGACGGCGGTGCTGAGCTGGGGGGTGTAGCCGACGAACCAGGCGGCGGATTGATTGTCCACGGTGCCGGTCTTACCGGCCGCGGGTCGCCCTGGCAGGGTTTTGCCGTAGGCGGTGGCGCCGGGCTGGGTCAGGACGCCTTGGAAGACACCGGTGACGGTGTCGGCCAGGTGCGGGTCGATGACCTGCCGGCAACCCCGGCCGGTGCTGGGGGGCAGGTCATGGCCTTGTGCGTCGGTGACTCGCAGGATCCCGACCGGGTCGCAGGCCCGTCCGTGCGCGGCCAGGGTGGCGTAGGCGGAAGCCTCCTCCAACGGGCTGACGCCTTCCACCCCGCCCAGGGTGAGCGACAGTGAACGGGCGCCGAGGCCGGTGAAGGTCTGCGGCCGGATCCCCAGGTCGGTGGCCGTTTTGATGATCGGGGCGATCCCGACCTGCTGCTCGAGCTGGATGTAGTAGGTGTTCACCGAGTTCCAGGTCGCTTTGACCGCGTCGTAGACACCGGCCTCGGTCGGGTCGCTGTTCTGGTAACCACCGGGGCAGGCACCCAACGGACCCGGCACGTCCCACCTGGCCGGGTCCGGTCGGTAGCAGGCCGGGGCGGAAAAGCT
>JAABUM010006002.1_pt1 | contig 12259 bp, 8 predicted proteins | sample 5559161 | NCBI WGS metagenome assembly JAABUM01 (sample SAMN10711868, study PRJNA513369) | rock metagenome | isolation source: Antarctica rocks | place: Antarctica: Victoria Land, Siegfried Peak nord | reverse complement strand
GGCATCAGGTCAACCGGGGCGGCAGCGGCAGCGGACATAGCGACCCCCTCTCCATGGCGGCATCACGAATCACCCATCACTCTAGCACAACCGTTCTCTCGTTGTAGTACTAGTGCATCGTTCCTCAAATATGGTGCAGATCAAAAAACGCGCCGTTCTTATGCTATTAGCGAGCAACTGTAGTACATTGCGATCTCCTATTTGTACCGTATTTCAGGAACGGCGCACTAGGCCACGTTCCCCGCTATCGGGAGCGGTATCGCGCCGATAACCGCTTCCCGCCTTCACGCGCGTGGGCCGCAGCAATTGTGCTGCGGCCCCTGTTTTGCGCGCCCGGCGCTGGCGCACAGAACCTACAGGCGTGACGGCCCCGGCATGATGCCGGGGCCGTCGCATTGCTATCGGGCGCTGTCCGCGCCCTACGGGACGCGGTCGGTGCCGAACTGGGCGTTGTACGCCTGGTAGAGCACCTGGATGACGAAGAGCCGGGTGCTCTCCTTCTCCGGGCTCGCGAAGGTCGTGTCGCCCGTCTGGCCGGGGATCGCGCCCGCGTTGGCGCGGTAGGTCGTCAGGTCGGAGCGCTGCGTCCCATCTCGTCGAGACGTTGGTGTACTGCGCGCCGTTGGCCGCCAGGCGGTCCCAGAAGCCGGTCGGGCGCAGGTCCGGGGCCGTGGTGAAGGCGCGGGCCACGATGCTGACCATCTGCACCCGCTGCACACCGTCGCGCGGGAGGTAGCACGGCGCGACCGGGCCGATGGTGTATCCCTCTCGCGATGATGCGACAAGAGCAACGAATCGATCGCGGGAGCCGCCAGGCCCCCGGTGCTCGCCGTTGCCAACGACGACACGCTTTCTTGTCGCCGATAGGCGAGCTACCGACCGCTGCGGGCTACCGCGTCAGCATCCACCGCGTCGCCAGCGCTGCGTTCGCCGCGCGCAAGGCAGACCCCAGACCCGATCCGCCCTCGCCGGCCACATGGCAACGCCGGGGGCGGGGTGGCCGCTGCTGGCATTGCTCACCCTCGATCCGGCGCTGACGGCGAGCCCGGTGTTGGCCTGCTCGGCGGAACCGGAGGGCCGCCACCACCCCGGAGGGCACACTGTCCCGGCTGGATGGCCTGCGGCCACGCAGTACCCCGGAGGGTAGCCGCTGCCCCGGAGGGCAGCCACTCCCCATGAAGGGCACAATGTCCGCCCGCGCGGACCGGGGCGTTGCGAGGGGTGCGGTCTGTGGTGCCGATCGGCGCTCCGGTTTCGGCGCTGCGGTGCGAGGTCACGTATTCTGCGTGGCGCTGTAGCCCGGCGATATTCGTTGCCCCCACCGTCGCTCAGTGCAGCGCGGCGGGGGCGAGGCGCGTACGGAGTTTGGCGCGGGCGAGGCGGAGGCGGCCCTTGGCGGTCCCGAGGGCCACGGCGGTGCGGGCGGCGATCTCCTCGCAGGTCAGCTCGGCGAAGTAGGCGAGTTCGATCACCTCGCGCTGGGCGGCGGGCAGGCCCTCGAGGCCGCGCCGCACCCCCTCGCGGAGTTCGTGCGCCTCCACCACGGCCTGCGGATCGTCGCGCGCGGTCAGTCCGGCGATCCGCTCGATCGGGACATCGCAGCGGGCGCGTCCCTGCTTGCCACGGAGGCGACTGATCGCGGCGTGGCGCACGCTGGTGAGGAGCCAGGACTCGACGTGGCCGCGCGTCGGGTCGAAGCTAGCGGCGCGACGCCAGACCGCGAAGAAGACCTCCTGCACCACATCTTCGGCGGTGTCATGCTCGCCCAGCAGGCGCACGGCCAGCAGATAGGCGGGGGTGCCGTAGCGCGCGTAGAGTTCGGCGAAGGCCGCACCATCGCGCGCCGCGATCGCCGCGAGGAGGGCGCTGTCGGCGGCGGGCGACAGGGTCGGCTGCGGCGCGGTGAACTGCACGACGGTCATATCCTCTCCGGTTGCTCGCGGTGATTCTTGCACGGAAAATGCTCATGTCCCATCCCCATTGTACCGTCGATTTCGGCTGTTTCAAATGGTGTACGAACAAATCTAGGACGAAAGTACTGAGTGGATAGTATTTTGGTCGGACTGGCGTTCCGGTAATCTTCTTGTACCGCCGCTACGTAGCAAACGCTGGAGCACCGGTGGCAAGGGGCGACCGGTCGAGTACGGAAGAAGGTGAGGGATGCGCTTTTTGGCAGTTAGTACGACGTGGGCCGCACACGCCCGATCCTTGCGCTGGGCGTTCGCCACGGCGCTCCTGAGCTTACTTGTCATGACCCCGTCGGCGTCGGCGCACGTGCGCTGGTTCACGCCGGACGCGAATCGGAGCCTCGATCGGTCGGCGGTCTTCAGCGGCGTGACGCTGCTGGCGCTCGCCGCGATCGCCGCGACGATCGGCGGGGCGTGGCTGGCGCAGCGGACGGTGACGCGCTTCCGGCTGGCGGCGCGGGCGCGGGTGCTGGCGGCACCGGTGCTGGGTCGGCTGGAGTTGGGGCTGCCGCGCCCGGCGGACCTGTACCCCTGGATCGCCGCCGTGCTGGCGCTCCATACCGCCGCGATCCTCTTCGTGCGTGGGGTGGAGCGCCAGTTGTTCACGCCGAACCTGGCGCTGCCGTACACGCTGGCGGGGGGCGGGCTGGCGCTGCTGGAGATCGTGGTGGCCTTCACGCTGGTCGGCGGGATCGTGGTGGGGGCGCTGACGCGCCCGGCGGCGCTCGGGCTGGCGCTGCTCGGGGTGCTAGGGACGTGCTATTTCGGGCCGCTGCTGGTGCTCGAGCACGTCTATTTCTTCGGGATCGCGGCCTGCCTCTTCATCGCGGGGCGCGGGCCGGGCGCGACCGAGCGGGTGCTGCGCGGGCCGGGGAAGCCGCTGGTGGCGCTGCTGCCCTACGCGATCCCGGCGCTGCGGGTGTCGTTCGGGCTGGCGACGGTCATCACCGGCTTCACCGAGAAGCTGTGGGATCGCGGCCTGGGGCTGGACTTCCTCGCGATGCACCCGTTCAACGTGACCGCCGCGGCCCCCTTCCCGCTGACCGACGCGCAGTTCGTGATCGGGGCGGGGCTGGCGGAGGCGTCGCTGGGGGCCTTGCTGGTCACGGGGCTATTCCCGCGCCTGGCGGTGCTGGCGGCGTGGGTGCCGTTCAATCTGGCGGTGCCGTTCCTGGGGGCGGCGGACGTGCTGGGGCACCTGCCGATCTACGGGATCCTGCTGACGATCCTGCTCTGCGGCAACGGGGCCGGCTTCGCCGCGACGTTGCGCCGCGAGACGGAGCCCCGTCTCACCCTGCGCGCCCCGCAACCGTTGCCGCTGGCACCGGCCGCCCGCGCGTTCGACCCCGTGCCGGAGCGCGTCGTCGTCGGGGATTAAGGTCGGCGCGCAATATGCTTGGCCCGGTCTGCCCGACGGCGCGAGGTGCCGAGGGGTTAGAAACACCCCGCGAGGGGTACAAGCTACCCCTGAAGGGCATACGCTACCCGTGAAGGGCACAATGTCCGCCTGTGCGGACCGGACCAGCCCCATCCCATCATCTTTCTCCCGTGCCCCGCTGTGCCGCTGTGTCCCCTGTTCCGTCCCTGTTTGTCATGCGTCATTCGTGCTCTGCGCCTCTGCGGCGAACTCGTTTCAAGGGAGGTGTCCGGTGGCTGGGGTGGTGCCGACGCTGCTAATCACGGGGCCGGTGGGGGTGGGGAAGACGACCGTGGCGGGGGAGGTGGCGAATCTGCTGGCCGAGGCGGGGGTGCCGCACGCCTTCGTGGATGTCGATGCGCTGCGCTGGTGCTATCCCGCGCCGCCCGGCGACCGCTTCCGCACCGGGATCGCGCTGCGGAATCTGGCGGCGGTCTGGGCGATCTACCGGGAGGAGGGGATCGGGCGGCTGATCCTGGCCGAGGTGCTGGAGGACCGCGCCGAGCTGGCCGCCCTTGCGCGCGCGGTGCCGGGCGCGGCGATCACGATGGTACGCCTCCGCGCGCCGTTGGCGACGCTGGCGGCGCAGGTGGCGCGGCGCGAGACGGGCGGTGGCCTGGCCTGGCACCTGGCGCGGGCGGCGGAACTGGCCGCACAGATGGACCGCGACCGCGTGGAGGACCTGCTGATCGACACCGCCGACCGCCCCGCCGTCGCCATCGCGCGCGAGGTGCTGGCGCGCGCGGGGTGGTTGGGCGAGGCGTGAGGCGTGGGTCGTGAGAGAGAAGTCCGTGGTCCGTGGTCCGTAGTCCGTAGAGGGGACGAGCGCGTGGCGCGTGGCATCGGGCCGGGCACTGGCTGCGGCTCGCCAGAAACGTAATGCGTCCTCAACTGCGCGCGGCGCGCTTCTCGTCCCTGCCGCATGCGATGTCGTAGGCTTCGGCGAGCAGGGGCTTGATGGTGGTGTCGAAGGTGGCGGGGGTGGGGTTGAGGATGCAGACCCAGAACTGCCGCCCGTAGGTGGGGTGTGGCAGGAGCCGGTCGAGCGCGGCGAAGTCGTAGTCGCCGGTGATGGCGCTGACGCCCGCGTTCATGTCGGGGAAGGCCGTCTCGGTGCCGAAGTGGGCGCGGAAGGTTTCCCTGCCGACGCCGATGTTGAGGCGGAAGATGCCGGGGCGGTTCAGGTCGGAGACGGTTTCGTACTCGTCGTTGGTGACGAGCGTGGCGAACGGGAACAGATGGTCGGACCCGGTGAAGAAGAAGGTGTTGCCGTCGACGGTGACCGTTTGGCTACCGTCGAACGCGCCGGTGATGTACGCGGTGATCGCGGCCTCGTTCATTGCCTGGGCTCCCTTCCTACGCATACGATAACGCCTCCTCACCTGGCACGACACGATCCACATAGCCCGTCATCCAGGTGGGGGCGTGCCATTTCGCTGCTTGTCGTCGCCAATGGTAGCGCGGCGGCAATGTTGCTGACCCCGCCCGACGGTACAGGAGGCGGCTGCCCGACAAGGCAGGGTCGTGGCGTGATGCGGGGCATAGACCGGGAACGAATGACGAATAAGGACGGAACAGGAGGCACAGAGACACAGAGAGGGACGGGAGCAGAAGGGGACGGTGGATGGCGATCAGCGCGGTGTTGGAGGCGGGGCGGTGGGTCGGGACGCGCCCGGTGCCGGGGGCTGAGGCCGCTTTCGTGCGGTTGCGGCGCGATCCGCTGGTGGCGCTGACGCTGTCGGCGGATGGGTTGCCGCCGGGCGAGGCGAGTGGTGGGCGAGTGGTGCGGAGTAGGCGAGTAAAGGATGACGGAGTAAACTCCCAACGTGAGGGGTATCCCGCCTTTCTCTACTCGCCTACTCGCCCACTACTGTCACGGCGTCCAGCGCGGCATCCGGTGTGCCGCTTCCGCCGTGCGATCGGGCGCGCCGTGCGGGTCGCCATCGAGCGCGGCGATCGCCCGCATGTCCTCGTCATCGAGCGCGAAGTCGAAGAGGGCGATGTTCTCGCGCATGCGCGCGGGGGTCGCCGACTTCGTGAGGAGGACGTTGCCCGCCTGCACCTGCCAGCGGAGGATGATCTGCGCCGCTGACTTGTCGTGCTTGCGGGCGAGGGTGGCGATCGTCGGGTCGCCGAGCGATCTGCCCCGCGCGATCGGACTCCACGCTTCCGTGGCGATGCCGTGCGCACGATGATACGCGCGCAAGCCCGCCCGCTGCACGTGGGGATGGACCTCGACCTGGTTCACCGCCGGGACGATGGTGGCCCGCGCGGCGAGCCGTTGCAGCTGGTCGGCGTACAGATTCGAGACGCCGATCGCGCGCGCTTTTCCGTCGGCCAGGAGGGCTTCGCAGGCCCGCCAGGTCGCCACGTAGCGATCCTCGTCGGGGACAGGCCAGTGGATCAGGTAGAGATCGACGTATGCCGTCCGCATGCGCTCCAGGCTCTCATCGAGCGCCGCGAGCGCCGCGTCGTGGCCGTGCCGCTCATTGTGCAGCTTCGTGGTGAGGAAAACGTCGCCGCGCGGCAACCCCGACGCCGCGACCGCCTCCCCGACCTCGGCCTCGTTGCCGTACATCTGCGCCGTGTCGATGTGCCGATAACCGGCCTCGAACGCCGTCAGCACCGCCCGCACCGTCTCGGGGCGGGGGATCTGGAAGACGCCGAACCCGACCTGCGGGATCGCGACCCCGTTGTTCAGCACGAGCGTCGGCACGTTGGTTGTCATGTGGCCCTCATGGTGACGAGTAGGCAGTAGGCAGTAGGCAGTAGGCAGAAAGTATACGAGAGGCGTTGCGAATGGGGAACCTCCCTCTTCGCAACGCCTCTCTGACTACTGCCTACCGGCCACTGCCTACTCGTGCCCTACTTCGCCGCCATCGCCTGCGCGCCGCGAAGCTGGCCGATGCCGTAGTCGGGGACGCCGCTGGCGGGTGCGGGGCTGGCGACGAAGCCGACGCGCGGGAAGGCCCCGCCGCCGATGATGTTGGCGGGCGATGCGCCGAGCCAGTCTTGCAGGATGGTGCCGTAGACGGAGCGGAAGTCGATGCCGAACTTGAGGTCGCCGTTATCGAGGTCGGTGAGGCTGGGGTGGTCGCCGAAGACGCCGCCCTTGACGCCGCCGCCCATGATGTAGAGGGACGAGCCCGCGCCGTGATCGGTCCCGGCAGAGCCGTTCTCCTTGACGCGCCGCCCGAACTCCGAGAAGGTCATCACCATCACGTCGTCGAGCTTGCCGAGCCCTTCGAGGTCGCGCAGGAAGGCTTGCACGCTGTCGCCGACCGTCTTGAGCAGGGTGTTGTGCGTCTTCTCCTGCCCGGCGTGGGTATCGAAGCCGCCGATGGTGATGTGGTAGACCTTGGTGCCGAGGTCGGCGGAGATCAGCTTGGCGATCGTCTGGAGGCCGCGCGCGAAGCCGTTGTCGGGATACGTCGCGGTGCTCTTATAGGAAGCCGCGACCGTTTTGAGCCTGGCGGAGGTGTCCAGCGCCTCCCCGGCGGCGTGGCGGATGTAGCCGTCGTAGCCCTGCCCGGCACCGTTGTGCAGCGCCTTGAAGGTGTCGATCTGGTTGTTGCGGTCGTTGGGGAAGCGGCCATCGGTGAAGAAGTCGAAGCCCTCGATGGAGCTGATCGCGGGGACGATGCTCTGCCCGGTCCAGAAGAGCTTGGAGACGGTGTCGCCGATGTCCGTCGCTTGGAGGGGGCGATCCTCGCCGCCGCAGGTGTTGTTGAGGTAGCGCCCGACCCAGCCGGTCGGCTCCACGATGTCGGGGCGGGCGGAGGTCCAGATATCGGTGGCGCGGAAGTGGGAGCGGTTGGGGTTGGGGTAGCCGACCCCCTGCACCACCGCCATGTTGCCGGTATCGTACAAGCCCTTGAAGGCGCCGAGGGCGGGGTTGAAGCCGACCATATTGTTGAGGGCGAGGACCGCACCCTGCTGGATCGCGATCGTCGGGCGAACCTGATAGTAGGCGGGATCGCCGTAGGGGACGACGGTGTTGAGGGTGTCGTTGCCGCCGCCGAGCTGCACGACGACGAGCGCGCGCTTGCTGTTCGGCCCGGTCATGCAGGCGTCGTTCTCGGTCGCCATCACCTCCACGGTGCGGGTGAGGAAGGTGGGCGCGGAGACGCCCATCGCCAGGAGCAGGCTGCCGTGTTGCAGGAACGAGCGTCGGGTGAAGGGCATGGGAATCACCTCCGGTGAAGTAGTCGGCAGTCGGCAGTCGGCAGTCGGCAGAAGAGACAAGTTGGGAGTTTGTAGTTGATCGTTAGCGGAAGGGTAGGGTAAGCGGAAGCCTCCGCCTTGCCCCGATACTCTGCCGACTGCCGACTGCCGACTGCCGACTAGCTGAGCATGTACGCGGGCGTCGAGCAGACCAGGTGGATCAGGCCGCGCACCTTGGCGTCGAGGGTCTTGGCGTCGAGGGCGAAGGTGACGGGCTGGCCGTTGTCGTTGCGGGCGAGGTAGGCGATCAGGGCGGCGCGCTGCTCGGCGGTGGCGAGGCCATCGAGCAGGAGGTTGATGAAGTAATCGGCCAGGGCGTCCGGCGTGGTGAGATTCTTGCCGCCGATCAGGGCGTTGGGGTCGAACGCGGGCACGGCGGCGCTCGCGGTGCGCGCGGTGACGATCTTGTTGGCGTAGTTGGCGCGGTTGAGGATACCACCGGGGCTGATCCAGCCGAGGCCGCTCGTCCACCCGCCGACATTCGGCGGGTTGAAAAGCTCCTGCCCCATCGTGCGCGCCACGGTGACGGTGTCGCGCGTGGCGGTGGTGACGCCGAGACCCCGGAGGAGGCCGGCGACGAACTCCACCGGGCCTTTGATCTTGGCGCGGTAGGCGCGCTCGGAGGAGAACTCCGGCGAGAGGAGGATCGTCCGCATCATCTCGCGCAGATCGAACTTCTGCCGCACCAGGGCGGCGGCGAAGGGGGCGATGGTGGCATCGTCCGGGCTATCCCAGACGAAGAAGCCGAAGAGCTTGCGCGCGATGAAGGTGGCGCAGGCGGGGTTCGCCATGACGATGCGGATGATGTCGCCGCCATCCCAGTTGCCGGTCTGGCCGAGGAAGGTCTTGACCCCAGTGTCGTGCTGCTTGGGCTCGAAGGCGAAGGTGCCGTTGATGTAGTGGTTGCCGTTGGCCGTGGAGCGGTCGCCGGTGAAGAACCAGCCGGTGAAGGCGCGCGCGGAGGCTTTCACGTCGTCCTCGGTGTAGTTGCCGATGCCGAGCGCGAAGAGTTCGAGGAATTCGCGGCCCCAGTTCTCGTTCGGAGCCTTGACGCGGTTCTGGTTGCCATCGAGCCAGATCAGCATGGCGGGGTCTTTGGCGACGCCGAGCGCGAGATCCTGGAAGTTGCCGAGTCCCAGCGTGAGGTAGAGCTGATACTGCTGGCGCATCAGCGCGGCGCTGTTGACCTTGGACTGGGCGGTGGCGAAGTGGCCGTGCCAGAAGAGCGCCAGCTTCTCCTGCAAGGGGCGCTTCGTGTTGAGCATCCGGTTGAACCACTCCACCTGGAGGTCGCTGAACCAGTTGGTGTTGGTGGCCGGATCGAGGTCGAGCGCGGCGAGGCGTGCGTCGAGATCGGGCTGGGCGATCGTCTGCGGGTTGAGCAGGCGCTCGACCGCGCCCTCGAAGCCGAGCGCCTGGTACTCGTCGAGTTCGGCGGCGGTGCCGCCGAAGCCGGCGCGGCGCAGGAGGTGGGCGATGCGGGCGCGGGCTGTCAGTTCGACCATCGGTGGTGCGCTCCTCGCTCGGGGTGGTTCGGGGGCCGTGTCGCCGACGCGATGCCCCGGCGGGTCTGCCGCTCACGGCCTCGGCGCTGTGGTTTCCCCATGTCGCCAGTATAGGAGGTCGCGCGGGGCGCGTGGGGATTTTCGCAGTCTCTTTACAAAGGTTTTACGCAAGGATCGTATTCGCGGGCGGTGTGGGGGCACAATAGCCATTTGGTCGGGGGACCGGGGGAGGGCTCACCGCAGAGCCGCAGAGCCGCAGAGAACGAGCGAGATGGAACAAGAAGGGGACGGAACAGGAGACACAGGGACACAGAGGACGAAGGGAGAGAGAAAAGGGACGAAAGAAAGAGCGGGGACGATGAACAGGAGGCGGAGCAGGGGGAAGGAGCAAGAGAGGATTGGAGGAAAAGTAGCTGGCTGGTCCTGCGTCCTTGCTGCCGACTGCCGACCAAAAGAGAAAACCCCCGCGCGGTATACCGCGCGGGGGTGCTTGTGGAGTGCGATCCGGCCTGGCCAAGCTTCCCTCTCGTCCCGCCGGAGCGCCCTCCCTGCGCTTAAGTGTACCGCCGATGGCGCATCTATGCCGCTGCTAATGCGGCACGTCCCACCCGGAGGGAAGCACGGGTGGAGCGCGCCGACAATAGGATCGGGTCGCTGGTACTGCATCCCCCACCGACTAGTGTTACGGAAAAGGCCGGGAAGTGGATCACACCGTAGAGATGCAGGGACGCGGAGAGCGAGGGACGTGGGCCCCAGAGACACAAAGACACAGAGGAGCGGGAAGAGAGGGATTTGGGATGGTCCGGTCCGCGCGGGCGGACATTGTGCCCTTCACGGGTAGAGTGTGCCCTTCATGGGTACTTCACATCCAACGGCATCTCCCACGTCTGGGTACGGCCCTCACCCCGGCGCTACGCGCCACCCCTCTCCCTATCAGGGAGCGGGGCTTCGTTGCGGGCGTGGGTGGGGGCTGGCGGGGACCCTCACCCCCGGCGCTGCGCGCCATCCCCTCTCCCCATCCGAGGAGAGGGGCATCGCCGCTGCGAGGCTCCTGGCTGCTCCGTTGGTGGGCGGCGCGGCGCGCATGACGGCACCGCCCCCCCGAAAATCGTCCTCTCCCTTCGTCCTCTATGCCTCTGTGTCTCCTGTTCCGTCCCCTGCTCTCGTTCTCTGCGTCTCTGTATCTCTGCGGCGACCCCCGTCCCTTACGGGACGCGGTCGACGCCGAACTGGGCGTTGTACGCCTGCCATAAGGTCTCGATCACGAAGCGGCGGGTGGCGGCATCGGTGGGGGCGGGGAAGGTGGCGTCCGCGATCTGGCCGGGGAGCGCGCCCGCGTTGGCGCGGTAGGTGGCGAGGTCGGAGCGCTGGGTCCCGCTGTCGGGGACGTTGGTGTACTGGCCCGCCACGGCGGTGAGGCGCTCCCAGAAACCGGTGGCGCGGACGTCCGGGGCTTTCGTGAAGGCGCGGGCGACGATACTGACGATCTGGAGGCGGAGGACCGGGTCGCGCGGGAGGTAACAAGGGGCGGTGGTGCCGGACGCGGCGCAGGTGGCGCGGTCCGTGTAGCCGCCGACCACGCCGTAATCCTGAAGGGCGGCGACGGTGTTCCAGAGTTCGGCATCGAGGCAGTTCTGGCCCTTGGGGTCGCATTGGTCGGGGAAGCGGTTGGCGTGCGTCTCGGTCTGCCAGCCGAAGACGCGCGCGACGAACGCGGCGACCTCGGCGCGGGCGACTCCGCGCTCGGGCTGGAACTGGCCGCCGCCGTTCACGCCGCTCGGGTTGATGATCCCGAGCGCGGCCAGGGTGGTGATCGCCTGATAGTCGGGATCGCTGCTCGGCACGTCCGCGAAGGTGGGGCGCGGGGCGAAGCGGGCGACGAGCCCGTGCGCCCCGTTGACGGTGACGGTGAGCGGATTGGCGTAGCCGACGTAGCTGCCATCGAGCGCCCAACCGAGGAAGACCTGCTCGGCGGCGGCGGCGGTGTACGTCGCCTGCGCCCCCGCCACGTAGCTCGTCGCGCCCGCCGGGCTGACGGTGCCAGCGCCGCTCGCGGTGGCGTTGATCGCGTAGGTGACATTCGGCGGGGGCGGGGGCGGCGGGGGCGGGAGCGGCGTGGCAGTCGCTGCGGGTGGTATGGCGGTCGGGATGCCGATTGCCGTGGCGGTGGGCGGGGTCGGGATCGGCGTGACGGGCGGGGTAGTGCGCGGGATGTTGCCCGCGTTCAGTCCACCGAACGCGCCGAGACCATTGGGCGAGCCGAGGCCCGTGGGACCATCGTAGCCGCTGCGGGCGGTGCAGAGGTAGGAGCCGCCGCAACTGCCGGTGCTACCGCTGGTTACATCGAAGAGTTGCGTTGGGTTATCGTACGGGAGGCGATTGCGCGGGGTGCTGCCGATGTATCCGGCGAGCGCGTAGACCCCGGCGATGATCGGGGCGGCGGCGCTGGTGCCGCCATAGACTGCCCAGCCGCGCTTGCTCGCATCGGGGTCGTTGGTGTCGTAGGTGGCGACGCCGGTGTAGGGATCGGCGACGGCGGAGACATCGGCGACGGTGCGTTTGGCGCAGCCGGTGTCGGTTTGCCAACTCGGTTTTGCGACGTATTGGCTACAGCCGCTTCCTGCGCCTTGTAGTTTCCCCTTTACAGTACCGTTGTACCAGGCGGTTTCGCTATAGGTGTTCGTGCCGCTGTTATAGGCGAGACTGGTGCCGCCTACAGCGGTGACATACTGCGAGGAGGCGGGGTAGGAGACGCCATAAGCCTCGTCACCAGAGGCGAAGGTGATAGCAGCGCCGGGGAGATTATAGATATTTTCATAGGTGACTTCGCTAGAGGGTGTTAGGCACCTGTTGGTGATGACTGTGCATCCAATATACAGGAGGGAGGTGATGGCGAGCGCATCGCGCCTGCTAGCGGGCCGGTACGGCCCGCTGGTGCTCGTCTGGGGTGGCAGGTCCACGTAGCATCGCCTCCACGACGAAATAACGGCACCATAATCGACAACCGGCAACCAGGGGTGCCTAATACTACAGCGAGAGTTTGGTGTGGTAGCGTTCCTCCAGTGGCAGCACGATGGAGGAGGGAGCGATGGCCCCGATCGAACCGGTGGTGACCGCGCCGACGCTGGACCTGACCCCGCAGGACG
>JAABUM010006000.1_pt1 | contig 12265 bp, 10 predicted proteins | sample 5559161 | NCBI WGS metagenome assembly JAABUM01 (sample SAMN10711868, study PRJNA513369) | rock metagenome | isolation source: Antarctica rocks | place: Antarctica: Victoria Land, Siegfried Peak nord | reverse complement strand
AGGCGGTGGAGGCGGGGCAGGTGGATGAGGCGCGGGCGTTTCTGCTGGTCAACATGGTGGCCACCTACCTCAGCCTGAGCCCGGCCGAGGAGCAGCGCCTGCGCACCCAGATGAGCAAGGAAGGAGATACGACGATGGAGGCAACCGAACTGACCTGGGCCGACCGTATTCTGCTGCGTGGTCGGGAGGAGGGCCAGCGCGCGGATATCCGCGAGGTAGCCCTGGCGCGCTTCGGCAGCGTGCCGCCCGGCCTGGAGCAGCGCCTGACCACGGCAACAGACGACCAGGAGCTGCGTGCGCTGATCCGGCTGGTCAGCACGGCAGCCAGCGCGGCGGACCTGACCTAACTGATGCCAGGCGCCTCTACGGGGCGGGCATACCGTCGGGTCAGGTCCGCCGACGCGGATTAGCCGCCGGCCAGGGTGGTCAGCCGGTCCAGCTTGCTCAGCAGGCCGTGCAGGTCCACGTTTGTGCCCACCAGTGGGCAGCCGCTCATGATCGCCGCCTCGATGGTCAGGGCGCGCAGGTCCTCCGGCTCCAGGTCGTGCGCGTTTGACTTGCCGCAGGCGCGAGCGATCATCTGCAACTCCATGGTCATGCTGTTCAGGAAGTTGGTCACCCGGTCAGCGGCGGGCTCGATCTCCAGACGCTTGATCAGCTCGGGGTCCTGGGTGGTGATGCCCACCGGGCACTTGCCGGTGTGGCAGTGGTGGCAGGCCCCCGGCTGCACGCCCAGCGCGTGGTAGTCCTCCAGGTAGATGGGCTTGTTGCAGTTCAGGGCGATTAGCGCCGCCGTGCCGATGGAGACGGCGTCGGCCCCCAGGGCCAGGGCCTTGGCCGCGTCCATGCCGTTCCTGATGCCGCCTGAGATGATCAGCTGCACCTCGCCCAGCAGGCCCAGTTCGCCCAGGGCGCGCGCCGCCTCGGCCACGGCGGGCATGGTGGGCACCGCCGTGTGCTCCATCAGCATATCCGGCGAGGCGGCCGTGGAGGCCTCCATGCCATCCAGCACGATCACATCGGCCCCCGCCTTGCAGGCCAGCTTGACGTCGTCGGCCACGCGGCTGGCCCCGATCTTAATGTAGATGGGGATCTGCCAATCGGTGGCCTCGCGCAGCTCCTCGATCTTGATCATCAGGTCGTCGGGGCCGATCCAGTCGGGGTGGCGCACCGGCGACCGCTGGTCCACGCCCACCGGCAGGTCGCGGATGCCCGCGATCTCCGCCGAGACCTTCTCGCCCAGCAGCACGCCGCCGGTGCCCGGCTTGGCCCCCTGCCCGATGCAGATCTCGATGGCGTCGGCCTGGCGCATGTGGTGGATGTTGAACCCGTAGCGGCTGGGCAAGATCTGGTAGACCAGCAGCCGCGACGCCGCGCGCTCTGCCTCCAGCATGCCGCCGTCGCCCGTCGTGGTAGAGATGCCCACCCGCGTGGCCGCCATGGCCAGGGCCACCTTGGCGTTGCGCGAGAGCGCGCCGTAGCTCATGCCGGTGATCGTGATAGGCGTCTCCAGCACCACCGGCCTGGCCCCGTGGCGGCCGCCCAGCACCGTGCGCGTGGAGCACTTCTCGCGGTAGCCCTCCAGGGGCACCCGGCTGAGCGACGAGGGCACAAAGGTCAGGTCGTCGAAGTTGGGCACCCGCTTGAGCGTGCCCCAGCCGCGCATGCGGTAGTGGCCCAACTCGGCCTTGATCTGGATGTCCTCGATCACCTCGGGCGAGAAGGTGGCGCTGCGCCGCTGCGGCCCCAGGGCGGCCGGTCCGCCGGTCTCTAGAGCGCGTCTATCCATAAGCCCATCTCTTTCTTGGAGAAGTTCCACAGCCGTCGCCCGGATGTGATCTTTTTGAAGCCCCCGGGGTGGGGCAGATCGTAGCGGGCCAGCGCCTCGGCCAGCATCGCCTCGTCGGCCTCCGACGGCTCGCCGACCGCGGCGTCGCTGCCCGGCTGATCCACCCGGCCGCCCACGAAGATTGCCCCCTCATACATGGAGTCGCCGATAGCCGGGCCGGCGTCGCCCAGGATCACGAAGACGCCCTTCTGCATCATGAAACCGCTCATGTAGCCCACCGAGCCGCCCACAATCAGCAGCCCGCCCTTGAGCGAGACGCCCGTGCGGGCGCCCGCGTCGCCGCGGATGACCAGCGTGCCCCCCCGCATGGCCACCCCGGCGCTGTTGCTGCCGTGGCCGTCCACTACGATCTCGCCGGAGAGCATATCCTCGCCCACCGACCAGCCGCAGCCGCCGGCCACGCGCAGGCGCGGCCCGTCCATCATGCCACCCAGAAAATAGCCGACCGGGCCATCAAAGCCTATGGTTACCGGCTCGATCAGGCCCACGGCCAGGTTGTGCCGCCCCGCCGGGTCGCGCACCAGGATCTCCGTCTGGCCTTGGGCCACCAGCGCCCTGATCTCCCGGTTGATCTCCCGCGTGGTCTTGCCCGTGCAGGTCACGCTGACCGCCGTCGCCGTCTCGGTCGTCATACCGCCGCCGCCTCTCGGGCCAGCTCAAGCGGGGCCGCGCCGGCGTCCTCGGTGGCCCGCCACACCCGTACCTGCCCGCCGCCCGGCTGCGTGGTCACCAGCGTGCGCCCAAACGCCGTACACAGGGCCACCTCCTCGGAGGCGATAGCCACCCAGTCGGCCGTCTCGGCCACCACCAGCGGCTTTGTGCCGAAGGGGTCGCGGGCCATGCCGATGCCCTCGGCGGTGGAGACCAGGTAGGTGAACGTGCCGTCCAGGTCGTCCATGGAGCGCCGCATGGCCTCCTCCAGGGTGGCGCCCTGGGCCAGCAGCCCTCCCAGATAGAGGCCGATGATCTCCGAGTCGTTGTCGGTCTGGAAGGCCACGCCGCGCGCCTCCATGCGGCGGCGCAGTGTGTGGTAGTTTGTGATCTGCCCGTTGTGGACCACGGCCATATCGGGGACTGGCCGGGCCCAGAAGGGGTGGCAGTGCGCCACATCCACGCGGCTCTCCGTGGCCAGCCGGGTATGCCCGATGCCGTGGGTGCCCCGGAACCCTTGCAGGCCGTAGTCCCGCAGCGCCTCGGCCCGGCCCACCGCCTTGATAACTTCCAGGGCGCGCCCGCCGCTAAACACGCGCGCCCCCGCGTCGGCCCGCTCCACGCGGTCGGCCAGCGCGGCCAACTCACCCTCCCCGCCGGACACGACCAGGCGCGCGTAGTCGCTGCGCGTCTCCACCGAGCGCACCGCCGCCACGCCAGCCAGGTCAGCGGCCAGCCGGGTCACCCGCGCCGTCACGTCGGCCCCCTCCAGGCGCACGGTCAGCGCCAGCGCGCCGGGCTCACCCGGCCCGTAGAGGGCCACACCGGTGCCGTCCACCCCCCGCGACCCCAGCACGTCCAGCAGGGTGAGCACCGTCTGACCAACCGGTCCGGCGCCCCCCGCTCCCCGATACAGTATGCCCGCTATGCCGCACATCGGCCCCGGCCTCCTCGCTCCCACGCATCGCGCGCTACCCCGACAACGTCGGTTCTCTCCATCAGGCTTATAGCAGCGGGTTCGCCCGCCTGTCAACGCTATTTCGCCCTTGTGGGGTCCGGCGGCCAAACGATGGTTAGCCTGTTCAGCGGGCCAGCCCCAGCAGTGTACACAATGCACATTGCGGCGGGTGGGGGCTGCCTTCATACTGATGATGGGCAGGTATCGAGGCCGCGCGCCGCCGCGTGGTCCCACCGCACACCGCCGTCTCCCCCACACAGCGCCGTCACGCTCTGGCGAACACGTCCATGTGAGCAAGCAGCAGAGGGAGAGGAGAGAGGTATGGCGGTGGTGACCGCGCCGGTAGGGGCGCACGCGCGGGAGCTGGACCCGGCTCAGGTGCGCCAGGCGCTGAGCCAGCAGGGCGTCAAGTTCCTGCTCAGTTCATTTGTCGAGCTGTCCGGCGTGCCAAAGGCCAAGCTGGTGCCCCTGACCCACCTGGAGGACGTGGCCCGCGAGGGGGCTGGGTTCGCCGGGTTCGCCGCCGGTCACCTGGGGCAGGGGCCCGACTCCCCCGACATTATGGCCATGCCCGACCTGGCCGCGCTGCTGGTGCTGCCCTGGCGGCCCGATGTGGCCTGGGTCCCCGGCGACCTGCATGTGGCTGGCCAGCCCTCGCCCTACTGTCCGCGGGGCATCCTGAAGCGCCAGATCGCCCGCGCCGCCGCCCTGAGCTACACCTTCAAGACGGGCATCGAGCCGGAGTTCTTCCTGGTGCGCCGCGACGAGCGTGGCCGCCTGGTCCTAGCCGACGCGCTGGATGACATGGCCAAGCCCTGCTATGACCAGCGCACGCTGACCCGCAACCTTGATTTTCTGACCACCCTGATCGGCTACATGCAGGAGCTGGGCTGGGACCCCTACGCCAACGACCACGAGGACGCCAACGGCCAGTTCGAGATAGATTGGGCCTACAGCGACTGCCTGACCACCGCCGACCGCTACGTGTTCATGCGCTACATGGTCAAGGTGCTGGCCGAGGCGCGCGGCTGGATCGCCACCTTCATGCCCAAGCCGTTCGCCCACCTGACCGGCAACGGCGCGCATGTGCATATGAGCCTGTGGGACGCCGCCCGCGGCATGCCGCTGTTCGATGGCCCCGTCGACCCGCGGGGCCTGGGCCTCTCTCCCCTGGCCTACCACTTTATCGCTGGCCTGACCGCCCACGCGCGGGCGCTGGCCGCCGTGACCGCGCCGACGGTCAACTCATATAAGCGGCTGATCGCCGCCAACGCCCGCTCCGGGGCCACCTGGGCGCCCATCCACGCCAGCTACGGCGGCAACAACCGCACCCAGATGCTGCGTGTGCCCGCGCCCGGGCGCATCGAGAACCGCACCGTGGACGGGGCCTGCAACCCCTACCTGGCCATGACCGTGCTGCTGGCCGCCGGGCTGGATGGCATCGAGCGTGGGCTGGACCCCGGCCCGCCCAACGAGCGCAACATGTATGAGACCACCGCCGCCGATCGCGGGTCGGCCACCGTGTTGCCGGCCACGCTAGCCGAGGCCGTGGACGCCATGGAGGGCGATAGTGTGGTGCGCGCCGCCCTGGGCGACGACTATGCCGCCGCCTACATCGCGGCCAAGCGCGACGAGTGGGAGTCCACCACAACAGCGTCTCCGCCTGGGAGATCGAGCACTACGTGGACCTCTACTGAAGTGGGTGATTCCCCCTTAACCTACGATGTGCTCTCCCCTGTGAACGCTGCCAGGTTGGCCGCGAAGTCGGCGCCGATCTCACCCCTCTCGACAAGCCGCTTGAAGATTGTGTAGGGATCAGTTCTGGCCCCTTCCTTGCGCAAAGTGGCCTTATCATTCAGATAGAGAAAGATGATCGTCCTGGCCTCGACGGAGACAACCCAGAAGAGGCGACCACTCATGATACGTCACTCCCGGGTTGAGTACACTATGTTGCAACACGCGACATGTGGCGGCGGTGAGGTGTCGTGTTGGCCGCCCCGCGGATAGCCTCATCGTTGTAGTGTGCGTCATTGTCGTGATAAGGTCTTGATAGGGGGTTCGCGCCGCTTACCCACGTTAGCAGCGCTCGGGCTGTTCGCCGAGGGGCCGGCGAACAGCCCGAGCGCCGCGCTATACAGGTAAGGGGCGCCTGAGGGAGATAGCGCCTGCAACGTGGCCTGGCGCCAGACTGGATAGGGGTACTCCGTGCCGCCTGAACGTGTGCGCTACACTGCCCGTCTTCGCCTGGAGCCGATTGGCCCTGGGCACGCTCTTGACCTGTGGCGCTTGTTTCAGGACCCCGCCGTCGCCGCGTGGTATGGCCAGTGGACGCTGGAGATGGCCCAGCGCGAGGCGGCGCGCATCGGCGCCGCCTGGCAGGCTGAGGGGGTCCACAAATGGCTGGCCTACCAGCGCCAGACCGGCGCGCTGGTTGGCCGCGGTGGCCTGTCCCGAACGCGCATTGAGGGCCAGGAGCGGCTGGAGATCGGCCGGGCCGGTCTAGTTGTCGCCTTTGATGAGCTAAACGCCGCTGAGGTCGTCTCCTACACCGAGGCGCGCAACACGCGGTCGCGCGCGGTGATGGAGCGGCTTGGTTTCCACTGCACCCATGACATTACGCTCGATGATGGCGGCGAGCCTTTCGCCTTCTACGTTCTTGGCCGGCCACCTGGCCCCACGTCTACGCTGAGCTGATGGTGAGCCTCTCTACGGGGGCGACTCTAATAGGGAGAGCACGATGGCGACGGTTAACCAAAGCCAACAACTACAGCAAGCCCTACAGCGGGCGCAGCCGCCGCAGGGCCAGGGCAACCTGCAGGGGCAACCACTGTTCGGGCGCGTGAGGGGCCACGCCCAGCAGTTCCTCTATCCTGTCCAGGCGCTGCACCAGCGTGTTGCGGTGGACGTACAGCCGCTCCGCCGCCCGGGCGATGTTGCCCCCGCAGGCCAGGTAGGTCTCCAGCGTCTCCAGCAGGCCCAGACCGCGCCGCGCGTCGTGCTCGGCCAGGCGGGCGATCCCCTCCTGGTAGCGGTCGGTCACCGCGTCCAGCGCGCCGCTGGGGGGGATCAGCGAGAGGTAACGCGCCGCTCCCAGATCATCGAACAGGGTGGCCGCGCGGCCCAGCGCGCGGCCCACCCGCAACGCCTCGCGCGCCTGGGCAAAGCCTTGCGGGTAGTCGCGTGGGTGGGTCACCACCCGCCCCACGCCCGCCGCAACCGGCGCGCCCGCCGCCTGCCCGGCCAGGGCGTGGGCCAGGGCGGCAGCCCCCGCATGCGGGTCTTGGCCGTCCGCTAGCCTGACTACGGCCAGCAGGGGGATGTCGGCGTGGATCAGTGAGCCAGGGTACGCCTCGGCCAGCCAGCCACGCAGCGCCGTCGCCGCCGCCCGGTAGGCCTCCCGACCCGGCGCCGATCCTTCACCCGGGCCTACCGGCGCGAGGTCCGCCACCAGCGGCGCGTGCGGTCGGGCCAGGTCGCAACCCAGGGCGGCGGCCCAGCGCCAGGCCCGCGCCTCGTCCTCCTCTGAGCCCTCGCTGAGCACGCGAAACAGCCAGCCTGCCACGTCGCGTTCGGCCAGCAGGTCGGCCAGCTGACTGTTCTGGATGGCGATGGCCGCCTGGGTGGCGATCACGGCCAGCAGCGCCCCCTCGTCGTCGTGGCTGGCCCCTCCACTGCCCACGGCGTCATAGCACAGCAGCAGCCCCACCTGCTGGCCCGCCGCCACCAGTGGGGCCGACCGCGGCGGCCCCGCCGCCCCCGCGCCCAGGCCCAGGCTTGCCGGCGTGGCCCTGGCCAGGCGCTCCCAGGGCGCTCGGCCCACCCGTGCGGACAGCGCGGCGAACGCGTCGCCCTCCTGGTGGTAGGCCCGCACCGCATAGCCATCCAGGCCCGGCGCGGCGTACAGCAGCGTGCATAGCCAGGACCCGGTCAGCCGCAGCGTCGTCTCGGCCACCGCCCGCAGGGCGCCCTCCAGATCGCCCTCCGAGCGGACCGCCTGCACCAGCCCGGACAGGGTGGACAGCACGGAGAGCCGCCGCGCCGTGGCCTCGTAGAGTCCGGCGTGCTCGATTGCCCCGCCCAGCAGGGGGGCCACCGCGCCGACCAGCCGCACGTGCTCGGCGGTGAACTCCTGGGGAGCCACCGTATGCATGCTGATCACGGCCACCACCGCGCCGTCGGCCCCCAGCACGGGCGCGGTCAAGATGGCCTGAAAGAACTCCTCGCGCAGCTCAGGGAAGTAGCGGAAGCGCGGGTCGTCCTGGGCGCGTTCGCGCAGCATCACCGGCGTGCGGGTCACCGCCGACCAGCCCACCAACCCCTCGCCCAACCCCAGCGAGAGGCGGCCCAGGTGCTCACGGTACTGCACGCTGGCCCCCCGCAGCACCAGCCGCCGCCGGTGGGGATCCCATAGGTAGATGAACGCGCCGTGGCAGCCCACCGCCGCTACCAGGTGCTCCACGATCTGCTGCAGCACCTGGTCGCGGCCCAGCGAGGAGAGCACATCGGCGATCATCTGCCGCAGCAGCGCGTTCTCCTGCGCCTGAGCGTCCAGCAGGGCGCGCAGCTCCGCCACCTCGGCCCGCGTGGCCCCGTCCTGCCCATTCGCCTCTGACCCGCTCACCCGTCGCCCTCCGCCGCACCCGCCCGGGTGACCACCGCTCGACATGCCCGATCGGCTTTATGCTATAGTCTACGCCAGAACAGCCCATGCTCCACGCGGGTAGGTCGCCCCAGGCTCACGCCGGCGGGGATGTGCTGTACGGACGTGTCGCCGTCAGCAAGGAGCCGCACGGGTAGCCCTGGGATCACGCCGACAGGGTGCTATCGGGCTGCTCCGCTGTTGAGGTGTGCGTCTGTGTGTCGTTGTTGAAGTGTACACAGGCGCCACCAGGGGCTGCCAGGCTGCCGGGTAGGGGGTGTGCCCGCGCTGGGATCGCCAGTAGGGGTGTCCCCCGCGCCCGGTTGGATGGTAGGGGCGTCCCCTTATGGGCGCCCAGTTGTAGTGTAGAGAGTAAGGGAGAACGTCACATGACCACCGTTGAAGAGACCACGCGCGACGAGGGTGCCCAGGCCGCCGAGGCCCCCCGCCCCATGGGCTTCCACACCCGCTTGCTCCACGCCGGGGCCAAACCGGACCCCACAACGGGGGCGCGCGCCGTGCCCATCTACCAAACCACCTCCTATGTCTTCGAGGATACGGCCCACGCCGCCGCCCTGTTCGGCCTGCAGCAGTTCGGCAACATCTATACGCGGATCATGAACCCCACTACGGGTGCTTTCGAGGAGCGCATGGCCGCCCTGGAGGGCGGTGTGACCGCCCTGGCCGTGGCCTCCGGCCACGCCGCGCAGTTCCTGGCTCTGACCACCCTGCTGCAGCCCGGCGACCAGATCGTGTCGTCGCGCACCCTCTATGGCGGCACCTACACCCAGTTCGATGTGACCCTGCGTAAGTGGGGCATTGACACCGTGTGGGTTGATGCCTCCGACCCCGAGAACTTCCGCCGGGCTATCACGCCCAGGACGCGTGTGCTCTACGGCGAGACCATCGGCAACCCCTTGCTTGATGTGCTGGATATCGCCGCCGTGGCCCAGATCGCCGGCGCGGCGGGCGTGCCCCTGATGGTGGACAACACCTTCGCCACCCCTGCCCTGTGCCGGCCTATCGAGCACGGCGCGACCATCGTGGTCAACTCGGCCACCAAGTTTATCGGCGGCCACGGCACCTCGATCGGTGGCGTGATCGTGGACGCGGGGACCTTCAACTGGGACAACGGTAAGTACCCCCAGATCGTGGACCCCTCGCCGGCCTACCACGGCATGAAGTTCTACGAGACGTTTGGCAAGATCGCCTACCTGATCAAGGCGCGCACCGAGGGCCTGCGTGATCAGGGCGCCGCGCTCAGCCCCTTCAACGCCTTCCTGTTCCTGCAGGGCCTGGAGACGCTGGCCCTGCGCATGGAGCGCCACTCGGCCAACGCCCAGGCCGTGGCGGCGTTCCTGGAGGGTCACCCCGCCGTCTCCTGGGTCAGCTACCCCGGCCTGGCCTCCAGCCCCTCCCACGGCCTGGCCCAAAAATATCTGCCCCAGGGCAGCGGCGGCATCATGGCCTTCGGCCTCAAGGGCGGCCTGGCCGCCGGCCGCGCCTTCATTGATAACGTGCAACTGCTCTCCCACCTGGCCAATGTGGGCGACACAAAGAGCCTGGTCATCCACCCCGCCACCACCACGCACTCCCAGCTGGCCGAGGAGGACCGCCTGGGTGTGGGCATCAGCGATGATCTGGTGCGCCTCTCCGTGGGCCTGGAGGATGTGCAGGATATCACCGCCGATCTGGACCGCGCCCTGTCCATCTCTCAGCGCGCCGCCCAGGGTTAGGCCCCGCCGAGTGGCGAGCCGCACAGCCTGCCTGGCGGCGTTTATCCGGCGGGGCGCCCGCCCGTGAGCGACGCCCCGCCGGGCCAGCCGGTTACCCAGGATGAGGGCGATGCCCCCTTCAGCCCGGATGCCACGCCCGGTTCGCTGGGCCTGGTGCGGACGCGGACGCTGCACCTGCCCGGCCCCTTCCGCCTGGAGTCGGGGGCCACGCTTGATGGCCTCACCGTGGCCTATGAGACCTACGGCGAACTGAGCCCCCGCCGCGACAACGCCATCCTGCTCTGCCACGCCCTCTCCGGCGACGCCCACGCCGCTGGCTACCTGACTCCCCAGGATCGCCGCCCCGGCTGGTGGGATACCCTGGTCGGTCCGGGCAAGGCCTTCGACACCACGCGCTACTACGTGGTGTGTAGCAACGTGCTGGGCGGCTGCCGCGGGACCACCGGCCCCACCTCGCCCGACCCGGCCACCGGCCAGCCCTACGGCGGCGACTTCCCCATCGTGACCATCGGCGATATGGTCCGCGTGCAGGCCCTCCTGCTCGACGCCCTGGGCATCGCCCAACTGGCCGCCGTGGCGGGTGGCTCAATGGGCGGCATGCAGGCGCTGCACTGGGCCGTCCACTACCCCGAGCGGGTGCGCGCGGCTATCGTGCTGGCCTCCTGCGCCCGCCTGACCGCCCAGGCCCTGGCTTTCAACGCCGTGCAGCGCCAGGCCATCATGGGTGACCCCCGCTGGCGTGGAGGCCACTATCCGCCCGACGACCCCCCCGTGGGCGGCTTGGCCGCCGCCCGCATGATCGGCCACCTGACCTATCTCAGCGCCGTGGGCATGGAGGGCCGCTTTGGCCGCCACCTGCAGGACCGCGAGACGCTCAGCTACAGCCTGGATGTGGACCACCAGGTGGAGAGCTACCTACGCTACCAGGGCTCCAGCTTTGTGCGCCGCTTCGACGCCAACTCCTACCTGCTGATCACCCGGGCTATGGACTATTTCGATCTGGGGGCCGGCTTCGCCTCGCTCTCCTACGCCCTGCGCCGCGCCCGCGCCGCCTTCTTGCTGGTCTCCGTGGATACCGACTGGCTCTATCCCACCGCCCAGACCCGCGAACTGGCCGACGCCCTGGCCGCCGTGGGTCGCCACGCCACGACCCACGAGATCGCCTCGCCCCACGGCCACGACGCCTTCCTGATTGAGCACGCCACCCTGGCCCCCCTGATCACCGCCTTCCTGGCCGCCCACCCCTCCGCCTGACCCCCGCCAACAGCCACGAACGCCACGCCCGCCGGTTAACTGTTGCTCCAGCGTGGGTGCAGGCGGCAAAGCCTGAAGCCGGAGAATGCCGGCTACTGACGCTCAGGGGTCGCTTGTGACTGCCTGGACTACGCCACAGGTGCCAACACTGCAATAATGGCGGGTATAAAGAAGCCCGCCTCCGCAGGCGGGCCGTGCGTTCCTAATGATGTCTGGCGGGCGCGCTCAGGCGTTGCCCCGCGTTCTCTGCCCCCTAGCCGGCCAGCCCTCTCGCTCTAGGCGGTGGCCAACACTCGCTTTGGGCAGCATTGAGTTAGACATAGTTCGAGCGAGGGAATGATGCGCCTCCGCGCGTTTCAAGGCAGCGGCGTAGATCTGAGGATAGGCAGGATCCTGGGCGGTGGACTCCTCCATCAGCTCATCAAGAAAATCGTCATCATGAGACATCATAGCTACGCCCTCCCTTGACTACAGTGTAGCTAGCGGCAAAATGGGTGTCAACTGACGAAGGTGACGGGACACTTTATGGTTGGGGGGGTGCTTCGGCCGAAGTCGCGCGACTGCGCCAGTCGGCCAGACGTGTCTCCGCCACCTCAATAGAGCGCGTTGGGGTTTGTTGCATCTTCTTGGTGAACCCCTCAAGGGCCAGGAGCACATGCTTGTACTTGCCCTCGCGGGCGAAGAGTAGATACCATCCTTGCCGTGGGCGCGAACCTCATAGATGTCTCCACGCACGTGCCGTGCCTCACGCATCCCCTGTGCCTTGACGATAGCCATCTCTGCCTGGATGGCGGCGCGGTCCTCAGACGTCAGGCTCATCAGAAACGCCTTGACGGGACGGTTACCAGCGGCTGTCTCATAGTCCCGCCATCGGCGTTTCTGATGGCCTTCATCCTCGGTGGGGTCACTGGGCATAGTCCTGTTCCCCCTCGTCTCTCGGCACTCTCATGCCCACACCACGATTGTACTCTCCCTGGCGCAGCCGATCCACGTCAGCGGCAAGCCATACCCGCATGTGGACGGACACCCCTTGCTCTGCTGGCCGTGGAAACACTTAGGGACGCGGCAAAACAAAACTGCCCCAAAGGGGGTATGCTGTGTCTGGGAGCAGACCAGGCGGAGGGGACGGCGTGCGGAAGTGGGGAGAGCATGGAGCTGAGCGCAGAGGTCAAGACTTT
>JAABUM010005997.1_pt1 | contig 12268 bp, 20 predicted proteins | sample 5559161 | NCBI WGS metagenome assembly JAABUM01 (sample SAMN10711868, study PRJNA513369) | rock metagenome | isolation source: Antarctica rocks | place: Antarctica: Victoria Land, Siegfried Peak nord | reverse complement strand
CAAATAAACTGCTGCGCCCTGCGCAGCAATTCGGCTGGCGACGCGCTTCACCTCTGCAGTTCTTTCCGTGCCTCCGCAGTTCTTTGTGTGCATGCTCCCGACTTTCTACAATGTATTTTGAACCTCCTTTCTGAACAAATGGCCAGCTTGTCGCTGCTGACTCCAGTCATGTCATTCAGCGCCGCGGCCGCTTGCGGACGCTATGTCTCTGGTGCACAAGCCTGTATGTGTTGTTGTCGATTGCTATCTCTCGTTTGGCTGCCACACCTCTGCAGTAAAGCACGTCCATCCACCTCCACATCTCCATGGAATCTGCATGTCAGAGCTACTCGCCCCCCCCCCTCCCTGGCCTCCACGCCCCATATACCTCGCGCACTTCCTACACCCTCCTGGGGGCTCACTACATCCCAGCGTTCCCGAATCAATAATATATCTATTCGGAGTGGACGTCGCTCCTTTCAGGTGCATCCAATCCGTCGCTCAATTGTAGCGCTTGTCCATAACAAATTTGTAGCTCTATTTGACATTCTTCATCGCAGCCTGACATCGTTTGCAGGACCGCATCCAAACCGTCCCTGCCTCACTGTCCGCCCCTAGGCCCCAGACCTTGCCTTCCTTCACATCTCAGATTTTGTTGTGTGGGATCCCAACCACAAGACACGCAAGACGTGTCTGTGGCTGCCTTTGTGTGCATCGCGTGACCCCAAGGCGCATCCAAAGTCGCATCTCGGCACCCACCCTGGCAGGGCCAGAAAGCCTCAATCGCAGATCGATGCCCACTGGGCCGAGGTGCTTTACGCATCGCACATGCGTTGCACTGTGCGTCTGGATATGCGTTCTGTGGACTATCGGAGAATCTTAGAGGCATTGTCATCACACAAATCGTTGCTCGTGCGACATAGGGGCAGAGGCGGTTATGGGGCGCCAGGCGCCGCGGTGAGCATCTCTTGCTGTACGCATTACAGACAGTCTGACCAAAGAGAGCATTAAATTGAGTGATTAGGCGCTTGTTTCAGCTTCCAGCATCTTTGCAGCACGCTGCTGCCTCTGAATGGCATGTAGCATCCATGGCATGTAGCATGGATGGAACGGCTTTGACGCGGCACGTGCAGGGGGCGCGCATCGACCCGGAGTCGCTGGAGCAGGAGAACGACCAGGGCATCGAGGCTTTGAGTGAGCGCACCAAGCTGCTGCGACAGGTGGGAGCCGCCTTTTGGCACCTTTAGGATTTGTGTTTCCGTACACTCTGCTGTAGGCCCCGGCCTGCCTGTTGGCCCCGGTTTGCGGCCTGCGGCTGGAAATCGTGAGACCTCAAGCAGTGGGAAATTTCCACAAGCTGTGGTTTAGTGACTGACAGCAACTGCCACTGCAGATCACACATGGCATCAAGTCTGAGGTGGACGGCCATCACAACATGCTCGACGGCATGGTGAGCATCCGCATGCGGCTGGAGGCATGCAGTCATGATGCATGTCGTGGGCCGTTATGGCCATGTCTGGCAGAGGCAAACTGAACTCATACATTTGGCACGAGGCAGCAGCGCGTCTCATATCCTGCCACTGTTCCTGCAGGCGACAGACATGGGCAGCACACGACTAGGCCTGGGCAGCGCGGTCGACCGCTTCAAGAAGGTGCACAGCAGCCTGTACCAATTTTGCTTGCGAAAGCGTGACCGCAGCATTGCTTGCAGATGCGGGACGGCTTTGCCCTTGCTGTGAATTGTTCATGCTATTGAGGGTTGACATGCTGACTGTGCAGGTAATGGAGGAGCCGCAGCAGCGCAAGGCGTTCTACATGGTCATGGGCACCGTCTTTATTCTGTTCGTGCTGTACCTGGTGCTGAAACGGAGGTGACACCTTAGCGAGGAGCATGAAGAGGGACACAATACAGACAGACTCCCACAGTGAGCCTAGCAGCTGGCCACCTGGCATTCGACAAGGATGTCTGCGGTGACACCCGCAGTCCTATGTTGAACTGGACATCAAGCTTGTCGGCAGCGTCTGCCGAGAACGGAGAGCTACATTGCTAGACATGTTTTTCACATTCTTTGAGCCTAGAAATACGGACCTCGACACGAATAACGAAAGTATTACCCAGCCCGGTCACTCGCCGTCAGCGCAGCGTCATGGGAACGAATGGTAATTCATCCTCGAATTAAAGCCCGTGTCCGTCGCGGCCCTTGATGTACGCCTCCCGCTCTATGGCCAGCAGCGCATGCTCACGCGCAAAAAACTCCCCAAAGTGTTCCTTCGGTCGCCTGGAGCTTTTCAGGTCGCCGCCAGCACGCAGGAACGGGTCACCTTCCCAAATCTCCTTGTACTCGCTGGGCAGATCAAAGTTGAAGTCAGTGGAGGTGTGACTCGGGCTCAAACGTCATGCATTGGAGAGCATACAATTGCGCTTGATCAGTTGCGTCAGGCCGGGCGGCGCCGTCCAATGACGTGGCAAGCCGATGCATTTGACATGCAATAGCGGTACAGTGATCCGGCGCACCCCCACTTGGCCACACGGTCTGTCTGCGGCAGCCGCAGCGGCATGGCCTGGTACAGGAAGGCCGTGTACGCTGGCGCAGCAGTGACGTAGCTTGACGCCGAGCTGCGGCCACTGCCAGCATCGGAAGCGGCGCCTGCAAGATGGCATGGACCAAAATGAGATGAGAGCCTGACAGCGTTAGTAGCACTGTCGATTGGCACAAGCCTGGTAGGATGGTGGTACGCCCGTCACATCCTGAGTGGCAATTCAAACGCACCTGTGCGTTCGCCGCACGAGGACGCCACCCTGCCGAGCCGCCGCGCATGCTTGCTGGCCAGGCTGCTGCTGTACTCAGAGCTGCAATACCACGATTCCTCGTCGTCCTCGCGTAAGCGCTGCAGTGAGCTGGCTCCTGACGCTGTGGACTGCCTATTGATGATGCACATTCGATTATCGCACAGTCTGCAGAAAGGGCCATGGGACTCCGCCTTGCAGTTCAGCTTTTCACGAGGACTCCACCAGCAGAGTTGTAATTCGTATGCAGTAGGGAACTGCGATGAGCGACCTGCCTGCTGGTTGAAGCATGCGACGAGCGCTGTCGCCGCTCCACCGAACTCTGCACATGCCATGCGCACAGCTGATAAACATTCCCGAACTGCCTTGTTTCTGGCAGGAACTGAGGCTTGAAGTTTCCAAGACCCAACAAAAACGTGCCTGATCATCGGTGCTACTCCTTGGGCCTCCAGATGCGCTGTTGTAAGCGCCGCTGTGCCGCAGAGACGCTGACGCCGAGCTGGCTGACGTCTGGCTGATGTGTGAATACAGAGCGGCTGAAGATCCGTCTGAATCGTCATCTCTTGTCCGAAGAGAACGTTCTGATGCGTGTGAAGGCTGAGCAGTGCTCGCGCTGCGCTTTGACACAGACCGCTGAGTTGATGACGATGCCTCAGACCGCCGCCCGGCTAGCGAGGCTGCCGTGCCCGGACGAGACGCCCTGCTTAGCAGCTGACCAATATTTATGTCTTGCAACATTACCACCAGCTGCGCTTCATCAACGTCGTGTCCGAGAGCGCGAAGGTTGGCCTGAACTGCGGACAGATCAACCCCCTCCAAGGCTCCGGACGTGCTGCGAGACGTTCGGTGAGACATGGCCCTGTACAGATTTGTCGGAAGCCTTGATCGATCTGTGACATTCGGCACGTCCATGCAGCTCACTTGCCGCGCGCGTCCTGTCGGCAGCTGCTCGCGCGCTAAAGCTTCCAGCGTCCCATCGGAAGCAGCACATGTTCAGTGGCACACGATGGACGAGCTGCTTTGAGCACGCATTGTTGTCTGCAAAGAGAGGCAGAAGTAAACCACAGAACTTGATGAGCGAGGCAGTCAGTGAGGGAGCGGTGATGAATTTGAACTGCTGCCAGAAGTGGCGGCGGAATATTAGGCAGCGGAAAGTCATAACCTTTGTGGCGAGCCGAATGTGTTACAAATAGATGATCGCTTGCCGCCTTCATCAGGCTACCCGACTCGCAGGTATCTTCCAGGTACAAGCGCACCCCCACCATGCCTGAGAAGAATGAATCTGTCTGCAGGGCGAAAGCAGTGCAGAAAACCTTTTGCAGGCTGCTGTCATCTGCAGGCGCACATCTCGGTCGATTCTGCACCATGCCGTCGTGCATTTCGGCCATCCGGCTGCGAGGCTTCAAGTCCGTGGGCGACCGCGAGCTGCACGTGGATGTGCCGCGCGGCCTGGTCGCAGTCACAGGCAGGTGCGGCGGCAGTTGGGATCGATGCCATGCAGTGTACATGCCATATGACTGCATGCTCAAAGAACAAGCAAGCTCAGCACACATGCTGCACCGCCCGTTCGTTCATCACACGCACTACCAGCTCCCCTGCACACTGTTACTGTTTGAACACTAAGAGGTCAAAACTGCCCGTCTGCAGAAACGGTGCAGGCAAGAGCAATGTGATGGTGGACGCGGTGGCCTTTGCCTGCGGCTGCGCGCCGGCGGCGCTGCGGGTGTCGCGCCTCGGCGACGTGCAGTGCAGCGAGACTCGCCACCTGGCAGAGGTGCTACTTATACGAACCCTCATCTCACCAACGGAGCGTCTGCCATTGCTCGTTGCTCTTACTTGCCTCTACACACATCTGAAGCCGCCACTGTCTGGTGCTCCACACGCCGTCGTGCGTGAGCTCACTCAAGCCCCGCAGCAGACGATAATGCGATGCCACATTTCCACGTGCAGGTACATCTGACGGTGTCGTGCCTACGGCGCCGCCGCCCAGACTCCACAGTCAGCTGCAGCCTGACGGCAGACGGCACGCGCGCGTACAAGCTTCATGGCAAGAACCGCACCGCCCGCGAGGTCAAGGTGTGCAGACCCTGAGGAACCCTCTGTGAGCTGTGCACACTTTTCGTTCACTCGCGAAGCGATCATGATCGCTTTGATCATTGATCAATGCTGCGGCGGTGCCCGCAGCGTCGCCAGCTGATTCGACTCAAGGGTTGATGAAAGTATGCATACTTCCTCCTGCAGGATTTCCTGCGCGGAGAGGGCATATGTTTGGACCGCACCGGCTGCCTCATCAAACAGGCTGAAGTCACCAAGCTCACCGACACCCATGGTGCGCAGCAGTACGTACACATGCTGTCGGCAGCTGAACCCGCAGCAGCAGCAGCGTAACCCACATCAGCAGCGGAAGACGCAGCGGCACAGCAGCAGCAGCAGCAGCAGCAACCCGTTCACTGGGTTTCCGAGTTCCCACTCCACGTCTCATGCACAAATAGACGAGCTGCTGCTGGCGTCGGTGGTGGCGCCCGCCAGCGGCCTGGCCCAACTTGAGGCGTGCCGCTGCCGGATTCGCTCATAAGCCGCAGGCTCCACGGCTTCACCTGATGTCCTCAAACGTCAGGTTGTGACGTTTGTTGTTTGTTGTTCCGTTGTCTGTCACAGACGCCCGGCTGCTGGCGTCAGTGGTGGCGGCCGCCAGCGGGCTGGCACACTTTGAGGAGGAGGCCGCGGCCGCCTGCGCAGAGCTGCGCAAGATGCGCGACGCTCACGCCGACATCACCACCAACATGCGCAAACTGGTGTGAATCATTACTCGCCTTGATGCTTCATGCTGTACTTTCAAAGCTGTTGAAAACGGATTTCAGGGAATACATAATAAACGTAAGTTGCGCGACGCACCAGCTGACATTACAGCCAACATGCACAAGCTAGTGCGAACCATGATTCCCTCCCACAGCTGCGATTCAGAAGAAAATCAGGAGAACATCAAAAGAAGATCTACACTGACATCCTGTCCCAACGTGAATGCTGAACTTGCACAGCGTTTGTTGCCTGGCACTTGTCAAGAGTTTGATAGAAGCCAGAGCGCAAGAGCATCTTTGCACCAGCTACAGTGACAACCCGAATGCTGTCCTGGAACTGCAGGAGACGATACTGCAGAGCGAACGGGCGGCGCACGCGGCACACATGCGCGCCCGGGCCATTGACGCCGAGTTAGAGCAGGCATGTCCCACTCCTGTACATTCCAGCATCGACGGTCTGTTCGTGCACGTAGTCTCAGCTGGTGAGTAGGGATCATGTTTGGCTTGCCAGCTACATCTCACAGCAACATACACGCATTTGCCGCTCGCAACTGTTCGCTGGCTGGTGAGTGGTTGGCTTCCGAGGATGATGATGATTGGCGTGCGGCATCCAAAAACGGGCCATACAACACATGATGAACCGACCGACTTGCGTCACAGGTGGAGCAGCGCACGGTGGTGCAACTACGATGGGAGATCGGGTGCCTGGACGCTGAGATCAAGTCCTCCGAAGCCCAAGCTGCACAGCACCAGGTGCGCCATGCGGTTTTACGATGTTCTGTGCTGGTTGCTCGCTGGCAGTAGAGAAGCTATGCAGCTGCCGCGTCTGCAGACACAATTAATGTGAGTTGCCAGAAGGATCCCTGTTTGATTCTGTGCACGAACATGAGCGCACTTAAACTGCCTGCCGGATGTGAGCGCAGAGCAGGGGCAAAGGTTGGGGGGCATGATTAGGGCAGTGCGCTTCTTGACATCAAAAGCGCTTCTGGGTAACGTTTCCAATGATGGGAAGGACTGATGACGTGCTGTCGGCTTACTGCAGAGGGACGTGCAGCTGTATGACCAGGCGCTGGCGGCCGCGCGCGCCGACGCTGCGGAAGCGGTGGAAGGCCTGGAAGCAGATCGGGAGGGCGCTGAAGCGGAAGCAAGAAGCCGCGCCTTGCGCCTGGATGCCGTCCGCATCGACGAGCAGGTGCTCGGCCTCGGCCAAGCTCGATATAACGGCTCTGTTCTTTTTCTCAAGAGCATCATCTGACACAGTGAGATGCCGCGCATACTACTTTGAACCTGGGCACGCACACTCATGGCGTAATGCGATCGCCTTTCATTGGCTCACTCACCCCTGTACATTCCCCCAGTAAACCACGTAGCAGCAATGCTGCCTTCTGCACGCGCAGATCAAGGTGCTGGAGGGGCGGCTGGTGGCGGCCGAAACCCTTGACGCTGACGCGGCGGCGGCGCAGGAGGAGGCGGCCTCCCTGACGGCCCGCCTGGCGGCGCAGCGGGCGCAGCTGGCGGCCGCGACGCAGCAGCGATCCTTCCTGCAGTCTATCGGGATGTCTGGCGGTGCGGGTTGATTTGACGAAGCTGGGGCTACAATTTGCAGGTTGCCTATGCTCAGCCGCACAGCAGCAGTAAGGAGTTTCTCCAGGCAGCCTGTGGAGGCATCTGCAGATGTGCCCTGAGCAGTCGCTGATTGAGGCACGGCCGGGAAGCCGCCATGACTCATCTCGAATCCGGATGTGAGCAGGAGCGTCAGGCGCAAGCCTGGCAGCGGAGGCGGCGGAAGCGGAGCGGCGCCTGCAGGCGTCCGAGGCGGCTCTGACCTCTGCCCTGCAGACTGAGGATCAGCTGCGCCGCCTGCTGGAGAGCAAGAGAGGCGATGCCTCCAGGTGGGTGCCCCATCGCCTAGATAATGACCCTGAAAAATCCTGGCGGAGAAGCACAGTGTGCACACACGGGACATGTGTGATCATGTGTGATCATCCGGACTATTTCCAGCGCAAGAACATGTCGATGCATCAAAGTGCTTTGCAGGCGAATTGACATATTCAATTGCAACAACATGTTGGGTTTCAGTTGAATTTGGAAAGTAATGATGAAGCGGTACCATCTGCACAGGGTGGCGCCGGAGCACGCTCAGATGCAGCAGAATGCTCAGGCGGCCAGCGAGGCCATGCCGGCGGCTCGTGCCCAGATACCGCTGCACACGACTCAAGGGGTCATGCATACAATCGTGTCGTGAAATGGAAGCAGTGGCCCTGATGCCCGGCAGCAGACGCCTGTTCTGAGTTTGAGCATCAAACTTGTGCACATCACCAATAATTGTGCACTGCGGCTGACGGTCGCCCGCCATAACCGGTCTTTCGTCAGTAACACGTGTGACCGTCAGATTGTTTCCATTGTCTAAGCACACGCTCATTTTGAATGATTGGAAACTAACATGCAGGTGCGCAAGGCGCTGTCGGATCAGGAAGCAGCGACGGCCGCCGCCAGCGGCCTGTCGTACAAGCTGGCCGCCCTGGATGCCACGCTGAACGTACACATGCCGCTGCCTGCCGCGCGTGGCAGCGCAGACGGCGGCCAGCCCAGCGCGATCATGCTGCACCAGGCCTTCTGCTTCCAGCTGCCGGCGGCCGACGGTGTGGCCACGGCTGGTTGAGCTTTCACGACAATCTGACAGCGTGTCAGTACCGCAGTGGGACTGGCGACTTCGCTGCTCGGCGTGTGCCTGCCTACGTGCTGTACGAGTATGCGTAAAGGAAGGCTCATCTGGAAAGCTGATATGTGCTGCGTCAGCGTCAGTGCTGTACACAAGTGCCAGACAGTGCCGGACATGTGCGTCGGAGTGGTTCTGTACCTCTGCAACCAAAGCTGGGTCATGACCCAGCTCATGATCATGTCAACCTTCGGCTGTGCAGATGATGCTGCTAGGGGCGTCAAAGTGACCTCCCTGGAGCTGCAGAGGCTGCTGCCTGCGCTTGATGCGATTCTTGGTGCGCCTTCAACCCACCTCTTGGTACATACACGGACAGCTCTCAGCTCGCTGTGCTCACTACCAGCATGTTGATTGCGTTGGTGCTGCAGGCGTCTCACGGCCCTCCGTCGCTGAGCCTCATCTTTCATGACGGAGCCAGTAGGTGCCACTGCCATCCACTCCTCCGTGTTCGAGTGCAGGCGCCCGCCTGACGACCGTGGCCATTGTGGAGGATGTGCGCGAGACGGAGCCGATTCTGGCCGCGGCGGCAGCCAGCGGCAGGCAGGGGCGGGGCTCCTCACCGCTGCGTCTGTGGCCGCTGGCGCAGCTGCGCCCCGGCGCCGCCCCGACAACCCGGCAGCAGCTGCAGCAGGCAGGCTGCCAGGAAGGTGTGGAGACTGAGTAGAATTCAAACTTGCAGAGAGACCACCGCCAGCTGCATGCCGCCCAACTGCTCTGCCGAGCAGGACTGCTGCCTGCGTCCTTGGCTGCATCCTGGATAATGCATCATGCGGCGGAGTACGGGCCTGTCCCACAGCAGAAGCACCAGCCTGCTGTGATACGCTCAAAACATCTTTCGGATAAACTCTCGGAATGCGATGCCGTGCACACGCACCTGCAGGCGAGGTGCTGCTGCCGCTGCAGCTGCTGCGCTACCAGCCCGCATTCGAGAAAGCCCTTCGGCGCGCCTTCGGTTCGACGGTCATCGCGCTGTCGGACGCTGCGGCACGTTCCCCCCAAAGAACTTTAAACTCGAGATTTGATAGCCGGTATTTTTCCCACGCACTCGCGTTGAAGCAGCGCAAGGTTGCAAGAAAAGCATCGCGGTATATGTACTGCAGAATTACCATACAATTGCAAACGGGCTCAAGCCCATCACAGATTACTTTCACTTAACTTCATTTTCCTGCCGCTGCAGGTGCCAAAGCTGGTCGCGGCGGGCATTTCCTGTGTCACGCTCGACGGCAGCCTGGCTCGCCCCGGCAGTCTGGAGGTGCTTTGAACTTTATTTGTGCAGATGCTGTACGCTGCGATTGTAGTCTCTTCTCTTGCCAATTTGCATGCTAGACAAAGACATGCTAGAAGATGTGCTGAACTAGTGCCCCATCACAGCTTCGGGCTGCAGCTCTTCGTCTTGAAGGGCGTGCATGGTCATTCTCTGGCAACATCGCAGGGTGGATGGCGGAGCGACGTGGCTGGGCGCAGCAGCCTCACAGGCAAGGGCGTCGTTCCCAGCCTCTGAATAAGTAATAGAGGACTGCATGCATTCTAGGGTATGAAACCTCGCAGTCGTGCACGATTTCTGCCCAGCACAACCATACAAGCTGCTGATCGTGTGTCAGCAATCGATCTCCTGACGAATGGATCTATTGCCACTCCTGCATATGAAATAATTCGCCAAACATGTGAGATTACGATGAAGGATGCATCATTCTGCTGCAGGCAAGAAGTTGCGGCGGGACCAGATGGCGGCAGAGCTGGAGGCGGCGCGTGTCCGGCAGCAGGAGGCAGCCGGGCGGCTGGATGCCGTGCAGAGCGCATTTGCCGGACTGCAGGCGCAGGAGGACGCTGCTTCGGCTGCCGTGGCCGCAACACAGCAGATGCAGGAGGTGCACTCTGGAAACGTTGTCACTGCCTTGAAGCTGCCATGCTGTAAAGTGGATGCTTGCTTTCCGTGTCTTGTTGGTGGTATCGAAAGATACCGGTGTTGGAGCCAAAGCTCAGAGTATGGCCAAAGCCAGTAGGGTATAGTTGGAGCCAAAGCTCAGAGTATGGCCAAAGCCAGTAGGGTATAGTAGTAGCCGGATTAGCCAGTAGCCGGATTGGCAGGTGGACGTAGTAACGGGAAGGAGTAGCTGATGCTACATCCCTCCCCGCCCGGAAGAACCTGCAGTCATCGAATAAGACAGCAGGGAACGGAAAACAAACAGATATAGTATGCACTGCAAAATCAGCGAGTGCAGTTCGGTGTAGGAGTGCACAGGGCAGTGGAGTATTGAGGGTCAGGAACAGGCATCAGGACAGAAGCCAGAATTTTGGCACCTTTGGCAGACTGATGTATGTCAGACATGCTGCGGTATTTCTGTCCGTGCCTGACCTTGTGTGAAGTGACGGGGTTCGGAGTCCCGCGAGCAGACCATGGACTGGTCGCGCCAGAGGTCCAGCCCTGACTGTGCCAGTACCTGCGCAGCTCTTCCTCACAATTCGTGAGGTCAGACTCAAATTCCCAAGTGTTACCATGAGGACCTTGGTTCACCCAGCTGACCAGATACTGGCGATAGGAGCCACGGCCAACACGATGGTCTCTGTGATTCAATATGCATTCCAGCTCATATTCCAACTCACCGTCAACAGAGACTGGCGGCGGCGGGGCCTGATAGCGGCCATCACTCAAGAAAGGTTTGAGCAACGAAACATGGAATACATCATGAATTTTAAGGTTGGCAGGTAATTGCAACCGGTACGCAACCTCGTTGACGACTTCGCTGATAGCAAATGGACCAGTCCATTTTGGCATCAGCTTGGGCGTGCCGTCGCGGGGTACCTTCAAAGTCAAATGCTTAGTAGACAAGAAAACCTCGTCACCGATTTGGTAACGCATGTCGCGGCGAGACTGGTTCGCATATTTTGCTTGCCGAGACTGCGCGGCACGAAGAGCATCTTTAGCTCTGGCAAGATGTTCAGACATACTGCCATGAAAACGTTGAGCAGCAGGCACACGACCTCCCCCAGGAACATGTCTGGTCAGTGGAATGTCGAAAGGGGTGCGGGGATGCTGCCCATGGTTAAGCATGAACGGTGTACTGTCAATAGAAGGATGCCAGGCATTGTTTATTGCGAATTCTGCAGCAGCTAGGATTTTATCCCAATCATCCTGCGCAGGTGCAACATAGTGCCGAAGAATCTCCTCCAGAGTTCGATTCGCCCTCTCAGTTTGTCCATCTGACTGAGGGTGGAAGGCAGACGACATGTGCTGATTTGTGCCCGTCAGAGCACAAAGTTCTTTGAAAAAGGCACTGGTGAATATCGGGTCACGATCAGACACGATGTTGCCAGGCCAACCATGCAAACGGATGACAGTGTTATAGAAGAGATAAGCACACTCTTCTGCATTTAGGGTGTTGTGAGTTGGAGCAAAATGCACCATTTTAGACAGCCTGTCCACGCAGACCATGATGGCGTCAAAGCCTGTCTTGGTCTTTGGGAGACGGACTATAAAATCCATACTCACACTTTCCCAATTACGATCAGGAATCTGCAAAGGCTTGAGCATGCCGGCCGGTCGCTGATTGCTGGCTTTATTCGCCTGGCACAACTGGCAGCTGCGAATATACTCAGTAACCTGTGCGTTTATGCCGGGCCACCAGTAGCGGCCTGCCAGCCTGTGGATGGTGGCATTGATTCCAAGATGTCCAGAGTAAGTGGCATCATGAGCCTCATACAGGACAGACCCTTTGAGGCTGTCGTCGTTTGGAACAACGACTGCCCCCTCCCTGAGCCAGTAGCCCCCGTATCGGATGAGCCCACGCGTGTTTTCTGGGTCAGAAAAGAACGGGTCATGATTATAAGCCTTTAGGATTCGGCTAAGCAGTCTGTGCCGTTTAGTGGCATGGTCAGACAGATCCAGCTGTCGTTGACCAGTTTCAGCTGCAGTAGATGGGTCTTCTGCGTCGCCTGCGGCGACGTCGCCCATCAAGTCGCTGAGAGAGGTTTCTGTGTCTGGTC
>JAABUM010005995.1_pt1 | contig 12273 bp, 19 predicted proteins | sample 5559161 | NCBI WGS metagenome assembly JAABUM01 (sample SAMN10711868, study PRJNA513369) | rock metagenome | isolation source: Antarctica rocks | place: Antarctica: Victoria Land, Siegfried Peak nord | reverse complement strand
GCGCCCCCCCCCCCCCCCCCCCGCCACCCCGCAGCCAGACGTCCGTCCCGCCTTGCAGATGCTTCACTGCGCCGCCCCAGAGTCGTGCTATCCTGGCTCGGCTTGCGGCATTGCCACACACCTCAAACGGCGGCGGCGGCCAGCGACTTGCGACGCTGGCCACCGGGCCGCCGCCATTGGAGCGCGGCCCCACCGAAGGCCTGTTTTGCTGGACTGCACGGCCGCCACCGCCGTGTCTATCTCCTTGCTGCAGCTCCCGAAAACTGACGCGGCCGCCACTGCGACTGCTGTATACACTGGCGTAGCGTCGCCCCCGCTTACATTCGCGCAGCATCGATTCCCTGTCACCATGTCGTAGAGCCCGAATTTGCGGACTGGCTGGTCCCCGCTGCTGCGCCGACACTGGCTTGGTGGGTCTCGAGTCATGCGTTCGGCGCCTGTCGTCTTGAGTGCGTCTCGTGTCACATGTGGTTGCACCCTGTTCGGCTCGCCAGGGCGGCGCCGCCATTGGCGCTGGGGCGGCCTAGTCGAAGGGCGTGAGGCTGTCCGCCGCAAAGGGCGAGGCAGCCGGCATGCTCGCTGCCGTCGGCGCCGCCGTCGGCACCGGCATGGCCGCCACTGCCGTCGCCGCTGTGCTCGCCGCTGCAGCTGCCGCCTGCCGCGAGCGCGCCGCCCGCTGCGACATCTGGCCGGCAATCCGCGCATGCGCGGACGTGGCCGCCGCCGCGGCCCGCTGCCGCAGCCGCTGCGGGTGCATGGGGTCGGAGGCGGCCAGTGCTGCGTCGCCAGGGGCGACGGAGTTGCGCGGCGGCGGCATGACATGGCCGCTGGACACGATGCGGCAGTTGTGATTGCGCAGCTGCAGCACCGGCGGCCCGGCGTTCGCCGGCGTGCTTGTGATTGCTGTGCCGTAGCCGCCGCCCACGCCGCGCCTGCATGTGCAGGGGCGAGGCCTTGAGAGCAAGGGTGCTGGAGGTTGCATCAGGGCGTGCATCGGCTGGCACAGCAGCCGTCGGCGTGGGAAAGGGCCCTCAGTGCCAGGGGCCATCCCGGTGTCGCATATTTCGGTTGTTGAGATAATCGAAACGATGGTGTGCACTATGGACGGGACCGTACAGAACAGGGGCCAGGTGAGCCAAGGTCGCTGCTGCATCTGTGACAGCGAGGTGCTGGTCTCAGCACAGCCAGGCAGGTGACGTTCGGCAAGGCCGCCGGCAAGGCCGCTTTGAAGCGCCTATAGAATGGAAGACACGCAGAAAGCTGAGAGAAATGTGATCGTGGGACACGCACCACTGGGCAGCCATGTTGGGGCAGCTGGACTGGACCGGGAAGCCGCTGATGATCGCCGCCGCAAAGCCGCCCGGCGGCGCGAGCGGCGGCGGCGCCACCGCCGTATTTGCCGCCACCGCGGCGCCGCCATGAGGGTAGCCGAGGCTCTGGCCCGACGGCGCGGCGCCACGCCAGCCCGCCGCAAAGCCGGTGCTCGCGGATGCCAGGGCGGTGCTCACAGAAGCCAGGGCGGTGCTCACGGAGGCGGCACTGCCAGATGTCTGCGCCGTGCTGCCGCCAGCGGCGCCGGCCCCGGCCATCTGCATAGTCGAGACACGAGGCAGTCAGTGCCGGCGCCCCCCAACAGGTTGCAGCCCCATGTCTCCGTTGTGTTTCCTGCTGCTCTGCAGAGCCAGTCAGGCTCCCAGTGTTGACAGAGTAGGGTTTAGGCAGACCAACCAGTGCAAGCCACGAGACGAACAAGCACCGGGGTGAACAGAAGCGAGGTCTGGATCACGGAGTTGCATCACCTGCCGGCCAAGGCGCGCCGCGTCCGCCTTCAGGCTCGCCTGCAGCTCCGCCTTGGCGGCCTGCTCCGCGGCCAGCTGCGCCTGCAGCGCCGCCAGCTGTCCCGCCGTCTCGTTGCGGTCCGCCTCCGCCTGCGTGATGCGCGCGACCAGGCGCTGGGTTTCGCCCATCATGGAGGTGAGCTGCGGAAGACACATACAGTAAATGGATAAAGATGATTGAAGCTGGAGTTGCGGTCCGCCTCCGCCTGCGTGATGCGCACCACCAAACGATGCGTGTCGCCCATCGCGGAGTTTAAGCTGGGGCAGACATGAAGACACGGCATTACAGCAGTTGCATTCAGAATGTAATCGGCATTACATTACGCAGCTCATCGCAGCCATATTTGCGGGTTTCAACGCACCCCGCGCTGATATAGGCGCCGCTGCCTCCGTCACGAATCGGCGTGAACAACAGGGCCGTGGAGGGCTGCTCTTCCATAGCAAACAGCAACCTCAACAGCACTTTGAGCAGCAACCTGAACAATATAAGAGGAATGACAAGACATCTTGACCACGCACCTTGGCCTGCATGTCGTCAAACTGCAGCCGCCGCCGCTGACGCACACGCTGTGTGGACTCTCGATTTGCCAGCCGCCTGCAGGAGTGAGGCAACAGCACACGGTCCAGGCTCCAGCACAGAGTTCATTCGCAGGCGCAAGCAGTATTTGGCATGGCCCCTACCATTATGTATACCAGGCGTATGGCGGGCATGCAAACACATGTGCCAGCATGAGCTGCTTCATGGTTGGAAGGTCAGCCTGACGTTGAAAGTACGAGACAATTCCTGGAACAGCTGGCGTAGAGCGGCTCAAGCGAGAGGGACACCCAGGAAACAGGCCAGAGGGGGAACAAACCTCTTCATGCGGCGCTCGCCCTCGGGCGGCCTTGACGGCACGCCGGAGTCGCTGGCAGCTGCCTGCGCCGCCGTCGCCGTGAGATCGCTCTGCAGCAGGGACGCGCTGCAGCCGCTGGCGGCGGCGGAAGCGAGCCGCGGCCCGCAAACGGCGTTGGCGGCGGCGACGCCTGAGCCGCGCGTGTCGCCGGAGGGCGCGGCGTCGCTACCGCTGCCACAACTGGCGGGCGCCCGCGTCAGAGTGCTGTAGGCAGGGCGCAGAGACACGTGAGGCGCTTGCATTGCAATTGTCTGATCAGTAATGCGCCCGCGTCAGGGGTGCTGCAGACAAAGACCGCAGAGACACGACCGAAGAGACATATGAGGCACAGGAACAAGGTGCATTGGTATGGAGCAACCAGCGCTTTGCGTCAGATGCTGAAGCATCTCGTAAAGGAGTAGGGCGCCCAGTATGCTATGCACAATGTTCCGCCTCAGGCTGCAGCAGCGCCGTGCAACGCCCCAGCAAATGCAGTCGCAAGTCCGAACCTGGATTCGCCTGGCGTCGCCAGGCTACCGCCCGCCGCCTCGGCGTCAAAGACCAGCGAGTCGAGGCTGGAGGGTGTCTCAGAGGGCAGGCTGGCGGCATCGGCGCCACTGGCAGCTGGCCACTCGGGCGGCTGCTGCTGCTGCTGCTGCTGCTGCTGCAGCTGGGCCTGGCCGACCGGCGCGGCGTCCAAAGCTGGCGCATGCGGCGGCTGCAGCGGCCTGCAGGGTTCGACCGACAATCGTTTGAGTTGCTGCAGGCACCAGTGATGAGTTGCTGTCTGGTCGGTAGCCCAAAGCGATGCGGCAGAATGCAGTCCGGAAGGCTGTCTCGAGTCTGTGTAAATAACGCGTGAAATCACATTCTTGGTGTACAATGGCGCGGAGCCTGCGCACGCAAACAACAAACGCACCTGTCCAACGCAGCTTTCAAGGTGAGCGTTGCGCCCGCGGCCTGGGACGCCTGGCAACCCACCGCCTGAGCCACGGATTGGAGAAATCCGGCATCAGAGGCGTTGGTGCTGCCGCACGCCAGCGATTCGTAATTGTCCGTGGGGTCCCGACCCTGTGCCAGATCGCCACACGCCTCAGTTAACGCCAAATGGCACAGGTTCGGGGCTGCGCCCTTGCATAGCAGCTTTCGTGCGCATGATTGGCTGTGTGAGCTGCGGCGCGGCTGTGCCTGCGAGGCGGTCGCTTTGCGGTCCCATGCAAAAGTGCAGGTCATGTAACCCGCACTGACCTGTCCGTGAAGCAGGAACTCCCCAAGCTCCGAGCTAAATCCGGCGCCTAGCTGGGCGAAGCCCACCGAGTCGTACAGCTGCAGCGGCGGGTGCCGCGTGTCCGCGCCCTTGTCCGTCTCCGCGACTGAGGTGTCGGGCTGAGAGTGGTGAAGGCGTTGACACTCAAAGTTCGCGGCCATTGCAGTAGCCACTGCGAGTGCCTGGCACACGACCCAGTTGCGCCAGAAGATGTGGGCCACCTTATGCCAGGACGGCGACGTTGTGCGACTTCGTGCGATCTGGCATTTGGGAAAGCGGAAAGTACGTCGGCCAATGATTAAGTTATGCAATCAGTCACGCCTAACTCCAACATAGCTGCCACCTGCACTCATGGGTTTGCTGCTCTCCTCCGCCTAGACCCATGCTCCGTCTGCCTGCTATAAGCAACTTGAAGCAAGCAAGCACTGCAGTATACACAGACCTGGGTGTGCTCACAAACAGCGGCTGTGCAACGCTCGCTGCAAAAGCACAACTGCTTTGCGCGGCTTGATGGCTCGCACCACCACCATCATTACACTCTGTTGCTGAGGGTTGCTGATCCGTACCGTAGTCACGGGCATGAATCGCGCACCTAAGATACTCGACTGCCTCAGGGCAGTTGCGTAGGTTCGCGCAGCAGAGATTGATATATCTGCAACATTTTGTAACCATCCCTTACACTCGGTTTGCAAACACCGGGCGACCTGCGGATTTCCTGGCGATCGAAGATGTTTTGACGCATTTTCTCAAGAATCGGATGTTTTGCCACATCGCGCAGGTCCTCGCGCGCACCGCTGATATTCACGCAAGATGGCCTTTTCCGGCTTTTACTCAATCCCTACAAGACCAATCGCGTGCGTTCCACCACTCGTGGTATTTTCTTGCAGCACCGGCGCTGCTGTACGCGTTTGAGCCGCCAGCCAGGCATGCCTAGTATTCCAGTCCCGTGACTTCCTCCTTTGACTAGTGTCAGATACTGTCAACCCCAGCCGCACACCAGCTGCAAAGGATATGTTGCGCAAGCAACTCCGCAACCGTTTACAGGCTTGCGACCAACGCAAAAGCAGGTGAGGCCTCGCGCCGTGCGATGCATTGTACCAACAGCCGGCGTGCATGTTGGAGACGGAATCTATTCGACCTGCGCCGTGCGGCAAGCTCGGCTGCAGTGTCAGGTCGCCTTTAAAATGGATATTGCAACAGTCTCTGGTGTCTGGAACCGACTGCGCGGACTGCAGCAACCCTGCTGCTCCGGCTTGGGGGTAGGACGGCCAGCGGGCAAGACACCCTCCAAGCCGCCAGCGCTCCGGCCGCAGTGGGTTCACCCATGCTGCGATTGCTGGGCTTCAAGGGACTGTAGGGAGGAGATGTAAGCGCTGCACCTGCGATCAGTCGGTTTGTGACCGTCAGGATCCGGGAACCTACCAAACGCTGCAGCAGGCACTTGTGGCCGTTGCACCCGCAGTACTGCATGTCTAGGCCCAACGCTGCACCGCAGGAGGGTACATTCGTGCCCTATTCCGAGATGCTGGCTCGTATAGGCCCACCCGGCGCGTGCGATCTAGTGCGGTAGCTACTTTGTGAACCAAGTCGGCCTGTGCCATCCGCTTGGCGATTCAAGTTCAGCCACTTCCACCGCATTCAATCGAGGGGCCTCGGCGCACTTATACTTAGTATTTGTGCAGATGCAGTGTTGCGAAATAAACGGGGTGCGGCAGCAGTGAGGACCCCATGCCACCGACGTGCCACTCACTGCGCGCAGCCAGCCAGCAGTGAGGATCTGCTGCCCTGCTGGGCACCTTCGCTCTCACTCTCAAGCAGCGGCATGGACGCCGCGACAAACGTCCCAAGCAGCGGCATTGTCGCCATGACGAAGGGTGGCGACCCAGGCGCAAGGCGCCCCGGTGCTGCGTTCCAGCAGCGGCATCGCGCCTGCTGGCGCCAGCGTCAGAGTCCGCCTCGCACTGGTCAGCGCGCTGCCCGGATGCACCGCATGCAGGACTTGCACTTTCAAAGTGATGACTTGGGTACATCGTGCCAGACCCTGGACCTCATGTGCAGCTGCTCATTCTTGCCCTCAGCAAATGTTTGTGCGCTTTGAACGGCTGATCCTCGTCGTGCTGCTGCGGCCAGCTCCCTCCACGGCTTCTTCCGAAGTTCGGGTGCTTGGGGTTGTGGCCTCCACTCGTGATGCGTCCTGCTGATTGCCCATGTGCTGCGTCTATGCTACAGGCCGGCGCCGCTGCAGCAGCAGCGCCACAATCTGCTGCCGTCCTCCCTCGCCGCGCACTCGCTGCCGGCCGCAGTTCCGCTTTCTCAGCACATGCTGTCTGCGGCCGCTGCGCCAGCGCCGGCAGGCAGCCCGCCGGCGGCCGTGAACGATTTCCCGCAGGCGGCGGCGTTCTCGGCGGCATTCACGCCGGACTCCGGCAGCGGCGGCGGGGACGTGGCGGCGACGGCGTCTGACGAGCAAAGCCCCGCCGCTGCCGGCGGGCCACCGCAGCAACTGCTCAGCCGCATGCGCACGCGGGGCGCAGACAAGCCGCGGCCGGCGGGCCCGCTGCCCATCGGCACACGCAAGCTGGGGCGCCCCATCCTCCACACCGGTGATCCCGATGACCCCAGCCTCTCCAAGGAGGAACGCCGCCGACTGCGCAGGTGTGCCACGCGAACCAGAAAACCGACTTCCAGGGCTGCTGTTGTGATATGATCGGCTCGGCAGGCGTCTCAATCCTGACCATGCTGAGACGGGAGGCTGCTTGCTCTCCACCGGGCTCTGACCATGTACGGACACCCAATACCTGCAGGCGGGCGGCCAACCGGGCGTCGGCTCAGCGGGTGCGCCAGCGCCGCATGCAGCAGTCGCACCTCCTCATGGCGCAGGTGTGAGCCTTGACGCCCCGAGAATCCAGGCGTCACATCTGCGCGCAGGCTGTTGAATTCTATTTGAAAGCACATTGGCGCCTCGTGTATCTTCCACATACATCCTGCATCGGCCTTGCGATCCTTGCAATGCCGTCTCGCCTGTAATCTTCCCTTCCTTTCAGCTCTCGCTACAGGGTGTCAGCGGCTCTGTTCCCCGTTGGTTTCTGAGGCAGGCCACAATATCCGGATGCGAACCAATCCATCTGAAGTCGCCCAGACATGACGAGGACCTTCCCCTGACACGTGTCGCATTCTCTGGACGCAGCTGGACGAGGCGGCGGCGCATTGGGACAGCCTGCGCGCGGTGCTGACGGCGGCGCAAAACGATGCGCGGCAGCTGCAGGGCGCCCTGAAGCACACCACGGAGGTGCGGCGGCACCCCAAAAGGCTTGTCGATATATTGCTGGTAAAGAGCTGTAAAGCCTGCCAAGTCCCTGTTGGGCTAGCGTCACATGGAAGGACAGCGTTGCCAGTCAGCAGAGCGACAACCAAGCGATGTGTGCGCATACATGGCTGCCGCCGGAGGCTGCGGCCAGAAGGCGCAGTGCTGTGGTGTGCGAAAGCCTGCCCCAATGCAGTATCAAACATGAAAACAAACTGCATGGTACGCTCGCGACGCAGGCGCCGAGTAGGGAGCATGTCGCAGCATCGGCGTCTTGGTGCCAGGTGTATTGCTCGACTTTGTGCTGGTGTACCTGTGAACGACATGACGGTGTGTACACCGTATGCAAACCATGTAGCGTGAGCGCAGGCCTGGGTGAGGGAGTGCGCCCACGGCTCGCGGCTGCGCACGCAGCTGGCAGACGGGAACCGCCACCGCCTTGCACCGCCGCCGCCATGCCCGTCTCCCGCGCCGGGTGAGCCTTTATCGGGACAGCACGGTGGCGGCTGCGCGGGAGCAGGTGCTGCTGTTGAAGCGGGGGGTTCAGCAGTGTCGCTCTTTGGCCAGTAAATTTCAAGCAGCGCAGCGTCTCCGGCAATCTGCCGAATCCGAAATCACGAAACTCTCTGTGCATCGACCTGATTTTGGGGCAAGCCATTCTTTAGCTATCCTTTGTGATTTGATATCGCACGTTTCATTGGTTTCAGTATCTGCTGTCAGTGTACGTGGTCAGCCAGCTGCTGCAGTTGAGCCGCTGCCGCTGATGCTACAGCGGCAACTGCTGGCCTGCACCTGCATGGTACATCATCTGTTATGCCATGGCACCCATTGCTGTCTTGGTTGGCCGGAGGAGTAAGTGACCAGTGTGTTGCTCGTCCTGCGACTGTCAATAGTCACTATCTACATGGTTCACGTAATGCATAGAATGAGCTGTAACGATGGTCAACGGGCTCACGACTGTTTCGCAGCTATCATAAATGAGACAAACACACCAGAAGGATCTCTGACGACGTCAGTAAAGCGTGCCGCCACAACAAGTGGTTACCGGCGCAATGAAGTCAGATGGCAAGTCTTCAAGCAGTATGCAAGGCTGTCCCCCAGACTCGCTCCCCTCGCACAAAGGCGGTGCTGCAATCACGGAGCCTTTGCAGTCCGCTTGAGCGCGACACAGACACGGCCCTATCTCTGGACTTAGCGCGCCGGCCGGTGTGCCGTGCCCATCCTAGTCACGCCTGGATTGCTTGGATTGCCGACGGACGCGATCGGTTCAAGCGCGCATGACGCCGCCGCTGGGGCCGGTGGCAGCGCCCACAGGGGCCGGGTGCAGGGCGCCGGGCACGCCGCCAAAGCTGCCAGTCGCGCCACCCATGGCGCCCGCCACGCCGCCGGCGCCCATGCCGCTGGCGCCCATGCCGCCGGCGGCCATGCCGCCGGCTGCGGGCTGAGAGTGCACGTGCGCGGCGTCGTTCAGCCGCGCCGCCTGCAGCTCCATGGCCTTCGTGATGTATGTCTGCGTGGCAGACACGAAAGGGAGATAACAAGCCGACCATGACTCGGCGTTCAGCTGCGCAGCCTGCAGCATGACTTTCCGTCTACGCGCCAGCAGCGAGAGGAACTTGAAATGACGAAAGGAGTACGCGTGAAAAAAAATTCGTTTCGACGACGAAAAGAGATGTGACGTTGGGCCGCGCCCCGCAGCTGCATGGCCTCCGTGATGTACGTATGCGCGGCAAGGAACAGGCGCGTCGGCAAAAGCCTGCCGGCTGTCATGGGCAACCGGACAACCTTCCGATGCTGAGAGCTGACCCTCTTAGCATATACTTCGCAATGGCAGGCCGCATCTCTTGTCCCCGCGCAAGCCGCCTCGCAGCAGCTCAGGCCGCCGCAATGGTGGCGGTGCCTTCGCAGCCGGGAGCGCTCTGATGCCGGACGACTTTGGTGAATTCTAATCGAGACCAATGGACAATGGGTCACCTGCACGCCGCGGGCGTGCTGCGCGTGCTGCCACAGCTCCTCGTGCACCTGCTGCTCCAGCAGCTGGAACGCCGACCTTGCGCCTGCAGGGTTTGGAATTCCGGGTTTAGGCTTCCGTTTCAGTCCTGCTGAGAACTTGGCAACAGCTCCTCGTGCACCTGCTGCGCCAGCAGCTGGAACGCCGACCTTGCGCCTGCAGGGTTTGTGATTCAGGGTTTGGGCTTCCATTTTGCAGGGTTTTGAAGTTCAGGGATTGGGATTCATGTTGGGGGTTCAACCTGCCGGGCAAGGATCCTACTACGTCTCCATCTCCAGCTCCCGAGGCGACATGTGCACGCCTGCACGGAGTGGCGTCCAGGGGGCCAGGACGCATGGCTGGGCAGGCGATGAGGCAAAGGGGTCGGCGGGTAACAATGTGCGAGAGCCCGCACAGCCAAGGGGCCTTAAGACGCGACGGCAGCAAGCAGAGGATCCATGAACCCCGCCACGGCTGGCCAAAACGTACTAAGCACAGTGCATTGTCGCTGTGTCTTCTGCAGCTCGCACAGCCCTCAGCCGTGTGTCACAGGCGGTGTCAGATGTTCGTTCTGCGCATCGCAAGGCCCCGCACCTGTCAGCACCGGATCCTCGCTCTCGGTCTGTCGGTGTGCCGACACGTTGTCGGTCTTCATCACGTTCTCCTGCGCAATACGGCGATGGAAGGGTTGAGTGGGACACGATTGCACTGGCGCACGTTTGCGGTCTGCCGCAGATGGCGCGGTACCTTGCGGCACTCCTCAGGATGAAACTCCTCAGTGGTGCGTTACCTTGAGGTCCTTCTCCGCGCCCTTGTAATGCTTGCGGCGCGCCTCGTCCAGCCGCAGGCTCGCCTTGTCCAGCTCCGTCATGCGGCCCTGTGGTGAAATTCAAGGCGTCAAAGCGCACCCTCTTGGACAAGCACCAAGAACCGCGCATCACCGTGAGCATGAACGTCCGCTTTCGTGAGCTTCGGTCATGAGCGGCAACAAGTACTGCCGGCAGATGATAGATGATGCATATGATAGATGATGCAGATTACATGTGCACAGATGGTGCTCAGCCGTCTGCCCGGCGGTCTAGGAAAGGCTGGCAAGGCGCAGCAACACTTTCATAAGGTGAAGCGTTGTGATGCAGTGAGCGGTAGAGAGGCACCTTGAGGCGGGTGTGCTCCGTCTGCCACTGGGCGATGGGGTCGAACACCGACGACTGCAGCTCCATGCTCTGCGGCAGCCACACAACTTTGCGAGGTCAGCCACTGGCCGAAGGTCAATTTGAGCTGCCTACAGTCAAGAGTGCGCTTTCCGTCATGCTGCACGTGCTTGCTCATGGAAGTCGGCGACCAAGTAGCAGACCCGCTTCGGGAGCGCGTCCATCGAGTGTTCATCTCCAGTGCAGCTGAGCAGTATCACATGAAACAGCGTACCCTTGTGCGTGGCAGCTGGCCGGCCGTGATGAGCGGGTTGCCGGTGCCGACGACAGGGTGCATGGCGCCAGTCTCACTCTGCGCATAGTCCTGTGGCGGCAATGACCAGATCTCTGGTCAGCAACAGCACGATGCTGAGTCTTTGGAGCGTGTTCAAGCCCTTCCGAGTGCTTATGGTGGGCGCCAGCATCTCCAGCAGGGAGCAGCAACAAGCAGCAGCATGGCAGAAAGGCGTGTGACAGGCGGCGGCGCAGTGAAGAACAGGCTGCGGCAAAGTGAGGATGCGGCACCTGAGGCAGCGGGCTGGATAGGACCTTCTCCGAGTGCGTGATCAGGGCTGCACAACAGGCAAAGTGATATCCCAGCTCAGTGTTTGGAACTGATTCGCAGCAGATGACTAGCGATGGTTCGCAGCAGATGACCAGCGCAAGTGGACAGTACCACACCAGCATCGCCAGCCATCTCGTCTATAGCGCTTGAAATTTTGGGCAAGTGACGATGAATTCTGTTCGATTGTGAGGGCTGTCAACAGAAGGAGCAGAATCAAGCGAATAAACAGGAGGAGCCGGGCGGAGCGCACTGTCTGCCGCCTTCTTCAGGCCCTTGATCTGGGTCTCGATGGTGTGAACGCGCTTCGAGAACGCCTGGTTCTCATCCCACACTGCAGTAAAAAGCGACGTGTAAAGTGAAGGACATACGCTCAGTCGCTGCTCGTTGCGGCATGTTACGGTTGGTAAGGCGATTCTCACGCGAGTGCAAGCAGGACTTACTGGAGTGGCATCGCGTCGCCCTGACCGGTGCCAGTTGCCTTCAAATACAGAACAGGACTGGTCAGCTTCGACTGGCAGCCAAAGGCGGAGAACCCAGTCCTTGCTGACCGTGCTTGTGGAAAGAGACAGTGCCGTCTCCTTGCCAAGGCATGCAGCGTTCCCACAGCGTACCTGCCGGTCTTGGTGAAGCACCAGCAGCTCTGGCGAGCTTTCTCACCCTGCACACCCATGACTTCTGTTTGTTCGCCGGGTGGTTCGAGACTGCGCAGCCGTCGACAATCGGCTCACCCGCAAAGTTTCTGCTGCGCGCTGATCGCAGTGCGCTTGTTATTTCAACAGAACTGTCTTTCCTCGTCGCCTCGACCTCGTACAAGTGCAAACGTCAGCTGCGCAGCCAAACGCATCCTCCCTGACGGGGAGGGGCGCTGTCGAGAAGCTGCTGTGAATCAACCAGTGTTGGGGGTGAATTAGCTCAAACTCGGAACTGGACAATTCATTTCAATGTAGCTGCTCAATGTTCAGGTATGCCGTCGCTCATCGTGCGCCAGCCCACGCGCTGGTGAGCCCTTGCAGTGCTCTTGCTCTTGCTTATGGCAGTGCAGCCGCCCCTTGCCGCACCGCCAAGAAATCCGCCATGCGGTCCACCATTCGCGGCGGCCACCTGCGCTGCCAGACACGCTGCACATCGTGTCGCCCGGCTATTTCAGGCGCAGTTCTCGCGCAGTATGCTTCCGGCACACCTATATCACTGACATTGCTCTGAACCAGGCCAGAGAGAACCTCCGCCAGTGCCACTGGAACAAGCAA